>Ga0066860_10001628_pt1 | contig 10073 bp, 6 predicted proteins | sample ETN07SmetaG_FD_65601 | JGI IMG/M metagenome (GOLD analysis project Ga0066860, IMG submission 65601) | Marine microbial and viral communities from oxygen minimum zone, Eastern Pacific Ocean - ETNP2014F14-07SV275 | ecosystem: Environmental > Aquatic > Marine > Oceanic ... | reverse complement strand
GCGTTATTGACCCAGCGGACCATACATCGCCTTCGGTGCGACCTTTATCAACATATCGAAGGCCTGCCGGTCAGCTTTTTCGCCGGAACTCCCGTGGGTGACATGGTCTCTCGCCAAGTGGGCGATGCCGATGCGATAGAAGAAGGCTTGAAGGCATTCGTCACCGAGGCGGGCGTCCATCTGGTTATGGTGTTTGGAGTGCTTGCGCTGCTTTTCGCGTTGAACGTCCAGTTGACGCTGGTCATCTTACCTTTTCTGCTGATCCTAGCGGTGGTGATGCATATCTTTCGGCGGATGGTTAAGGGGTTTTCCCGGCAAGTACGAGACAGTATGGGCCGCTTGGCCACTCTGGCCACGGAAACCCTGTCGGGCATCAGGATAGTGAAAGCCTTCGCCATGGAGCGGGCCGAGCTGATCCGGTTCCGTGGAACGTCCCAGGAGATATTAACCGCCAGCGTCCGGCTGGCCCGCCTGGAAGGCTACTATCATGTTTCGGTGGAGATGATCCTGATCGGCAGCGTTGTGTTGGTGATTTGGCTTGCTGCCCCTAGAGTGCTGGCCGAGCAGATGACCGTGGGCGCGCTGGTCGCTTACTTGGGATACCTTGCCCGCGTCCAGGAACCCCTCAAAGGCCTCAGCAAGGCCAACTTCAGGATCCAAAAAGCCATGGGCGCGGCTCAGCGGATCTTCGCCGTGCTAGATGTTCCTACTGAGGAATCTAAGTCGACCGGGACGGTTGTTCTACCCAAAGCCCAGGGACACCTGCGGTTCGAGGAGGTCTCTTTTGGGTATCGAGACGACAAACCGGTGCTCAACGATTTTTCTTTAGAGATACAACCGGGAGAGGCAGTGGCCTTGATGGGGCCGAGCGGGGTCGGTAAGACCACGATAGTCAACCTTTTACTCCGTTTCTACGCTCCTACCCAGGGGAGTATCCTACTGGACGGCCACCCTTTGGATAGTTTAGACGCCCATTCCCTTCGCAAACAGATCGCGGTGGTGAATCAAGACACCTTCCTCTTCTCGACCACTGTCGGGGAAAATATCCTTTACGGCAAACCCGAAGCCAATCACGACGAGGTTGAACAAGCGGCCCGGGCCGCCAACATCCATGACTTCATCGCTACCTTGCCCCAGGGATATGACACCGAGGTGGGCCAGCGAGGAGTGGCCCTATCCGGTGGCCAACGCCAGCGAATCGCTTTGGCCCGGGCATTCTTGAAAGACGCGCCGATACTGATATTGGACGAGGCTACCACCAGCGTGGATTCGGAGGCTGAAGCGTTGATCCAGGACGCGTTGGCCAACCTGATGGGGGGGCGCACCACTCTTATAATCGCCCACCGCCTCTCGACGCTCCACCACGCCGGCCGCATCATAATTCTGCAGGATGGACGAATCGCGGAAGAAGGTTCACACCAGGAGTTGTTGGCGGGACAAGGCCTTTATAAGCGCTTATACGACCTGCAAGCCCTTGCATAGCCGCGTCCGGAGCCCGGGATGCCAGCGCATCGGTATTGGGACACGGTTAGTCAGGGGAAGTGGTTATGATGTCCCCTTCTTTAATGATTCCTTCACTTAAAATCTCGCAACTGATGCCGCCGTTGTCCCAGAGTTCCTTGTACAAACCCGGTTGACCCAGAAGTTCCTCGAGGTAGAGGCACGGCTGGGTGATCCGGTGGGCCCGCAAGCGAACCGGCCCCACAAAGAATTCGGTTCCGATGAGATCGTTGATCTCGATGCCCCGAGTCAGAATGTTGCGGCGGGACTCTTCGGGCTTAACGGTTATGTCGAACTTGTCCTTGAGCGACTCCAAAGTTTCACTCTTGATCAGGGTGACCTGCCGGCCGGGCTCAGGTTTTTTCGAGTATGTCCCAGTGCCCAGAAAGTACCGGTCGCCTTCTATTCCCTGTCCGGCTAACGCATTCATATGTTCAACTTTTTTCATTGGAGCAGCCCTTTTGTCCACAATGAAGAGCGCAACCACATTGCCGGTTCTTAGCTCTGAATCTGCCATATAGTAACTCCAAGATTACTGACTACGATCAGTGGCATCGGCGCGGTCTTCGACTCAACCGCCGTTCTCGCCTTCTCGAACCCTCATCTCTCCACGTAGTGCCTCAGTGGCCCTGAGGTCCAACTCCAGGGTTCCAGGATCTATGACAACTCCATACTCACGGCGAACGTGATCCAAAGTTAGTTTCTCCTGTTGGACATCGTCCAGCACGGCGTAAACGTCCCGGTCTAAGGGGTCGCCGTAGCCACCGCCACCAGCCTGAATCACCCGGTAAACGTCGCCTTTCTTTAGCGTCGTCAGGTACTTGCCGGGCAACTCTTGCAGGTCGGTGTCGGGGTTGAGGTAGTTACGCGTCGGCGTCCCCGGCTTGCCGCCTTGCACTCCCCATGGCAGAAAATCGGTGCGGTCCGTGCGGAGTTGGAAGGTGGCTTCTTCGGCCAGGATGCGGAAATCGCGAATCAGGCTCAGCCCGCCGCGAAACTTGCCGGCCCCCGCCGTGTCGGGATACAAGCCAAACCGTTCGATAAGCAGCGGCTGTTCCGACTCGATGCTTTCTATCGGCGTGTTGGCCATATTCAGCACTGGAGAGGACAAACCGTCGGCGCCATCGATATGGGGACCGCCGCCTCGGGGTCCGTCGTTGTCGAACTCCAGATAGACCCAAGCCTTACGGTTCTGGTCGTAGCCACCAAAGCTGATTCCGACCTCTCCGCCGCCCCATGCCGCGGGTACCTTTTCGGGCATCGCCTGAGCCATAGCCCCGAACAGGGTGTGGCATATGCGGAATCCGGCCAAGCCGCGAGCCGCCACGGGCGCCGGATGCTGGGGATTCACGAAGCAGCCTTCGGGGGCGGAGATATTAAACGCCCGGAAGAAGCCGCTGTTCGACTGGATGGCCGGGTCGATCAAGCATTTGAAAACAGCGTAAACGTTTGACTTGGTGTAAGCAAAGTTGGGATTGATCGAGCCCTTGGCTTGGGGTGAAGTACCGTTGAAGTCAACGAATACTTCATCCCCGTCGATCTTGACCTTGGCGTGAATGGCGATCGGTTGAGGGTCGATACCGTCGTTGTCGATGTAGTCGGTGAACTCCCATTCGCCATGAGGCAGGGAGCTGATCTCGGCCCTGGTCAGTTGCTCGGTGGAGTCTAGGATGTCAGCCATGTAATCTTTCATTTCTTCCACACCGTACTCGCCGACCAGTCTTAACAGGTCACGCTCGCCAAACCGAACGGCAGCCAACAGGGCCTGAACGTCGCCTAGAACCATTTCCGGCACTCGCACATTCTTTTCCAGGATCCGCCAAACTGCTTGATTCAAGTTCCCCCGGTCATAAAGCTTCAACGGAGGGATAATGAGACCTTCCTGATAGATCTCCGTGTTATCGCAAGCGTTGCCGCCGGCTACCCGGCCTCCGATGTCCGTTTGGTGCCCGATGCAACAGGTCCAGCCGAATAGGGCGTCGTTAACGAATATCGGCTTGAACAGGAAGATGTCGGGCAGGTGGCTGCCGCCCTCGTAGGGATCGTTGTTGGCGAAGATATCTTCGGGATGGACGTCGTCGCCAAAGGCATTCATCACTCCTTCCAACGCCGGCGCCATTGAACCGAGGTGAGGAGGGAGGGTAAGTCCTTGAGCAACCTGCTCTCCTTCGGCAGTGAATATGGACGTGGAGAAGTCCATGCCGTGTTTAATGACCGCCGAGCGAGCGGTACGCACCACCGTCAAGGCCATGGTATCGGCGGCGCTCATCAATGCGTTCTTGATGATTTCCCTGGTGACCGCATCCGTGGCACGGCGCATATCGATCTCCTTTACGTGCCTTTTTCCAGGATAATGTTTCGCCACGAGTCGACCGACGCTCGCCATCGGGGAGGGACCACGGTGGTCGAGTCGTATTCTTCAATGATCAACGGCCCGTCGGCCGGGTTGTCAGTCAGTCCGCCACGGTCGATCACTGTAGTATCGATCCAACCGATGTCGCCGCCGAAGTACACCTGGCGTTTAGACGGCCCATTTCGATCAGACACCGGTAGATCCAAACGCTCCGGAGTCCGCGATTCTTGGGACAAACCACGGGCGATCACTCGCAGATTGACCATCTGATAGGGGGCGTCTGTCCTGTAGCCGAAACTCTTCACGTGCTCCTCGGCGAACACCTCTCCGAGTTCGGAAAGGGTTTTTTGAGTGACTTTCCCCGGCGGCATCAAGACCGTCAACTCCGAAACCTGCCCTTTATATTTCATGTCGACCTGGGTAACGATCTGCTGGGCGGAATCAGCGAACCCTTCGGCCCGTAGCTGTTGCCTTCCCTCCTCCCAGAGACCATCGAGAATCTCGGCGAGGTCAGATACTTGAAGCTGGTCGAAGATCTTGAAGTAGGTGCGGACAAAGTGGTGCTCCACGTTGGCAAGCAACAAGCCAAAAGAACTGAACACTCCGGGAAAGGGGGGCACCACCATCCGGTTGATGTCCAACATCTCGGCCAATCCAGCCGCGTGTACCGGCCCGCCGCCACCAAAGGAAAAGAGGACGAACCGGCGGGGGTCCCGGCCCCGTTCGCTCGACACCGCCCGCAGAGCTCGAGCCATGTTGGAGTTGACCAGCAGGTGAATGCCGTGAGCAGCCTCGACGGCCGAGATTCCCAAAGGCATGGCCACGTCCCTCGTGATCGCCTCCTCCGCCAGATCCCGGTCGATGGGAAAGTCCCCACCAAGCAGGTATTCGGGATTCAGATAGCCCAGCAGAACGTCTGCGTCGGTGACGGTAGCGTCCTGGCCTCCTAGGCGGTAGCAGGCGGGACCGGGCACGGCTCCGGAGCTTTGAGGGCCAACCCTGATAGAGCCGCCCCGGTCGACGCTGGCGATGCTGCCTCCACCGGCCCCCACCTCCGCAAGGTCGATGGACGGCACTCGAAGGATGTGACCCGACCCTCGCAAAAGCCGGTGACCCGCGCTTATGTCCCCGCCGACTTCATATTCCGGGGCTTGAAGTATCTCCCCGTTTTCGATTATGGACGCTTTGGCCGTGGTGCCACCCATATCCAAAGTCATCAGATCGTCCAAACCGAGACGGCTACCCAAGTGGTAAGCCCCCACTACTCCCGCGGCAGGCCCAGACTCGATGCAGTAAACCGGCTTCTCCATGGCTATTTTGGAGGTGGCCAACCCGCCGTTGGACTGCATCACCACCAACGGCACACTTATGCCCATCCTCTGTAGCCCTTCGATCAGCCGGCCTAGGTAGCGCTCCACTACCGGGCGGACGTAGCAGTTGATCACCGTGGTGCTGGTGCGCTCGTATTCCTTCATCTCCGGCAGCAGATCGCTGGAAAGGGTGAGAATCACATCAGGAGCACGTTGCCGGATCACTTGGCCGATCTGCTGTTCGTGGTCCGGGTTGGCGTAGGAGTGAAGGAGGCACACCGCCACCGCCTCCACTTCCTCTTCCAAGATGCGGTCGACGGCCTTGTCGACGTCGGCATTGTCCAGGGGACGCAGGACTTCGCCTTGGAAATTCAGGCGCTCCCGCACCTCCAGGCGTAGCTGGCGTTTGACCAGGGCCGGGGGCTTTTCGTAGTAGAGATCGTACAGCCTGGGGACTCGGTTTCGGCGTAGTTCCAGAACATCCCGAAATCCTTCGGTGGTGATGAGGGCGGTTTTGGCTCCCTTGTTCTCAATGATGGCGTTGGTGGCGACGGTGAAGCCGTGGCTCACTTCCGACACGGAATCCGGTCCAATGCCCAGTTCTTTCACGCCATCGTTTATGGCCTCCAGAACTGCCTGGCTATAGTCGTCCGGAGTGCTGGCGACCTTCCTCGCCAGGACATGCCCGCCGCTGGACAGGAAGACAACATCGGTGAAGGTGCCGCCGATGTCCACGCCTATCCGGTAATCCACCATATTGACCACGCTTTAAATTCGGTTGACTGGAGGGGAGCTTGACGGTGGGAGTGCCCCGTGGGGCATGTTACGTTGGCTTGGGCGGCTTGTCCATCCGGTCTCCCCTACAGGCTCCGGCTTAGCGGCGAGCAGGCTTCGTTCGAGACGAAGAAGCCGGTGGTACAATCCAAGCAGCCGTGGGGACCGGTAGGCGGCTTCATATTTCAGCGGAGGCAGTGATGGGCAAATTCGACGGCAAAGTGGCGGTGGTTACCGGTGCGGGCCGCATGCGGGGTATCGGGCGAGCCGCCGCTCTGGCTTTTGCCCGGGAAGGCGCCAATGTAACCCTAGCCGGTACCGGCCGCGACCCCACAACCTTCCCCCAAGACGAGCAGGACGCCGGATGGAAAGACGTGGACAGCGTAGCCCAGGAAATCAAAAGCCTGGGAGTTGACGCCCTTCCTCTGGTGGCCGACGTTACCAAGTCGGATCAGATCCAAAGCATGGTGGACCGAACAGTGGAGCGGTTTGGCAGGATCGATTTTCTGGTGAACAACGCCAGCGCTCCACGCATGGCTGCCTGGGCTGAACTGGAGGACCTGACCGAAGAGGCTTGGCGGTACGTGATGGACGTGAAGGTCACCGGCGCGTTCCTCTGTACCCAGGCGGTCACCAAAGTGATGATGCGCCAGGGTTGGGGAGGCAGCATAGTCAACGTGATCTCGGTGGAAGCCAAGATAAGCCGGCCCACCGACCTGGCCTACGCCACCGCCAGCGGCGCTCTGTACACTTTCACAACCAAAGCCGGACGGGCCCTGGCGCCCCACGGGATCCGCGTCAACGGCGTCAGCCCCGGAACCACCGACACCGCCCGTAACGATGCCCTTTATGGATACCCCCGTAGCCCGGAGTGGGCCGCAAGGGTGGAGTCCATACCGATAGGCCGGGCGGGAACGCCCGAGGAGATGGGCGGCTTTATCGCCTGGCTGTGTAGCAAAGAGGCCGAGTTTATCGTGGGCCAATGTATCGAGATCGACGGTGGCCAGGCGACCTGAAGAGTATTCGCCACCCCCACCCCAACCGATTCCCACACCCGAGCGAACCGCGATAAGGAGGCGGCAGGTAAATGTCCATTTTGATCAAGGCTGCAAAATTGATCGACGGCAAGGGGACCACCATTGAAAACGCCGCGTTATTGATGGATGGCGACCGGATAACCGCCCTAGGCCGTCAGGCAGACATCCAGCCCGCCGAAGGGGTGGAGGTGATCGACGCCGGTAATAGAACCATCATGCCGGGGTTAGTCGACGCCCACGTCCATCTGGTCAACTCCGGTGGGCCGCTCAGCGCGATGGATGCACGAAGCGCGTCGGACGACGACATGATGATATTGAGCACGAAAAACGCCCTGTTGGCGATCAGATCAGGGATCACCACCATCAGGGACCTGGGCGGCAAGGGGTTCATCACCGTGGCGATCAGAGACGCCATTGCCAAGGGCATCATCCCTGGCCCACGGGTCGTGTCTTGTGCGGCCGCGTTGACTATTACCGGTGGGCAAGCCCACTTCAAGTCCCTTGAAGTCGACACTCTCGACGAGATGAAGAAAGCCGTCCGCTACACGATCAAAGGCGGGGCCGACTGCATCAAGATCTTCGGCTCAGGAGGAAACGCCACCCCCGGAAGCAATCCTTTGGCAGCCCAATACAGCATGGAGGAGTTCCGGGTGGCCGCCGACGAGGCACACCGTTTGGGGAAACACGTGGCCGCACACGTACACCCAACAGTTGCCATCCGCTCGGCAGTCGAAGCGGGCATCGACTCCTTGGAGCACTGTAGCTGGATGGGTCTTGGTGGAATCAGTGTGGACCAAGGTTTGCTTGAGGAGATAATCAACAAAGGCATAACCATAAGCCTGGGTTTTCCGGCCAGCTGGTACCGGGTACCTTTGGACGAGATTCAAGATGTGATGGACCGGGATGGGCGGGAGGCGATGTTGGAACCCCGCTACCGAACCATAAGGGAGATGTACGATTCGGACGCCAAAGTGGTAGCCAGCAGCGATGCTGGGTCCACGGCCACCCGGATCGACGAGTTCGCCTTGTTGCTGGAATTCCTGGTCAACCGGTTGGAGATACCGGCGGAGCGAGTCATCACGTCGGCCACCAGCCTCGCGGCGGAGGCCATCGGCCTAGGCAAGGAGACTGGGAGCCTGGAACCAGGTAAAAAGGCCGATATCATTTTGATCGACGGAGACCCGTTGTCGGACATCACCGCTCTACAGCGGGTGGACACCGTGATCAAGGACGGCCGGGTGGCCGCCAGTATGGGTCAGGTGGTCATTTAAGGAAAACATTCTTGCCACACGGAGACTGAGATGCCCGTACCGGAAAGAATACAGCCCAAAAGTCTTGGCGATTACCTAGAGATTATGACTAAGGCCGTTTTCCAAAGTGGTATTTCCTGGAAAGTAGTCGAAGCCAAGTGGCCTGGCATCAAAGAAGCCTTTCAGGACTTTGATTCTGATATTGTCGCCGGCTTTTCCGAGCCGGAGTTGGACGATCTGTGTCAAGACACCCGCGTGATACGAAACCGCCGCAAACTGTCAGCGATCGTGTCCAACACTCAGCGCATGGTAGAGCTTGACGAGGAGCACGGCGGCTTTCAAAAATACCTCCGGTCCCACCCTGATTTCTCATCCACGGTTCAGGACATCCGTAAACAGTTCAAGTTCATGGGAGACACGGGAACTTACTTCTTCCTACACGTGGTAGGCGAAGAAGTCCCTCCCCACGATGAATGGTCCGCGTCCCGGAAAAGTAAGTAGTGCTAAGCCTAATTCCATCGTAGACAAACAAGGAAAGTTATAAATTAACGTACTACCCATGTTTAACGCCTGCAAAACCACTCATATTTTCTGCCGCCCAAACTGCCCCCCAGGCAGGCGGACCAAGCCGGAGAACCGGTTGGTCTTCCCCAGTTCCAGTGCGGCTATCGACATGGGATACAGGCCATGCCTAGTATGCGTGCCGATGGAAGGACAACCCGGACCGTGGAAACCCAAAAAGCAGCGGTAGGTAGGAGCAAGCCCGAATGACCAGCAGCGCCCCTGGAACCTCCGGCCGAAAGGATCCCATCGACGCCTTGGTGCGTAACGTCGTCAACACCCGCTATGAAGACTTGTCTCAAGGGGCAGTGGACGCCACCAAGATCTTCATCCTCGATGCGTTCGGCGTCGCTATCGCCGGCACGTTGGCTCCCGGCGTTGCCGAAACCTTGGGCCTTCTCCAAGACTGGGGAGGGAAACCGGAGTCGACGGTGCTGGTTTCCGGAGAGCGGTTACCGGCGCCCTCGTCCGCGATGATGAATAGCTTCCTGATGCACAATCAGGAATTCGACCCAGTACACGACTTGGCCGTGGTCCATGCCTTTACGACAGTCCTCCCGGTCGCGTTAGCCGTAGCCGAGGCCCAAGGTGGAGTAACTGGCAGGGAATTGCTTACCGCCGTCGCGCTGGGCGTGGACGTGGCCTGTGCGATCGGATTATCGTCAAGGTCGCCCATCGCGCATTTCCGGCCAGGCACGCTAGGTGCATTTGGCGCCGTGGCCGCAGCGGGGAAGATCTCCGGGTTGGACCGGGCAACCTTAACCCACGCTATGGGAATCGTATATAGCCAGATCTGCGGTACGCTGCAGCCCCACACCGAAGGAGTTCAGGTGAACTCCATGCAGACCGCCTTCAACGCTAGGGCGGCGGTGACCGCGATCTCACTGTCGGCCCGGGGGATCCAGGGGCCATCTGAGGTGCTGGAGGGCCGGTACGGATACTTCAGGCTATTTGAAGGGGAGTACGACGTTGCGGATGTACTGGCCAACTTGGGCAGCGTCTGGCATGTGGAGCAGATAGCCCACAAGCCGTTTCCCTGCGGCCGCCTAACCCACGGGGCGGCGGAGGCCGTCCTGATTCTGAAAGAACGTCATGGTTTCAATGCGGAAGATGTGGACGACATTGAAGTCCTAGTTCCGCCGTTGCCATACCGTTTGGTGGGACGTCCCTTGGAAGAAGGAGTTCCGTCGCCGCAATACGCCAAGCTGTCGATCCCATACGTCGCGGCAGTGGCCTTGATTCGGGGTACGGTTTTCATCACCGATTTCTGGGAAGAGCGGCTCCGTGA
>Ga0066860_10001626_pt1 | contig 10077 bp, 9 predicted proteins | sample ETN07SmetaG_FD_65601 | JGI IMG/M metagenome (GOLD analysis project Ga0066860, IMG submission 65601) | Marine microbial and viral communities from oxygen minimum zone, Eastern Pacific Ocean - ETNP2014F14-07SV275 | ecosystem: Environmental > Aquatic > Marine > Oceanic ... | reverse complement strand
AATTTATCAATTTTAATAAGTTTTTTTTTTTTACAAAATTCTTATTCAATTGAACCAGTAGATATTTGGAACTTAGAAATAGATTCAAATAAAGATAAAATTAGTGAAAACGAAATAATTGAAAATGAAAATTTATTGCCAAGCACAATTTTTAGTATTCAAAATGAAAAAAAAGAAATAACAGTAGACGAGGAAGAAAATTTACTATCAAAAAATATAAATATTGTAGGTATATACGATCCATCAGATAATGATCTTTCAATAGATATGTGGGAAAATTCGAATGGATTAGAACTTTTAAAAGTTGCTGAAAAAATTCAAAAAATTAATTTATCAAAAGATGCTACTGAAATTTTAAATATAGCGCTTTTAACTAATTCTTATTTTCCAAAAAAAAATATAAGTAAAGAACAATTTTTAAAACTACAATCTGACTGGCTTATTAAACAGAAAAATTTTGATTTAATAGAAACTTATATAGATAAAAATAAAAATTTAGAAAATGGAGAAAATTTAATTAAATATTATTTAAATTATTATTTATCAATGGCAGATGTAAGTAAAGCATGTAATATTTTTGAAAAAATTTATTTTGATACAAATGATGAATATATTTTAAAGTTTAACATTTATTGTTTAATTAATTTAGATAAAAAAGAAGAAGCACAATTACATTTTGACTTGCTAAAAGAGCAGGGATTTGAAGATGAGTTTTTTGAAAAAAAATTTGCTTATTTAATAGGTTATGATGATAATCTTGATGACAAAATTTCCGAAAAGACTTTATTAGATTTTCATTTATCTCATAGAGCAAATCTTGATTTTCAATTTGAACCCGAAATAAATACTCCTGAATTAATTTGGAGATATTTATCATCATCAAATTTATTGGAGAGTCTTGATTTTGTTGATTTAGAAGATAAAGATAAAATATTTACCATTGAAAAAGCAACTCAAGAAAAAAACTATCAAGAAAGTGAATTATTTGCACTTTATGAACGTTTTATGTTTAATATTAATCAACTATTAACAGTCGAAGAATCATATAAACTTTTACCTAGTTCTGAAGCAAGAGCACTTCTTTATCAAGGTGTTTTAATTACGAAGGAAACTCCAGAAAAAATTAAGTTAATTAAGCTATTAAAAGATTCTTTTGAGAAAGATGGTATATCAGAAGCATTTGATACTAAATTAGATGAATTATTAAATAAAATAGATGAAACAAAAATTCCTTCGAATTATACAAATTTTTATCAAGCTTATTGGAAAGACACTATTAAAGATAATAAAAAAATAAAGTTTAACGAAAAAATAATCCATCAATCAAAAATTTTGAGTTATTTTCAACAAGGTACCAATTACAAGAATATTGATAAAGATTTAGAAAATTTATTAAAAAAAATTAAAAAAGATAAAAAGTATTTTTTTTCTACAAAAGATATAATTATGCTAGAGGCTTTAAGGTATGATGGAGTTAATATTTCAAAAAAATATAAAAATATTTATGAAATTAAAGACCCAAATATACCTAATGATATTCAAATATTAATTAATAAAGGAGAAGTCGGTCTAGCACTATTGAGGCTCGTTGAGATTATAGGAGAAGACAAAATTATCGATATAGGCTCTGAAACATTCTATTTTATTGTTACTATATTAAATCAACTTGATCTTGATAAGCTAAGAAATAAATTATTATTAAAAGTTCTTCCTTTAAAAGTTTAAAATTTGTAATAAAATAAGTAAATTTAATTAATCATGGCTTTAAAAACAATTTTAATAGAACCAAATAATTTACTAAGGCAAATATCACAACCAGTAGAAAGAGTTGGAGATTCAGAAAGAGAATTAATGAATGATATGTTGGAAACAATGTATGATGCCAATGGAATAGGATTAGCGGCAATTCAAATAGGTGTACCAAAAAGAATTATTGTTATGGATTTATGTAAAGAGGAAAATAAAAAGCTTCCGATGTATTTTGTAAATCCATTAATAATAAAAAAAAATGAACAAAAAACAATTTATGAAGAAGGTTGTTTATCCGTTCCAAACCAATTTGCTGAAATTCAAAGATCAAGCAAATGTGAAGTAGAATATTTAGACTACAATGGAAATAAACAAAATTTACAAGCTGAGGGTCTGTTAGCAACTTGTATTCAACATGAAATAGATCATCTTGAAGGAATTTTATTTATTGATTATTTATCAAAATTAAAAAAAGAAATGATCATAAAAAAACTTTCTAAGCAAAAAATAAAGCCAGATCGAATTATTGTTTAATTGATGCTTAAAAAAATTATTTTTATGGGCACACCTTTTTTTGCTGTACCTATTTTAAAATCGTTATATCAAAATGGTTATCCTATTTCAGTTGTTTATACTCAGCCACCTCAAAAATCACAAAGAGGTCAAAAAATTAATAAATCTCCTGTTCAAGGAATATCAGAAACTTTAAATTTGGAATTTAGAACACCTATTTCATTAAAAAATAATAAAGAGGAATACGAATATTTAAAAGAATTAAATGCTGATATTGCAATTGTTGTTGCATATGGACAAATTATTCCAAAAGAAATGCTAACCTTAACTAAAAAGGGCTTCATTAATATTCATGCTTCTCTTTTACCTAAGTGGAGAGGAGCAGCTCCAATTCAAAGATCAATTATGAATTTAGATAAACAAACAGGCATAAGCATTATGAAGATTGGCGAAAAGTTAGATGCTGGATCTGTATGTAATTCATATAAATTAGATATTACGGATAACGAGAATGCCGAAATTATATCAGAAAAATTATCGACCCTAGCAGCAGAAAAAATTTTAGATAACATTGATGATATTTTAGAGAATAAAATGAAATTTAGGGATCAGTTTCATAAAGAGGCTACATATGCAAATAAAATTGAGAAGTTTGAAGGAAAAATAGATTGGAATAATTCAGCAGAGAACATTATTGGAAAAATTAACGGTTTATACCCAAGTCCTGGAGCTTGGTTTCTTTATAATGGCGAAAGATACAAAATTTTAAAAGCTGAAATCAGTAATTCAACTGGTAATGCAGGAACAGTGTTAGATGATTATTTAGAAATCAGCTGTAATGATAAATCAATCAAAATTTTAGAAATACAAAGACAAGGAAAAAGATCTCAAAATATTAATGAATTTATGCTTGGTTCCCAAATAAAAAAGGGATCAAACTTAAATAATGCATAGATATCAAATTTTAATCGAATACGTTGGAAGTAATTTTATTGGTTGGCAAATACAATCTAAAGGACAGTCTATTCAAAAATTAGTTCAAATTAAAATATCTAAACTTTTAAAAGAAAAAATAAATTTAGTCGGTTCTGGACGCACAGATTCTGGTGTTCATGCAATCGAACAATCAGCTCACTTTGATTGTAAAAAAAAAATTGAAAATTTAAATAAATTCTTACAGTCCATAAATTATTTTTTAAATATAAAATTAGTTTCAATAATAAATATAAAAAAGAAAAGTTTTAATTTTCATGCAAGATTTTCTGCTAAGCAACGAATTTATACTTATATTATGTTTAATAGAATTAGTAGTCCTTCTATAGAAAAAAACAGAGGGTGGCATATAAAAAAAAAATTAGATTTAAAGTTGATGAAAAAAGGTGCTAAAAAATTATTAGGAACCAATGATTTTTCTACATTTAGATCTTCGAGTTGTAATGCTAAAAGCCCGATTAGAACAATTAAGTCGATTAAGATAAAAGAAGTAAAAAATAAAATTCAAATTCAATTTAGATCTCAATCTTTTTTGCAACAACAAGTTAGATCTATGGTGGGTTGTTTAAAGTATTTAGCTGAGAAAAAATGGGATTTAAAGAAATTTGAAAGCATTTTTAAATCTAAGAAAAGAACTTTATGTGCTCCGCCTGCGCCTGCTCATGGATTGTTTTTAGAGAAGGTTATCTACTAACTCTTAGAATTTTTTTGAATTTTTTATTTATTCGCCATCTTGAGCCTTCTCGCACAATATAACCAACACAATTTTTTGAACCACACTTACAGGGAAACTGCTTATAATCTTCATCATATCCAAAACCATAATCACAAGTTAGTTCTTCACCCTTTTTAATATCTTTTATAGCAACTATCCAAAGTTTTAAACCTGTTCCATTATAATCACAGTTATTTGAACATGAGTGATTAATTAATCGAGCTGTATTCCAAGAAAAATTTCCATCAAGATCATACTTACTATTTAAATTAAATAAATAAATTGGTTTAGCGTTATCAAATTTTTCTGATTCTTCAGTTTGTTTATTAGTTATAATTTTTCCAACATAATCAATAATTCGAGCACCTTCTTTAATATCTTGTGTAGCGTAAAGGCCTCGTCCATTTCTATCAATATTAGATTTTTTAATTTTGTAAAGTTTCATTTAGAGTTGTTTAATCAATAATTGTAAATTTTCAATTAAATTCTATCAGTGCTCTGACATGCATTTCAGTGCTTTCTTGAAGTGCATTAAGATCATATCCACCTTCTAAAATTGATACCACTTTTCCTTCAGAAAATACCTTGGCCAAACTTAATGTTCTTTTAGTTAAATCATAAAAATCTTTTGATTTTAATTGAAATTGAGCTAAAGGATCATCTTTATGAGCATCAAATCCTGCTGAAAATAAAATAAATTCAGGCTTAAATTCTTTTAGCTTTTTTAAAACAAACTCATATGCATTTAGATATTCTTCAGAAGTAGTGCCTGCAGGTAAAGGAATATTAAAAATATTATTATATTTGCCTTTTTCTTGTTCTGTTCCTGTTCCAGGATAATAGGGATATTGATGAGTTGAAATGTACAAAATTTTTTTATTATCATGAAAAATATCTTGTGTTCCATTTCCATGATGAACATCAAAGTCAACAATTGCAATTTTATTAAATTTGTATTTTTCTATTAGATAGTTAGCACCGACAGCTATATTATTGTAAATACAAAAACCCATCGCTTTATTTTTTTCTGCATGATGTCCGGGCGGTCTTACTGCACAAAAAGCATTTTGAAATTCTTTATTTTGTACTCCATCTATGGCAGTAATAATGGATCCCACTGCATCCAAAGTTGCTTCTTTACTACCAGGAGATATAATTGTATCTCCATCCAAAAAAGTTAATCCTTTTTCTGGAAAAGATTTTTCAACAAAATTTACATAGTCAATATTATGGGTATTTATTAATAGTTTTTTTTCAAATTTTAATGGTTTTTTCCAAATTAAATTTTTATTATTTTTTTTTTTAAAATTTTCTAAAATTACAGAAACTCTATTGATTTGTTCTGGATGCCCTTCACCTGTATTATGATTTTGATAAGTATCAGATGTAACCAAACCTGTTTTCACTTAAAATAATTTTCTAAAATATTTATATATATTTTAGTTAATTTTTTTAAATCAGAAAGTGATACTGCTTCATCAATTTTATGCATAGTTTTTCCAACAAGACCAAATTCCACACATGGAGATATTTTCCTTATAAATCTTGCATCTGATGTACCACCTGATGTCGACAATTTTGGTTTTATTTTAGTTATCTTTTTAATGGTATTTTGAATCATTTTGGTTGTATTATTTGGAACTGTTATAAAAGCTTCTCCCGATACCATGTAAGAAATTTTAAAATAACATTTACTTTTTTTACAAGCTTTTCGAAAAATATTATTTAGCTTCTTCTTTAAAGAACTTGAGGAATGTTTATTGTTAAATCTTATATTAAAAGTAGCCGATGCTTCTGCAGGAATAACATTATCAGCTGTATTTTCAATATTCATTTTAACTATTTCTAGATTTGATGGTTGAAAGTTTTTTGTTCCTTTATCAAGTTTTATATTTTCAATTTGATTCAATATTTTTACCATAACTGGAGCTGGATTATTTGCATCATGCGGATATGCAACATGACCTTGAACTCCACGAACGGTGAGATAGCCGGTAATACTTCCTCTTCTACCAATCTTCATCATTTCTCCCAGTTTGTTTTGATTAGTAGGCTCACCTACTAAACAAAAATCAATTTTTTCTTTTTTATTTTTTAAATATTCAACAACTCTTTTTGTTCCATTAATGGCAATACCTTCTTCATCACCTGTAATTAACAAACTTATTGAGCCTTTAAATTTTTTGCTTTTAAATTTACTTACTGCAGAAATAAAACAGGCAACTGAAGCCTTCATGTCATTGGCACCTCTTCCAATTAAATAATTTCCTTTAACTGCTGGTCTGAATGGATTTACGGTCCAATCATTTAAATTACCAGGTGGCACTACATCTGTGTGACCCGCATAACAAAAATTCGGCCTAGATTTTCCTAATTTAGCATATAAATTTTTAACAGGTTTTGAATTTTTTGATTTAAATTCCAAAATCTTGCATTTAAATCCTAGAGATCTTAATTTTCTTGCTAGAAAATTCATTGTTCCAGCATCTACGGGTGTAATACTTGGAAATCTCATTAGCTCTTTTGCTAACGTTAATTCATTATATATCGGCATATCAGTCTCTTAAAAGATCGTTTATTGAAGTTTTGGATCTAGTTTTTTCATCAACTTTTTTAATAATAACCGCACAATATAGTGAAGGTCCTTTGCCATTTTTACTAGGAAAACTTCCTGGCACTACTACTGAGTAAGGAGGAATTTTACCGAAAATAACTTTTCCCGTTTCCCTATCAACTATTTTAGTTGATTGACCAATAAAAACTCCCATTGATAATACAGATCCTTCTCCAACTATTACTCCTTCGACCACCTCTGAGCGAGCACCAATAAAACAATTATCTTCTATGATAGTTGGATTTGCTTGCATTGGTTCTAATACTCCGCCGATACCAGCACCTCCAGAAATGTGGCAGTTTTTTCCAATTTGTGCACAAGAGCCTACTGATGCCCAAGTGTCAACCATTGTACCTTCATCAACATACGCACCAACATTTACAAAAGAAGGCATCAACACAACATTTTTTGCAATGTAAGATCCATATCTAACAACTCCGTTGGGCACCATTCTAAAGCCAGCTTTTTTGTGTTCTTCTCTTCCCCAGCCAGCAGTTTTTCCTCTTACTTTATCCCACCAGGTTGCGTATGGACCAGCAAGTGTTTGCATTTCGTTTGTTTTAAAACTTAAAAGTATTGCTTTTTTTATCCATTGATGAACTATCCATTCGTTACTTTTTTTTTCAGCAACTCTTATTTTTCCTTTATCAACTAATTTAATTGTTTCTTTAATAGCATTAATTATTGATTGGTCTGATTGAGAGTCTATTTTATCTCTATTATCCCAAGCTGTATTTACAATTTTTTCAAATTCTTTCATAATCTTTATGTTGTTTTTAATACATTAATTTCTTGAAGAAAAGAAGGCAAGCTCTTAATCTTATAATCAATATATGGTTTATCAGCGTCTTTCTTTGCGAAAGTATCATTGTTCTCAAGCCAACATGTTTTCATTCCCAAATTTTTAGCTTGTTCTAAATTATGAGCAATATCTTCGATTAATATTGATTTTTTAGGATCAAGATCAAATTTTTTAATCATTTTTTTATATGATTCTATGTTGGGTTTTGGAATAAAATCAGCATCTGTTATTGCAAATGCACCATCAAATAAATCTTCAATGCCTAATTGTTTTGTGACATTTTCTACGTGAAAATGTGAGCCATTGGAAAATATATATTTTTTTTCTTTAATTTTAATTAATTCTTGTCTTAATAATAAATCTTTTGGAAGCCAGCTAATATCTATATTGTGAACAAATTCAAGAAATTCATGTGGATCTATTTTATCATATCTCATAAGACCTGAAAGTGTTGTTCCATTTTCATAAAAATATTTTTTTTGTAATTCTTTGGCTTCAAGTAAATCTATGTCTAGTTTTTTTGATATATAAGCTGACATATTTTTACTAACTTCAGCGAACACTTTTGTTTGCCCGCTATAAAGGGTATTATCCAAATCAAATATCCAATATTTTATATCTATTAAATCTTTCACTCTCTTATTAGGGTTCCAGCACCTTTGTCAGAAAATAATTCAAAAAGAATAGAATGAGGCTTTCTTCCATCAATTATTACAACACCTTTTACCCCATTACTTGCCACATCTAAGCAGTTGTTAATTTTTGGTATCATTCCACCAGAAATAATGTCGTTATTAATCATTTCTTTTGCTTTTTTTGAGTTGATTTCAGTAATTAATTTTTTATTTTTATCTAGCACACCTTCAACATCACTGATTATTAATAATCTTCTAGCCTTAAGTTCTTTAGCTATTGCGCTAGCTGCAGTATCAGCATTTATATTAAAAGTTTGATTATTTTCATTTATTCCTAAAGGAGCAACAACAGGCACTTGATTTTCATTAATAATTTCATTTAAAACATTGGTTTTAATTTTATTAGGTGTTCCAACAAAACCCAAATCTTCATTTTCTTGTTTAACAAATATTATATTGTATTCTTTAGGAGTAATTCCTTTTGCTCCACAAGACAGATCTTTAAGTGCATTTATTATTTCTTTGTTAAATTCTATTAGAACATCCTCAACTATGTTTATAGTTTTATCATCAGTAACTCTTAATCCTTTAATAAAATTACTTTTAATATTTAATTCGTTTAGTTTGTTATTAATTCTTTTTCCTCCCCCATGAACAATTATAGGAGATAGGCCAAGTTTTTTTAAAACTGCAACATCTTGAATAAAAATATTAAATAAATTTGGATCAATTAATACGCTTCCACCACATTTAATAACTATAAACTCATCATTATATTTATCTAAGTACTTTTTAATCTCTTCTAATGATGGGCCATCTTTAGGAAGGATATTGATTAATTCTTCTTCTTTTAACGATGACATCTAAGTTGTTTTAATAGTCATTTTACTTTGTATGTAATACTGCTGAATCATCGTAAAAATATTATTGAAAGTCCAATAGATCACCAAGCCGGCAGGAAAAGGAGCTAATATCACGCAAAGAAAGATAGGAAAGAAAGCAAAAATTTTCTGTTGTATAGGATCTGGTGGTTTTGGATTCAGCTTCTGTTGAATCCACATTGAAATTCCCATCGCCACGGGCCACGCTCCTATTAGTAGAAATGTTGGAGGATCCCACGGAATTAAACCAAAAAGGTTAAACAATGATGTGGGATCACGTGATGATAGGTCTTTGATCCAACCATAAAAAGGCATATGACGCATTTCAATAGTAACAAATAAAACTTTATATAAAGCGAAGAAAACTGGGATCTGCACGAGTATCGGCAGACACCCGCTCATAGGATTTACCTTTTCTCTTTTGTAAAGCGCCATCATCTCTTGTTGCAACTTCATTTTATCACCCTTATGAAGCTCTTTTAATCTTGTCATTTCAGGTTGAAGAAGTTTCATCTTTCCCATCGATCTAAATGAGTAATTAGCAAGAGGGAAGAATACTAACCTAATAGAAACAGTCACCGCTATAATTGCTAAACCATAATTACCAAGTAATTTAAAGAAATAATCAATTACAAAGAATAATGGCTTCGTCAAGAAGTACATTACACCCCAATCAATAGCTAAATCGAACTTATTAATATTTAAGTTTTCAGCATAACCATCAATTACTTGAACTCTTTTTGCGGCAACAATAATTTGAATTTTTTCTTCTATAGCATCATTGGGCCCAACTTCGGTACCTTCAGAAGATATATAATTAGCCCTAAATTTATTTTTATAATCAAAAGTTGTTTTAAATTCTTTACCTCTAGGTGGAATAATTGAGGTCAACCAGAATTTATCTGAATACCCAAAAAATCCTTCTTGAGCAGTTTGTGTAAATTTCTTTTCTTGGATGTCATCATAATCTTCTTCAATTAATTGATCATCAAGTACAGATAAAAATCCTTCATGAAGGATATAAAAGCCTGATATTTCAGGAAGTTTATTTCTAATTATCTGTCCATAAGAATAAAAATTATAAGTTTTATCTGATGAATTAATTACTTTTTCTTTAACAGTAAATAAAAATTGATTGTCTAAACTTATATGTTTTTCAAATGTAATACCTTGAG
>Ga0066860_10001619_pt1 | contig 10097 bp, 6 predicted proteins | sample ETN07SmetaG_FD_65601 | JGI IMG/M metagenome (GOLD analysis project Ga0066860, IMG submission 65601) | Marine microbial and viral communities from oxygen minimum zone, Eastern Pacific Ocean - ETNP2014F14-07SV275 | ecosystem: Environmental > Aquatic > Marine > Oceanic ... | reverse complement strand
GATCTAACGCAGCTCTCTGGCACAGATGGTGTGGTGACTTCTCAAACAGCACAGGGCTATATTGTTTACAGAGCATGCTCCAGCCCTCATGGACTAGTTCTTTGTCGTCTTCGGGGGGCGTATACCCGGGTAAGTTGTCTCGTAGAAGTTTGATGAGTTCGGACTTTCCGTGTTCACGACTTAGTGGCACTTCGCTGTCCACCATATCATGTTGGTCTAGGCCAAGTAGTGAGGCTGCCTTAGTCCAGTACAGAGTTTCGTTTTCGTAGTGACGAGTATTTGGCAGAAGTTTCGCATCGGTGTACTTTGTTACAAACTTTTGAACAATGCTGGAACCTGATGACTTTTCTGATAGAAGGATGATGCATTTACCCATGCTGCCGGTCTTTCCATGTTTTTGGTATAAGGCTGAACCATACCATAAACCCTTAAATGATGAATCAGGTTTCGTATTAGAGTATTTTCGTCCAGTTTGATCGGTATAGAGATAGTATCTTGCTGGTTATTCCCCTTTTCAAACAAAGATGCCCTTTCTTTCTGGAAGCACTGCAAGCGTTGAGTTACGCTCCTTCCTTAAATGGACTTGCTCATGGAGAAGATAGTATCGTATGGCTGCCCAGAAAATCGTATTTCTGATCAATTCTATTCTTTATGGTGGAGCTGAACGAGCACTCTGCAACATCTTGTGTTCCTCAGACCAATATCCTGATGCGAGTGTAGAAGTCGTTGTTTTGGATGATTTGCCATTTCGCCGGTCATTACCCAGTGGTGTGAGATATACGATACTGAACTCTAAGCACAGTATGGTAGGTTCTATACTCGAATGGCGCAAGTACGTGGCTAAAGCAGGTCCTGACATTGTTGTCAGCTTTCTAATCCGTGCCAATGTGTGCAATGCCCTGTTATCCAAACCCTATTCTTACCGCTCAGTCATTTGTGAGCGAATGCATATGAGCAGCCATCTCACTATTAATCATTCTGGCCTGAAGTTGCATGCAGCCAAGCTGATTCCCAGACTTGCCTATCCTTTCGCTGACCTTGTACTGGGCGTGTCTGATGGGGTTACGAAAGATCTTGTCGAGAACTTCGGTGTCTCCTTGAGAAGAGCCGATACCGTGTACAATCCTTATCCAATTGAAGATATTGAAACTAGTGCACTGGAGTTAACTAACGAAGGTGCTCCTAGTAAAGAGTATATCGTATCTGTCGGGCGCTTGAGTAAGTCGAAGAACGTTAAAACTTTGCTTGATGCTTTTCTACTTTCTGGAGAATCAGCTGATCTGGTGGTGTTGGGGGAAGGAGAATGTCGCTCGGAGCTAGAGTCATATATTGACGCGATTGGCTTATCCGGGCGCGTTCATCTGCTTGGAAACATTGCGAACCCTTTCCCTATCGTTAAAGGTGCGAAGTACTTTGTGTCTGCCAGCCTGAATGAGGGCTTCCCCAATGCGATGGTCGAGGCCATGTGCCTTGGTAAGCCAATTGTAATGAGTAACTGCCAGTCTGGGCCGCTCGAAATTTTAAATGACAATCAGGACCTTGAGCCATCAGATAATGGCTGTTGGCCTGTTAAGTTTGGGGTGTTATGTGAGCCGGGTTCTGCAGAGGCTCTATCCGAAGGCATAAATATCATGCAGGCCCCCGAGCAGCGACAATTTTATGGTAGTGTGGCGCGCGTTCGCGCAGGTGACTTTTCGCTTGAGAAGGTTAACTCACAATATTGGAATAAGTTTCTGGGGCATTGAAGCCCCACACGGATTAGATTATGAAGGTATGTGTCATAGGGCCCAGGAAAGTACCCGATCATATTGGCGGCATCGAGACTGTATATACGAATCTTTATCCGCCGTTAGTCGCGATCAACCGGGGCGTAGAAATCACCCTTTTGACGCGCTCGAAATGCCGCGAATCCAGTTATGAGTATCTCGGTACTACAGTGATTCCTCTTGCTGCAGATTTCGGCGCAGGGTTTGAGAACTTTTTGGGAAGCCTGAAAGCCTTATTCTACGCTAAAAGGCAAGTTAAACCTGATATCGTACACCTACATGGAATTGGACCTGGTGTGTTTGCACCGATTGCCAAACTACTCGGTTTTAAGGTTGTCACTACTCACCATTCTACCGACTACGATCGCCCTAAGTGGCGTTGGTACGCCAGGGCATTGTTGAGAACAGGTGAAGTATTTACGTGTCTGTTCTCAGATCGTGTGGTTTGCGTTAGCCAAGCTTTGAAGGACGATATTGACGCCAGGTTGCCTTTTAGACGCAAGGTCCGAAGGACAATCCCGAATGCGGCTCCTACTGTAGTCAGCGCAGAATCCTCGTCCGTGCTTGGCCGGTTGAACCTTACCTCAGGTTCTTATTTGTTATGTGTTGGTCGCATTGAAAAGACGAAACGCTTCGATATCGCAGTGAAAGCTTACCAAGCTAGTTTGCTTGATATCCCTTTAGTTATTGTTGGAGACACCGAAGAAGATAGAGACTATGCAGAGTCTTTGGTGGCCGATATAGGACGTGACGTAAGGCTAGTCGGCCCAATATTTGGAGACGAACTGGCAGATTTGTACCGGAACTGCACTTTGTTGGTTAATGCGTCCAAGATGGAAGGCTACTGTCTGGTCGTTGCGGAGGCCATTATGCAGGGTGCTAGAATCCTACTGTCGGACATTCCTGTGCATCGGGAGTTCGGTTTGGACCCTGCTTCTTACTTCCCCGTAGACGATGTTGCAGTGCTTACGGATAAATTAAATGCACCTGATTACAACGTTTATGAAAGTCATCGGGGGAGGAGTAAGCTCGAGGCTTGGAACTGGGATGCCGCCGCGTTCGACTACTTTAGTCTTTACTGTGAGTTAATGAAAAAAGAGCCTATTCAGTAATGCAGTATGGGTTGGTATGGCCAAACTGTCCGATCTATAGTTTCACTCCAACTATATAGGAGTGACTCTTTGGCTGGTTTGGTAACAAACATAGCGGTTTACCGGAAAGTACTCGAATGATTCCTGTAATTATGGCTGGTGGGTCCGGTGCTCGTCTTTGGCCGCTGTCCCGTACTGCGTTTCCTAAGCAGTTTTTGTCGTTGGGTTATGACGAGACCATGCTACAGCAGACGGTCTCTCGTCTTGAGGGTTTAAACACCACTGACCCAATCATCATCACGAATGAAAACCACCGCTTTTTGGTGGCTGAACAGTTACGCCAGATGGGGCAGAGCGCTTCGATTCTGCTTGAGCCAGTCGGTCGTAATACGGCACCTGCGATTGCTCTGGCTGCGTTTCAGGCGTTAGGTGATAGCAAGAATGACCCAAGTGAAGCTCCCATTCTTCTGATTCTGGCGGCAGATCATGTGATCAAAGACACTGCGGCATTTCAGGCAGCTGTTAATAAGTTGGAGCCTGCGGTACGTAACGGCAAGTTTGGCACGCTGGGTATTGTGCCTACGGAACCTGCAACCGGGTACGGTTACATCAAAGCGGGTGCTGAAACATCCGGCTTGTTCAGCGTCGAGCAGTTTGTAGAGAAGCCAGACGCAGAAACGGCTCAGTCTTACCTTGATGCCCAGTGCTACTATTGGAACAGTGGCATGTTTATGATCCGCGCTGATCGTTACCTTGAAGAGCTTAAGCGTCATCAACCAGAGATGTACGCTGCGTGTGAAGCGGCGATGGCGAACACAGAGCAGGATTACGATTTTGTTCGCATTGATAAAGAAGCCTTTATTGCCTGCCCGGATGACTCTATCGATTATGCCCTCATGGAGCCATTAACAGCCGACTCTGCGAACTCACAGGTAGTGGTTGCACCGCTAGATGCGGGGTGGAGCGATGTTGGTAGCTGGTCCGCGTTGTGGGATATCGCCGATAAGTGTGAAGACGGCAACTCGGTGCTGCATGCTGGCAAGGGCCAAGGTGAAACGATCCTTAAAGATACCCGCAATTCACTGATCAGTACGTCAGATCGCTTGGTGAGTACACTGGGCGTCGATGATCTCGTCATTGTTGATACCAAAGACGCCTTGTTGGTTGCTCATCGTGACAAGGTTCAGGACGTTAAGAAGATTGTGGCTCAGATCAAAGAGCAGGACGGTGGCCAGCATGAGTTCCACCGTGAGCTGTATCGCCCATGGGGTGTGTGTGATTCAATTGACCCTCCGTTAAATGTGTCGCATCAAGGGTACAAAGTAAAACGTCTGACCGTAAGGCCTGGCGCCAGACTCTCGTTGCAAATGCATTATCATCGTGCAGAACACTGGATTGTGGTGTCGGGTACGGCGAAAGTGACTAATGGTGAGAATACGGTAGTGCTGACTGAGAACGAGTCTACGTATATCCCTATAGGTCAGACTCATTGTCTTGAGAACCCGGGTACAGTAGACCTTGAGATTATTGAGGTTCAGTCTGGTTCGTACCTCGGTGAGGACGATATTGTGCGCTTTGAAGATAAATACGGTCGTGTATAAAGGACAACAGTGATTGCTGTCATTTGATTTTTTAGTCGTTACCTTTCTTTTTGTCGCTGTGGTGGTGGTGCTGGCTGTCACCAGACTTCGACCAATCGCAGTATTTGCCATGGTGGCGTTTGTGCTATACGCATCTGGCGTACTCACGCTGGATGGCCTCTCGCATAATTATGTGAATCCTTCACTGCTGACTCTGATCGGCTTGGTTTTACTGTCGGTTGTGCTTGAGAAGATCAGCTTTGTTTCTGACCTTTCCCGGCGAAGTGTGACTCAGAATGACGGTGCCTCTGGAAGCGTCAGTCGTGGCGTATTCAGGCTTGGGTTGGTCGCTGGGGTGATTTCATCGTTTTTGAATAACACAGCGGTGGTTGCAACGCTCATGGGTGGCTTGCGGCGTCAGCCTCATTTGCCCGTTTCGCGGTATCTGCTGCCGTTATCGTATGCTTCTATTGCTGGCGGCATGATGACTTTGGTCGGCACCAGTACCAATCTGATTGTAAATAGTTTTGTTGAAGAAGCGGGTGAAACGCCACTTGGCTTTTTTGATTTTACGCTGATCGGTGCGCCCGTCTTTCTGGCAACCTTGGTGGTGATTTCGTTGCTGTCGCATCGTTTTTTGTCAGATCGGCAGGTCGCGACGGATGCGCAGGAGCGCCGTGAATATTTGTTTGAACGCACGGTGAAACCCTGTTCGCCGCTCATCGGTAAGACTATTCAGGACAACGGCCTCCGCCAGTTAGAGAACATGTTTCTGGTTGAAGTGGTGCGTGAACAGAGTAGTAAGACTTATGCTCCGGTTGCACCCGATCTGATTATTAACGCAGGAGATGTGCTCGTTTTTTCTGGTGATCCTGCTTACGAGCATATTTTTCAGCAATTTGATGGCTTGGTTGCTTTGGGGGGGGATAAGCACTCTCACGGTGATGGTGCGCCACTGGCTGAGGTGATTATTTCGCCAACGTCTTCCATGATCGGCTACAGCTTGAAAGCCTGCGAATTTCGCTCCCGGTTTGATGCTGCGGTTATTGCTATTCGCCGTGGCAGCCGCAATATTCGCGGTAAGTTAGGTGATCATGTGCTGCAAGCTGGAGATTGCTTGTTACTCACTACCGGGCCTAAGTTTGGTAATAAAGGGGCTGAGAGCAGCAATCGCCGTGACTTTATCACCGTATCAGGTATTGAGCGGCGTCAGCCGTTGAGTACCTACGCCAGCGGTATGGTGATGGGGGGATTTGTACTCGCGATAGGCTTGTCAGTGGCGGGTGTAATTCCGTTGCTTAAGGGCGTGTTATTACTTTTGGGAGCTTGCCTGGCGTTCAGTCTTGTTACGATCGAAGAACTTAAAGGCCGCTTCCCATTTGAGTTGATTGTGGTAATCGGTGGTGCTCTGGGGCTGTCGCAAGCGATGTTTCAGGTTGGTCTAGCAGAGATGCTGGCGGGGGCTGTAAATTTTGCGGTAGGGGGTATGGGGCCGTTTGCCGCGTTAATAGCAGTGTACGTGGTTACCTGGTTGGTAACAGAACTGGTAACTAACAATGCGGCAGCGGCCCTGATGTTCCCGATTGCCTACGCTACCGCTGAGGCGTTAGGCGTCAGCCCTTACCCGTTTTTTATGGCGCTGGCCTTTGGTGCGAGTGCGAGTTTTTTGTCACCGTACGGCTATCAGACGAATCTGATGGTCTACAGTGCGGGTAACTACCAGCTGAGTGACTACCTGAAGGCAGGCTTTCCTCTGTTAGTGGTATACAGTTTGGTAGCACTGGGCCTGATACCGATAGTATTTCCGTTTTAGCGCTTGTTTATGTCTCTGTTTTGACTCTGAAGGCATATTTCATATTTCTGACATACTGGCCGAGTACAAGCTCCTTTCTTTATCAGGGCGTGGTAGTATTCCGCCAAGTTTCATTTAAAGATTCAGGATTGATCAAATATGAAAATCGCTATTGCCGGTACCGGCTATGTAGGTCTTTCTAACGCCATGCTGCTGGCACAGCATAATGAAGTGGTTGCCGTTGATATCGTACCTGAGAAGGTCGAGATGCTTAACAACAAGCAGTCACCGATTGTTGATACTGAGATCTCTGATTTTCTGGCCAACCGCGATATTAACTTCCGGGCAACGCTGGATAAAGAAGAGGCATACTCGGGTGCTCGCTTTGTTGTAATCGCCACACCGACCGACTATGACCCGGTCACGAACTACTTTAATACCCGCTCGGTAGAGAGTGTGATTGCCGATGTAACAGCGGTGAACCCAGATGCCGTGATGGTCATTAAGTCGACGATTCCGGTGGGGTATACCCAGAAGCTGAAAGAGGATACCGGTTGCCCGAATTTGATCTTCTCGCCGGAGTTTTTGCGTGAAGGGAAGGCTCTTTATGACAACCTGTACCCAAGCCGTATTATCGTGGGTGAGCAGTCTGAGCGTGCTAAAGAGTTTGCTGATCTTCTGCTGCAAGGCGCAGTGAAAAAAGATGTGCCGGTGCTGTTTACCGACGCGACCGAAGCCGAAGCCGTTAAGTTGTTTTCGAACACATATCTTGCGATGCGCGTGGCGTACTTTAACGAGTTGGATTCGTACGCTGAGACTCACGGCCTGAATACCCGCCAGATTATTGAGGGGGTTGGCCTTGATCCACGTATTGGCAACCATTACAACAACCCGTCGTTTGGTTATGGCGGTTACTGCCTGCCGAAAGACACCAAGCAGCTGCTGGCGAACTTTGAAGACGTGCCGAGTAATATCGTGCGCGCAATTGTGGATGCCAACAGCACCCGTAAAGACTTTATTGCCGATTCTGTGATCCGTAAAAATCCGCAGGTTGTGGGTATTTATCGCCTGGTGATGAAGTCTGGGTCTGATAACTTCCGTGCGTCGGCGATTCAGGGCGTTATGAAACGCATCAAGGCGAAGGGTATTGAGGTTATTGTTTATGAGCCAGTGCTGGAGGAGGAGGACTTCTTCAATTCGCGGGTGGTGAATGACCTTGAAGCGTTTAAGGCCGAGTCGGATGTGATCATCGCTAACCGGTTGTCGGATGATATCCGTGATGTGGCCGACAAGGTGTATACGCGGGATCTGTTCGGGGCGGATTGATCGCGAGTGTATACATAGCCCTTGTAGGAGCTCAACGCGGAGCTTGAGCGATGGTTATCGCGCATAGCCAGGCAAGCTGGCTGAAGCGCTCCTACAGGTATATAAAGATTGCCCGACCTCAACAAAACACATATCAAGGATGATGTATGTACAAAATCTCTCACCATGGCGCTGTCGATGGCGTCACGGGTTCTTGCCACCGGCTGACGCTGGATTCTGGCGATGCCATTCTCATTGATTGCGGGATGTTTCAGGGAGCTGAAGGCGAGGCTGTTTCTGAGAGCATGGCCGAGGGTAAATCACCGATTAACTTCGATATTACCGATGTCAGAGCGTTAGTCGTCACTCACTGTCATATTGATCACGTCGGGCGTATTCCGTACCTGATGGCGGCGGGTTTTTCTGGGCCTATCTATGCCACTGAAGCAACAGCTCAATTGTTGCCTCTTGTGCTTGAGGATGCCTTAAAGGTCGGTGTAACCCGTGACGAGTCTTTGATTAATAACTTCTTGCGCTTGCTGGATAAGCAGTTGGTTGCTGTGCCTTTTAAAAAGTGGTTTGTACCGGCTTCTATACCTGGGCTGCAACTCAAGTTTCAGCGGGCAGGGCATATTCTTGGTTCTGCGTATGTTGAATGCGCTGTGGGTGAGAAGTTACGTGGCTCAAAACGTGTCGTGTTTTCGGGGGATCTCGGGGCGCCGTATTCGCCACTACTGCCCGCGCCTAAGTCGCCGTATCGTTGCGATGATCTGGTGATTGAGAGTACTTACGGTGATAAGTGCCACGAGGGCAGGAGAACCCGTCGACAACGTTTGCAGAAGACGATCGAGCGCTGCCTCAAGAATCGGGGTACGGTTCTGATTCCGGCATTTTCGATTGGGCGCACGCAGGAGCTGCTGTATGAGATCGAGGAGATCATTCACCGGGCAACGCACAAGTCGACAAATGATGAGCAAGCAGCCCTGTGGGAGTCACTCGATATCATTGTCGATTCTCCGCTGGCCGCTGAATTCACCGCTCATTATCGATCGTTAAAGAAGCTTTGGGATGCCGAGGCAAGGCAGCGCCTGCGGTCTGGGCGACATCCTTTGTCGTTTGAACAACTGACGACCATCGAATCCCACCAGGAGCATATGCAGACTGTTGAGTATCTGGCCAATACAGGTAAGCCAGCCATCGTGATTGCTGCGAGCGGTATGTGTGCAGGCGGCCGAATGATGAATTATCTGAAGGCCTTATTGCCTGACGAGCGCACGGATGTCGTGTTTGTGGGTTACCAGGCTCAAGGAACACCGGGCAGAGATATTCAGAAGTACGGCCCGCGGGGTGGTTATGTCTATCTCGATGGCGAGAAAACAGACATTCGGGCAGGTGTGTATACCTTGTCTGGGTACAGTGCTCATGCGGACCAGAAAGATTTGCTGAACTTTACTAAGCGCATGCGCTACCGCCCCGAAATTGTACGCATTGTACATGGAGACGATGAGGCTAAGCGTGAACTCAAGGTGCGGCTTATGAAAGAATTCCCGGATATCAGGGTGTTGATTCCGGTTAAATAAACTTGTCACACCCACGTGGTAGCTTAAGCGGGCTGACAAACTGTTCAAATGTTCAGTAAATCACGAGATCATTGCTGTCACTTACACTGAGTTGGCTAGACAGCTCTGTGATAGGCATCACATAATAATGGTTCTGGAGTCGCCGTATTGGTACCATGGCGCACTTGGTGTTATCACCATCAGGGACAGTCCAAATGAATGGCTTAGGGGTAGGGTATGACTAAACAGGGAATGATTCGGTCGAATGAGAATGCTTTCGGGGTTGTATACCGGCTGATTGATTTGGCAATCATTCTTGTTACTCTCGTCCTGTGTTCTACGCTGTATGGTCTTAATCCGGGCCCTCATTATCTGACAGCGGCCCTTCTGGGTGGCCTGGGGTATCTGCTGGTTGCTGAGTCTCTCGAGGTGTATCGCTCCTGGAGAGCGACCTCTGCGGTGAGAATGGTGACGATAACGTCTGCGGCTTGGGTTCTCGTTGCTACCTCTCTACTGGTTATCGCTTTCTTTGCAAAAGTCTCAGAAGATTACTCACGTTTAGTGATGGGCAGTTGGATGCTGGGGTCGCTGCTGCTTCTTAGTACCTGGCGATTGATATTCCGTCAGTTTCTGAGGTCTATCAGGCTGCGAGGCTACAATACCCGACGAGTAGCCATTGTCGGCGTGAATGAAGCAGCTATCGAAATGCGTAAGCAGATTGATCGTAGCCCAGAGCTCGGTTACCAGTTTTGGGGCTTCTTTGATGACCGCTGTGATGAACGTGTTATGGCTGAGCACGATGACATTGAACTCATGGGCACGATCAATGAGTTGATCCAGCTGACTCAATCCGGAAAGTTTGAAGTTATTTTTATCGCCTTACCGCTCAAGGCGCAGGCACGGATTGCCGAGATTCTTGAGAAATGTGGCGATACCACGGCTTCTGTTCATTTGATTCCTGACTTCTTCACTTTCAACCTCCTCCATGCACGACTGAGTGAAGT
>Ga0066860_10001615_pt1 | contig 10105 bp, 10 predicted proteins | sample ETN07SmetaG_FD_65601 | JGI IMG/M metagenome (GOLD analysis project Ga0066860, IMG submission 65601) | Marine microbial and viral communities from oxygen minimum zone, Eastern Pacific Ocean - ETNP2014F14-07SV275 | ecosystem: Environmental > Aquatic > Marine > Oceanic ... | reverse complement strand
CAAAACTTCGTGGCGCCCCTCAGCTTTGAAGGCGTCACGGGTCGGGCGGCGCTGACGGACCTCTTCTCCGCAGAGGGGGCCGCGCTCCACATCCGCTTGGGGCGCGAGGCCGACGTGATCTGCATCGCACCGGCGACGGCGGATCTCCTGGCTCGCGCGGCTCAGGGCCGCTCCGATGACCTCATCTGCACGACGCTGCTCGCAACCAGGGCGCCGGTCATCGTTTGTCCGGCGATGAACGACAAGATGTTCTCGCACCCGCAGGTGCAAGCGAACCTGGCTCACCTGAGGGACAAACTCGGTTACACTGTGGCGGGGCCTGCCGAAGGGGCGCTCGCGGTGGGTGAAGGCGAGGGCCCCGGCCGCATGATCGAGCCGTGGCAGATCGAGGAGTACGTCGGTCGTGCGCTGTCGGGCAAAGGCTCGCTCACTCAGAAGCGCGTGTTGGTCACCGCGGGTCCGACGCGAGAGGCGGTGGACCCGGTTCGCTATTTGGGCAATCGGTCCTCGGGCCGCATGGGCTTCGCGATCGCACAGGCTGCCTGGCGGCACGGCGCGGCGGTCACGCTCGTCTCGGGACCCACCACGCTCGAGATCCCCGTCGGAGTCGATCTGATTCCAGTAGAGAGCGCAGTCGAGATGTACGATGCCGTGCAAGGCCTGGTCTCCTCCGCAGACGTCACAGTCTTCGCGGCGGCGGTCGCGGACTTCCGGCCCCTCGAGGCGAAAGCTCAGAAAGTGAAGCGCGCCGAGACCGGCGATAGCCTGACCGTGCCACTGGTCGCGAACCCTGACGTGGCAGCCGATACCATGGGCCTTCGAAAGCGGGGAAGCTTCGCAGTCGGCTTTGCGCTCGAAACCAACGATCTACTGGTGAACGCCCAGAAGAAGCTCGAGGCCAAGGACTTCGACCTGCTGGTGGCGAACGACGCGACCGAGGTCGGCTCGGGCTTCGAGGTGCCGACGAATCGTGTCACGTTCCTGTCCAGAGACGGCGCTCCGGAAGAGCTTCCGCTCATGAGCAAGGAAGCCGTCGCAGAAGAGCTGATCGAGCGCGTGCTTCTCGGCCTGGACGGCAAAGCGTGACCAGCCGTGATCAGCTGCTCACCCAAGCTGCACAACTATTGCGCCAACGCGCCGAGATTGATGCGACCGACCTCTTCATGGACAATCTCACTCGGCCAGAAGCGCTCCGGCTTGCGGCGGCCGCCCGGTCCGCGGCGCCGGCGTCGAGAGCCGATCCCCCATCGGCCACCTCCGCATCGGTATCGGCCGCCCCGGAACCCGCAGGCCCCTCCGCCGGAGGAGGGGCCCTCCCCCTGCTGCCGACGTCCTACACGGAGCTGCGAGATGCCGCGATGTCTTGCACGCGGTGTCGTCTCGCCGAGGGGCGTACCAACGTCGTGTTCTCGGACGGCTCGGAGAGCGCACGACTGATGGTGGTCGGTGAGGCACCCGGCGCCAACGAGGACAAGACCGGCCTACCCTTCGTCGGCCAGGCGGGCAAGTTCCTGGACCTGCTGTTGGCCACCGTAGATCTCTCTCGCGAGGACTCGGTCTACATCTGCAACGTGCTCAAGTGCAGGCCGCCCGGGAACCGAAATCCGATGCCCGACGAGATCGAGTCCTGCTCCCCGTACCTCGAGAAGCAGATCGAGCTGGTCCAGCCGGAGGTGCTGCTGGCGGTCGGAACGTTTGCAGCGCAGCTTCTCACCGGTCGCCAAAAAATCGCTCTGGGGAAGCTTCGGGGAGAGGTGCACAGCTACCACGGGGTCCCTCTCGTCGTTACGTATCACCCCGCCGCGCTGCTAAGAAATCCGAAGTGGACGCGGGCGTTTTGGGACGACCTGCAGTTGCTCAGAGGGATCATGGATAGCGCGTAGGTTGCGCTCTTGACGGCGTGTTATCTTAGGACTCATGGAAGCCTCACCGAACTTCGCCCAGACCGTATTCGATCGGACCCCTCCGTTCTCGCTCGAGGCGGAAACGGCAGTATTGGGCGGCATGCTGATCGACCGTGACGCGGTGCCGAAGGCCGTGGAGCTCCTCAACGAGTCCATGTTCTACCGCGAGGCGAACCGGCGGCTCTATCGGTCGATGGTCCGTCTTTTCGAGCGCGGCGACGTGATCGACGTGATCACGGTCTCGGAGGAGCTCAAAAAGACCGGGGAAATGGAGTCGTCCGGGGGATTTGACTACCTCGCAGCGCTCGTCGACGCGGTTCCCACTGCGGCCAACCTCGAATACCACGCGCGCATTGTTCGCGACAAGGCGTTGCTGCGGCGACTCGTCGAGCAATCGTCACAGATCATCCGGGACGTCTACGACCAGGGTGAACGCGACGTCGATGAGATCCTCGACGAGGCGGAAGCGAAGATCTTCCAGGTCGCGGAGAGCCACAAGCGAGAGGGCTTCGTCTGGATCAAGGAGGTTCTTTGGTCGACCTTCGAGCACATTGAGCGGCTTCAGGAGTCCGCCACCGGCATCACCGGCGTCGCCACCGGATTCCAGGATCTCGATCGCATGACGACGGGGCTACAGAAGGGTGACTTGGCCATCGTCGCGGGGCGCCCTTCGATGGGAAAGACCTCGTGGGTGCTCAACGTCACCGCGAATGCCGCCATTTCGAACAACATTCCCGTGGCGATCTTCTCACTCGAGATGTCGTCCGAGCAACTCGTCCAGAGACTTCTCTGCGCCGAAGGGCGCATCGACGCTCTGAAGCTACGCCGGGGGCGCCTCTCGCCGGAGGAACACCAGCGGCTTGCCGCCGCCGCCGGGCACCTCAATACCGCGCCGATCTGGATCGACGATGCGCCCGGCAGCAACGTGCTCGAGATCCGCGCCAAGGCGCGCCGCCTCCAGTCGGAGTTGCGTGCTGACGGCAAGGATCTGGGCATGATCGTCATCGACTACATGCAGCTGATGTCGGGCGCCGGAAAGTCGGAGAGTCGCGTTCAGGAGGTCAGCCAGATCTCTCGCGGACTGAAGGCGCTCGCTCGTGAGCTCGAAGTCTCCGTCGTGGCACTCTCCCAGTTGAGCCGCGGGCCCGAGGCGCGGACGGACAAGCGACCCATGTTGTCGGATCTCAGAGATTCCGGTTCGATCGAGCAGGATGCCGATATCGTCATGTTCCTCTACCGGCCCGAGTACTACGCTTCAGCGGAGAAGCGTGAGGAACTCGAGGGCAAGGCGGAGTTGATCGTGAGCAAGCAGAGAAACGGCCCGACGGGCGTCGTGGAGTTGTTCTTCCAGAAGGCCTACACTCGGTTCGATTCCGTACAGCGCGGACCCGGAGGGGGCTCGGGCGAGCCACAGAGCGAGGGACCGAGCTTCGGTCCATGAACGAGCATCCCCCTCCTAGGGTGGGGGTCGCGGTTCCCGCGGCTGGACTCGGGCGTCGCATGGGCGGACTGAGGAAGCCGTTCCTGGAGTTGGCTGGTGAGCCGGTACTTCTCCATGCGCTGCGACCGTTCTTGACCGAGCCGCGTGTCGTGGCGGTGGTCGTCGCTCTCGCGCCCGACGACGCCGGCCAGCCCCCAGCCTGGATCGCCGATCTCGACGATCGTGTGAGCGTCGTAGCCGGAGGCGAGACGCGCACCGACTCGGTACGAAATGCGGTTGCTGCGTTGCCCAACGACCTGGACATCATCGCGGTTCACGACGCGGCGCGCCCGTTGGTGACTCGGGACATGATCTCGCGTTGCATCGACGTCGCGGCTGAAGGCCGCGGGGCGGTTGCGGGGTGCCCTGCGATCGACACGATGAAGCGAGTCGATCCGCACGGGCGCGTGCTCGACACTCCGAGCCGAGCCGAGTTGTGGCATGCGCACACGCCGCAGGTGTTTCCTGCCGAACTTGTGCGGCGCGCGTACGAGGGAGCCAGCAGCGGCACGGACGACGCGGCGCTCGTGGAGTCCGTCGGCGGCGACATCCAGATGGTCGATGCTGGGTCCACCAACATCAAAGTGACTCGGCCCGAAGATATCCCCATCGCGGAATCGATTCTGGCTGCGCGAAGTGACCATGGCTGAGCTCGGGCGCCGCACGGACCTGCGCGAAGATCCAGAAGCCGACCTGGCGCTGGTCGTCGCGCACTTGGAGGGCGACGGGGTGATCGGCTATCCGACCGAGACCGTGTACGGCTTCGGTGCTCTGGGCACATCAGAGGGCATCCGTAACGTGCAGGAGCTCAAGGGTCGCAAGGCGGACAGGCCCCTGATTGCTCTCGTACCGTCGGCGGGCTCGGTGCAGGGGCTTGTTTGGACCGATGAAGCGAGGGAGTTGGCGTCGATCTTCTGGCCCGGATCGGTGACCCTGGTACTTCGCGACCCGCACCGTATCTTCCGTCCAGGCGTGCGCAGCCTGGACGGTACGGTTGCGGTGCGGGTGAGCCCGCAGCCGATCGTGGAACGGCTGCTCGAGCGACTGGCGGTCCCGCTCACGTCGACAAGCCTGAACGAACCGGGCCGGAAGCCTGCCCGGTCAGGGGCCGAGGCGACCGAGGTGATCGAGCGACTCGGTCGCAGCGACATATGGCTCCTGGACGGGGGCACGCTTCCGCAGTCTGGCCCCTCCACGATCATCGACTGTACGAGCGGCACGCCCACCGTGCTGCGGGAGGGTACCGTTCCGGTGGGCAGGCTTCGTTGCGTGATACCGGAGATTCATGCAAACCATCCCTAGAATTCATGCAAACGTCATCTAGAGAAGGCGGGTTCCGCCTCCTGTTCGTGTGCACCGGCAATACGTGTCGCAGCCCAATGGCGGCGGTCATCGCTCGTCGTGAGGTCGTCGAGTTGGCTTTGCCGGGCGTCGAGGTGCGTTCAGCGGGCGTCGCTGCGTCCGAGGGAGATCGTGCCTCCGGTGGGGCGGTTCGGGCTGCGGCCCGGAACGGCCTGGACCTGTCGCAGCACCAAGCGACCCAACTCACTCCCGAGCTAGCCGAGTGGGCCGACCTCATTTTGGTGATGTCACCGGCGCACCTCTTGAGGGTTGTCGAGCTCGGGTCAGGGGAGACCGCTGTGCTGATCACGTCGTTCGCAGAAGGTCGCGAGGAGGACTCCGGGGGATCGGTCCCCGATCCCATCGGAGGTCCGGATGAGCACTACCTCGAGACCTTCGAGTTCCTCGAGCGGCTCATCGCGCGGGCCTTCGAGCATCTCGAGGCAGTGGTCGAGAAGTGAGCGTCACCGCATCCACTCGCGCGCTCGTCTTGTTGGGCGATCCGGTCGGTCATTCCATGTCTCCGACGATCCAGAACGCCGCCTTTTCGGCGGCCGATGTCGACGGGGTCTACTTGGCCGTTCGCTGTGCCTCAGACGACCTACACGGCTTCATGCGGGGGCTGTCCCGGGCAGGTGGCGGCGGAAACATCACGCTGCCACACAAAGAAAAAGCTGCGTCCGTCGTGGACGTGGCGAGCCCCGCGGTGCGACGGACCGGGGCCTGCAACACCTTCTGGGGCGATGAGGACGGCCGGGTCCACGGCGACAACACCGACGTAGACGGTTTCCGACGCGCGCTCGGCAGCTTCGTGGAGGGCTCGCCCGCCGGAATCCGTGTGCTGCTGCTCGGTGCCGGCGGCGCCGCGCGTGCGGCGCTGATGGGCTTGCTCGAGGAGGGCGCCGACGAAGTGCTGATCTTCAATCGCACGGCTGAACGCGCCCGCGCGGTCGCACGTCGCATCGGGGGACAGAAGGCGCGCGTCGCTCCCGTTCTCGAGGGATTGCGAAGCGAAAGCTTCGATCTGGTAGTAAACGCTACTCGGTTGGGCCTGGGTGAATCCGATCCCTCGCCCCTGGACTTCGAGATCCTCAACCGAGTCGGTGCCGCCATGGACCTCGTATATGCCAAGAAGACCACTCCCTTTGTTCGTGCGGCCGAAGCGCTTGGAATTCGGGCGACCGACGGCGGGGAGATGCTCGTGCAGCAGGCCGCGGCCTCGTTCGAGCGCTGGTGGAGCACGCCCGCTCCGGTGGAGGTGATGCGTGCCGCGATGAAGGGGAGCCAGGCTGGGTGAGTGCGGCTTCATGGGCCGCGGACTTCACCGATCTACTGCTACCGGCCGGCTCTATCTCTTGTGGAATCTGGGTGCCAGGGGGTTCGGCTGCGCCGCTCGTGTGCGCCCGCTGTTGGACTCGACTCAAGGTGGCAGCGTGGCCGCGCTGCGAGCGCTGCCACTTTCCCAGCGGCACGGGACGCACCAGCGATCTACAATGTCGCGGCTGCCGGGACTGGTCGGTTGCGCTCTCTGCGGCGCGTTATGCGTATGTGCTCGCGCCGCCCGCCGATGACCTCGTGCACGCGCTCAAGTACGAGGGGTGGCCGGAGTTGGCCCCGCTCATGGCTTCGGCAATGGCCTCGCTCTCAGTGCCGAACGAGGGTGGGCGAGCGCTGGTAATTCCTGTCCCGACGACGGCCAAGCGACTGAGAACCCGTGGTTACAACCAGGCCGGCCTGCTCGCCGAATCTTACGCGAGCACGCGTGCGCTGCCACTCGAGGAGCTACTCGTGCGCGCTGGGGCTGATACCTCCCAGACGTCGTTGCACCCGTCCGAGCGGCGCGCGAACGTGGGCAGGCGCGTTCTCGCTGGCCGCGGGGGCGTCGGCCGTGCTGGAAGGCGCGCACGTCCTCCTTATCGACGACGTGCTCACCACAGGAGCGACCGCGTGTGAAGCCGCAGAGACGCTACTTATGTCGGGGGCTGCGCGGGTCACCCTGATCGCCTACGCGAGGGCCCTTCCAAGCGATCGGTTCGCGGCCGTTTAGGGGTTACCTTCTAGCCTGCCTCAGCAATCGACTTAGTAGGAGCCACTCACTCATGCCAATCCGGGTAGCCATCAACGGATTCGGTCGCATCGGCCGCAATGTCCTACGCAGCGCGAAGCAGGCCGGCGGCGAGGACATCGACTTCGTCGCGGTGAACGATCTCACCGACGCGGCGACGCTCGCTCACCTGCTCAAATACGACTCGGTGCACGGGCACTACCCTGGCAGCGTCGACGTCGCCGACGGCGGCTTGGTGGTCGACGGCGACGAGATCGCAGTCTTCAGCGAGCGCGACCCCGCTCAGCTCCCTTGGGCGGACCTCGGCATCGACATCGTCATCGAGTCGACCGGTCATTTCAGTGACCGTGATGGAGCGGCCAAACATCTTACGGCGGGTGCGAAGAAGGTGATCATCTCCGCTCCCGGAAAGAACGAGGACATCACCATCGTGCTCGGTGTCAACCACGATCAGTACGACTCCGAGACTCACGATGTGATCTCCAACGCGAGTTGCACGACCAACTGTCTCGCGCCCGTGGTGAAAGTACTCGTGGAGAGCTTCGGCTTCCGTCACGGCTTGATGACGACCATCCACGCGTATACCAACGACCAGAGTATCCTGGATCTCCCGCACAGCGACCTCAGGCGCGCTCGTGCGGCCGGCATTTCGATGATCCCGACCACCACTGGTGCGGCCAAGGCGACCGGGCTCGTACTGCCAGCGGTCGCGGGTCGCATCGACGGCATGGCACTGCGTGTACCGACCTCGGATGTGTCCATCGTCGATGTCGTCGTCGAAGTGGAGCAGGACACCACTGCCGAAGAGGTCAACGCGGCCTTCCGGGACGCCGCGAGTGGTGCCCTGCAAGGCATCTTGGACGTTTCAGACGAGCCGCTCGTCTCCATCGACTACCGCGGCAACCCGTTCAGCTCGATCGTCGACTCGCTCTCCACCTCGGTCATGTCCGGCCGGATGGTGAAAGTCCTCTCATGGTACGACAACGAGTGGGGTTACTCGAATCGCGTCGTGGATCTTGTGCGCTACGTCGGCGAGCGCCTGCCCGCGACGGCCGACGTCTAGAAGGAGTGATTGAGCCACTAAACGGTGACGGTGGGGGCACGCGCGTCGCGCGTGTGTAAGGTCCGTGGCTGAATCCCCGTATACGAGGGCGATGCAGACACTACTGAGAGTATCCGACCCAGCGCCCCGCGTTGCTCCGGCCCCCGCGCCTTTAGCACTTCCAGACGACTTCGGGACCTGGTTTCGTGAGCACCAGAGCGCGGTCTTTCGCTGCATACGCTTCCGCGTAGCCACGCGCGAAGCCGCCGAGGACGTGACCTCTGACGTCTTCATGAAGGCTTTGAGGTCGTTCGATCGGTACGATTCTTCGCGTGCGTCGCCGCGCACCTGGCTGTTGCGGATCGCTCGCAACGCCGTGACCGACCACTTGAGGGCCCTCCAGCGCAGAGGCTCGCTGCACGTGTCTCTCGACCGGATTCCCGATCTGGTTGCCAACGTGCCGTCGGCCGAAGAACGCGTCATCAAACAGGAGCGCATTCAGCGGTTGCTCAACGGAAGTCAGATGCTGCGCAAGGCGGATCAGGACATCCTCTCGCTGAGATACGGCTCGGGACTCCAGAACGCCGAGATCGCCGAATATCTGGACATCAGCAACAACGCGGTTGCAGTGCGCCTCCACCGCGCGCTCAAGCGCCTGAAGAACGTGGTGAAGGGGCAGGCACACACTGCGTATCATCGTGGACGTTCCGGAGGTTGGAGCCGGCGTGGTCGCTCAGCGCGACCTGGATCGGCGCGAGGACCCGGATCAGGACTGGGACTGAGCCGCTGAAGAAGACGCTCGCCGACATCGACCGAGCGACCTTGCGCGGTCGCACGGTGCTGGTCCGCACGGATCTCAACGTGCGCATAGAGTCCGGGCGTGTCCTGGACGTACAGCGTATCGAGGCCTCGATGCCGACGCTCACTACGCTTCACGAGGCGGGGGCTCGCACGGTCGTCCTGTCGCACATGGGTCGGCCGCGAGGCCGCCCGAGTCCGGACCTCTCGCTCGCGTCAGTGGCTGCGTACCTGGGCGATCGGCTGGGGAGACCTGTGCTGTTCGTGCGAGACGCGGTTGGCCAGGGCGGAGAGAACGCCATCTTCGCGTTAGGCGACGGAGAGATCGCGTTGCTCGAGAACACCCGCTTTCACCCCGGCGAGACGGTGAACGACCCGGAACTCGCGGCCACCTGGTCTGGACTGACCGACCTGTTTGTGAACGACGCGTTCGGGGCCGCGCATCGGGCACATGCCTCCACCGTGGGTTTGGCGAGGGCGGTAACAGCGCGAGGCGGCGACGCGGTCGCGGGACTCCTGATGGCGCGTGAGCTCGAGTTTCTGGGGGAGGCGCTGGAGAGTCCTGAGCGACCTTTCGTCGCGATTCTCGGTGGAGCGAAGATCTCGGGGAAAATCGATGTGGTCGAGGCGCTGCTGCCGCGTGTGGATCGCCTGCTCATCGGGGGAGCCATGGCGAACACGTTCTTTCGGGCCATGCAGTTGGCCACCGGCGAATCGCTCGTCGAGGAGAATCGCATCGACATGGCCGGCGAGTTGATCGAAGCAGCCGGCGACAAACTCACGCTGCCCGTCGACTGCGTCGTGGCGCGCGACATCTCCCGAGACGCGCAGACGCGAGTGGTTGCTCGGGCCGAGGTCGGGGACATGGATCGAATCGTGGACATCGGTCCCGAGACCCGAGCTCTGTACCGGAGCATCGTCTCCAGCGCGCGCACGGTCGTCTGGAATGGACCCATGGGGGTATTCGAGATTCCCGCGTTCGCCGCGGGCACGGTGGAGGTGGCGCGCGCCGTAGCCGACGCATGTGACGCAGGAGCGCTCGGCGTCCTGGGCGGGGGGCAGACCGCGTCGGCGGCGGCGCAGGCCGGCGTCGTCGAGCGACTGAGCCACGTATCCACGGGTGGCGGCGCTTCGCTCGCGTTGCTGGCGGGCGCGGCGCTACCCGGGGTCGAGTCACTGAGCGATAGGGAGTACGACGGATGGCTGTGATTGCTGGCAACTGGAAGATGCACATGGGTGCAGCCCAGACGCGTGCCTTTTTTGCCGAACTCGACCTCGACGAGAGCGCCAGCAAGAACGAATTGCTGATCTTTCCGCCTGTGAGTTCGTTGGGGGTGGCCGCTGCATGCCCCGATCGCGATTCCCGTATTCAGCTGGGCGTGCAAAACATCCATTGGCAGGATGAGGGCGCGTTCACCGGTGAGACCTCCGCCCCCATGGCAGCCGAAGCCGGGGCGAGTCACGTGCTGATCGGA
>Ga0066860_10001611_pt1 | contig 10114 bp, 9 predicted proteins | sample ETN07SmetaG_FD_65601 | JGI IMG/M metagenome (GOLD analysis project Ga0066860, IMG submission 65601) | Marine microbial and viral communities from oxygen minimum zone, Eastern Pacific Ocean - ETNP2014F14-07SV275 | ecosystem: Environmental > Aquatic > Marine > Oceanic ... | reverse complement strand
ATCACTATAGGCTAAGCCATTCCATATACCTGTCTCTATGAGGCGCGTTGCTCGCATTCTTGCTATAGCTAAACGATCACCAGCATCGTCTAAATGATCCATAACATTCATATACTCGTTCCTTGATTAATCTTTATGAGGACCAATTCGACCATTGATTTACTTCAAGGATCATAACATTGGATCTATTGGCTGTCCTGTGTACCGATTATCAGAGAAAAAATTCCTTCGATGCTCGAAAACCAAAACAGCCGCCCAACGGCGGCTGTTTCAATCTTTTTAACAGTGACTCTCCTACAGAATCACTCCTCCACCAGATCAAATTAGAAACGCGTGGTAAAGTCGTTGTCGTTGTAGGGGCCGTTGTTGCATGAGCAGAACTCCCGAATTCAAGGGTCAGAACACTCGAACAACCACACTAATCCTTCAGCCCTCAACTTCGTCACTTTCTTTAAACCTTGGCGTCGTTTTGATTCGTTTCACTATCGGCACCACCCGGACAACCATCATTACCAATACCACCGCGCCGATGATCAGTGGTATAGGCTCGTCCAATGTTATTGCCGATACATCCATGATTACAATACCCAGAACGGTAAATACAAGCCCCAGCCCGCCAAGTAAGTATAAAATGCCATTGATACTTGAGAAATTATTAGCACTGCGAGCCACCCGAGGGTTGTTATTAGAAACAAGTACGGAGGTTGTTTGGCCTATTTTGAAGGCGCTTTCTGTTGGGTTGCCATCCGCTTCAAATTGCCATTTTTTGTTGGCTGCGGTGTATTCAATTGTGGGGCACCACAGAATACTGGCGCCTTGCCTGGATCTGAATTCGCGTCGGTTAACCGCAACAATATTGCCAGTCACTGACCTAGATTCACGTAGAAAGGCTCGATCCAACCGAAGAAGAAACACGGCGAGTAATACGAGGCTAAGGCCCGTTAAGGTAAAGAGACTACAAACATATGACCTCCGTTGTCTAGGGTCTTACTCTACCAGATTACTGCATTGAGGCTAGGGCACCTCTGATTAATGCAGTATTGCTGCGCGTGAGTCCTGTAACGCTTTAGATCGAGGCGTTGATTGAAGTTAATGGCGGGTCCTTAATAAGATCAACAACAAAGATATAAAGTGCCTACAGGCCACGCCCTTTGGGGCTTTCGGGAAAATAACATTTCAGTGTTGCTACTTTTTGACGTGACCCGCCATGCCTTCAAAGTAGCGCCTTGAACTGCCATTTTCCTGAAAGCCGCAGTCTCCTCTGCATTAATCAGAGGTGCCCTAGCGTAACGCCAGCCCTAAGTTTCTCATCGCCTGCCCTTCAAACCTCTTTCGCAACTCAGGTGTTGCATAGATCGGGCTTCTCGCTAAAAACTCTTTGAGTATTTGCTTTCGCTTCCAGTTGAATATCAGCCCCGGTACGTGGCGGTATTCTTGCCTTACTTGTTGTTCGTATTCTGCAAAGCGCTCTGGCGGTGCGCCGAGTATGGCGAGGTCTATATCAACAAGTAGCTGCTGATCGGTTCCCTTTGGCAGGGCTGAGTGTTTAGTGGCTAGGATGTGGTCTTTGATTCTGGCTATTCGATCAGGTGCGGCGCCCGCTTTGCGAAGCTCGTCTTCGGCCCAGTCGGCGCTTTGGTCTTCGTTTTTGCTGCCGGTGGCTTTTACGTCGTAGATGGCATCATGAAACCACAGGGCCATTTCGATCTCGGCGGGTTCTTGTGCAAATTGGCTGTGTTCGTTAAACAACGTGAGACATTCACGTAGGTGCTGTTCGGTGTGGTATTTACGCTGGGGTTCGTTGTAGGCGGCGATTAAGGTGTTCATGAGTCCTTCGCCTGTGTCAGTACCTTTAGCTATATTATTGGGCACAAGCGCTTCCCAGCAGCGCTTCCATGAGGTTTTGAGCATGTGTATGTCCTTGCTTAACTCTACGTTGGCTTGTGACGCTGTAGGAAAGCATCAAATACGAATGGTATGAATATGATTACAGCCAAGTACACAAAATGATGGAATTTAAATCCGGCGATAAAGAGGAAAAAAATAAGGCAAGTAATGACAAAGGGCAGTATGTACTCGTTAAATCCTTTTATGAGTGCGGCCACAAGTGCAGATTCTTTTAAAGCACTATTTCGTATCAAGAATAAACACAGGCAAAGACATATACTAATTAACACTGGTAGCCCTAGTGCTGCGGCGAGGCTATAACCTTGAGCTTCCCTAAGCATTGAAAAACTGTACATGCCAGCCGCTACAATATTTACAGCGATGCCACCGTGCAGCAGAACCTGCCTACGCCAGTCTATTCGCTTACGGTCAAGGTATTTGAGCTTGTAATTACCGATGTACTTCATCGTGACCTATCGTAGGGCTGGATCAATTTCAGTGGTGCTTTGGATACTTAAAGCGAAGTCAAAATCACTTCGGAATCTTATATTCTTCGACTGGTACGGACTTCACTACGTCATAATTCCATGGGTATTCTGGGTATTCTTCTTTTAGTTTTGCTACGTCTTCATTAAAGTTGTCTGATGTAGATACAACCATCTTCCGATACGGGTCATTTTTTATCCATACAATCTCTTCGCCAGCATTAATGGTTCCAAGATAGTTAATTTTTCCCGGTTTTACTTCCACCTCATAAGCAAACTCTGCTTTTGGACTTGCGCCCTGTCCAATTAAGAAATACTTACCAGCCTCTATATCGAATAGCTTGACCCCGGTGAAATCCATTCCCATTGCCTTACCGCAACGGATCTTACGCTCAGGAAACCAAGCCGTTGTTTTTGTGCTGAGGGCTAATATTGCTACAGCTTTACTTTCACAAGAGGCATTCAGGAAAACAAGACCAGTATCAGCAGCAAGTGGCTCGTCCATTTTCATTGTGGAAGAACAACCGGAAATAAGACCAGTAAGAAGTACGGCAGTAATAATTTTCATTGTGGAAGATTCCTTTCTTTAGATAATTTGTAATCACATCAAGTCTAAAGCAATTGATAAATTGCTCAACTGTCGTAGTGCGGCACTCGGTGTTTCGGCAAAGCGACCATGCATTATAAAGTGCCTACAGGTAACGCCCTCTGTGGCTTTCAGGAAAATATCAGCACGCTTCTTTCGCTAGCTGATAAATCATATCCTCCTTCATATCAACGTATTGGTTTCTATCGACACCAAAATATTCAATCGATTTTTGCACCAAACCTCCCATCGAATCCAGTGAATCAAAGTTCCAATAAGCGTCATACTCATGACTAATATCCTTAGCCAAGATCAATAATGCATTCGATGCAATAACATGTTCAGGCACTTCCGCACGCCCCATTAATGATGCTTGAGCATGAGCTTGCATTCGAATTGCGTCGCACAATTCTGGCGACATAAACCAACGCTGTGCAAGATCACCTGCGACGGTATATCGATCAACTCCAAAGTGAGTTTTTTCTGTTTTCAATACCACAACGGCGTTGCATGTATGTGTACCTGTGAGCTTCTCTTCATAGTCAGAAAAGTTCTCGCGCATCACTCCAGCGCCTATGTCATGCATCATTCCTAAAGAGTAAGCGGCATTATGGTTTGGGTAATTCAGTTCTTTTGATAACCGATAACACAGCGTCGCGACTTCGGCTGCCACTTCCCAGAAGCGTTGCCAAGTTCCATCAGGATCAAGAGTCGTCCGAACGGCCACATTTTCAATCAATGCAGCCACTCGTTTAATACCTAATATTGTTATTGCATGCTCAACGGATTCGATCAAACACGACCGTCGAAACAATGGGCTGTTAACAATAGATAATAGAATTGTATACAGAGCCACATCTCGCTTAACTAACTCCGCTAGTTCAGCAGGGTCAGCATCTTGCTCAAGTAGCGCCTGAACCTCCATTAGAAGTTCTGGGCGAGAAGGGATAATCAGCTCCACGGTAACACTCCATCCATAAGATAAATCGACTCTTATAAAGATAGAACTCCGTAGAATAATGCTGAGTTAAAAGACCTGCTAATTTGGCCTATAAGAAACCATCAAGGCAATATTATTGAGAAAACCTAATAATTGACCACTAAAGCCATTCTTAAGACACTTCAGACGACAGGTATACCGAGTAACCCACACGCTTTATTCCAAGGTATACGCCAATCAACGTATTGCCCCCCTGCTCGGTATCCTGTTAGATGGTATTTCAGCCAAAGCGAGCTCAGGCAGATGCATAATAAGATGATTGGTGGTGGCTTTAAGAAAGTTCTCTACACCTTGAATACGGTGCGCCGTATTGGGGTAAAAGACGCAGCAAAAGCACTGACGGCTCACAACGCCTGCAAAGCCTGTGGTTTGGGCATGGGGGGCCAGCGCGGCGGTATGATCAACGAGCTGGATGAGTTTCCTTCTGTTTGCAATAAGAGTGTTCAGGCCCAGTCGACCGATATTCAGGGGCCTATTCCCCTGCCTGTGTTTGAACATACGATTGATGAATTCAAGAAGCTAACATCTTACGAGATAGAGCACCTAGGCCGTTTAGGTACTCCACTGTATAAGAGTAAGACGAGCGATAGCTTCACGCCGCTCAGCTGGGATGATGCCATCGCTAAGGTCGTTGAGCGGCTTTCAACATCGGCTCCTGAACGCAGTTTCTTTTATGCCTCGGGTCGTTCATCAAATGAAGCGGCGTTTGTGTTACAGCTAATGGCGCGCTTGTATGGCAGCAGCAACATTAATAACTGTTCTTACTTTTGCCATCAGGCCTCTGGGGATGGCTTAGCGACCACGATAGGAACGGGGACTTCCACCGTTGAGTTAGCCGACTTGGGCAAGTCAGATCTTATCTTTGTGTTAGGTGCAAACCCTTCTTCTAACCATCCTCGTTTTATTCATCAATTAAAAAATTGCCGCGAACGTGGCGGACATGTTGTGGTGATTAACCCGGCGAAAGAACCTGGGCTGGTTAAGTTTGCTGTTCCCAAAAGTGCAAAATCATTGTTAATGGGCGGTAATGAAATAGCCTCCGAATATTTGCAACCAAAAATCGCTACCGATCTTTGGTTATTTAAAGGCATTGCTAAATCCATCATCGAGCATAATCAGCACGACTTAACTTTTATTGAAAGCTACACCAACAACTTTAACGCGTATGTAGACGATATTAAAAAAACGACATGGGAAGACATCCAAAACACCACCGGGTTATCACATACTAAAATCAAACAGGTGGCGGATGTATATGCTCAAGCAGAGCACGCTGTGTTCGCGTGGGGAATGGGAATAACGCATCACCTGCAAGGGGTCGAGAATGTCGAGGCGATTGCTAATTTAGCCATGTTGCGTGGCATGCTAGGCAAACCCGGCGCTGGGCTTCTACCACTGCGCGGTCACAGTAATATTCAGGGCGTTGGTACCATGGGGGTTAAACCCGTGTTAGCCGCTGATGTATTGAATGCCATTGAAGAAAAATTAAACATTAAATTACCGCGTGACAAAGGCATGGATACCATGGCGTGTTTACACTCAGCCAACGAAGGTAATATTGACAATGCCTTAATGCTTGGTGGCAATTTATACGCCGCTTCACCAGACAGTAAATGGGCAGAACGTGCACTCGATAATATTGGTTTTAAGGTTTTTTTAACTACTACGCTTAATCTTGGCCATGTATACGGGTGTGACAATAGCGAGAGCCTTATATTGCCCGTAATGGCACGCGACGAAGAGCATGATGCAACCAGCCAAGAATCCATGTTTAATTATGTTCGTCTAAGTGACGGCGGTATCGACCGGCTAGATAACGTACGCTCGGAGGTGGATATTCTGTCCGGTGTTGGCGAACGCTTAATCAATAAAAATCGTTTTGATTTTTCCGTATTTAAAGCTCACAAAACTATACGTCAAGCGATCGCAAACATCATTCCTGGCATGCAGGATTTAGCCGATATTGATGTCGCCAAAAAAGAGTTCTTCATTCGCAACCGGATTAAACACACCCCCGAATTTAATACACCTGATCAACGTGCGGTGTTTGTAGTGAACCAACCCGGTGTTAAGAGTGAATCGGATCATGCGTTTAAATTAATGACGGTTCGCAGTGAAGGACAGTTCAACAGTATTATTTACGAAGAGCGCGACAGCTATCGTAATACGCCACACCGTCACTGTGTGCTGATGAATGAGGATGATATTGCGGACTTAGGCTTGAAAGAAAAAGACAAGATTACCCTGCGCTCAGATACCGGCGTTATGCAAAATTTGGATGTTATAGCGTATGACTTACCGCGAGGTAATGTGATGGCCTACTACCCGGAGGCCAATGTACTGGTTGGCCAGAACGTCGATGTGCGCAGCCGCACACCGGCGTTTAAATCTGTGCCGGTGAGTGTTGAGCCTCAGGTGATGATCGGAACAATCTAAGGCAGTTTTGATGATGAAAGACCTCGTATTATTCCAAGAGGCACCGAAGTAGTTTAACCCTTACTTACGCCCGACAGCGGGGAGCCGTTGGCGAAGTATCACAGGAGCAAGGCCTACGAGCTTAGTTCTGGCCCCTTCCCAGTAAGCGGTAAGCAGCAACATAGAGCCTCCGACGATTAATCCGGTTATGCCGAGCCGCTCGTTGACGCTTCCCACATCTTCAAAAAGTGTGTGCATCGCGTAAAGAACATACGCCAGCGACGAGACCATGAATGCGCGACGATCAATTAAAAGCGATAACAGTGTAATGATGGCAAACGCTCCAACAACGCCCATTGCCATAGAGATACTGGCTTGCCCAGACATAATACCCATGGTCTGAAATAACGGATGCATGATCATGGGGGCCGCTAAAAGATGCAGCCAGAATGCAACATCCGAACGACGTGTTATCCGTCGTGTATCTGACATATCCCAAACCATGGCAAAGACGAATATTAATCCACCCGCAGTGGCTAACAGATACAACATATAGGCTTTGGTTTCCGGTACCCATAACGTCAGTAAAGCTAAACTTAAGCCTGCAAAAGATGCTGAGATCAAGGCAATAGTGACTGGGACGTGAAAACGAAACCAATGCAATAACGTTCCCACTAAGGCAAACAAAGGCAGTGGATAAAAACTTGTGAAATTACGAGGGTCGATGTTGGCACTCACACCTTGCACCACGACGGCATAAAATACGGATACCGAAAATGCAAAACTGCCTGAAAATATCAAGAGTAGAACTATCGACGGCAACGCCATTCGGCGAATACGAATGTAGTACTCGGACAGGAGCCAGCTGGTTAGCGCCACGGCACATGCGCCTACTGCGGCCCCGCCAAACGATGAAAATAATGCCGCCACGGAGCCAATAACCACCAGCGAGATAATCACAACGAAGATGTCGTTGAAGCCACCCACTAAGCGGAAGTTTTCTTCATCGGCGATGGATGATGATTGCTGTTCTTCGTAGGAGTGTCGAAACGTCTCTACGGCGTCGCGAGTAAAAATGCCTTTATTGATCGCATTTTCAAGATCTGAGTCAGTGTACATAAGTCTCTTTCAATAGCGTGGGTAACGTGTATACAGGTATGGCATCTTACCCTGTTTGATCACTTGCTAACTACTAAATCGGGGCTTGCTCTGGGACTTGCCTTCGTGCTTGCTCTGGGCTTACTTTAGTTGGCCTGAGGGATTGTCGAGAGATTCGAGTTGTTGTTCTTACTTTTCGGTTTTAAAAGTATCTAAACGACATGCAACCAAGGACATGCAATTAAGTCACTCTCAATAAACCAAGCAAAGTCATCATTAACGTCTACACTTATTGCAGAGATTCAAAAAACACATCTGCCTGACAGGTGGATAACTCGGCTGCCAGCACGACGTAACGCTGTTTAGCGACACACACGGAGGTAACGCCATATGACTGACCTAACTGAAAAGCCGCAGGATTCTGCTGCCCTTCACAACACAAAACTGCAAGAAGAGGTGGATCATCTAGAAGAAGAGATACATCGCATAACAAACAAGCTCCAAAATGAAGGGTTCATCTCACGAGTTCCCGCGGCCATGATTGAAAAAGAGCAAAAGAAACTCGCAGACCTTGAACAAGAACAGAAAAAAGCCAAAGAGCTGTTATTGGCACACAGCTAAGACCACATCATTCAATCATGATCATACAAGTTAAAGGTAAATCTATATTCAGCCCGAATTTATTTTACTTTTAATTTGTACGTTAAAAAATGATGTCCCATGACTGAACTCTTCGATACCTCGATTGCTTGCCGCCGCAAGAATTTATATTCACGACGTGTTTCCAGTAGGTGTATGAGTACGAAATCGTGTTTAAATTCTTTAGCCCAGCGCATTAATTCGCTAAATATCTGCTTACCTAAGCCCCAGTGGGTGTCATTAAGTATTATGGCTAATTCATACGCACCACCCTCCTGCTGAATGGCACACCAACCGGCGAGTACCCCATCAATAACAACGGCCCTCACCCGACACCCAGCAAGGGTATCTAACTGCACTTTGGCATCGATCCATACCTGTATTGACCGCTGATCAAAAGCTGGGTATTTCATTAAATGAATACGCGTTTTTTGTTTATTCATCAGTGCCAATACATCACAAGCATCAACATTATTTAGCGAAACGTACTGAATCTCACTCATTAAACTGATTCCACCTCTTTTTACTCTGTGGCTTAACAACAAAGCCGCTACTCTGGCTCCACTACGCCGCCCCAATAAGAGCCACTAGGTATACTTTTTAGTCGCTGATCACTCCCATTTATTACATAACACACAAAATTAGCTCATGAGGACGATAGTGTGGCATGTGCCTTATACGCCAATACGGTATACTCGCCGAAATTGACTAGTTTTTGACACATGTATAAATTATTAACGCTCGTATTTCTATGCAGCTTTCTCTGCTCACATTCCATTTACGCGACAGAGGTCGCAGCGGGTAATGCCTCTTCTACCTGCCCTCAAGTAAGTTTTAGTGAGATATTCACCGCCCCAAATAATATTGAGCTTAACTACTGCTACTTGTTACAAAAGATCAAAAGCGGTGACCTAAAGTCAGCGATCCCGGTCGTTGAGCGAATATTATTGCTTGATCCTTACGAGGCTCAAGCCCGCGTAATATACGCTAGCTTGCTGTACCACATTGACATGATGAGCGATGCTAAACGTGAATTTGAAGATGTGCGCCAGCGTCGTTTGCCAGTAAGCGATGAAGAGCTAGTCATGGATTATCTTCGCCGTATTGATGAACTCGGAAGACGAGCCAACCACTCAATTGAAATCTCTATAGGTGGACATTACGACATTAACCGCAATGCAGCTCCAGAAGAGGATGTTCTATTGTTTTATGGATTTGAATATCCATTCAAAATTGATGAAGTCGATGACTACGGCACGTTTACCTCTTTAACTTACGATCTCAATTATCATTTTGGTGAGTACCGTAATCACGATATCTTGGCATCTTTAGAGTATTCTCGTGATAACCAAGCCTTTTACGACACTCAGGATTTCATGTCGGTGAATGGGTCTTTAGGCGCTCGATTTGACATAAACGGCTCCAATATAACAACCTTAGGCTATCACTCTTTTCATCGTCTTCATGGCGAGTCTTTTTTACGAAGCAGTGGCGCAAGACTGGGCTTAGATAAACGCTGGAACCTTCGCGATCATGACCTCACTTTATATGCTTCAGGTGCAGCCGGATATTTTAAAGATACTTATATTGATAGTGATACCAGCCCTTCTGCATCCAGCAGCTCGGGGGAGCGCACCTTTGCTCGTGCTAGTGGTTCGATTACGTTTGGCTCTTCTCACCGCTTATCATTTGCTGCTGGCTACACCTATAAAAACGCTGACCCTTTAACGTTTGAATATCGCAGCTGGAACACCAGCTTGGGTCATTTGTGGATGTTTAAAAATGGCCAACGTTTATCAACGTACATCAACGGTGGACATTTAACTTATACGGCCACCGATGAGTTTGTGACAGGTGACCCAACTCAAGAGCGCCAAGATACACCGGTACAAGTTATGACGACGTTCACAACCCCTGTCGGCTGGTTCTTAGATGTTGCCGGTATCACATCAGACAACAAACCTATCTCTAAAAGTAACGCCTTTAAGAACTTTACGCTGGCAC
>Ga0066860_10001603_pt1 | contig 10133 bp, 8 predicted proteins | sample ETN07SmetaG_FD_65601 | JGI IMG/M metagenome (GOLD analysis project Ga0066860, IMG submission 65601) | Marine microbial and viral communities from oxygen minimum zone, Eastern Pacific Ocean - ETNP2014F14-07SV275 | ecosystem: Environmental > Aquatic > Marine > Oceanic ... | reverse complement strand
GTTTGATCGGCCAGCCATTTAAGAGCGCTGCCCCTGGCTTTCTCGAATGCCCAGTCTTAAACTCTTATCTGTTAACAGAGCATCGACCGAGTACCCTATACAGACACAACCGGATCCTGGCCTGAAGGAAGCCGGTCGGCCACCGGAAGGTCCAATCGTGCCAAGGCCCCCGGCACACGAAAAGTGCGGTGCGCTCAGGCTATTCCCGCATGCCAACAGGAGGATGGAACAATGCTCGATTATCAGCCAAACATGGTTTTATCAACCGAGGAGTATAGCGTCGTAGGTACTCGTCCGATCCGGCATGACGGTCCCGACAAAGTGATGGGCCGCGCCCGTTACGCCGCCGATATACACCTGCCCGGGATGCTGCACGGCAAGATATTGCGTAGTCCCCACGCCCATGCCCGTATCCGAAGCATCGACCCCAGCCGGGCATTGGCGCTGCCGGGAGTGAAAGCCGTCGTCACATCCGCCGACCTGCCGGAAGTCTCTGCTGAAGTGGCCGACCAAGAGGAAGGCGCCACCGTTAATTACGGGTTCTACAGTCGAAATGTCATGGCCCGCGAAAAGGCTCTGTACCAGGGCCATGCCGTTGCGGCTGTGGCAGCCACCAGCCCCCACCTGGCCGAAGAAGCGCTCGCCCTTTTAGACATCGATTACGAAGTCCTCTCGCCGGTGTTGAACGCATTCGACGCCATGAAGGACGGGGCTCCGATTCTCCATGACCGGCTCCTTACCATGAGCAGTCCGGCGATGCGCTCCGGCGGCTGGGGAAACGTCGAAGATGGCCTGCAAACCAACATTGCCAATCGGTTTGAGTTCCGCATGGGAAACGTGGAACAAGGGTTCAAGGAGGCGGAATTAGTCCTGGAGCGGGAGTATCACACAAAACCCGTCCATCAGGGTTACATCGAACCTCACTCCGCCACCGCTCAATGGAATGCGGATGAAACGGTGACCATATGGGCGAGTAGCCAAGGCCACTTCGCACTTCGCGACCATACGTCCACGCTGCTCGGTCTGCCCGTCTCCAAAGTAAAGATCATACCCATGGAGATTGGCGGGGGATTTGGCGGAAAGGGGCAGGGCGGCTGTTACTTGGAACCGGTGGCGGCGGCGCTGGCTCGCAAATCAGGCCAGCCGGTCAAAATCACCATGAGCCGCACCGAGGTTTTCCACGGCACCGGCCCTACTTCAGGCACCCAAATTACGGTGAAGATGGGAGTCACCAACGCTGGAAAGATCACAGCAGCGGAAGCCCATTTGGTCTTTGAAGCCGGAGCGTTCCCCGGATCGCCGGTCCCTTCCGGTTGCCGTACAATATTCGGTCCCTACGATATTCCCAACGCCTATATAGAAGGGCTTGATGTTGTCATCAACAGCCAGAAGTCGGCTGCCTACCGGGCGCCGGGCTCTCCACCCGCCGCATTCGCCGCCGAGTCATTGATCGACGAGATCTGTGGCCGAATCGGCATGGACCCAATCGAATTCCGCCTGATAAATGCCTCGGCGGAAGGAACCAGACAGGCAGCCGGACCCACGTACCGGCGGATCGGAATGGTGGAGGTGCTGCAAGCTGCTCAGCAACACCCTCACCTGGCTGCTCAGGTGGAAGGCCCGAACCGTGGCAGAGGCATCGCGGCCGGTGCATGGTTCAATGGGACCGGCCCTGCCAGCGCAACAGCAAGCGTCAATTCAGACGGGACCATTAGCCTGGTAGAGGGGTCTCCAGACATCGGCGGGAGCCGGGTCGCAATGGCGATGCACGTTGCCGAAGTTCTTGGGATTCCGGCCACCGAGATCAACCCATCCATCGCTGATACCGACTCCATCGGTTACAGTTCGGGCGCGGGCGGTAGCGGCGTTACCTTCAAGATGGGCACCGCTGTATACCAGGCTGCGGAGGACGTGCGCAACCAGTTGATCGAGCGCGCAGCCACCATATGGGACGTGAACGAGGCTGACGTGGAATTTGCGAATGGCGAACTGAGCCACAAAGAAGACCCCGAGCTGAAGATCACCCTGAAGCAGATCGCCCGCCGGCTCAACGCTACAGGCGGCCCCATCGTGGGCCGGGCCACCGCGAACCCGGGCGGGGTGGGTAACGCATTCGGCCTCCACATAGTCGACGTGGAAGTCGACCCCGAAACCGGCAAAGTGGATATCCTTCGCTATACCGCATTACAGGACGCTGGCAAAGCCATTCACCCGAGCTACGTCGAAGGCCAGATACAGGGCGGCGTGGTCCAAGGTATCGGCTGGGCCCTCAACGAAGAGTATTTCGTGGACCACGAAGGGGCGATGCTGAACTCCAGTTTCCTGGACTATCGAATGCCCACGAGCCTCGACCTCCCGATGATCGATACCGTCATCGTAGAGGTAGCCAACCCCGGCCATCCTTTCGGGGTGCGGGGCGTGGGCGAGGTTCCATTGGTGCCCCCGATGGGGGCGGTGGCCAATGCCATCGCCAACGCGATCGGAGTTCGGACTAACCAACTTCCCATGACACCCGGGACCCTACTGGAAAAATTGTGGGAGAGATCGAGCGTCGGCGCCTAGCGGCCAACCGGCCGGCGGGGGGAGCGGAATTTGGGAATCGCAATCGGACGCCGGCACTCTGAGTCAGAAATTCGGTAGGAGATTCGATGAGATACGACGTGATTGTTATCGGGGCGGGGTCGGCAGGCGGGACCATCGCCACCAGGCTGTCCGAGAACCCGGACCGGTCGGTCCTGCTGCTGGAAGCCGGGCCTGATTACCCGGACTTTGAGTTGGTGCCCGACGATGTCAAATTCGGTTATAGCCCTACAGCCTCTGAGATGGGCGCGCCCCACAACTGGTCGTTCGTCGGCACCGCCACTCCGGCCCAACCCAACGAGGTTGCCGTGCCCCGCGGTAAGGTGATGGGCGGGACAAGCGCGATCAACGGCCAGGTTTTTCTTCGGGGGGTTCCCGAGGACTACGACGACTGGGCGTCCTGGGGAAACGATGAATGGAGCTACATCAATCTCCTCCCCTACTTCCGAAAGTTGGAGACCGACACGGACGTTCAAGACGACTTCCACGGTTCGGAGGGGCCGGTGCCGGTCCGGCGTCATAAGCCAGAGGACTGGCTGCCGCTGCAACATGCATTCAAACAGGCCTGCCTGGACCGGGGCTATCCCGAGGCCTACGACCACAATAACCCGGACGCCACCGGGTTCGGCCCATTCCCTATGAATAATCCCAACGGAGTGCGGATGAGCACGGCCCTATCCTACGTCAATCCGAACCGCCACCGGCTCAACCTCACCATTCGCGCCAATGTCCTGGTGCGGCGGGTCCTGATCAAGGGAGGCCGCGCCACCGGAGTGGAGGTGGATAGTGGCGGAGAGACATTCCGCTTGGACGCGGGGGAGGTCGTTCTCTCGGCGGGAGCCATCGCTTCGCCTCAGGTCTTGATGTTATCCGGAGTGGGGCCGACCGCACATCTCCGTGAAATGGGCATCGACGTTGTGGCAGACCTCCCCGGAGTCGGCAAGAATCTCCGGGACCATCCGCTTGTGCCGGTACGGGTCAAAACCAAAGATGACTTTCCCCTGGACCCCGACGCCCCGCGGTTGCAGACGGTGCTTCGTTACACGGCCACGGGGTCCCGCAACCGCAACGACATGCAGATATTTCCTTCATCGTTCTCGACTCCGTTGGGTGGCGACCCAATGGCCGAGGAGGGAATCCGCTTCACCTGCATGGTCGAGTTGGCCCAGAGCGCCGGAGAGCTGCGGCTCAATTCAGATGATCCCCACGAACAACCCTTCATTGATTGCCGATTTCTAGAAGAGCCTTGGGATCGGGAGCGGTTGCGGGAAGGGGTGCGGATCATCCTGGATATGTTGGAGCAGGAATCGTTCAAGGACATCGTGGAGGAACTTATCTCGCCGGTGGAATCCGACCTGGTTTCGGATGACACTCTGGACCAATGGCTCTTGGAGAACGTGTGGATCGGCCAGCACCTTTCGGGCACCTGCAAGATGGGGCCGGATTCGGACCCTATGGCGGTGGTTGACCAGTACGGGCGGGTTCACGGAATCGCCGGACTTCGGGTTGCTGACGCGTCGATAATGCCCAATGTGATCCGCGCCAATACAAATGCCACCACCATAATGATCGGTGAACGGGTGGCAGACTGGATCGCCAATACTGCGCCTTCGGCAGCCGCGGAATAGACATACTCTACGTCAATACTGATGGCGGCCATCTATTCCAGATATCGAACATGGGACGGCGGAGGTTAGTCTTGTACCCTCCGTAGGGGAGGCCAAACGTTCCAGGCCGATTGCCCGAGTGGAGGGCGATGGCTATACTTGCCCACCGGCCTTAGCCAGGCAGGGGCACGCTGGCCGAGACACGGTCACCAACAGAGCGGGTGGTGTGGCCTTGTCCAGTAACGTCTTCCACTTGCAATATGTCTCCCGGGTACAACAACCGTTTGGACCCGTCTCCGATTCCAATCTCCATCTGACCAGATAGCACGATGACGTATTGGACGCGAGGGGCGTTGTGCCAATCGCTGAAGCTCCCATCCTGGAACCGGCGATAGGTCATTTCGGCGCCGGCTTTGAGGGCGACGGTTTCGGTATCCCCGGCGGGCACGTTAAGATCCTCGAAGTGAGCTTGGCCATCTTCGCCGGTGTATAGGCGTATGATCATTTGGCCTCCTGCGTTTCGGGTAGTGAATCTCCTTCAGTAGGACATGAGGCTAAATCAAGTTAAGCTTTCAACTTTGGGCCCAACTTGCTCCATCAGCAACCGTTGGGACCGCTGCACCAGCGTATGGTCATCGGGGTCCTGGGTGGTGTTCAGCAGGACGCCAAAGCCCCCAGTATCTTCATAGGTCTGATGAATCTTCTCGGCGCACTCCGAGGGGTCGCCGACGATCCAGACATTTTCAATCATGTAGTCCACGTCCACATCTTCATCAGTCATCGAAGGATCATTCTTTAGATATCCTAGGATTCCCCCGGCTTTACGGTTTTTCCACTGGTGGTCTTCGAAGGGCTGGCCCAAGACGATACGGGCTTCCTCTCGGGCGGCCTCCGGGGTCTCACCGACGTAGATTTCCCTTCCCAAGCGCAGTTCGCTTTTGTCTGCGATCTTCCCGGTGCTCGCAGCGCCTTCTTCAACGATGTGCCAAAGGTCTGGGATGAAACGGTCGGGCAGGTTGCTCATGGGAATCCAACCACGTTCCCCTGCCATCCTGATACTTTCTGTATTAGGCGTTGAGGCGGCTACGCCGATGGGTGGATGCGGCTGTTGATAGGGCTTGAAATAGAGCCTGCGTCCCAGCTCCACCGACTGTTCCGGAGCGTGTACCTGATAGTATTTGCCCTCGAACCCAAAATGTCCGTCCTCGGCGGCCCACAACCCCAGGATCACTTCCAAAGCTTCCCGGCCTTGTTCCCGAACGTCGTCCATAGTGTCGTAATCGATACCGTAAAGCTGCAAATCTGTGGGCAGCGACCGGAACCCAATGCCCCAGTAGATGCGACCACGTGCCATATGATCCAACATTGCGATTCGGTGGGCGGTGTCAACCGGATGGTGCAATGGCAGCATGGTTACACCCGTGGCCATGACAATGTTCTCTGTCAGGGCCAATGCCCTGGCCATGAGCAACTCGGGCGCAGGGACGTTCTCCCAAGTCTCGGTGATATGCTCACCGATCCATGCCTCGGTGTACCCGAGCTGGTCCGCCTGTACAATCAACTCGATGTCACGGTCGTAGGAGTCTGCGTAAGACCGCCTGGGGGGATGCAAGGGCATCATGAACAGTCCGAATTTCATATTTGATCTCCGATTCTAAGTTTGCTGTCCGGTCGATGATTGACTAGAACCGATAACTCGGTCGGATTGTGGCACATTATCGCAGATAGCGACATCGCCGATCACCAGACGTGAATTTCTTACTGTTCTATTGGTTATTGAATATATGGTTTAATATCTCGTGTGGCTGCGGCAGTCGACATTGAGCCGTTGATAAGTACGAGGATTCCTACTCGGTCTCACACGAGAAACTCGCTGACCTGTAAGGACCATAAAACATGGCCTCCCAAAATAGAAAGGGAACCGTATCTCTGCGTCAAGTGAGCGGCTCAGCCCGCTCGAAAAAAGTTAGAATCGACCTGGGGGAAGAGGCTACATTTACCAGATTCCCGGCTCCAGTGAAAGTTGGTGACGCTTCTTACTTCTTGGTCCGGGGGCGGGACGGATATAAGCTGTTGTCTACGGTCTGTCCCCACCAAGGCGGAGAGGTGATGGACGAAGGCGACAATCTGTTCGTCTGCGATGGCCACGGTTGGCAGTATCATAAAACTGAAGGGACCTGCGAGGGCAAACCCGATTTCCGTATGAAGGCCTTCTTGGTTACGCTAAATGGAAACCATCTTATCGCCTTGGTACCCGACGAATAACCCGACCCAGGCGCCGACAGGCGAAAAGCGGGCAATCCTGTCTCTACGAGTATCGCGACGCATTTCCCCAATACGATCCAAAGGCCTCACCACACTAGGTGAGGCCTTTCAATTTGAACCGGTCGTTGGTCCGGGAGCCGCATGCTCTCGCGGGTTAACCGACCATATCGTAGCTGCGCAGGAGCTTGCCGGGGAGAGCGTTGGTACATTCGTTTTCCACGAAAGTTACAGTCCCATTTACGACTATGTAGCGGATTCCCGTTGGCTTCTGGACCAACCGCTTCTCTCCACCCGGGAAGTCGGTCTCGAACCGAGGTTTGTCGTACAGTAATCCCAGCTCGTCCATGTTGTAAATCATGATGTCGGCGAAATCTCCCACACGCAAAGTCCCTCGGTTCTTCATGTCGGAGAACCAAGCTGGGAGGGCGCTCATTTTTTGATGGGCCTGTTCCAGAGTCATGAGTTCCCTATCCCTGATCCAATGGGCCAGGAAATAGACCGGCCACACGCTGTTAACCAAAAACCGGGTGTGAGCGCCGCCGTCTGAAACCGAGATGTGGACGAAAGGGTTGGTGAGGCGATCGGCCCGGACTTCGTCACTTTGTGCCGCAGCCGGATGGGCAAACTCCGTCTCCAGGTCCTCGTCCAAGGCGATATCCAAAAAGGCGTCCAACGGATGTTTGCTTTCGGCTTCGGCGATGTCCGCGATGCTCAACCCCTCGTACTTGAGGTTGCGATCTAAAGCCACCTCGACCACTTGGACCTGCGCCCAATCGGTCCTGGGATGAGGGCGATCTAAAACGTCTCGCTTCATGCCTTCCCTGATACCATCTTCCGAGAGTTTGGCTATCCGTTCCTCCTTGGTGCCGACCAATGGTTGCACCCAATTGGGCATGTAATCGAACAAGTTGTACTCGGATAGCTTGAACTCGGCGACCGTCGGGACCGAACCTAGTTGTGCGAGAATGGGCAGCCCCTCTTTCCGCATCTCCTCCAGCCATTCATAGCCTTCTTCGTCACCCAATACCACATGGAGCGGACGGCCGCTGATCCTGACCATCTCCGCCAGCATGTCGCGTTGTTCCGGACGGTCATCTGAGATTCCAATGGTCCATCCGATCTGGCCGACTCCGAACTCGCTCATCACCTGAGCCAAGGCTAAGAACTCCTCCTTGGAGGCCACGTGGCTCGGTAGCCAGCTCCCGTCTTCGGGCCGGTCCTCCAGGTTCTTATCCGCGGATATGCCAAAAGCTCCGGCCTTCATGGAGTCATGCAGGATCTGTTTCATCTGATTCAACTCCGCTTCGGTAACGGAGGTCCGTTCCCGTGCCGGAATCATGCCCAGTACGTATCCTCGCAAGGGAGAAAAGGGCACCAGCGCCCCCACGTTGACCCCCAACCCTTGGCGATCCAGGCTGTCCATGTACTCTGGGAATGTCTCCCAGTCCCAGCGCATGCCTTGGCGCATCGACTCCAAGGGTATCGCCTCGATCCGGTTCATCATCCGCATGTTCAGGTCCCGGTCCTCCGGTCTGGTCGGAGCAAAGCCAAAACCACACTGGCCCACCGTGAGCGAGGTCACGCCGAACCACCCCGAAAGCGAGGCGTAGGGGTCCCAATTTAGTTGAGCGTCATAGTGGGTGTGAAGGTCTATCGCGCCCGGCGCTACTATGCACCCGCTCGCGTCCAACTCCTTGGCTCCCGACGCGGTTATCCTGCCGCTGACCATGGCAACCCTGCCGTCCCTGATGCCAACGTCCGCACGGATTTTCGGGAGACCGGTGCCATCGACAACGGTTCCTCCACGAATCACCAAATCAAATTCGGGCATTAGGAAACCTCCTAAATAATGATTGATCCGGGCTCATTCGAGTTTCGCCCACTGATCTGAGAGTTAGGAGTATAACTAGCCTGCTTTTGCCGAGCAACCACTATCTCTACCCCCGATAGATACGAGTTCAGGGTAGTTTGGCTGTTTTTCCGGAATTCTTCGTCATGCTGAGTCAGAGGAGGTTGCCGAGCCAAGTAGAATTTCGGCATGCCGGTACCGGAGATTCTCCTGCTTTATCGATGCTCACCCCACCGAATTCATTCTCGTACCTGCTATAGTATTGCCGCTCTCAAAGGCTTTGTGGAGCGTGCCGACCTGGACGGGGCCGACCTGTTCGAGGCCAACCTGTCCCGGGCCGACCTGGCCGGGGCCAGCCTGATCGCAGCCAACCTGACCGGGGCCAACCTGTCCGGTGCCGACCTATCCGAGGCCAACCTGAACCGTGCCGACCTATCCGAGACCAACCTGGACGGGGCTAACCTGTCCGACGCCAACATGCCCAATGCCAACCTGACCGGGGCCAACCTGTCCCATGTCGACCTGTCCGGTGCCAACTTGGACGGTGTTATCGGTGCTGACTTTAGTCGCGCTAAAAACGTTCCACCTAAATACCTAAAAGATTAGGAATCGTCGAAGCCGGAAATCCCGGCAATCACAGTCCACAGTTCTAGGCTTAGTTCGGTGTTGCCGAAGAAGAACCCGATACAGTCGGAGGCTTCTTTTTGGCCATTCTGCCAAACACAGACCAATTTACAGACCAATTCACTTGGAAAGTGGTTTGGATTAGGTAGCCGTTCGGACAACCCTGCACGAAGAAATTTTGTCGCCCCTCTTTAAGTAAACAACCATCGCTACGCCATCGTTGTCGCCCCTGTTAGCACTGTGATGGACGACGGCTACCTCATCGTTCTCGTAGATGACTTCCAAATTATCTATAGCCATTTCTCCAGAAGAAGTCCAATCCAACGTCTCTTGTTTGCCTATATCACGTATGTTGGACACGAACCTGAAATCGTCGGTAAAGAACTCTCCGACTTTGCTGGAATCTTTATTGGCAAAGCCTTCCTGCCATGCCTTGAACACTTCGGAAACTGCAACCATTGGTATCCCTCCGATTAGCAAGATGGCGGGACTTTACTACAGTGACACCTAATCATCAAATCCTGATATCCCAGCAATCACCGTCCAAAGTTTCAGGCTGAGTTCAGTGTTCCCGAAGAAGAACCCGACAGCCGAACGCTAGGACCTTGATGCTCCGGCTGCCGATACCCCTATCCTCTACGTACCCCGCCCGGGTATGGTTCCTCGATGGGGGCAGTTTTACGCTTGGAAAATTCGGCGCGGAAAAAGTTCGTGGCCAATCCGTGGACATTAGCAAAGAAAAAGCCCCGCAGATTTCGGTCTACGGGGCTTTTTCGTGCCTAGAAACATGGTGCCGAAGGTCAGAGTCGAACTGACACAGGGTCACCCCTACCGGTTTTTGAGTTTGTCGCCGTGCGTACCACTAGACCTCACCAGCCTTTTTATGTTCCACAATCGTGACTGCAATGTACCAATGTGTTTCACCAGACCTCAGGAGACATTAACCCTTTGGGCGACGTTCTGGGCGACGGTTTTAGGCCTCACCAATCAACGAGGCAGGGCGAAATACCTCACGACGAAGATTTCCTTACTTCGGTCATCCAGAGCGGAACGTATTAAGGCGATACATTCCCGTCGCAAGATTGTGTCAACCTCTAACAACTTATCCGCCAGGACTTCAACTGCCGCCCAGTTGTCTTGCAAAATGACCCGCACCCGATGCCCAAGCCATTCCAGGTACGCGCTTAATTCGTTGTCATCCCGATTCT
>Ga0066860_10001600_pt1 | contig 10135 bp, 5 predicted proteins | sample ETN07SmetaG_FD_65601 | JGI IMG/M metagenome (GOLD analysis project Ga0066860, IMG submission 65601) | Marine microbial and viral communities from oxygen minimum zone, Eastern Pacific Ocean - ETNP2014F14-07SV275 | ecosystem: Environmental > Aquatic > Marine > Oceanic ... | reverse complement strand
GTTTCTGATTGTCGCCATTGTCCGCCATGGGGAACTGGTCATCCCAAAAGACCAGGATATCATTCAGGCCGGAGACCGGTTTTACACTCTGGTCGACAAGGAGTTTTTGCCTTTCCTCCTTCCCATGTTGAACCGGACCCTGGAGAGTGTGGAAAAAATCATCATTTATGGGGCCACATCCACATCCATTCACCTGGCCAAGGCTCTGGAAGAAAATATGCGTGATGTTTGCATCATAGAACCTTCCAGGGAAAAGGCTAGTCGGGCCGCAGACAAGCTCAAACGGACACTGGTCCAGCATGGCAGTGGCACCGACATGGACTTGTTTAACGAGATCAATATGAAGGATGCCGATTTTTTCCTGGCTCTTTCCCACGACGATGAAAGCAATATTCTTTCTGCCCTATTGGCAAAAAAACATGGTGCCAAACGTGCCCTGGTCATCACCCACGATCCGGAATACCTGCCCATCCTGGATTCCATCGGCATGGACGTCACCATCAACCCGAGACTCATCACGGTCAGCGCTATCCTGAAATATTTGCGCAAAGGCCAGGTGATGTCAGTTTTCAAACTGATTGAAGACGCCGAGGTGATGGAGATTGGGGTGGATGAAAACTCTTCCATCGTCAATAAAAAAATGGGTAAAATCAAATTCCCCAAAGATGCGATTATCGGGGCAGTCCTCAGAAAGGGAGAAATGTTGCTCCCCAATGACGATGTTACCTTAGAAGCGGGTGACTCGGTCATCGTGGTGGCTCTGCCCGGAACGATTGAAAAAATCGAAAAACTGTTCGACCGCAAAAGATCCTTCCTTCCCTTCCGATGAATATACGGGCTATTTTTAATGTCGTAGGAGTTCTGCTGGTACTTCTTTCCGGGTTGACTCTGGCCCCCATAGGCGTTTCGTTATATTTCGGTCATGCTCCTATTGAGGGTTTCATGTCCGAGACATCGGCTTTTGAGTGGACGTTTGGTCTCAGCCTGGCGTCCGGCCTGATATTGTGGAAACTGTTCCCCTCCGGATTGAATAAACTTCGAGATCGTGAAGGATTTGCCATTGTCACCGTTTCCTGGCTGTCGATATCCGCGTTCGGTGCGCTCCCACTCTATTTGAGCGGCATTTGCCCGGAATTCATTGACGCGTTTTTTGAAAGTACCAGCGGGTTCACCACCACCGGAGCCTCCATCCTTCAGGATATCGATGTGGTACCTCACGGCATCCTGTTCTGGAGAAACCTGATGCAGTGGGTCGGGGGAATGGGAATTATTCTTCTTTCTCTGGCTATCTTTCCCATGCTGGGGATCGGGAGCTTCCATCTGTTCAAGGCGGAAATTCCCGGCGGATCTACCGTGGAACAAACACAACCCCGCCTGGTCGAGACGGCTAAAATCCTGTGGAAAACATATCTGGCTCTGACTCTTATCGAAATTTTGGCCCTACGGTTTGCCGGCCTGAATTGGTTCGATGCGGTTTGCCACACCTTTTCCACCGTTGCAACAGGCGGGTTTTCGCCGCATAACGGAAGCATTGGTGTTTTTAACAATGTTTATATTGAGAGCATCATCATTCTCTTCATGTTTCTGGGAGGAATCAACTTTGCCTTGCATTTTCAACTGGTTCGAAGAAATTTTGCGGTTGTCTTCAAGAACCCGGAGTTTAAGGCGTATTGCGCAATGCTTCTCACCGGTATCTTGTTTGTCACCTGGAGCCTTACCCGAATTTCCGCTACGGGTGACGCGGGCCAGGCATTTCGCAGTGCCGCCTTCACGGTGGTTTCCATCAATACCACCACCGGCTTCGTCACAGACGATTTCAATTTATGGCCGGAATATTTGAAACTTTTTATGGTCGCGATCATGATGGTGGGAGGGTGCTCAGGCTCCACCAGTGGGTCTTTCAAAGTAATTCGTTTTATCATCCTGTTAAAAATTATTATGCGGGAACTTAAAAAACTAGTGTATCCGCGCGCCATTTTCCATGTCAAAGTGGGGGATAAAACCATTGACCCAGATGACCTTTCCAATGTTGCCGCTTTAACTTTCCTGTTTATGGGCTTTTCTGCCTTGGGCGGAGTGCTGCTCTCGGCAATGGGCGTAGACCTCACCACGGCGTTGTCGGCGACAGTGGCTTCGTTGTTCAACATAGGCCCGGGTCTTGGCAATGTAGGTGCGATGGGGAATTATGCAGATATCCCGGCTATGGGAAAAGGCATCCTTATCATCTTTATGTTGTTGGGAAGGCTTGAAATATACGGTGTTATGCTTCTTTTTCTGCCTATGACCTGGCGGAAATAAGATTTGATTTTGAATAAGCAATAATTTAGAATTTCGGCTTCCCTGTTTAGACTTTGACCTTGGTAAATCATAAAAATTCATGGGGAACAGACCTCTCTGGTTTTCAGGAAAAAAGGAAAAGCGGGTTAAAGGTATCTCTAATTCGTAAAGGAATTTAAATAGAATGGAAACCGCTCCACTTAAAATTACCGAGCTTGTCTTAAGGGATGCACACCAATCCCTTCTCGCGACCCGAATGCGGACCGAGGATATGCTTCCCGTCGCCGAAAAGCTCGACCAGGTTGGTTTTTTCTCCCTGGAAATGTGGGGCGGGGCAACCTTTGACACCTGCATCCGGTTTCTCAATGAAGATCCTTGGGAACGTGCCCGGGCTCTCAAGAAAAAAATGCCCAACACTCCGTTCCAAATGTTGCTGCGAGGGCAAAACGCTGTGGGCTACCGGCATTACGCCGATGATATTGTCGAACGATTTGTCAAACAATCGGTGGAAGTGGGAATCAATATATTCAGGATATTCGATGCTCTCAATGACTTTCGCAATATTGAAACCGCTATAAAAACTGTTAAAAATTGTGGTGAAACCGTTGAAGGTTGCATCAGCTATACCGTCAGCCCGGTTCATAATGTCGAACTCTACCTGAAAATGGCCAAACAGCTGGAGGACATGGGTTCTGACATTCTCTGCATTAAAGACATGGCTGGCCTGCTGACTCCCAATGTAACCAAAACCCTGATTAGTGAAATCAAGAAGATCGTCAAGATTCCGATCCATTTGCACACCCATGCGACTACCGGACTGGTAGGCATGAACATGCAATGCGCTATCGAAGCAGGAGTGGATATGGTAGATACCGCCATATCCTCGTTATCCATGGGAACTTCCCATTACGCAACGGAATGCCTGGTGGCGGCTCTGAAAGGCACCCCCAGGGATACGGGCCTGGATCTCGACCTGCTTGAGGAAATCAACGATTATTTTACCGAAGTGAGAAAAAAATATGTGGCGTTTGAAAGCGATTTCAAGGGTGTAGATATCAATATCCTTAAATCTCAAATTCCCGGTGGCATGATTTCCAATATGGAAAACCAGTTGCGGGAACAAAATGCGCTCCACAAACTCGATGAAGTACTGAAAGAAGTTCCCCGAGTGCGAAAAGACATGGGTTATCCGCCCCTGGTCACACCCACGAGCCAGATTGTTGGCTCTCAGGCGACCTTGAACGTGTTGACAGGGGAACGCTATAAAATGATTACCAAAGAGACCCGGCAATGCCTGTTGGGCAATTACGGAAAACTGCCCGCAGCTATCGATGAAGAGTTGCTGGCTAAAGTTTCTGAAGGCAAAAAGCTCACAAGTTGCCGTCCCGCTGATTTGCTGGATCCTGAATGGGACAAAGCTTGCAAAGAACTGGGGGACAAATACACCAGCGAGGATGACCGGTTGACTTATGCCCTGTTTGGAAAAGTGGCTCTGAAATTTTTTGAAACACGAGGCAAACCCCAAGCCGAACCCGTAACAATAGTCCCGGCAAAAACTCCAGCGACTGCACCTGCTCCATCTGCCGCACCCGCAGTTCCAGCAGGATCTGCTGTATATAAGGTTCGGGTCAATGGAAAGGATTATACCGTTGAAGTCTCAACCGGAGGGGCAGTTAGCGCATCCCCAACAACCACTCCGGCCGCCGCGCCGGCACCTGCTCCCGCACCTAGCGCCGCAAGCGGTTCTCCCCTGATAGCACCTTTGCCGGGGTCCATCTTCACCATGATATGCAAGGAAGGGGATGCGGTTAATGAGGGCGATACCGTTCTCATTATGGAATCCATGAAAATGGAATCTGAAGTCAATGCCCATCAATCCGGCACCATTCAATCTATCCTGGTTAAAGAAGGCGACAACGTGCAAACCGGGGATGAACTCGTCATTATAGGATAATGGAATTTAGTTTCGGCGCATCTGCTACCAAGATACTAACCACGACCGGGTTCTCCCAACTGGAAGGTGGCGATATACTCATGATTGGGGTCGCCTGCCTCATGATCTACCTTGCCATCTGGAAAAAATTCGAACCGCTACTGCTTCTTCCCATCGGATTCGGCTGTCTGCTTGCCAACATCCCCATGAGTATGATGGCAAACACCGATGCCGGAGGATTGCTCAACTTTTTTTATCAGGGAGTCAAGCATGAGGTGCTTCCTCCTCTGATTTTTCTGGGAGTGGGGGCACTGACAGACTTTGGTCCGCTTCTGGCTAATCCCACCACTCTTCTTCTGGGTGCCGCCGCCCAGATAGGTGTGTATATCACCCTCATTGGCGCGGTACTGCTTGGGTTCAACATGCACGAAGCCAGTGCCATCGGCATCATCGGTGGAGCGGATGGGCCTACATCTATTTTTATAGCCAGCAAGCTGGCCCCGCATTTGCTCGCGCCCATTGCCGTGGCGGCTTATTCCTATATGGCCTTGGTACCGCTTATCCAGCCTCCCATCATGAAGTTATTAACGACCGAGAAAGAGCGAAAAATCAAAATGGCGCAGTTGAAGCCGATATCCCAAACGGTGAAGATTATTTTTCCCGTGGTGGTAACCATCGTCTGTTGTTTGATGCTACCCGGCGTCACCCCGCTTTTAGGCATGCTGATGCTGGGCAACCTGTTCCGCGAATCCGGGGTTACCGCCCGCTTGCACGAAACTTCGGAAACTCATTTGATCAACATCGTTACTATTCTTTTGGCATTGGCCGTGGGTTCTTCCATGACCGCTGAGTCATTTTTGCGGCTTGAAACTCTTAAAATTATCGTACTGGGCTTGTTGGCTTTCTGTATCGCCACGGCAGGCGGAGTGCTTTTTGGCAAACTCATGTGCAAAATGACTGGAGGCCGGGTGAATCCGCTCATCGGTTCGGCAGGGGTTTCGGCAGTCCCCATGGCGGCACGGGTTTCCCAGAAAGTAGGCGCAGAAACGGACTCTTCCAATTTTTTACTGATGCACGCCATGGGACCTAATGTCGCAGGTGTTATTGGTAGCGCCGTGGCCGCCGGAGTATTCATCTCCCTGTTCGGGGATGTCGCTCCCCTGGAATCGCATGCCGCGATCGCGGATATCGTCGGCACCGTAGAACCCGGAATCAAAACCGCTATTGCCCAAGTGGCTGGCGTAGCGGAGAGCCTCCGCTAAAGGAAAATTATGGAAGCTTCATTTCTTGCAGCAGTCAATGTTTCTGTCCTGGCTATGGCGGTGATTTTTACCGTTCTGGTTATTTTGATCTTCACCATTAAGGTATTGGTGAGGTTAGTCCCCTACGAAGCTCCGCCTCCTAAAGCACGTCGTCAACCCGCATCCGCTCCTTCCGCAAGTGGTGACGATCATGTTGCCGTCATTACAGCAACCTTGGCCATGCACTTGGGAAAGTCTCCTGACGAATTCCGTATCGTCAATATTTCTCAACCTTAAGTTGACCTGAATTTTTTTTGAAAATTGCTAATTGTCCGCAGGGGTTGGTGATTGCGTTGCCCCAGGTAGGTTGTCCGTGATGGGGGCCAGAAGTTCCTGCGGGGCCTGTAGAATTGCCTGTAAAATTCCTATGACCCGTTTTCCCAAGGACGTAAAAGGAGTCACTGTAATATCTGGATCATTAAAATCTCCTTTTACGGTGTAATAGGTTTTCAATATACTTTTTTCATCCCCGCCGGTAATGATTGTTCCTACTACGGGAATTTGGGTCAGGAACCGATCCAGCCCTGCCAAGGGAGCGATTCCGACCACCGTATCCATTTGATTGTTCACCAGGTCAAAAGTACCGACTATGGAGGTTCTTCGATTTTCTGTTTCGATCACAAAGTTCTGCGTTTCAAAAACCCCGTCTTTAGCAACAAAATCCCCGGAGATATGTTTGAAGGGAAACGATGCGTCCTTTTCCAAAAGATTCGGCTGGGGAATCGCACTGAACAGCCTGCGAACCCCCCTTTTAAGTTTTTCCATATCTATGCTTCCAGATTGGATATCCAGGGATAAATTTCCGGACAAGGACCTGAGAATTTCCGGCCAATCCTTTCCACTGCCTTTCAGAAGAGCATCAACCGTTTTCACATTCCCGCTCAAACCGTTTTCAAAAATATCGCCAAAAAAACTGAACAGGTTTTTTGTTTCCATGTTCCGAGCTTGAACGCTTCCCTCAAAATGGCCGACACCCTTTGCATCTATTAATATCCGTCCACCACTGTTGATAGATGGATTGGAATCAAAAACCAGGTCCTTCATTTCGATTCCCCTGTTATTAAGCACAATGCTTCCAGCGACATGATCCAAGGCAAAAAGCTTGTAGTCTAATTTATCCAGGTTAAATCTTATCTCGCCTTTCCCCTTGGCGAAGAACTCGGATTGGTTCAATCGGTCCATAAGAGAAGTCTCTTCGCCTTGCGGTTCAGGTAAAAACTCATCAATATTCAGTCTCCCCCCGGTGAGATTCAGATTCAGGCTGGGGACATCGCCTCTTTTATAAACACCGGAAAACTTGACCTCGCTTTGATCGGACTTGATATTTCCGGAACGAATGTCCAAACGGTTTTCTTTAAATCTCAGGCTGGCATCAACGGTCAAGGAAGACAATAAATTTTTCAGGCGGATTTTCAGGCCCTTCAATTTCATTTCACCTTCAAACTTTGAATTCTGGAGGTTATTCAAGTTACCAGAACCGGTAATTTTAAAATCGGTGGTCCCGTCCATCTCCGCATCAAGAAAACGAAAAAACTGCCGGGAAGGATAAATCTGAAAATTATCGGAAGCCATGTTGATCGTGAATTCCGGGTTATCAAGATCGGGAATACCGGCGGTTCCGGAGATCTGGTTCCCGCCCAACTCATACGACCAGCTATCGATGATAAGACCACCATTTTTTAAAACGCTCCCTTTGGCCTTGAGTTTATTCAACGCATTAGGTTGTTTTTCCATAAATCCGGGAATCTGGTATCCCACCCGCGCCAGATCGGCTTGATGTTCAAACTTAAAGGAATCCAGGTTTCCATTCAGATTTAGAGAAACGTGGGCAGGGCCCGTAAATTTGAAGTCCTTGAAGAGAGGAATATCCTTCAAGTCGGTATGCACAAGTTCCGAGAAGTTCAGGCGGAGAGCATATTCCAGCTTCTTAATATTTTTGCGGTCAATTTCTCCTTCAAGCTGAAATGGGGAATCACCATAGCGGCCGTTCCAGTTCTCCAGCCTTATCTTTCCATCTCCATAGGAGAGATTGCCGTTCAGGTCCATCATCGCCATCAAGCGGTCCGGATACTTCATAGAGAGATTTTTCAACTCTATTTTTCCCCACTCTTTTTCGGTTTCTGGCTTGGTGGGGTTGCCCTGCGACCGGTATTTCAGAACCAGCCGGCCGGAAATAAAATCCAGTCCTTCTTTCAAGCGCACCAGAGCATCTTCAGAATCTTCAGATAAGATATAATGTAAATCGCTGGAAGCTAATTTGTAGGTCGCCGACATTTTTTCCAGGGGTTCTCCATTGCTGAAACCCATCTCCCCATTTATATCTGAAAAAGAGCTTTTGGAAAAATTACCGGAAAGGTTGTCATACTTGATGACCGGAATCCAGTAGGCATCCTTGCGCTTGGCCGCCTCCGGAGTGTGGGAGTAAATAATATTTCCACTGAGGTTTTCCAGCCGTGGCCCAAATCCTTCCTCATTGAGTGAAACATTCTTAAGACCTATTCTACCGGTGATCGCCAGCCTGTCAAAATCATCAAGCGGACCTTTCACGTTCAGGCGGACTTTTGCGGTTCCTTCAAAGTTATCGTAGACCGCAATGGAATCGAGCAAGGGGTGACCCTTAAAAATCCGTTTGAGCGTTTCATGAAACTGGCTCATCTCCACTTCGTTTTCGACTTTAAGATCCACCATGGGCCGCGTCAGAAAGTCATTGATAGTTCCATGCACATTGGTGATGGGCTGGTTTTCATACCGGGCTTTGGTGATGTGCAGGGTGGCGTTTCCCTTGTTCACCTTAAAAGTTCCCGTCACATTCTGCAATGCTGGCAGGGGGGCCTGCCAGTCCACATGCTTCATTTCCAATTCTGAAGAAATTAAACCCCGGTTTTTTTTCTGTGCCAGTTCCCGAAGCTGATCCAAGCTTCCTTCGAATTTCAAAGACTTTATTTTTATCGAACCGTTTTTAAACCGGGACTGCACCAAGGCATGATATTCTTCCGGGAAAAACTTTAACGGCAGGTAATCGATACTTTTATTAATCAGAAATGAATCGGTAACCAGATCAAAGGATACGGAAGGATCACTGGAAAGGAAATTTTTAAGGGAGCCTTTGGCCGTAAATTTAAATGGGCTCGATTCTGATTTTAATTCTTCGATATAAATTGAGTCCTGGTTAAGGGAGATCTTGTACTCCAATCCGCCACGGTAGGGCACACGAGCATCGCTCAATGTTGCTCGATTTTTATTCAAGGAATATTTCAACGTGCCCTCAGATTTCAAGGCACCACCTAGATTTCCTGAAAAGCTGGAATCCAAAGACAACCAACTGTCCTGAGGAGTTTTAGCCAGAACCTTTTTCAAATAGGGCTGAAAACTTGAAACATTCAGTTCATGGACCCGGACTTTGCCATTAATGGAAATACCGGTAAACCCCTGGTTTTCGGAAAAATTGTCGAACGCCCCGGAAACCTGGAAAGCAGTCGGTGAACCCTCGTTCGGGATCTCCCCTTTCAAGGTGAACTGGAAGGGTGAATCAAGAAGACTTTTCCGCACGGAAAAAGAAATATGCTCCAGATTCAATGGAAGTGGGTCTTCAGGGGAACGATTAAAATAGTCCTGAAAATGTATGGCTCCGTCTTCCACCATGAGTTGGTTCATGAGACTGACTTTTAGAATTTTGAACAAGTTGCTTTCGGCAGGCCGGATGATCCACTTTTTCACATCTCCTAAACTGAACCGCCCCTTAGCATCACGGACCATCCTGAGAGATAACCCCTGGACAATGATTTTCTTGACCTCAACACGTTTATCTAACAACGGCAGTAACTGGACCACCACCCAAACACTGCGTGCCGTCAGTTCCGGTTCCTCGGCCCTTCGAGACCTGACCGCTACATCTTTCAGACGAATGCTGAGGCCGCGGACAATATCCACCTCCACCTCACCGATTTTCACTTTCCGCCGGGTCAACTCCTCAAGCTTCTCTATAGCAAGCGCTTTGAATTCTCCCAGGTTGCGCAACTGGTAGTAGGCCAGGGAAAAGACGGAGAAAACCACAAGAATCAAAGTAAACAGGGAGTAGAAAATAACCCTTTTTCGGGAAATCGCCATATAAGGTTTACGGATTACAGAAAAAGGTTAAAATAGCCTTCGCGGTTTTTTCGCGGGAAAGAAAATTTTTTCGAGGAAATTGTAACACCCGTGCGTAACCGCGCAAGGATCAACATCGGATTTTACACAGATAAATCCAATGTTATCATAAAGTTATAGATCATTTAGGACTATCCGTCCAGAAAAATCCCATAAACCACCCTGTCACTCTTTAGGGCAAGTTTCCATTTTACCGATGATGAAATCTACAGAACAAACTCTGATTGTTGGAATTAATTCGGTTCGTGAAGCTCTTTCAGCCTCTAAACGCCGTTGTTACCGACTAGTTTTCGAACAGGGCAAAACCTCTCCACGAATCCAGGCTGTACTCAAATTAGCCGAGGAAAAACAAATTCCTATCGAACCCCTGCCCAAGTCGGTATTCCAAAAAAAGTTCCACGACCAGGTTCACCAAGGCATCGCTGGATATTTTTCCACCATCGTCACTCTGGAATTGGAAGACCTGATCGAAATTGCA
>Ga0066860_10001595_pt1 | contig 10145 bp, 6 predicted proteins | sample ETN07SmetaG_FD_65601 | JGI IMG/M metagenome (GOLD analysis project Ga0066860, IMG submission 65601) | Marine microbial and viral communities from oxygen minimum zone, Eastern Pacific Ocean - ETNP2014F14-07SV275 | ecosystem: Environmental > Aquatic > Marine > Oceanic ... | reverse complement strand
TTCCTTCACGATGCAGTCGATTTCGATTGCAGCGGGAAAATTCCAGAACGCATCGAAACATTCGGAGACTTCTTGCACCACCGCGCCTACGCAAAGCGCATCCACATCGGCAAAAATCCCCTGCTCTCGGTTGGCGAAGTACTCGTCTCCGACATTACGCCCGCCGACACAGGTTATCTGATTGTCGACTGTAAAGCTTTTCGAATGCATCCTGCGATTGACGCGGTGGAAATCCAGCAGGAAATCGAGCGGCTTGAAGTGTCGGTTTCGAAACGGATTGAAAATGCGGATTTCGAAATTGCGGTGGCTGGCCAGCCAGCGCAATTTGCGGTCGAGGCCGGGAATGCCGTTATCGTCAACCAGCAGACGGACCCGTACACCCCGCGCTGCCGCTCTGCGCAAGTCTTCCAGCAGGAGATTACCGGTCAGATCGTCGCGCCAGATGTAATATTGCAGGTCGATCGATCTTTCGGCCGCGGCGATGAGTCGAGAGCGGATGGCAAACGCGTCTATGCCGTCCTCGACAAGTGCAACGCCCGTCAGGCCGGGATGGCCCACCGCGTGCTTAGCGACACTCAAGCCGATTGCGGAAAGTGCCGTATTTCCGAACGCATGAGAAGCTGCGCGCTGTATCATGAACGGAGGGTGCCGGTCGCGCATCCGCGTTACGGTGCGCTGTCGGGAGGCGTTGTCTGCGACGGAACAGCAGGGCCAATGTCCGGTTCTGTTCCGGTTAGTGCAACCGACCTGTTGCACAGCTTTCTCGTCATCTCCCGGTCGCGAGTCGGGTCTGTCACGACCGCGCGACCCGAAGTCTGGCCACGCATCCCCATGAGACCGCAAGGACCGGGATGGTCGCCGCCTTCCGCTTGCGGATCGGTCACGGCCTGTAAGACACGCAAAGTGCCGTGCTCGGCATCGCGACACGCCAGCAGCACGCGCACGCCTTTCATCGCCAGGTGCGGGGCGATCTCGTAGCCGGTGCCGCTATTGGCGCCGTTAACGACGGCCGGCCGTCCGGATTGATGGGGGATATCGGAAAAGGCGAAGCTCATGCGGTATGTTCGTCCCGGTGCCATGACGGGCGCTAATCCTCGGAACTCGTCGTTTCGGGCACGGCTGATGCGACAGTGTCCGGATCCGACGATGGCGGACTATCCTGCCATGCCTGTGCCCGACCGCGCTCCACGCCATAGTCGAACAGCGTGCGCATATAATCCTGCTCGAAAAGATCGTGCTCGTCCGCGTCGAAGTCCTGCTCGATAAAGGTCAAGTGATATCCGGCGCCGGTCGATCTCGCCCAGACATAGGCCGAGGCCACACGGTCCTGGAGGCTGGAGAAGAGCATCACCTCAAGCGTCCGCTTGGCGATGCTGGAGAGACCTGCTTCGATCAGCTCGAACTCGCCTGCCATCTTGCCGTTGACCAGCAGATACAGCTCCGTTGGGGACTGGCTGTCCCGCAGGATCTGGTCGTTCGCGACCGGCGGAGCGGCCATCAGGGTCGCAATGGTGCCGCCATCGACATGGAGTTCGCTGATTCGCTCTCCCTGCGCTTCCATCTCGATCAGCACCGGGGGGAACTGCACCGGGACGGAGCTGCTGGCGAGCAGGATGCGCCGGAAAAGGGCATAGCGACCGGGCGCATCACCGGCCGCGATCGCTCCCATGTCCCAGATCGCATTGCCGGGGCGGTCGAGGCTGACGGTGCCGACGAACAGGCGCCGGCCCTTGCGGTGCTCTTCGCCGATGGCATCGATCACCGCATCAGTGGCGAAGCGGGCGATTAGAGCCTCGAGCGGCCCGGTCGTCGCGACGCTGGTCGAGAACGGGATCGCCAACGCGAAGCGGTCCTTGTAAATGTCGTCGGGCGTGATCTCGGTATAGGCGCGTTTCAGCTCGTCGTCGTAGTCCGGCCCGAGCAGCGCGAAGGGGGCGATGAGAGCCCCGGTGCTGACTCCAGTGACCACGGCAAATTCAGGTCGCTTGCCGGTTTGCGACCATCCGTTGAGAAAACCCGCACCATAGGCCCCGTCATCCCCACCGCCCGACAGCGCGAGCACGCGCAGTGGCTCGCCCGGCGGTGGCGGGGCGATCGAGATCTGTGTCAACAGGTCGGGGGAATTGGCCCAATGGCGGATTTTCGGCGAATCCGGCGCGTGCGCGGCTTCGATCTGCGCGGCCTCGAACGGTTGCCGGTCGAAGCTGGCACAACCGCCAAGCAGCAATGCGGGGCCGAGCACTCCCAGGACGAGCGTTCGCACCAGGTCGATGGCCTGTCCCGGCATCATGGTCAGGCGGAGTTCTTTACGGGTTCGCATCGCCATCCTTCTCGGAAATCTCTGGGGGATCAGCCTCCGGCGCGTTCCAGCTTCCGCCGAGCGCCAGATTGAGCGTGACGAACTGCTCGCGTTCCATGCGCTCGATCGTCGCCAGATCGCTGCGCGCAGTGATCGCCTGCTGCCGGATCTGCAACACGTCAAGCAGGCTGCTTTCGCCGACCCTGTACCGCAGATCCTCGATCCTGAGCGCTTCCTCTATCTCGCGCACGCGGATGACGGCCGCGTCCCGGCGGCGGCGAAGCACCACGCCGCTGTCGAGCGCGGTTTCCACCTCCTCGAAAGCGGCCAGCGCGGCGCCGGCATATTGCGCGATCGCCGCGCGCAGTTCGGCATCGGCAATGTTTTCGCCGGCAGCCAGCGCGCCGCCCTGGTAGATCGGCGCCGCGACATTGCCGCCAATGCTGAACAGGGTCGCGGTAGGATCGAAGATATTTTCAAGGGCGTCCGACACCGCGCCCGCCAGCCCCGTGAGCGACAGGCGCGGCAGGCGCGCCTTGCTGGCCTGGTCCTCGGCATGCAGTGCGGCGGCGACGCGCCGCTCGGCCGCGACCAGATCGGGCCGCCGCTCGAGCAGCGTCGAAGGCAGCCCGGCAGGCGGCGGCGTTGGCATGGGCGGCAAGTCAATTCCCGAGGCGAACTCGGCCGCGGGATAGCGCCCGACCAGTAGTTCGAGAGCACGGATCGCCTCGCGCCGCGCGCCCTGTGCCCGTGCGAGAGCCTCGCGCGCCTGTTCGAGATTGGCGCGGATCAGTGCCAGATCGCCATCCATCGCGACGCCCTCGCGGACCTGCAGACCCACCAGGCGATGCAGATGTTCGAGCGTATCAACCGCTTCCTCGGCCAGCCCCACCTGCCGCGAAGCCTCGATCGAGACCAGATAGGCGCGCGCCACGCCCGCGGCAATCGATTGCCGGGCCGCGAAATAGTCGGCGCGGGCAGCCGCCTCGTTCTCGAGCGCGGCATACCAGCCATCGCTGATCCTGCCCCACAGGTCGATTTCCCAACTCGCCTGCGCCAGTCCCAGAAAGCTGGTGCTGTCATATTCGATGCTGGACGGCACCGGCAGTCCGGCCTGCCCGCCGATTTCGATATCATCGATCTCGATATGGCTGCGCGAACCCAGGCCGACCGCCTGAACGGCCGGACGCAGCCCGGAACGCGCCTGACGGGCAAGTGCTGCGGCGCGCTGGACCTGCGCCGCGGCGGCCTGAAGATCACTGTTCTTCTCCTGCGCTTCGGCCACGAGCGCGGCGAGGCGCGGGTCGCCGAAGGCGGCGACCCATCCGTCCGCGACCGGCCCTGCGGCATCGGCGACTGCCCGCCAGCGTTCCGGCAAAGGCGGCAGGGCCGCGCGGGCGGGTGCGACCGGACCATCGCCGACCCTGTCGGGATGCGAGCAGCCTGACACCAGCATCAGGCCGAGCAACATGGCGGTGAGAGGGACGATGCGCATGGTTCAACTTGCCCCCTGTGGCTCGGCTGCGGTCTCGTCAGGGCCGATCTTGAAGAAGATTGCATAGAGGACCGGCACCACGAACAGGGTCAGTACCGTCCCGAAGGCCAGCCCGAAGGCCAGGACCACGGCCATCGCCTTGAAGAAGGCGTCGAACAGCAGTGGGATGACGCCGAGTACCGTCGTCAGCGAACTCAGGATGACCGGGCGGGCGCGATCATAGGCTGCCTCAATGATGGCATCGAAACGCGGTTTGCCCTCGCCGATCTCGATATCCATCTGATCGACCAGCACGATCGCGTTCTTGATCAGCAGGCCCGAGAGCGAGAGCACACCGAGAATGGCGATGAACTCCATCGCTATGCCGGTGATGAGCAGGCCGATGGTTACGCCGATGATCGCCAGCGGCACGATCATGAAAATGATCACCGGCTGGCGCACTGCGTTGAACAGCACGATTACCACCAGCACCATGCCGATGACACCGAGCGGGACCACGCCAATCAGCGAATCGATCGCCTCGGTGCTCGTTCCTTCCTGGCCGTCCCATTCGAAATGGTAGCTGGAAGGCAGTTCGATCGCCTCGACGTCTCCGCGCACGCGATCGAGCAGACGGTTGGCGGTTTCGCCCGGCGCGGGATCGGCCTGGGCGTTGATTGCCCAGCGCTGATCGATCCGCTGAATCTGCGAATGACGCCAGCGGGTCTCGAAACCGTCGATCACTTCCTGCAGCGGAAGCGAGGCGCCGCTGGCGCTGAACACCTGGATTGCTTCCATGTTCTGCGCGTCGCGCGTTTCGCTTTCGGGCGAGCGGGCGATGATCGGGATCAGGTCGTCGCCCTCGCGGAAGACGCCTATCGGACGGCCCGCGAACGTGCCCTGCAAGGCCTCGGCCACGTCCTCGCGGCTGACGCCAAGGCGACGCGCGCGCGTTTCGGAATAGAGCGGGTGGATGACCGGCACCTGCTCGCGCCAGTCATCCTTCACGAGGATGGCCGCTTCGTCCTCGGCGAAGACATCCTTGGCCTGCTGCGCCAGGCTCTGCAGAACCGCCGGATCGGGCCCCGAAAACTGCGCCTCGATCTTCGAGCCGCCACCCGGCCCCAGTTCGAACAGCCAGACCTTGGCGCGCGCTTCGGGGGCGTTCTTTTGCAAATAGGCATGCACATCTGCCTGCAGCCGCTCGAGCGTCGAGGCGTCCTCAACCCGCAGGATCATCTGGCCGAAGGAGGATGTCGGCGCCTCGGGCTGATAGACCAGCTTGTAACGCAAGGTACCCATGCCGACCACGGTCTGAACGTCAGTAACGCCGTCCATCGTCGCCAGATCCTCCTCAATCTCCTCCAGGTCGGCATTGGTCCGCTCGATATCGGTGCCCGCAGGCAGCCAGTAATCGACCATCAAATGCGGCGTGGTGGAGGCGGGAAAGAAACCCTGTTCCACGAACGCGAAGCCCACAAGGGAGACGGCGAACAACCCCCCGGTCAGGCCCATGGTACGCCAGCGATGGCGCAGCGCGCGCGCGAGCCATTCGCGATAGGCGGTGCCGATCCGGCCGGCTTCGCGCTGCGGGGCGGCCTCGTCCTCGAGACCGTCGTGGCCTGCATCGAATCCTGTCTCCCGATCAGTGCCGGAAGCGGCAGCATCCTCCTCCTTCTCGAACAGCCAGTTGGCGAGAAAAGGCGCTACGGTGACCGCGAAGAACCACGAGAACAAGAGCGAGATCATCATCACCCAGAACAGGTGATTGGTGTATTCGGCGACCTGCCCGGGGGCGAGGCCGATCGGGGCGAAGGCGATGATGCCGACCAGCGTGCCTCCTAGTAGCGGCCACAGCATCTGGCCCACGATCGCGCGCGCCGCCTCCAGCCTGTTTTTGCCCTGCTTGAGGCCGACGAGCATCCCCTCGACCACGACGATGGCGTTGTCCACCATCATTCCCAGCGCGATGATCAGCGCGCCCAGCGAGATGCGGTGCATCGGTATCCCGCCGGCATTCATCCCAGCCAGCGTCGCCGCGACGGTGAGCATGAGCACGGCGCCGATGACCACGGCCGAGCGCCAGCCCATGAAGATCAGCAGCGTGACCACCACGATGACGAGCGCCGTCGCGACATTGATCACGAAATCGCCGATCGCGTCCGACACCACCTTGCCCTGGTGGTAGAATTCGTGGATCTCGATGCCGATCGGGCGGTCGCTCTCGCTCGCGCGCAGCTTGGCTTCGATCGCCTCGCCGACCTCGACCACATTTGTGCCGGTCGCATTCGAGATGCCCATGCCCACCGCCGGCCTGCCATTGTAGCGCAGGATCTGCATCGGCGGATCGACATAGCCGCGCGTCACGCGGGCCAGATCGCCCAGTCTCACGACCGCGCCTTCCTGGCCGGTCATCACCGGCAGATCGCGCAATTCCTCGACCGAATCGATCTCGCCGGTGGGAACGATCTCCAGACGCTGGTCGCCGACGCGCACGCTGCCCGCTGCGACGACGGAATTCTGCTGTGCTAGATCCTGATAGACGCTCTGCACCGACAGCCCCAGCGCCGCGACCCGCTCGCGCATGATCTCGACATAGAGGGCCTCGCGTTGCTCGCCCGACAGCACCACCTTGCCCACACCCTCCACACCGCTCAGGTCGGTGCGCAGCTTTTCGGCATAGTCGTACAGCTCGGCCGGCGAATAACCATCGGCGGTTAGCATGTAGAAGATGCCGAAGACGTCGCCGAAATCGTCGTTGACGATCGAGGGACCTGCCCCGGGCGGAAGCAGCCGGGCGGCATCGGCCACGCGGTTGCGCAGCTTGGTCCAGACGATCTGGAGCTGTTCCTTGTTGCGCCCGAACTCGTACTTGATCTCCACCTCGATGCGCGACTGTCCCGCCTCGGAGGTCGAAACAATCTCCTTCACCTCCTGCATCTGCCCGATCTCCCGCTCGAGACGCTGGGTGACCTCGGTGGCGACCTCCATCGGCGATCCGCCAGGATAGGGTGTTACCACGACAGCGCGGCGGATGGTGAACTCGGGATCCTCGAAGCGCGGCAGCGACCCATAGGCCGCCATCCCGGCAACGATCGTCCCGATGATGACGAGCAGGATGAGCAGGCGATTCCTGATCGAGAAGACGGCGGGATTAAACGACATGGCTCAGTCCCGCTCGTAGGGGCGGACTTTCATCCCCTCTTCGAGATTGGCGAGCCCGGCGGCTACGATCAGGTCTCCGCGGCCGATGCCGGCAGTTACAGGCAGCATTCCGCCTGCTCCCTTGCCTACGGTGACGCGGCGCAGCGCGATGGCTCCGGTCCTGCGGTCCACGCGCCAGACGAATGTCTTTTCGTCACGCCCAACGATCGCTTCCAGTGGCACAGCCGGCATCTCGGCATCATCGGTATCGAGCTCGACATGCAGTGTTCCCGTCATGCCCGGCAGGATCAGCGCGCCGGAAGGCGGATCGAACAGGAACGTCGCCTCGTAGGTGAGCGACTGACGCGTGGCGTCGGTGGCGAACGAGCCGAACCGGGCCGCGAACCGCCTGTCGGGAAGACTGTCGAGCGCGATCGCCGCGTTGATCGGGGCCCGCTGCTCGGCATTGGCAACGATGGACGAGGGAACCTGGACCACCACCTTGGCGGAACCGGCGGTCTGTAAGGTCACGACCGGCTGCTGCGGCGAAACATATTCGAACGGCTCGGTCAGTCGCCTGGCCACGCGGCCCGAAAAGGGCGCCCGCAAGACGGTCTTCTCCAACTGCTCGCGCGCATTGTCAAGTTCGGCTCGCGCAGTGTCGCGCTGCGTTTCGCGCTGAACGTGCACTGCCCGCGGAATCGCGCCTTCGCCGACCAGCGCGTCGGCGCGGCGGAATGCATCCTGTGCCGCCTCGTACTGTTCGCGTGCCTGGACGAGCTGGTTGCGCGCGATGGTCTGGTCGAGCTGCGCGATCACCGTGCCGGCCCTGACGAAATCGCCCTGGTCCACCGTCAGCCGGACGATCTTGCCCGGCACATCGAAGGTTAGATCCGAAGATGTGCTTGCCTCGATGATCGCGGGAAACTCGTAAGTCCTCGCCTGACCGCCTGCCGCCACGGTGTAGAGTTTGACCGGACGCCGATCGGCCTCCTCCGGAATGGGAGCATCGTCGCAACCTGCAACAAGGCATGCGAAAATTAGCGAAACGAATATGCGCAGCATGAAGAATTTGGGTCTGAAAATGGTTCGGCGCGAATCAGACTTTGACATGCGCCCAAAATGAAACGAATAAGTTTACATATCATCGCTCGTCGCAATAGGAAGACCCAATTGCAAGGCCAAACGCTTTCGCTGAACCTGTCTCATCCCGAATCGACGAACCGCCCCCGGGTCGTCATCGTCGGCGCCGGTTTCGGCGGCATGGCTGCGGCGCGCGCTCTTCGCGGCAATGCCGCGGAAGTGACGCTGATCGACCAAACCAATCATCACCTGTTTCAACCGCTGCTATACCAGGTCGCGACTGCGGCGCTTTCCCCGTCCGATATCGCTACGGCCACCCGTGTGCTGATGCGCGGCGGGTCAAACCTACGTGTGTTGATGGCGGAGGTTACAGGCGTCGATATCAGGGCGCGCTCGGTGCTGCTGCGCGATGGGCATCGGTTGCCATACGATTATCTCGTACTCGCCACGGGATCGGCCTCGAGCTTTTTTGGACAGGACAACTGGCGCGAACACACGCTGGTTCTCAAGACGATTGAGGATGCGCTTGCCATCCGCGCGCGGTTGCTGGAAGCGTTCGAGCGGGCCGAGCAGTCGACCGACGACGCAGAGATACGACGCCTCCTGACCTTTGCTATTGTTGGGGGCGGCCCAACTGGCGTGGAACTGGCTGGGACCATCTCCGAACTCGCACGCGCGACTTTGGCGCGCGATTTCTCTCGCATCGATCCGCGCGACACGCGTGTGGTCCTATGCGAGGCGGGCGGCCGTTTGCTGTCGGGTTTCGATCCCGCGCTTTCGACCTATGCGACCGAAGCTCTAACCTCGATGGGGGTGGAGGTGCGGATTGGCACGGCCGTCGAGGCAATCGATCCCACCGGCGTGGTGCTCGGTAGCGAGCGGATAGATACCGGAGCCGTGCTGTGGTGTGCCGGCACTGAGGCCCGTCCGGCTGCTGAATGGCTTGGAATCGATGGGGTCCGCAACGGGGCTGTAACGGTCCGGTCCGATTGTTCGGTGCCGGGTCATCCAAACATCTTTGCGATCGGGGACGTCGCAAGTTTCGAAGCAGGCGGCGACGAGCGCTTGCCGGCTCTTGCACCAGTTGCCAAGCAGCAGGGCACATATGTCGGGAAGCTGCTCGCGGCCCGTATCGCCGGTCGGCGCGAGCCCGGCGCCTTCCGCTACCGCGACTATGGTACCATGGCGGTGATCGGGCGCTCGCGTGCGGCGGCGCAATTCGGCAGGCTCCGGCTCACGGGATTTCTCGCCTGGCTGGTCTGGTCACTTATACATTTGATGCTGCTTGTGGACTTTCGCAGCCGCCTGGTCGTCTATGTCAACTGGGCTTGGGCATGGTTTACTTACGGACGCGGGGCGCGGTTGTTGACGGGATCAACCACAAGCGATGCCCGGCAGCCGCCGCTCAGCGACCCAGAAAGCGGGCGGCCCGATGACAAGTAGCGGTCTCAGCCAATATTCAAATAGTTGACCATGATGAAAGCATGCTCCCGCACCGCCATCTAGGACCATTCGAAGGCTCGCCTGGCCTCGCTATCCATCACCTGCAAGTTGTCGCGACCTAGCTTGCACTTGATCGCAGGAAGCGCTCGAAGCCAAACCGCATCTAAGATCAGCGTATCTGTCTTTGGCGTCGATCTACCTCAGTTGACTAAGCAGCGGTAGGCATGGCGGTCGCATGAAGACCGAACGGCTTCGGCGACACTACGTCATAGCTCTCATCTTCCCTGGAAACCCGGCTAGCGGCGAAGATATCGCGTTTCAGCTCACCATGCCGGGTTTGGAGGAGGAGCTCTTCTATCGTGGCATCCTGCTGTTCGCGCTGGATCAGGCTTTCACCGGAAGGAGACGGTTCCTCGGGTCGATTGGGGATGGGGCGCGGTCCTGTCGTGCTTCCTGTTCGGATTGGCACATGCCTGTGGCTTCTCGGACGACAGCTTTGCCTTCGATCCCATCACGATGGCGCTGACGGCAATCCCAGCCTTTATCGCGGTCTGGCTGCGTTTGCGCACCGGAAGCCTGCTCCTGCCGGTTCTGCTTCACAATTTCGGCAATTCGCTCTCGTTCATCGTGTGAAGATGTCTTCCCGGAATGCCCGCTTCCGGGATCAGCATTCTGCCCGTAAAATGACCGAATTTAGGGCGC
>Ga0066860_10001591_pt1 | contig 10157 bp, 8 predicted proteins | sample ETN07SmetaG_FD_65601 | JGI IMG/M metagenome (GOLD analysis project Ga0066860, IMG submission 65601) | Marine microbial and viral communities from oxygen minimum zone, Eastern Pacific Ocean - ETNP2014F14-07SV275 | ecosystem: Environmental > Aquatic > Marine > Oceanic ... | reverse complement strand
ATCTTCTGCAATGGCACCAAGGTATCAACGGCTCCAATCTCATAGGCGGCTTTGGGCATTCCCCAGACAACACATGAGGCTTCATCTTGGGCCATGGTAAGGGCGCCATCATCATGTAGGCGCTTCATCGCTACCGCGCCATCTGCGCCCATACCGGTCAGCATCACTGCAACTATTCCTTTGCCACCACACACCTGCAGTAAAGAATTAAACATAATTTCAACCGATGGCTTATGACGGTTTTGTTTAGGGCCATCATCAATGACGGTGAACAGTTCATGCCCTTTACGTCGGAACTGAAGATGTTTCCCGCCCTGAGCAATAATTACTCGACCATTCTCAACCTTCATATTGTCTCGTGCTTCAACCACCTCCACCGGGAAACGATTGTTAAGACGTTTTGCCAAGGAGGCACTAAACACTTCAGGAATATGTTGCGTAATAACCACTGGAGGACAATTAACAGGCAGGCCCGCTAACACTTCGGCGATGGCTTCTGTGCCTCCTGTCGATGAGCCGATAGCAATAATACGACGGTAGTTTTCGTCTTTTTCGCGTGTAACAATTCTTGGGGTACTACGTGCTTTTACGTCCGTAAACTGTACTCTTGCACAAGAAGCAATGCGTACTTTTTCGCACAAATGATGCGAAAAGCTTAAAAAAGCTTCTTCCGTTTTGGCCACCGGCTTACAAATATAATCCACGGCCCCCATTTCCAAAGCTTCGAGTGTTTCTGGTGCCCCTTTCGCCGTTAAAGTCGATACCATAACGACGGGCATAGGCCGTAAGCGCATTAAGTTACTGAGAAAATGAAGGCCATCCATCCTCGGCATCTCAATGTCTAACGTCAGTACATCAGGATTCAGCTGTTTTATTTTATCGCGAGCAATCAGAGGGTCACTTGCCACCCCGACTACTTCAACATCACTCGTTTTCGAAAATATCTCAGTGAGCATTTTTCGGATAAGTGCTGAATCATCAACAATAAGTACTTTAATCTTTTTCATAGTTATACAGCTCAGAAAAGATCAATGCCGCTGTCTCCTTGTGCTTTATCTTCAAAGTTAACTTTCTCGTGGTATTTCGTTTCGCGTTTAACCAAGGTATCGTTTTTGACATTTGAAATTCGACGCATTTTTACAGCCCCGGTATCAGGAAAATACAACACCTTACGCGCGTAAACATCACCAACATCTGAACTTGCTATCGCCAACTTTTCACTTTGTAAGTAGCTATACACAAACAAGATATTTCGCTGCCCGATATCACTCATTGACGCGATCATCTGGCCACCGCCAAATATCTTCACTTCTAAGTTTTCACGTCGGCCGCCACGTTTTAATATTTCGTTGATCAGATACTCCATCGCCCAGTTACCATAGCGAGATTCTTGTGCTGCGGGATTTGTCCCCCATAGCTCGCTGGAGTGATCATTAGGTTCAGGCAACATAAAGTGATTCATACCACCAATACCCATTACCTTATCTCGAATACAAGCTGACACGCACGAGCCAAGTACCGTCGCAATCATTTCGCCTTGTGTAGAGACATAAAACTCGCCCGGTAGAATCTTGGCGGCCCAGGTGTTATGAACGGCATCCCAGTATCGAGCAACATGCTCAAATCCCGGGAGTGGTTTAGGTTCTGGCGGTCTGGAGTTAAGCATAGGCTTCCTCCCTTAATGGAGTTTTCGGTAAATAGTATTACCTACCGATTCAAATCGATCGGATAAACCGTTAATCGATTCAGAATGCCCGATAATTAAGTGCCCACCTACAGGTAAGTAATCAGCGTAACGATCGAACAATTTTTTCTGGGTATCACGATCAAAATAGATGACGACATTACGGCAAAATATGACATCAAATGGCCCATTCATTGGCCAGCTTTCTAATAGGTTTAGGCGCTTAAAATGCACCAGATCCAAAATGCTTTTCTTAATTTTTACTTGGGTAGTGTCTTTGCTTTTCTGAAAGTACCGCTCAATCACTGGGTCAGGAACAGTTCCTATATGATCAACGGGATAGACACCGTTTCGTCCCGTTTCAATCACATTAGAATCTAGGTCTGTTGCCAAGATTTTAATATCCCAAGACGCAGGAAAGGCAGCGTCCGCCAATGTGAAAGCAATAGTGTAAGCTTCCTGCCCGATAGAGCAGCCAGACGACCAAATACGAACACGCTTCTCAGTTTTTTCTTTAAGCTCAGGAATAACCGTCGATTTCAAATAATCAAAGTGATGAGACTCACGATAAAAAGAAGTCAGGTTAGTGGTAATCAAATTGATAAAGTCTGTCGATTCTTTCTCAAAGTTCTTATTAAGGTAAGTGAGATACTCTCGAAAGGTACCAATACCTAACTGCCTTAAACGACGGGCAATACGCCCGTAAACCATGTTTGCTTTGTGACGACCTAGCACAATGCCAGTATGTTTATAGGCAAGGTCAGCGATTTCATCGAAATCGCGCCCTGTCATTAAAAACTCTTTGTCTTCACCAAGCAGAGAACTCGCTAGCGTCGATGCATTCATTGGAAATCAAAACTCCTCCCACTCGTCAGTATTACTGACAGATAGACCACCTTGGCTGGCGACAGGTGCTGGCGCTCGCGAGACTGGGGCCGGAGCCGGTACTCGACTGGCTATCGCTAATGCTGCACTACCACCACCTTGGCTGTTCAGAGTAAAGAACTCCATCAGCTGTGACATCTCTTGTGCCTGCCCAGACATCGCTTCACCCGCCGCGGTTGCTTCTTCCACTAACGCCGCATTTTGCTGAGTCATTTCGTCCATCTGTGCAACCGCACTGTTTACCTGATCAATGCCTGCCGACTGCTCTGAAGCTGCGGTACTAATTTCTTGAATCATGGAAGACACACGATCAACAGCACCAATAATTTCGGACAAGGTTTTACCAGACGCATTCACCAGAGAGGTGCCTGCTTCCACTTTATCGACACTGTCGCGAATAAGGTCTTTGATTTCTTTCGCAGCACCCGCAGAGCGCTGAGCAAGGTTTCGTACCTCACCAGCCACAACCGCAAATCCTCGACCCTGTTCACCTGCTCTTGCCGCTTCTACTGCAGCATTCAAAGCAAGCAAGTTAGTTTGGAAGGCAATCTCATCAATCACACCAATAATGTCAGAAATCTTCTTACTTGCTTGGTTAATCTCATTCATGGCATCGACGGCTTTGCTAACTACATCTCCCCCTTCTTGTGCCTTGCCACGGGCTGAGTTGGCCAGCTCATTAGCATGTACCGAGTTTTCACTGGTTTGCTTAACCGCACTGGTCATTTCTTCCATACTAGAGGCCGTTTCTTCGAGGCTTGATGCTTGTGACTCAGTACGCTTACTGAGATCAGCGTTACCCTGAGCAATTTCACTGGCGCCTGTGGTCACCGTCGACGCCGACTCACGAATACGGGTAATGATTTCAGTTAAACGCTCAACGGTAGAGTTAGCATCCTGTTTAAGCTTACCGAAAGACCCCATGTAGTCTTTATCAATTTTACGCGTCAAATTACCATGCGCTAGCGCATCAAAGATCCGGACCGTATCGGCAACAACATCATCCGAAATACCAACCAAACGGTTTAAGCCTTCCGCTAAGCTGAGGAAGAAGCCATCCTTACCTTTAGTTTCAAGGCGTTGTGATAGATCGCCTGACGATGCGGCCTCAACAATATCAGCCACTTCTTTTTCAGCATTTGCTTCCGCAGTACGATCAATAAATTGAAATACAGTACCAAGGCGCTCACCCTCTTGATTAAGCCATGCGCTGGCAATAATACTGAATACCAAACCGTTAATAACGACCTCTTCCGTATGAGAAGAAGAGAGATCTTGGAACATACCGCGTATATTCTGACGATTTTGAAAAAACACATCAGCACTCATACTGTGCATCGCATTGATATCGAGTGAAGGAATTCCAGCCTTCAGTTCACTTTCACGACGACGCATCAATGCCATAAAGTCATCATTGGTATAAACAATCTTCATATCTTTATCAGCAAGAATGACGGAGGCCTGACACAGTTTAAGAGCACTGGCTACGTCAGCATTGGCTTTATTGATGACTGCCTGAGCTTTCTGTTCCGTAATATTGGTCGCGAATTTAACGACTTTTACTACCTTGCCATTGTTATCAGTGATCGGGTTATACGTTGCTTGAATCCAAACCGACTCACCTGTCTTAGAAAATCGTTCGTATTCTCCGGAGTCGAAAATCCCACGTCCTAATCGGTTCCAAAAATCTTGGTACTCAGACGTTGCCGCATCTTTACTACTGACAAATATCCGATGGTGCTTACCAACAATTTCATCCAGTCGATAACCTAACGTATTTAAAAAGTTATCATTTGCGTAAATAATTTCACCCTCTGGCGTAAACTCGATCACTGCTTGCGCCTTACTGATGGCTTCCATTTTACCGGCATAATCTAGGCTTTTAACCTTATTTTCCGTTATATCCGTGGCAAATTTAACAACTTTAACGGGCTTTCCTGTCTCATCAAAAATTGGATTATAGCTTGCTTGAATCCAGACCGACCGTCCGCCGTTTGCAAAACGTTCATACTCTGCCTGCTGAAATTCACCGCGATTAAGTTTTTCCCAGAACTGGGCATATTCAGTGCTACGAGCGTACTCAGCATCTACAAAGATACGATGGTGCTTACCTTCAACTTCGTGAAGTTGATATCCCATCGCGCCAAGAAAATTATCATTAGCAGTAATAATGGTGCCATCCAAGTTGAACTCAATAACCGCCTGACTGGTATTAATAGCATCAACTTTACTTTTTAAATCAGCAAAGGCTCTCTGACTTTCGATGTCATTAGCAGCGGCTTGGTCTGATGACAGAAGATCTTTTAAAAATTTCATAATATCTATTCCTTACCTTTTTTAGGTAATGTTTCCGCCATGCGGCTAATCAGTGATAACTTGCTCTGAGAGCACCTGTAAGTGAAGATCAAGCAATTGCTCAACATCCAGAAGAATGACCATTTTTTCACTGACGTTTACCAAACCTTTGATAAAGTCAGAGTTTTCATCTTCTGTGAGTTCTGGTGGTTTGCGTGCTTCGGTATCGGCAATGGTATAAACATCAGATACCGCATCGACTACGATTCCTAATACGCGCTCTCCCGTGTCACTATCAAACTTCAAAATAATAACAACTGTTGTCGCGGTATAGCCCGCTTCAGATAAGCCAAACCGTAAACGTAAATCCATGATCGGCACTATTGTGCCGCGAAGATTGATGACGCCACGAATAAAAGAAGGAGAGTTGGGAATTAACGTCGGAGCTTCCCAACCTCGAATTTCTTGCACGGCGAGAATGTCTACGCCGTATTCTTCACCGGACATGATAAATGTCAGATACTGCTGTTCATCGGCGAGGTGACCTTCGACCACAAGACTCTCTGCTGCTACTTCTGCCATGTTATTCCTCACGCTGCTCGTTCAGGGCGATGCGAATTATTTTTCACAGGCACTAATTTTTTATCAATACTGGATATATCAATAATTAATGCGACAGTGCCATCCCCAAGTATGGTGGCACCTGAGATACCCGATACTTTTTTGTAATTCTGTTCAAGGCTCTTAATAACGACTTGCTGTTGACCTAATAAATCATCAACAACAATACCGATTTTTTCTGTATCCCCTTCAACAACCACCAGCATTAGATTCTCAGAGCTGTCATCGGCTTCGCGTAGCCCGAAGACTTGATCCAGACAAACAATAGGGATGTATTCATTCCGTAATTGCATAACATATTGTCCAGCAGTCACTCGATTGAGCGAACTGCGACTAATCTGAATAGATTCAACAATGGAGACGAGTGGGAATATGTAAGTCTCGTTGCATACCTGCACAAGCTGGCCATCAAGAATGGCGAGTGTCAGAGGCAATCGAATAATAAATGTTGAGCCTTTATGGCGCTGAGAACGAACTTCTATAGTGCCGTTAAGCGCTTGAATATTTTTACGAACAACGTCCATTCCGACACCACGGCCAGAAATGTCACTGACAGCATCCGCGGTTGAAAAGCCTGGCAAAAATACCAATTGATGTATTTCTTCTGGTGATAGGTTGTTTTTCTCTGGTACTAATTTCTTTTCGACGGCTTTTTGTAAAATCTTTTCTTCATTCAGACCTGCACCATCATCAGCTACTTCAATTACGATATTTCCGCCCTGATGGTAGGCATTGAGAGTAATGGTGCCCTCTTCTTTTTTACCTGCGGCAATGCGTTCTGGGGTTGTTTCTAAGCCGTGATCCATTGAGTTCCGCACAAGATGAACCAAGGGGTCACTGATTTTTTCCATCACCGTTTTATCAAGTTCAGTCTGCTCACCCAGCGTCACTAGATTTACTTTTTTATCTAATTGATTACCAAGATCACGCACCAAGCGTGGAAAGCGACTGAACGCAAAGCTGATTGGCATCATGCGAATTTTCATGACGCTCTCTTGAAGTTCTCGGGTGTTTTGTTCTAACTGAGACAAGCCTTCTTGTAACTTGGCTAAACGCCCTAAATCGAAATTACTACCAAGTTCACCCAGCATAGACTGGGTAATAACCAGCTCACCCACCATATTGATCAGGCTATCTACTTTGTCGATAGAGACTCGAATAGAAGAGCTTTCTGCCTGTTTTTTTACTGGTTTTGCAGACTTTTCCGCTTTGACTTCCGTAGCTTTAATTTCAGTAGCTTCGACTGACGTTTGCTCTGCCTCAGCGACGGCCTCTGCTGAAGCCGCACTTGATGCGTCCTCAATATGATTGTCAGCATCTGAAAGTTCAGCGTCACTGGTACTATCTAGCGACAGATACTCCAAATCACATTCATCTTCAACCCACTCGAACACGGCTTTGATGTCTTCCAGTGGTACAGATTTAGTGACTTTCAAATCCCACTTCAAGAAACATTCTTCTGGGGTTAAGCTAGAAAAATCAGGAACGTCATCGCAATACGACGTTACCTCTAGGCAGTCATCACCCACTATATCTCGAAGTTCACGGAACATTCTAAAGGGTTCATTACCGGTCAATAGCAGGTCACGATGCGGGCTCATTTTGATTAGCCAACCTTGCCCATCCCCGGCTGTACTAGGATCTTCACCTTCAGTAGGCGCTGAGGCCATATTTAAAATTACTTCAAACTCTTTTCGCAATTGCGCTGGACGCTCTGCCTCTGGCTCGTTGCCTCCCTGCATGTCTGACAACATACCGCGTAAGCAATCAACCGACTGTAAAAACAAGTCGATATAGTTTGCCTTCATCGTTCTTTGTCCTGAACGAATTTCATCCAGTAGAGTTTCAACAACGTGAGTAAATTCAGAAATGGGCATAAATCCAAACGTTCCAGCACCGCCCTTAATAGAATGAGCAGCCCGGAAAATTGTATTTACGGTTTCTTCATTAACGTCATCGAGATCCATTTCAAGGAGCTCGCTCTCCATCACATCAAGCCCCTCGAAACTTTCTTCGAAGAAAATCTGATGAAATTGCGACAGATCAACACTCATTGTTATTTACCCCAAAACCCGCTTGATCGTGCTGAGAAGTTGGTCAGGGTTAAACGGTTTGACAATCCAACCGGTCGCTCCTGCCTGCTTTCCCTGCATTTTCATATCACCCGCAGATTCTGTAGTGAGCATTAACATGGGAATAAATTTATAACCTTCCTCTTGTCGTAAGTTCTTCACCAATTCAATGCCGTTCATATTCGGCATATTCACATCAGTAAGAACTAGATCGAAGGTGTTGCCCTTGGCGATCTCAAGTGCCTCCACACCATCGGACGCTTCTTTTACGTCATACCCTGCACCCTTGAGTGTGAAGCTGACCATTTGGCGCATTGAAGCCGAATCATCTACCGCTAAAATACTGACCATAGAGGTTCTCCTAACATAGTAACCGGAGTTATTGAGCAGAAAGGTTAAGAGACTCTGTTAAGCCTAAATAACCTGCTGTTTCTTTAAGGTTGTCTGAAACGTTCTCCCAGGTAATATCATGTCCTGTTTGAGCGAGCGTTTTTTTCAAACTGATAATCATTTGTAAGCCTGCGGTGTCGCTAAACTGAACATCACCAGCTTTAAGGGATAGGTCTGCACCTGTAAGTAATGCGGTCTCAAACGATTGATATAAGCTTTCAGCCTGATCGATACTGAGCCGAGTGCCACAATCGATGGTGGTTTTTTCTGCCATTTCAATAATTCTCGCCTTAACCTAAATCTAAGGTTAGACGGCTTATTCGAAGCTGCCAGATGATTAGCAAAATATTACGTTTTGATATGGGCAAAGAAAAATACAGAGAAAACTATTGCGCTGTGCAAGCGTATGAGTCTGGCTTGCTATTCACTAAAAAGCCCAAACAAGGGGGATTAGAGGGAGTTTTGAAGGGTTAATTCAAGGGTCAATTCAAAGATTTTAAGTGTCAATTATGAAGCACAAAGTTCTGTTCATACATAAAGCAATGATACAAAGGTTGGTGAAGAGTGCTAGAAAGTCAGGTTACCTTTATCTGAGCTACTGCAACTAATGCAGTTCTGATGTAGCAGCTCAGACTTTATCGACGGCGATTGGCCCATTCGTCAGATTCTTGTTGCTCACGACGGTTTATCTCTTGTTGATGCTCTTTTTCTAGACGATCGATCATTTTTTCTAGGGCGTCTGCTTTGTTATGCGTTTCTAAGTAGGCATTTCTGGCGGAGGTGTTTTGCGCTTCTAGCTGCGTAATCTGCGTTTCTTGTTGCAACAACGCGGATTCAATCTGCTGAATAAAGTCGAGTGAGTTATGAATATTCCCGGCACTGACGGCGCTCGCTGAAGGCGTTGTAATCTGGCGACGATAATCATCAATGTAGGAATCTAACTGGGTACGTTTCTCTTGCTCTGCGGTTAATCGTTGTTGAATATCTCCCCATCGCTGTAAAGCGTCTTTCTCTTCACGGCGGGTTAAATCAAGTACGACTCCAAGCCGGCGAGCACGGGGATGATGATATCCCATTAGGCTTTACCCGTGCCGGGAAATAGATCATTCATCGCTTTTTTACTACTAGCAATATCCGCCCCTTCCGATAACCCCTGACGTAACATGGCTTTGATAATGGGCATACGCTCAATAGCAACATCCAGCACTTGGTCACTGCCTGCTTGGTAAGCACCGACAGCAACTAAGTCTTGGTTTTGACGATAATGAGCCATTAACCGCTTACATAGCTGAGCTTGCTGTAACCATGAATCGTCAACAATTTGTGGCATCACCCGGCTCACCGAAGCTTCAACATCAATCGCGGGGTAGTGCCCTTCTTCTGCCAAACGCCGAGAGAGTACAATGTGACCATCAAGAATTGCTCGGCTAGCATCCGCGATGGGGTCTTGCATATCATCCCCTTCACTCAGCACGGTATAAAACGCGGTAATTGACCCTCCCCCCTGCTGACCATTACCTGTGCGCTCGACTAATTTTGGCAGCTTATTAAATACGGAAGGCGGATAACCTTTCGTCGCTGGAGGCTCTCCAACCGCTAGTGCGATTTCACGCTGCGCTTGTGCATAGCGAGTCAATGAATCCATCAGCAGTAATACGTTTTGCCCTTGATCACGAAAAAACTCGGCGACGGCCGTGCAATACATGGCGGCTCTCAGGCGCATTAATGGAGAATCATCCGCTGGTGACGCCACTACAACAGCGCGCTTTAATCCTTCAGGGCCTAAGATTTCATCGATAAATTCTTTTACTTCTCGCCCACGCTCGCCAATGAGGCCCACGACAACGACGTCCGCGGTGGTAAATCGAGTCATCATCCCCAAGAGCACACTTTTACCCACACCGGAGCCTGCAAACAAACCGATACGCTGACCCCGGCCTACCGTCAGTAACGCATTGATAGCGCGGATACCGACATCTAAGGTTTCACGAATGGGAGCGCGATGAAGTGGGTTAATATATTGCCCTTGCAAATGCCCTGATTCGGTATTCATTAAAGGGCCGCCCAAATCTAGCGGTCGGCCAGAGCCATCAACCACACGCCCTAATAAGGAAAAACCAACAGGAACGTCAGCCGCACCCTGTAAAGGCCAAACTCTGGCGCCGGGGCGTAAACCGTCCACTTGTTCAACGGGCATTAAAAATATACGT
>Ga0066860_10001589_pt1 | contig 10158 bp, 9 predicted proteins | sample ETN07SmetaG_FD_65601 | JGI IMG/M metagenome (GOLD analysis project Ga0066860, IMG submission 65601) | Marine microbial and viral communities from oxygen minimum zone, Eastern Pacific Ocean - ETNP2014F14-07SV275 | ecosystem: Environmental > Aquatic > Marine > Oceanic ... | reverse complement strand
ATGATGTTTCAGATCAGTGTACTCCCCTGCATCGAGAAAAACCCGATCACATAGAGGGCAGGTTTCTATCCAGATGTGAGTTTGTTCGGGATCTGTCAGCCTGGTCATTTCGATCTTGCACAGCGGACATTCGATATCGTCAATCTTGTCATATTTTCTGCCAACAGATGCTGGACCGACATCGAGGAATTTCTCGACCATCCATTCATCATTCATCTTGTCCATCATCTCTGGATCGATCAGCAGGCCATAGCAGCTATTACAACGCTGAACACTGATCTCTTCGTGGGTCTTGGTTTCTAACGTACCATCACATTTTGGGCAATCTAGCTGGGAATCTGACATTGACCGCTTTCTCCTTTGGTTCAATATGCAATATGGTAGTCATTATTCGAATAAACTCAAGACCCAGGGTCAGGTCATGCAATTTAGCGTACATCCAGATTCGCCGTTTTCAAAGATGTCGAGAGGAAAGAATTGAGCCTTGGTTTCCTGACTCTGGGTTTCGGGAATGAGCTCGACAGACTCTCGGCTCGCTGATACGATCAATTTCCACCAAATGTTCCAATGATCGTGGGTTCCAGAATGATCCGGGAGGGAGTATGCAACGACTGATAGGAAGTGTAACGGTGGTGGCTCTGATTGCGGCCGCCTACACGACGACCAACGAAGCGCAGGAAGTGGTCTTGCCTGACTACGCGGCACAGCTTGCCGACCTGCCGAGTCCGCCCAACGACCGATCTCTGCCCGAGGTCTCGCCCGACGGGCCAGTGGGCGCGTACGGGTTTAGTCGCTACGTATACCAGCGTCAGGGCGACAATATCGTGGCGACCCTCATCGAGGGGCCTGTGGGCCATCAGGTCCGCTGCCAGCAGCTCGCGCAGGAGTGCTCCTATGTCGAGCTCCAGGCGATTTACGATGCCGGCGGAGAGATCCCCGACTACCTCGAAATGGACCGCAACACGCTCGGCGAATTACTCGACCAGCTGGCCCGAGTCGAGGCCGCTGTCTTGCAGTACGAGACTCTCGACGATGCCTGCGCGGCGGGTCTGAGCATCTCCTCGGCCCAAACCGCCAACATGGGCATTCATGTCACGGACCCTGGTGCTGGCCTGGAATTCAACCCCGATCGCCCCCAGATGATCCTGTTCGCGAAAGATGGTGGCGAACGCATCCCAAGGCTTGACATCGGCCGCTGTGAAGGCGACAAGTTCGTGGGCGAGGAAGGCTTCCAACCGGTTGGTGCGGTGTTCAATATTGCGCTCAGCGAGGACCATCCCGATGCCTTTGCCGGCGAGCTCGACAACTGGCACATTCACCACAACACCTGCGCCGGCGGCTCCGTAGAGAATGCCAACGACGTCAATGGTGAGGTCGAGGTGACCGCCACCACCGCAACGCCAGAGGAGTGCAGGGCGGGTGGTGGGTTCTTCATGCGGGTGATCCCGACCTGGATGATGCACACCTACGTCGTGCCAGATTTCGACCCCCAGGGTGGCGTGTTCGCTATGTTTAATCCCAGCGTCTGGCCCGTCGCTTCTTCACCTGAGAAGATGCTGGAGATCCGCACTATCCGCGACGATGATGCGGTGGCTGCACCCATCATCAACTTTAGTTTCGGCAACATCGAGGCCAGCGTGGGCGAGATCATCCGCTTCGGCAACGCCGACAGCGTGCCACATACTGTCACCGCGGGATCGTCCATCAATCCTCGCCCCGAGGAGTTCGACAGCGGTGTGCTGGATACTGGTGGCACTTTCGACATCTCCTTCGACCAGCCAGGCAACTACCAGATCTTCTGTGCCCTGCACCCGGAGATGCAAGCGACGGTGGTGATCAACTAAAGGAACCGGTACACAGCCAGACTAAGCTGAATGCGGTGGCGCATTGGTTAAATGAACCGCCGCGTAAGGCCTTGGCTTGCTCAATGCCAGCGTAGGAATTGCGACGAATTGCCGATAGCTAGGGCTGAATAGACAGCGCCGATAGACACCGACCGGCGCAGCTATTATTCTTCCTGTTCCTTCCCCACCGTTACCTCACCACTACGAGGAGGCATTCAATGAGAACTCGAATTTTGAGCTTTACCTGCTTGTTGGTCCTGGCTATCGCGGGCGTTGCCTGCGCACCGGTTACTGACGACAGCTCGGCTGCCGCGCCAGCGGCCACAGGCTATATGCCTCCCACCGTCTCGCCGGAATCCCGCGACCTCACCCGGGCCGACATCGAACGGATGATGGAGGAGCTGTCGAACTGGGGTCGCTGGGGGGCCGATGATCAGCTTGGCGCGGCCAATCTCATCACCCCCGCGAAACGGCTGGAGGCGATCGCTACGGTGACCGAGGGCATCACCGTGTCGCTTGAGCATCTGCTGCTGACCGAGACGGCGCCCGATGTCCCGCAGCCGTTCCAGCGTCGGGTGTTGGCCGTCCCCGAAGCCACCGCTGAGCCGGACTTCTTTGGCGCCGTCAGCGACAATTACAGCATCAGCTACCACGGCTATTCACACAGCCATGTGGATTCCCTGTGCCACATCTTCTACAAGGGGAAGATGTATAACGGCAAGGATCAGAGCACGGTTACCGAGGCCGGCTGCGCCACCAACTCGATTGCAAATCTGCAGGGGGGCATCGTCACCCGCGGCGTCCTTATCGACATACCCCTTCTCAAGGGGGTCGATTACCTTGAGCCGGGTACGCCTATCTACCAGGAAGATCTGGAGGCATTCGAAGAAATGACTGGCGTGGTCGTGCGTCCGGGTGATGCGGTCTTCGTGCGCACCGGCCGCTGGGCTCGCCGTGCCGCGCTCGGTCCCTGGGTTGTGGCGCAGGGGGCGGCGGGCCTGCACGCCTCGGCGATGCCCTGGATCAAGGCCCGTGATGTCGCCTTTCTCGGCAGTGACGTGGCCAGCGATGTGGTCCCATCCCAAATCGAAGGCGTGCAGCTCCCGGTTCACCAGCTGACAATCGTGGCGATGGGTGTGGATCTGTTCGACAACCAGGATCTCGAAGCTGTCGCCGAGACCGCAGCGCGACTGAATCGCTGGGAGTTTTTGGTGGTGGCCGCACCGCTGGCGGTAGAGGGCGGCACCGGCTCGCCGGTTAATGTGCTGGCAATTTTCTGAACCAGGAGACCGGTACGCGGGAAGAAGTTTGATGAACGATAGCGGTGAAACCGATCTAAGGCGTCTGCTCAATTCCTTGGCACCGGTATTGTTAAAGCCGGACTACGTTTTCTGCACCGTCGCCCACGCAACTCAAGTCGATTATCGCGAATTAAAGCCCCTGGCAAGTTTTCAGGAGGATGAGGGTCTAAGCCTGATTCTGGAACAAATTGTGGCTGACGAAGCCGGTCTCATCTATGAATCAGTGTTCAAGGGGATTACGTTGACGGTGCACTCCAGCCTGGATGCCGTCGGCCTGACCGCTGCGGTGGCTGGCAAACTTGCAGAGCACGGCATAAGTGCAAATGTAGTCGCTGCCAGCTATCACGATCATATTTTCGTGCCCAGGGACAAAGCCGAGCAAGCCCTGAGATTGCTCGCTGCGATGTCCGGGTAAGCCGGCAGCCCTCCCGCGTGGCTAATTTCTTGAATTCTGGGGTATAGTTGGACCCATCTACCCGATCTCAAGCACCGAACCAAGAGGTAATCCCATGCCAGCTGACCGACTCTCCAGACTTCCCAGCGCAGCAGCTGCCATGACCCTGTTCAGCATTCTTGCCGCGCCCGTGTTCGGACAGGGAACCGCAACAGTCCGCCTCGAGGGCCTGGATCAAACTGTTGAAATACTGAAAGACAAGTGGGGCATTTCCCATATCTACGCCGAAACCGAGCACGACCTGTTTTTCGCGCAGGGTTATAGTGCGGCGCGGGATCGCCTGTTTCAGTTTGAAATCTGGCGGGCCCAGGCCACCGGCACCACCGCCGAGATTTTCGGCCCGCGCATGATAGACCGGGATCATGGCACCCGCCTGTTTAAGTTTCGGGGCTATATGGCCCAGGAAATGAATCACTATCATCCCCGGGGCGTCGATATCATCACCGCCTTCGTCCACGGTGTTAACGCCTACATAGATGAGGCCTTGCAAAAACCAGAAGATCTGCCACTGCCATTCAAGCTACTGGGCATTCAACCCAGGCACTGGACCGAAGAAGTGGTTATCTCCCGACACCAGGGACTGTTGGGAAATATTGGCAGGGAGCTCAATACCGGCCGGGCAGTGTGCAGCATCGGCGCGGCGATGGTTAAGGAGTTACAGTATTTCCATCCCCATGAGCCCGATCTGACACTGGATCCCATGATCGACTGCGATTCTCTGCTCAATAACGACATTCTGTATCTTTACAATGCCTATCGACGTGGTCTGCGAATCGAACCCGCTGACATTGTAGTGGCGGAATTGCGCAATACTGACGCCGAATTTCAGCAGATTGCCAATACCTTGATGCAGGAGGAAATGCATTTACGAAAACGATCCATAGACGATATTGGCAGCAACAACTGGGTCATCAGTGGAGATCTGACCCAGGATGGCTGGCCGATGATGATCAATGATCCTCACCGCGCGCAGTCCGTGCCATCGTTGCGCTACTGGGCGCATTTGGTAGGCCCCGGCTGGGACGTTCTCGGTGGTGGCGAACCAGAGATTCCGGGTATTTCCATTGGCCACAATCAGTACGGTGCCTGGGGCCTCACCGTATTTTCCACCGACGGTGAAGATCTCTATGTCTATGAAACCAATCCAGACAATCCCAACCAGTATCGCTACCAGGGTCAATGGGAGGAGATGCGCATTATCGAGGAGACGATCGATGTGAAGGGCAGTGCCCCGGTAACTGTGGCACTGAAATACACGCGCCATGGTCCGGTGACCTTCGAAGACCGTGACAAGAACCTGGCCTATGCCGTGCGACCAGCCTGGATGGAAGTAGGGGGTGCACCTTATCTGGCGTCCCTGCGCATGGACCAGGCTACGAACTGGGAAGAATTCAGGGCGGCGACGAATTACAGCAATATCCCCGGGGAAAATATGATCTGGGCCGACAGCGACGGCAACATCGGCTGGCAGGCAGTGGGTATTGCACCGGTAAGGAGAAATTTCAGCGGCATGGTGCCGGTGCCCGGCGATGGTCGCTTCGAATGGGACGGTTATCTACCCATCACCGCCAAGCCGAACGAATTCAATCCAGAACGTGGTTATATCGAGACCTCCAACAGCAACTACACCACGCCAGATTATCCCTATCTCGATGCTATCGGTTATACCTGGACCGATCCCTACCGCTGGGCCCGCGCCAGTGAAGTCCTGGCCTCGGGTCGTAAATTCAACATGATGGATATGGTGCAGTTGCAGCATGATTATCTGTCCATTCCCGCCCGCACACTGATGCCGTTTTTCAAAGACCTCAAAGCGGCGGATCCCCAGGTGGAAACCGCGAGACAGATGCTGATGAACTGGAATTTTGTGCTGGGCAAAGACTCCATCGAAGCCGGCATCTATGTCGCCTTCGAGCGGCAGTTACTGGATAACATGGAAGCCTTGAAAGTACCGGAAATCGCCTCGAGCTATCTGAACCTGGGCATGAAGACCAGCATCGACATGCTGCTGGCGCCGGATGGCGACTTCGGCGACGATCCAATCGCAGGGCGGGATGATTTCCTGCTCGCTACCCTGGCTCAGGGAGTGGCGAACCTGCGCGAGAAACTCGGGCCTAACATTCAAAACTGGGTCTATGGCCAGGCAGATTACAAACACGCCGAGATTCGTCATCCCCTGGGGGCGGCAGTCAATGATGAATTACGTTCACGACTCAACGTGGGACCGGTTCCACGCGGAGGCAACGGTTTTACCGTGGGTGCTAACGGCAGCGGCGACAATCAAACCTCCGGCGCGTCCTTCAGAATCTTTGTGGATACCCGGGATTGGGATAACACCCTGGGCATGAACACACCGGGGCAGGTGGGGGATCCCGATAGCCCGCTTTACGACAATCTGTTCGAGCTGTGGGCAAACGACAAGGTATTTCCGGTATTTTATTCTCGGGAGAAAATTGAGACCGTATTATTCGAGAGACTCGATCTGGTCCCGGCAAACTAGGCAGCAGGCACTCCAGGCTCGATAACAAGAAAAATAGATTAGGAGGAAAGGCAATGGATCGAATAGACAAAGAGGGTAACCGTCTCCCCATAAAAATTGATAGCACTTCTAATGGCGAATATGAGCCGATTCCTATCTCGCCAATCAACGAACGCGCGAACAAGCTCGCCCTGCAATTAGCCGGCGAAAACGCCAGACGCAGTGGCCAATCCCGGCGTAAGTTTCTTATATCCAGCTGCGGCGCCGCCAGTACCTTGCTGGCTTTTAACCAGGCCAATGCCTATCACCACAAGCGCGGCGGGTTTTTTGATATCAGGGAGGAGAGCGCGCTGGATGCTTCCTCGGCCCTGGCAGAAGTCGAAGGCGGGGAGTTTATCTTCGATGTACAGGGCCATTACGTCAATCCTGAGGGAGACTGGCTCAGCAGAATTCCACCCGCAGCCCGACCCTACGCCGGCATGGAAAAAGCCGCCTGCGACGCCGGAGAAACTGGCGGTGATCGAGGTTATCTGAATTGCTTGAGTGGCAATGAGTTCATAAAAGACATCTTTCTCGACAGCGATACCGACATCATGGTCTTGTCATTCGTGCCTTCTACCCGTGAAAACGAGCCGGTAACGATTGAGGATGCCACCGAGACCCGAAATATTGTCGCCCAGTTACAGGGCAGCAAACGGCTGCTGGTGCACGGCCGCGTCAATCCAAACCAGGACGGTGACCTGGAAGGCATGGACGAACTGGCTGAAAACTGGGACATCGCGGCCTTCAAGACCTATACCCAGTACGGACCCGGGGGCATCGGCTTCTATCTCCATGATGATCCTGGCCTGGCGATGATCGAGCGTGCACGTCGCCTGGGTGTGCGAAATATCTGCGTGCACAAGGGGCTACCATTCGGTCCCCGGTCCTATGAGCACAGCCAATGTCAAGATATCGGCATCGTCGCCAAGCTATATCCGGATATGAATTTTCTGGTTTACCATTCTGGTTTCGTTGCCAGCGTGCAGGAACAGGAATTTATCGAGGGGGCAGGACGTGACGGCATCGACACCCTGATTCAATCGGTGCTGGACAATGAAGTGGCGCCTAATTCCAACGTCTACGCGGAATTGGGGTCCACCTGGCGCTTTCTGATGCGAGACCCGGACAATGCCGCCCACGCCCTCGGCAAGCTGTTCAAATATATCGGCGAGGACAATGTGCTGTGGGGTACGGACTCTATCTGGTACGGCTCGCCCCAGGATCAGATCCAGGCCTTCAGAACCTTTCAGATTTCACAGGAATTTCAGGATCGATATGGCTACAGCGCAATTTCCCCGGCCATGCGACGTAAGGTGTTTGGACTGAACGCCGCTCTTCCCTACCAGATCGATGAGGCTGAAATTCGCGCGCTTACTGCGAATGACTTTGTTGCCTCGGAAAAGCTGGCGTATCAGCAAGATCCACAGCCATCGTTTCTAACTCATGGCCCGAAGACTCGGCGTGAGTTTATGAACTTCCTGAAGTGGGGATCTGTTTAGGGAGCTTCCGAGCAAAGCTTTAGCATGTCCGCTGAAGGAAAAAACACCCGTTGTGGTTTTCTCTCTCAGACCCTCGACAGCAGGCTAAATACGGCCGCAATCGACATCGCAGCAACAAGCAGGCCGATGTTGGAAGATTGCAAGACCGTGTAATCCACCGATTGCAAGCTCGAATAGTCAATCGAGCGAATCTGCGTACTCAGGAGATTAAGCTGTTCTGAAAAATCCACCATCGCGGCCAGACTATACAGGCCTTCATAGGCTGACTGTGGCGATACCACAGCAGCGATCAGAGTCAGCCAGAAAACTCCCGCCCCTGCAAAGAGTTTTTCGCGCAGTGAAATGCCTGTTGCCAATTTGCTGCCAACGCGCTCGCTGAAGCCTTTGTCCGCAATCAAGGCCGGTTGCGCGAGCATGCGGTCCAGGGAATCAAAACTTGAGTTGTTGTTCACGAAGCCTTCTCCAATTTTTGTTCCTGGGTGCTTTCCCTGGTCAGTATTTTGCGCAATTTGGTCTTACCACGGCTGATATTTGACTTCACGCTTCCCAGGGGTATCTTCAGAATGTCTGATACTTCCTGGTGTGAGAAACCATAACTGTGGCACAGGGTGATCGTCGCGGTTTCATCTGTATTGAGCTGGGCTAGGGCCTGTTCCATATCCATCTGCTCGGTAGAAATTGAATCATACCTGTCGCTTAGTACTTCGAGTTGTCCGATATAGTCATCGGTAACTTCCAGACGCCGGCTGACACTGCGTCGATGTTGTAGAAAGCAATGATAGGCGATGCGATACAACCAACCCGAAAAACTACCGGTACCTTTGTAGCTACTCAGCTTGCGAAAGGCATTGATGAATGTTTCCTGTGCCAAATCATCCGCGACATCGTATTGCTTACAGAGTCTTACCAGGAATGCCCGCACTCTACCCTGGTGCATTTTCACCAAGGTAGAAAATGCATCATTGTCACGTAGCGCCAGGGTGCGCCGGATTAATGAGCTCTCGTCATTCAAACTGACTAAAATCCAGTCTCTCTCAAGAAGATTCCCGCAAGCGGTATTTCCCGGATATGAGAAACGCGATGCCGATGAAGATAGCAATTGTACCGAAAACTGCTTCCTCGTACCCGCTTTCAAGCCAGATGCCCAGAGTTATAGGCACACCGAGCGCCAACCAGATCATGCCGATTTTGTAGTCGGTCTTGTAGTTTCCCTCGCCACCGCTCAACATTTTCATCATGTCGGGATCGACGTTTCCGCCCAACTCAACGATCTTTATCAGCGTATCCATCTTCTTAGCCTTAATTTTATGTATAAAAAACAAGAGACTAAGAGGCAATACACCTATACTTAATATAACCGCCGCGAATCCGATAGCTATTTCGTCCATATTTAGTGCCTCATTTACTTGGTTGTTTCTTCTACGATGCGTGGTAGAGGCAATTTGGATGCATGCAAGCAATAAATAATCTTGAATCAATTCTGCAATGGTCAGCCATGACGCTCCAAAGTGATGGTTCTCAAAGCTGACATGCTGCAAATGCAAATGGTCTGGTAGCAGGGATCTGCGTTGCTATGGATTTTGGGGCTGACTGTAACATGTTCTTTTCCGTATATTCCAATCCCACGTGGCCCAGCCTCGCAGCCAAATTCGATAGGGTGATCGCAGGTTCGTCTGCTATAGCGAGAAACTCGGGCCTAACATTCAAAACTGGGTCTATGGCCAGGCAGATTACAAACACGCCGAGATTCGTCATCCCCTGGGTGCGGCAGTCAATGATAAACTACGATCACGACTCAATGTGGGGCCGGCGCCACGTGGGGGCAACAGCTTTACCGTAGGTGCTAACGGTAGCGGCGACAATCAAACCTCCGGCGCCTCCTTCAGAATCTTTGTCGATACCCGGGATTGGGATAACACGCTGGGTATGAACACACCGGGGCAGGTGGGAGATCCCGACAGTTCGCTTTACGACAACCTGTTTGAGTTGTGGGCAGACGACAAGGTATTTCCGGTATTTTATTCCCGCGAGAAAATTGAGACCGTATTGTTCGAGAAACTCGATCTGGTCCCGGCAAACTAAGCAGCAGAATGCGAGACCCGGACAATGCCGCCCATGCCTTAGCGAGCTAACTGTTCTTCTTGCATAGGATTTCCCTCAATGGATTGACTTACAACATGTTCTTTTCCGTCTAAGCCAATCCCATGTGATCCTGCCCGGCCACCAAATTCGGTAGAGTGATTGCAGATTCGTCTGTTATAGTCGGCATGCATCAACAGCCATTAGAATGAGGTTCGAAAGGGTCATGAAAAAAATTCTAGCGCCTTTGATCGGCGCCGCATTGCTGTCCTCGGCCGTTTACGCCATGGAAGAAGTCGATCCTGTTCTGGCGGAGATTAGCAATTTTCGACAATACAGCGACACCTTCGCCAGCGCCGGCCAACCCACCCGTGAGCAATTTCAGCTGTTAGCCGACCAAGGCTTCGAACGTATCGTCTACATCGCCTTTAGCAATAACAACAATGCGCTCGCCGATGCG
>Ga0066860_10001586_pt1 | contig 10167 bp, 14 predicted proteins | sample ETN07SmetaG_FD_65601 | JGI IMG/M metagenome (GOLD analysis project Ga0066860, IMG submission 65601) | Marine microbial and viral communities from oxygen minimum zone, Eastern Pacific Ocean - ETNP2014F14-07SV275 | ecosystem: Environmental > Aquatic > Marine > Oceanic ... | reverse complement strand
ACTTTGACATCAGAACTCTCAGCAATAATTGCAGCTCTTGTAAATGCTAGAGCATAGGAATCATCGCTATCAGCAATTGGTGTAAAATGACCTTTGAGATGAATTTTAATTGAATTTTTGAATTGACGTTTGTTTTTCTATTTGAATACTCATACCTGTCACCAACAAGTAGCGTAAAAACATGTCAATAAACTTGATTACTTTAAAACAAAAATTTGTTTATGAAATTAATAATTTTTGAACATGTGTTTAAAATATTATAATATATAATTTATTCTAGTTTCACATATAGTATTTTAGAAAGCTGACACAATATCCTGTTGTCTAAATGCATGGTGATTATTTACCAGTCTGAGCATACTAGCAGGGCTGTGTAAAGGTTGTTCCCCGTTAGTCAGCTTTCAAAATTTTCTACTAATTTCAAATTTAAAAATAGAAACAATTTACAAATCATCATGAATATCAAAATAGGATGTACTGGTTGGAGTTATCAAGGATGGTCAGGAACATTTTATCCAAAGAATCTAAAGAGTTCAGATTGGTTAAAATATTATTCTCAGATTTTTGATATTACTGAAATCAATTCAACATTTTATAAAATTCCAAGTCAAGAAATGACTAGACGATGGAATTCAGAGACTCCACGACATTTTAGATTTACAGCAAAATTTCCATCAGTAATTACCCACGAAAAGAGGCTTGAAAATGTGAATTCAGAGGTGTTTGCATTTTTATCCTCACTTTCTCCAATTTATGAGAAAATTACAGCCCTGGTTTTACAATTACCACCATCATTGTCATTTGAAGAAACCAAACCAAGATTAGAGAAACTCTTTGAATTACTACCTGATGATTTTTTGTATCCAATTGAGGGAAGGCATGAATCATGGTTTTCAGATGAAGCAATAAAATTTCTTGAGGAAAAAAAATTCTGTCTGGTATGGAATGATGTTGCAGGGGTAAATAATCCAATGCCAATAACTGCAAATTTTCTTTACATCAGATTAATTGGAGATAGATCAGTTCCTGATTCAGAGTTTGGTAAAGTTGTGAAAAGCAAAGATAGGTTAATTTCAAGTTGGGCAAAAAAACTCAAAGAGATTCAAAATATACCACAAGCATTTCTAATGGCAAACAATCACTATGAAGGATTTGGTCCAGCTACTGCAAATTCTTTAAGAATGCAATTAGGAATGAGGGAACTTGTTTGGGATGAAAAAAAACAGAAAACGTTAGGAAATTTTTAGAATTATGTGGTTGATACGGAAAGTCCAATTGCTTCACCAAAATAATATCCAGCCAAAATTGTTGCACTAGACCAAATTAGAGAACCTGCAAATGTATACATGATAAATTTGGGAATTCTCATTTGTAGTAATCCTGCAGGAACTGAAATCATCTCCCTCATTACAGGTACCATTCTTCCCAAAAATACTGCCTTGTCCCCATATTTCTCAAACCAAATTTCTACTCTCTTTAATTTTTTTTCAGATATTTTGATTAGTTTTAGATATCGTAGTAGAACTACTCGTCCAAGTTTTAGTGCAATAAAGTAAATTGCAGATGTTCCAATTGTAGCCCCTAATGCTCCAAGAATAATCATAGGGATTATTCCAATTAGTGAAATTCCTTGTTGAGATGCCAAAAATCCAGCAGTTGGAAATACTGCCAAAGTAGGAATTGGTGGGATAATAGTTTCAATTAATGCTGCTAGAAATATTCCCTCATAAAGATGACCTCCAAGAAAATCTGAAAGCCAGACTAGAAGTGAATCAAATAGTTCCATTTGCTTGTGCCAACTAAATTCCTACTAAATTACTTTACGAGTATAATTACACCTAGAGTCAAAATACAAATAATTCACAAAATTAGCGTTTTCGTTCATAGAATTCAACTGGATTCTCAAATTGTCGGTTATAATCAACTTCTATCCAAAATTTTTGCTCATCAATTTCTTTTCCTTCTGTTAGCCATACGTTTAGAATTTTTTGCATAAACATCTGTGTCGTATCATCAATTTGCGGCCTTTTTCCTGTCTCTTTTTCAATTCTATCCCGTTCTTCTTTGAATTTTTTTAGTATACCTTTGAGATTTTTTCCATTAATCTTTGCTGCTTTGTTTCTTTTTGCAATAGCAAGATCTTTTTTTAGATTAGAAATAATTCCCACAATATTACTATGAATGCTTTTTTAAAAAAGATTTTAGAAATGGAAAGATCTGTTTTAAATAATTTAACGAGATGAAAAATTATGCCAAGAGTGTCACATTTTGATATTCCAGCAGATGATCCTCAAAGAGCACAAAAGTTCTACAAAAAAGTATTTGGTTGGAAATTTGAAAAGTGGGATGGACCAATGGATTATTGGATGGCAACAACTGGAACAAAAGAACCAGGAATTAATGGTGGATTATCAAAAAGAATACCAGGACAAATGGGAATGGTAAATACAATTGATGTTCCATCAGTAGATGAATTTACAAAAAAGATCATTAAAAATGGAGGACAGTTAATTGTTCCCAAAATGGCAATCCCTAAAATTGGGTGGTTTGCTCAATGTATGGATACAGAACTAAACGTATTTGGAATTATAGAAAAAGATGAAAAAGCTGAATGATGTTATTCAATAGTACTTTCATATACTTTGAGGGCACATACAGATTGTGAATAGTCTTTTAGATGATGTTAATGCATTATTGAAGTTAAAGCAAGGAGACCTTGGGCGACTAGAACACATCAAAGCAACACTTGAATCAAGAATGTGTTATACATTTCAGATACAAAATATCTTCGAGAATTAACTAGAGAGTATCTGGAGGACCACAAGGGCCAAAGATTAGAGAGATTCAACTCTTATGATTATCCTGAATATACAAATCGAATAAAAAACACACCATCTACTGAACCAAAAAAGGCAGTTGAAGAAGACAAAGAGACAGAACAAATGGCTAAAAATTTGAAAGAGGCTGGAAAGATATCTGGAGAGACATCTGATTATGTAAAAAAGTCAATACCAGAAATTATAGATTCAAATAAAAATTATTTTTGTGGTAACTGTGGAAATACTATTAAAAATGAAAATTTTTGTCGTAAATGTGGTTCCTCTCTATACATAGTAGAAGAGGAGGAAAAACAATACGATGAGAAATTTAGAGAAAATGAACCTCAAGAAAAAATTAGTACTAAAAATGTAGTTAAAATAAGTAAGAGTACATTAGTGATAATAATTTTATTTAGTGTAATAGTTGTTGGTGGAATAGCTATGGGGATTAAAATTTTAGGAGAAAATGAAATTCAAATAGGTAATGAAATTGATTCCACACCTGTACAAATTACTATACCTGTAAGTGATGCAGAATCTAATTCTAAATGTGGTGCAGGAACTGTATTTGATGAAGAGAGTAACTCATGTGTGTTGGAGTAATTCTAATTTTTAAAATCATCTAAATTAATAATCAGAAAGAATTCAAAACTAGTACTTGAGTTACAAGTTTTTAGATCATGCAACTGATGCAATAATTGAGGTTACTGCAAAAGACCTCAAAGAGGCATTTTCAGTTACAGCTGATGCAGTAGTTAATCTAACACTTGATCAGGACAAAGTTGAAGAAAAGGAAAAAAAAGAATTTTCAGCACAAGGAAAAGATGTGAGATATCTTCTTTTTAGCTGGCTTGAAGAAATTCCATTTGTTCTAATTACTGAGGGATTTGCAATCAAAAGAATAGAATTTGAGATTATAGAAGAAAATGGGTATAAAATCAATGCAATAGCATATGGTGAGCCACTAGATATCCATAAGCATAATTTCAAAGTAGAAATCAAGGCACCCACGTTTTATGACATGGAAATCAGGCAGAATGATGGTGTTTACATGAGATTTTTGCTTGATTTGTGAAATTTTCTTTGCAAGAAACATGAAGAAATTATACGTGTTTTTTAAAAATGAATTAAGAAAACTGTTTTTGTGAATATAAAATTTACAGGCGTAATATTATTTTCATTAATTGCCATAATGATTATTCCAGTTTATGCAGATGTCAACAATGCAGAACTGGATAAAGAGACATTTACAATTGATAATAAATTTACAATATCTGGAACAGTTAGTGATGCAGAAAGAATTATGCTAATTGCTGTAATGAAAGGCGAAAACGGAGAGAAACTTATCAAAAATCAAAGGACTGATCCAGATGGAACATTTTCATTTATCCCTATTGATGCAGCACTTCTTTTCAACAGTAAAGGAATTTACACAATAACAGTATTTACTGAAAATCAACCTTTTGATACAGGTGTTGAAATTAAAGTTGCATACGAAAAAAGTATTGCAAATGTATTACCAGATTATATTTTAGAATTAACAAATATTGGAAATAAAGGAGTAAATGAAACAGTAGAATTAACTTTTACTGCAAGTGTTACTGACTCAACAATTAGTGTATTAGAATATAGTCTTTCAAATCAACTAAATGGTGCTACAATTAACAAAGATACAGGAATATTCACGTGGACTCCAACTGATGTTCAATCAGGTAATTATATTTTAGATATAGTTGTAAAATCAGGACCACTTGAAGATAGTGAAACAATTACTATAACAGTTATTGATAAACCAGAACCAGTTGTTGAGCCAGAGCCAATTGTTGAGCCAGAACCAGCACCAATTTCTGAATCAAAAGAATTAGGAGTTGCATCATTTGTTGATGAAACAAAAGATGCTCAAAGTTATGTAGATAGATACAACAATGAGGCAAGCTACAAAGAAGGGTTTGATGAAAATTATTCAGAGTATGATTCAATTTATCAGGCAGTAGGATTAGAGGCACCAGCTGTAGAAATAGTTGAAGAAATAGTTGAAGAAATAGTTGAAGAAATAGTTGAAGAAAAGAAATTTGGTTTTTGTGGTACTGGAACAAAATTAATTGATGGAATATGTACTATTGTTGAAAAACCAAATGTAAAGCCTTGGTGGCAATTTTGGTAACATGTATGAAAAGTTAAGTTTTAATCAGAATACTTTTTCATTATTTACATGGGTAAACTAAGTAGAAATCTTAGAATTTGTGGAGAATGTGGTGTTGCATATACTTCAGTTAGTTTCACTAAATATATCGATCAGTGTCCCATATGCAATTCAAGAAGATTTGAAGCAATCCCATTAGAATCAAAAGATTAATAATTTTTCAACATAGATTTTTTAATAGATGAAATTTTTGTTATTTGTTGTCAGACGACCCAGAAATTGAAAAAATAAAACAAAGAAAACTAGAAGAAATGCTCAAACAGCTAAATCAACCTAAGGTTGAGCCTGGAATAATTGATTTGAATGATTCAAATTTTGATAAAACGATATCCTCTGAGAATCTAACATTAGTAGATTTCTGGGCAGAATGGTGTGGTCCTTGCAAGTCAATGCATCCAATATTTGAGAGTATGTCAAAAAAATTTCCAAATGTAAAATTTGGTAGAGTCAATGTAGATAATAATCAAAATATTTCAATGAAATATGCAGTTCAATCAATTCCCACATTTATCATGTTCAAATCTGGGCAAATTATAGATAAGATGATGGGGGCAGTTGGTGCTCCAGGAATCAGCATGATTTGTAAAAAGCATTCAAGCTAGTAAGCATACATTGATTCTTTTTCTCGCTGAATTCTGACTATCTCATTTAGAATTTCTTGTTCTTCGGAACTTAGCTTGTGCATGAATTGATTGATGAGTTTTTTTGCTTCAGGGGATGGAGGAAAAGTATAGAATACTTCTTCTTCAAAAATTTGCCTGCCAATTGTTACATCTTTAACAGAACATGCAACCTCATCACCTGTTTTAGCAGATGAAACTGTTTTTTTGTCAAGTTGGAGTTGGTGAATGTTTCCAACTTTGCGTCCAGACATATTCATAAATGGAGTTTTATGTTTTAGAGTTCCAACATCTATACGAATTCCAAAAACTGCAGGATTGTTATTTCTAAATGTCATACCTTTAAGAAATGTGAATTTTGAGATTGGAGTTAATTCAGAAAATATTGCATCTTCTTCATTTGCTGAATCTTCTTCAACCCATGCATTATAGTTATCAATTAAACTGTAAATTATTTTATCCTCAAATACTTTGATATGACTTGTTTCTGATTCTTCTTTTGCATCAGGTAACAATTTCACATTAAATGCCAAAATTATTCCGTGATGTCTATTTTTTTCTTTGATTGTTTTTGCCTCAATAATATCTCGCCTAGTAACAGGGCCAATGTCTGCTTTTGCTACAGGTACTTGTGAGCGTCTAAGCATCTCAAGGATTGCCTCAAGTGAGCCTATAGTATCACATTTGACAATAATTCCATCTGTTTGAGTATCAATGAATACTGATTCCATTTCTGATTCAATGAGTTTAGTATATTTTTCAATCTCTTCATCATTTATTGCGACATAAAGAGTACTTCCTGGAAGAACACCTTCAAGATCTGGTGATGCAATTTTGAGACCTGCTGCTGCATCTACTTGAGTAACAGGTTGGAATTTATCTCGAGGATCACGCATGTCATCAAGTGGTTTTGGTAATAGTATTGCTTTTGGTTTTGTAACAATTACTCCATCACGTTTTGCAACAACTATACTATTTTCTTTTTTTATTGTTCCATCAATTAGAATAATATTTGCAGTTTGTCCCAATCCAACCTCATCTTTTACTTCAAGTACAATCCCTCGTGAATCTTTTTGTTCTTGATTAAGTCTTTTTTGGAGATATTGCTGTGTCAATCCAACTAGTACACTTAGAAGCTCAGGTATTCCAACTCCAGTTCGGGCAGAAATTGGAACAATTGCAATTTCTGATTTAAAATCCTTTACGCGGAAAAATGCTTCTGATTGATATCCCAAAATAGATAAAGTTCCCACAACATCATAGATTTTTTGATCAAGATCAGTTTGGATAGATGCATCTTGCTCTTTAATTGCCTGTGAAATAAATTTTGTTTCAGATTTTCTCCATCCAGGAATTTGATCACATTTGTTTAATGCAATTACAAAAGGAACTTTTCTGCTTTGCAGAATTTTTAAACTTTCATTTGTTTGTGGTTGAAATCCACGATTTACATCTACTACTAAAATTGCAATATCAGCTGCTGAACCACCCCTTGAGCGAAGATTAGTAAAAATTTCGTGTCCCGGGGTATCAATTACTAAAAGTCCAGGAACTGTATTTTCTGATTGTTCAAGTTTTTTGTATAGTGGTCCACATATTTCTTTAATTGTTTCAGTTGGAAGAAAACTTGCACCAATATGCTGAGTGATTCCACCTGCTTCTCTACCTTGAACACCAGTACCACGAATTCTATCTAGTAGAGATGTTTTTCCAGAGTCTACGTGACCAAGAACTGCCACTATGGGCTGACGAATTTGCAATTCAGATCACTCAAATGCTACCCTCGATTCGTGATCAAAACTATCTTGGGAATCTGATGCATGAATAATATTTTCGCTAAATCCTAATCCAAAGTCACCTCTTATTGAACCAGGATCTGCTTCAAAAGATTTTGTGGCGCCAATCATAATTCTAGTAGTGGCAATTGCATTATTTCCCTCAATAATTGCTGCAACTACAGGTCCTGATGTGATAAATGATGTCAACTCTCCAAAAAATGGTTTATCTTTGTGAACACCATAGAAATTCTCGGCTTGTTCTTGAGTAAATGTAAACATCTTTAGTTTCAAAAGTTTGAATCCTTTTCTTTCAAATCTTGATACAACCTCACCAATTAGATTTCTAGATACTGCGTCAGGTTTAACAATGAATAGTGATTGTTCAGTCAATTCTAGTTCTTTCGAATTCCGCCTTTAACGTATTTCTTGGTCCATTTGTATTTTCGTGGATCACGTTTTAACACTAGAGCATTTTTCTTGCATTTTGAAGAACAAAACCATAAAACAGTTCCATCATTTTTTGCAAGCATTGTACCAGAACCTTTTGCTACAGGTCGGTTACAAAAATTACATGGTTTAACTAAAAGACTCATTTCTCATTTCACCTATTTAATTTTCTTTGCTTCTCTCTCTGTTTCTCTAAGCATTAAAATTTCTCCCAATCTAACAGATCCTTTTACATTTCTTGTAAGAATTCTTCCTTTATCTTTTCCAGTAAGCACTTTTACTCTAACTTGAATAACTTCACCAGCGATACCAGTTCGTCCAACAATTTGAATAATTTCAGAATGTACTACTTCGTCAGTTGTGGCACTCATTCTTCAGTCTTACCGCCTTTAATTTTAGCAATGGTTGCCACAACTTGGTCTACAATGTGTTGTGCGTCACCAGCATCCAAAATTGCTGCAGCGGCAGAAGTAATGTCAATACCTAAAGATTTACCTAATTCTTGTTTACTTGGTACAAAAGCAAATGCTGCGCCTTGTTCCTCACAGAGAATTGGAAGATGTGCTACTACCTCAGGTGGTTCTACATCTTCAGCAATAATGATTAGTTTACTGGTACCACGTTCAATTGCCTTTGTGGCTTCGTTTGTTCCTTTCTTGACTTTTCCACTAGTAGATGCAACTCTAACAGCTTCTAAGATTGGACTTACGAGGTCTTCTGGCGTCTCAAATTTAACATAATAAGGTTTACCCATTCTTCGTCACCCTTGGGGTTTATTCTCCATTCTCTGAATCCGCGGGTTTGGTATTAAAAGTGTTATCGGGTAATGATAGAATTTATTTTTTTGACATATTCAGACATTAAAGCATCTAATTTCTCTTGACTTTCAGATTCTGCATAAACTCTAACAATTGGTTCTGTACCACTAGGTCTAATCATCACCCAATTTTTTGGATCGATTGTAATTTTGATTCCATCAGTTGTATCAGAGTTTGGAAATTCACTTTTTAGAGCCATAATCAGTTTTGAAACATTTTCAGGAGAACATGCAATCTTGTCTTTTGTAGTAAAAGATGAAGGGAGGCTAGTAACATATTCATAAATTGATTTTTCAGATGTTGCTAAAAGATCAAGCATCAAAGCCAAAGTCATACAACCATCTCTAACTTGATTATGTTTACCATACATGAATCCACCATTTTCTTCAAATCCAATTAATGCATCAGTTGGAACCATCTTCCTCGATACTTCAACACTTCCTACTTTGGTACGAATAACTTTTGAATTAAATTCTCTAGCTAAAACTTCAGTGTTAGAGCCTGAATTCAAACAAGTTACAATCAGAGAATTTGGATTCTTTTTTAATATGTGTCTCATCAATGCAAGTGCAGATTTATCGCCAGTCAAAATATTTCCTTTGTTATCACAGAAAATACTTCTATCACCATCTCCATCAAATGCAATTCCAACATCTGCATTATTTGTAATCACAGATTCTGAAAGTTTTGAAAGATTTTGAGGTGTTGGCTCTGAACCACGTCCTGGAAATGAACCATCAATTTTTTCATTAATAAGAAATGTTTCACACTGCAACATTTTACAAAAGTTAGGTGCAGATACTGCTTGTGCACCATTACCTAAATCCAATACAACTTTGAAATGTTTTGATTCAATTAGTTTAGAATCAATATGTGAAATAATTCCTTTGAGGTAAACATCAATTGTACGATCTTCTTTTCCTGTAGTACCATATGTATCAGGATTCTGTATCCAACTTTTTTGTAGATAAATATCCTCAATTATTAATTCATCATCACGTGAAATTTCTACTCCATCATATGCTGCAGGTTTTATTCCATTGTAATGTGGAGGATTGTGAGATGCAGTAATCATTAATCCACCAGAATATCCCAATGCCTTTACTGCAAATTCAAGACAAGGGGTTGGAACAATTCCTGCAATATTGCAATCAATTCCTATTGAATTTAATGCAGAGCTTACAACTTTACAAATTGCAGGACTTGAATCTCTACCATCATATCCAATTAACACAGGGCCTTTTTTGAAATAAGTTCCAATAGCTAAAGTCATGTCATGAACAAATTCTAATGTGAAATCTTCAGAAAAAATACCACGAATTCCATTTGTTCCAAAAAATTTTGCCATGTAACTATTCAATAATAGATAAATTTGTGTTTAATGGCAAATTCGTTGCGGGAGTCGCCCAGCCTGGTCAAAGGCGTAGGGCTTAGGACCCTATCTCTTAGGAGTTCGTGGGTTCGAATCCCACCTCCCGCACC
>Ga0066860_10001584_pt1 | contig 10169 bp, 9 predicted proteins | sample ETN07SmetaG_FD_65601 | JGI IMG/M metagenome (GOLD analysis project Ga0066860, IMG submission 65601) | Marine microbial and viral communities from oxygen minimum zone, Eastern Pacific Ocean - ETNP2014F14-07SV275 | ecosystem: Environmental > Aquatic > Marine > Oceanic ... | reverse complement strand
TTTATGAGCCTGTTCTATTGAACCAGGTCCACAAACAACTGTACTTATTCCTATTTCTTGAAATAATCCTGCTTCTGTTCCAAAAGAAACCACTTCTCTTGAATTATCACCTGTTATAGCAGAAACTAATTCACAAGCTTCAGATTTTTTTTCTCTATTAAAACCAATTATTTCTCCAATAATTTCTTTTTTAATTGATGAATTTGGATAGATTTTTTTCATTTGTGGAAGTAAATTTTCATTAACTAATTTATCCATTTCTTTATTTACAAATTCACCATCAGATTTAGTAGCAGGTCTTAATTCCCAATCCACCTTACATTTATCTGCAATAACATTTCGAGCTATTCCACCAGATATACCTCCAATTTGTAATGTTGTATAAGGTGGATTAAAAACAGAGTCTTTAGGTGTCATGTTTTTTAGAACATTTCTAAGCTCCATTAATTTATCAATATATCTAACAGCATATTCAACTGCATTTACTCCTTTATCTGGAGCGGAGCTATGCCCTGCTAAACCTTCAAAATGAGTTGTATATTCATAACATCCTTTATGTGCATCAATTATTTTCATATTAGTTGGTTCTCCAACAACACAAATGGCATTTTGAATATTTCTTTTTTTTAATTCGGCAATTAATATAGGGGCTCCCTGGCAAGCAGTTTCTTCATCAAAAGTAAAAGAAAAATGGATAGGTCGTTTCAGATCTTTTTTTGTAAAGTGCGGAGCAATTGCCAATGTGCATGCTATAAAACCTTTCATATCACAAGCTCCTCTACCAAAGACTTTTTCATCTTTTAATTTTGCTTTAAATGGATCTGTACTCCAACTTTTTGAGGCTGGGACTACATCTGTGTGACCAGAAAGAATTATTCCTTTTTTATCATTTCCTGATTTTGCATTGAGAGTAGCAAAAAGATTAACTCTTTTTTTTTCTTTATCAAAAGTTTTAAATGATTCAGCGCCTAAAGCTTTTAATTTATCATCACAGTAGTTAATTAAAGAATTATTATTTTCACCAGAAACAGTTTTGAATGCTATTAGATCAGACAAAATTTTTAGTGTTTCTGGAAAAACTTGTTTAATAATTTCTGTACTCATTAATAAATTATTATATATTAATTATATGAAAGAAGAAATATCCTTTAATGATTATGATAAAGTTGACATTAGAATTGGTACAGTAGTAAATTTATCAAAAAACGAAAAAGCGAGAAAACCATCATTAGTTTTAGAAGTTGACTTTGGCGGCGAAATTGGAATAAAAAAATCTTCAGCACAAATTACTGATTATTACAACAACGAAAATTTAGTTGGTAAACAGGTTATTGGAATTTGTAATTTTCCTAAAAAAAATATAGCAGGGGTTTTTTCTGAAATTCTTATTTTGGGAGCAATAGAAAAAGATGGAAAAGTAGTTTTAGTACACCCTTCTCAAAAAGTTGAAAATGGTTTGGAAATAGCATAATTCAATAATTATGTATCCAGATATTCCTGCACTAGCTATTTTTTTATTTGTTGGTGCCTTTTCACCAGGACCAAATAATTTATTAGCTTCATATTCGGGTTTTAATTTTGGAATAAAAAAAACTCTTCCGTTAGTATACGGAGTTACATTTGGATTTCCTATAGTTTTAATTACAGTTAATTCAGGCTTGGCTATTGTTTTTAATAAATTTCCAATGTTTCAAGAAATTTTGAAAATACTTGGATCAGGTTTTTTAATATATATGGCTTACAAAATTGCTTTTGGTAACAAATCTGATGAAAAAGAAATAAAAAATCCTGCGAAATTTTTTAATATGATTATCTTTCAGTTTATTAATCCCAAAGCGGTTTTAATTGCAATCATAACAGTTTCTACATTTATTAGCCAAAACGAAAACTTTGTAAGAGATTCAATTATAGTTATAAGTTTTGCAATTTTTTTTAGTTTTACAAGTATTATGTCATGGAGTTTACTAGGTAAATTTCTTCAACGATTTGCAAATAATGAAATATTTTTAACAAAATATAATTACACAATGTCATTCTTGCTTATTATATGTGTTATAATGTTTTACGTTTAAATTATGAAATTTGGAAAAAAAAATTCTTTTAATTGTATTAAATCATTAAATATTAATGGCTCAGAGTATAAATATTTTAGTTTGTCAGAAGCAGAAAAAAATGGATTAGAAGGTATTAGTAAGCTTCCAAATTCATTAAAAATTTTACTAGAAAATCTTTTAAGGTTTGAAGATGGTAAAAGTATAGATAAATCTCAAATTGAAGCTGTTAAAAATTGGTTAAAAGATAAAAAATCTAATACAGAAATTGCATACAGACCTGCAAGAGTATTAATGCAAGATTATACAGGAATACCAGCTATTGTAGATTTGGCAGCCATGAGAGATGCAGTAAAAGAAAAAAATATTGATCCAAATAAAATTAATCCGTTATCACCTGTAGATTTAGTAATTGATCACTCTGTAATGGTTGATAGTTATGCTGGAAAAAATTCTTTTAGTCAGAATGTTGAAAAAGAATTTTTTAGGAATGGAGAAAGATATTCATTTTTAAAGTGGGGCCAAAATGCTTTTAATAATCTTAGAGTTGTTCCTCCAGGAACAGGAATTTGTCACCAAGTTAATCTTGAATATTTAGCCAAAGTAGTTTGGTCATCTGAATTTGGCGGAAATAAATATGCTTATCCGGATACATTAGTTGGAACCGATAGTCATACTACAATGATAAATAGTTTATCTGTACTTGGCTGGGGAGTAGGAGGTATTGAAGCAGAAGCTGCAATGTTAGGACAGCCTATTTCTATGTTAATTCCAGAAGTGGTTGGGTTTAAGATTGATGGAAAATTAAATGAAGGTACTACAGCAACAGATTTAGTTTTAACTGTAGTTGAAATATTGAGAAAAAAAGGTGTAGTTGGTAAATTTGTTGAATTTTATGGAGATGGATTAAAAAATTTAACTCTTGCTGATAGAGCTACTATTGCAAATATGGCTCCAGAATATGGAGCTACATGTGGTTTTTTTCCAATCGATGAAGAAACTATTAAATATTTAGAACTTTCAGGAAGAGATAGAAATACAATATCTTTAGTTAAATCTTATGCAAAAGAACAAAACTTATGGGCAAGCAATGATTTGGTTTTTTCACATATTTTAAGCTTAGATTTGTCAACTGTCTTTCCAAGTATTTCAGGTCCAAAAAGACCACAAGATAAAGTTTTGTTATCTAAAGCGTCTACAGAATTTAAAAAAGTCTTTTATGAAAATACAAAAAGAAGTAAAGAAAAAAATGTAAAAGTTAATGCAGAAAATTTTAATTTAAGTGATGGAAATATCGTAATTGCAGCTATTACATCTTGTACCAATACTTCAAATCCAAATGTTTTAATAGGCGCAGGATTAGTAGCAAAAAAAGCAATTGAAAAGGGATTAACTGTTAAACCATGGGTTAAAACTTCTTTGGCGCCAGGTTCACAGGTAGTTACAGATTATTTAGAAAAAGCTAATCTTAATAAATATTTAGATGAATTAGGATTTAATCTTGTTGGCTATGGTTGTACTACTTGCATTGGTAATTCTGGTCCACTTAAAGAAAATATTTCTAATGCGATTAAAAATGAAGACATATATGCAGTTTCAGTTTTATCTGGAAATAGAAATTTTGAAGGAAGAATTAATCCTGATGTTAAAGCAAATTATTTAGCCTCACCTCCTTTAGTAGTTGCTTACGCGATTGCAGGATCTATGAATTTTGATTTATACAGAGACTCATTGGGCAAAGATAAAAATGATAAAGATGTTTATTTAAAAGACATTTGGCCAACAAATAAAGAAATAGAAGAACTAATGAGATCTTCAATAAATACAAAAATGTTTAATAATAGATATTCGAATGTTTTTAAAGGTCCAAAAGAATGGCAAATAATTAAAACCAAAGAAACTAGCATTTATGATTGGCAAAATGAATCTACATATGTAAAAAAACCACCATTTTTTGAAAACATGACTGAAAAACCTGAAGGCTTTAAAGTAATTAAAAATGCAAGACCACTTTTAATTCTTGGAGATTCTGTAACAACAGATCATATCTCTCCAGCGGGAACAATACAAAAAGAAAGTCCAACAGGTGACTATTTTATGAAACATCAGATTCAGCAAAAAGATTTTAATTCATATGGTGCAAGAAGAGGAAATCATGAGGTTATGATGAGAGGAGCTTTTGGAAATATTAGAATTAAAAATGAAATTGTTGAAGGTAAAGAAGGAGGTTATACAAAATTATATCCAGAAGGAAAAATTACAACAATTTATGAAGCTTCCGTAGAGTATAAAAAACGTGGAGAGGATTTAGTTGTTATTGCTGGTAAAGAATATGGAACTGGATCATCTAGAGATTGGGCAGCAAAAGGAACTAAGTTACTTGGAATCAAAGCTGTGATTGCAGAAAGTTTTGAAAGAATTCATAGATCAAATTTAGTAGGTATGGGTATTTTACCTTTACAATTTGAAGATGGATTTGATAAAAAAAAGTTAAATCTTATAGGTTCTGAATTGATCAGTTTTTTACAAATTGAAAAAGGCATTAAACCAAGAGAAAAAATTGAATGCGAAATAAAATCAATGGATGGATCTATGAAAAAAATAGAATTACTTGTAAGAATAGATACAGAAAATGAAATAAAATACTATAAAAATGGCGGAATACTTCAGTATGTACTAAGAAGTATGGTTTAATTTTATGGATGAAGAAATAGCAATAATTAGTAAAGATGCCAAAAATGAGAAAATTAAAAATTTTATTTTAAAAAATAAAAATAAAATTTATTCATTTATATTTATATTTATTACATTTATTTTTTCTACTTTTCTTTATCAAGATTATAAAAAAAAAAATTATTTAAAATTAGCTAACAAGTATGTTGTTGCATCCACAACATATGAAAGTGAAAACAAAGATTATTATATCAAAGAATTTAATGAAATAATTAATACAAATAATGCCACTTATGCTCCATTATCTTTATTTTTTTTGTTAGACAATAACATCATTGAATCTAATCAAGAAGTTAATTTACTATTTGATCAGATAATTAAAAATGCTTCTTTGGATAAAGAAATGAAAAATTTACTTATTTATAAAAAAGCTCTTTTTAATTCTGAGTTTAAATTAGAAAATGAATTAATTGAAATTTTAAAACCAATTATTAATTCTGACAGTATATGGAAGTCACATTCATTATTATTGCTAGGTGATTATTTTCTTTCAAAAGATGAAAAGCAAAAAGCTAAAGATTTTTATATTCAAATATTAAGTGATGAAAAAACAAATCAAAATATTGCATTTCAAGCTCAATCAAGATTGAGGAGCAATTTTAGTGAGTAAAATTCTAAGATTAGTTTTATTATTTTTATTATTTAACAATTGTTCCTTTGATAATAAATCAGGTCTTTGGACTAATTATGAAGAAATTAAACCAGAAGAAATTAAATTAATTAAATTAACCAAAGATAAAAATACCATAAAAGAAGAATTTAATCCAAATTTACAAATAACCCTAAAAGAAAAAACTTTATCCAATCAGAATTGGTTATTTTCAGATATTAATTTATCTAACCTAATACCTCATATGAGTTTTAATGGAAAAGTTAAAAAATTTTCAAAATTTAAATTTAAAAAAACAACAAGAAGAAATATTCAAGAACCTGATTTAATAATTTCTAATGATTTTACAATCTTTTACGATAATAATGGCTCAATTTTAAAATTTAATAAAAATTCAAAGCTTCAATGGAAGACAAAAATTTATAATAAAAAAGAAAGAAATAAAATTTTTAACATTTCTCTAGCTGTTTCTAACAAAATACTATTTATGGCTGATAATTTAGGAAAATATTATGCAGTAAATATTGATACAGGAAAAATTATTTGGGAAAAACAAATTAATACGACATTTAACTCTCAATTAAAAATAATTAATAATAAAATATTATTAATAGATACCAACAATTCTTTGTGGTGTTTTTCGGTTAAGGATGGCTCAAAATTATGGAATTTTAAAACTCAAACAGTTTTAATTAAAACATTTAAAAAATTATCATTGATTATTTATAAAGACGCATTAATTTTTGTAAATTCTATAGGTGATGTATTTAAAATTGATTTAGAAACTGGTAGTTTAATTTGGCAGATACCTACACAAAATACTTTAGTGAGAAATGAAATAGATTTTTTAAAAATTTCTGATTTAGTTTTATACAAAAATTCTATTTTTTTATCTAATAACAACAATAATTTTTATTCATTAGATGCTAACTCCGGTATTATAAATTGGATGCAAAACGTGAATTCAGCCTTAAGACCTATTATTATTGATGACTTAATATTTACAATCTCAAATAAAGGATATCTCGTAGTTATTGATGCCAAGAGAGGGGACATTATAAGAATTACTGATTTATCAATAAGTTTTAAGAAAAAAAAAAGAGGAATTATTAAAACAGTTTTTCTTGGAAGACAAATTTCTAACAAAAAAGGCAGAAAAGAAGTTGATGCTATTCAGGGTTTTGTCATTGCATCGAATAAGCTATATGTCACAACTATTAGCGGCAAACTTATGGTCTATTCAATTTTTGATGGCCAATTAGATCAAATTTATAAAGTTAGTAAATTTAAACTATCTGAACCGTTTATTAGTAATAGCAATTTATATATTTTTAGAAATAATGCAGTAGTTGTATTAAACTAAGAATATGTATTATTTTAAATATAATGTTTTTAAAATTTCTAGAAAAAATTGGTAGAAAAAAATTATTATTAGATCGAGGAAAATCACATCCAGAATACCATAAAGCTAAACCTTGGATGAATCGATACTATTTGCTTTTCAGAAAAAGGCCTAAGTGGTTTCCTTTTAATATTATAATTCATGAAATGCTTAATGACGATCATGGAGATGGTGTTCATAGTCACATGTGTCCTTATATAACCATAATTTTGAGAGGAGGGTATTGGGAGACTTCAAAAAATGGAAAACATTGGCGACCGACTGGCTATATAGGTTTTAGATCAGCGAATAATTTGCATAGAGTAGATCTAAAACCTGGCACTATACCCTTAACTATTTTTATACCGGGACCTTTTGGTTTAAGAAAAGGACCAAGATCAGAATATGGAAAAAATTTTGAAATAAAAAAATAATTATGAAACAAATTTTTCATGAAATAATAATAAAAACAAAAGGTCAAAATTTATATGACTTTACTGAAAAAACTAAAGATTGGGTAAGTACTAAAAAATTTTGTAATGGAATTTTAAGTATTAATGTTCTTCATACTAGTGCGTCATTAATTATTCAAGAAAATGCAGATCCTGATGTATTGCATGATCTAAAATTTTTTTTTAATAAATTAGTACCAATGGATAATAATTTGTATAAGCACACAACGGAGGGTATAGATGATATGCCGGCACATATTAAATCTGCTTTAACAAATAGTCAGTTAACTTTAAGCATTAAGAATGGAAAAATTATTCTTGGCACATGGCAAGGACTTTATTTGTTTGAACATCGTCTTCAGCCTCAAAAAAGAATAATTTCTCATCATTTTATTGGTGATTAGAATATATAAATAATACAAAATATATTATTAGATAAAAGGATCATAGGGCCACTGTAAAATAACTTGTCTTTGCTTTTTTGAACCAAGCACTTGGATATTCTTTTATATTTAATCCAAAATATGAACCACCAAAAATACCAAGTTCTAACATTTTTTTTGGAGATGGTGAACGTCTTCTATTAATATTCATTTTGAATTTAACAATTTTTGATACAATTCTTCATCTGCGTCACCTTCACAACCAAATAGAAGAACATTTGAGTCTTCATTTAAATTAATTTTTTTCCTAATTTTAGCATCATTACATAAACCAATTAAACTTATAATTCCCGGTGTTGAGCATTCTCCTCCAATAATTTTTTCATAACTTAATTCGCAGTTTGCGAGATACTTAATGGTTTTTGAAATATAATCATCTGAAACTGTTACACAATAATTTACAGATTTTTTTAAAATTTGCCATGGGACCAAAGATACTTCCCCACAAGACATGCCACCCATTATACTTTCTTTCTCTATAGAAATTTTTTCTATTTTCCCGGTGTTAATACTTGCTAAGACACATGCTGCACTGTCAGGTTCCACTATAATTATTTGAGGTACGTGATTTAAATACCTAGCTAAACCAGCTACCATTGCGGCAGCCATCCCTCCAACACCAGCTTGTAATATTATATGAGAAACTTTTTGATTATTTATTTGTTCTGAAATTTCTTTCATCATTACCGAGTATCCTGCCATTGTTAGCTTAGGAACTAACATGTAATTTTTCCAAGCAACATCCTGAACTATTTGCCAATTATTTTGATTTGATTGTTTAATACATTCGTTTAAGGAATCTTCATAATTTCCTTTTACTCTAATAACATCTGCTCCAAAATCTCTCATTGCTTCAGCTCTAGTCTCGCTTACATATTCACTTATAAAAATTTTACATTTAAGTCCTAATTTTTTTGAACCCCACGCAACAGATCTTCCATGATTTCCAGCGGTAGCAGTTGAAATCACAATTTCTTTATTTCCCTTGGTAATTTTTTCCACAGCATATGAACCACCAAGAGCTTTGAATGATTTAAGATGAAATCTTTTTGACTCATCTTTATAAAAAATTCTTTTTAGTTTTAATTCTGTAGAAAGTTTGTCTAACAATAATAATGGGGTCGGAGCATAATTTTCCCAATCTGATATTATCTTATAAGCTTCATCAATATCTTCTTCAGTCAGAATATTTAAAATATCATTCCTACTAAATTTATAGTTTTTATTTTCTAAAAAAGTTGAACATTTCCAATTTGACACTTCAGACTTAACGGACATGCTTTAACAATCTAAAGTATTGATTTTTTCCCAATCTGTAATAGAACTTTTTTTATCAAAAACATCATGCCTCGAAAATTCTCTTATTTCCTGACTTTTAAGTTTTATGTAACTGTTTATTGTGCTTTCTCCAAAAGCTTCTTTCAGTTCTTTGGAATTTTCAAGTTCTGATATGGCACTTTCTAATTCATTAGGCAATTTTTTTAAATGTGGATAGTCTTTGGCTTTCTCATACATATTTACCATCAATGGCTCACCAGGATCCATTCTTTTATTTATCCCTTCTAACCCTGCAGCTATAATTCCAGCTTGTAAAAGATAAGGATTAACAGATCCATCCATTAATCTTAATTCAAATCTACCAGGGTCCGGAATTCTTATCATATGAGTTCGATTATTTCCTGAATAAGAAATACTACTTGGCGACCAAGTAGCGCCAGAGGTTGTTGCTGGAGCATTTATTCTTCTATAACTATTTATTGTAGGGTTAAAAAAAGCACTTAGAGGTTCTGCCAAATTTATTATCCCTCCAAGAAAGTTATAGGCAAGTTTTGTGAGACCCAGTTTATTTCCATTATCTAAAAAAACATTTTGGTTGCCTTGCCATAATGAAATATGAGCATGACAGCCGTTTCCAGTTAATTTTTCAAATGGTTTTGGCATAAAAGTTGCCCTTAGCCCATGTTTTTCAGTTAATGTTTTAACCATATATTTAAAGAAAACATGTCTATCTGCAGTTTTAAGGCAATCAGTATAGTCCCAGTTCATTTCAAACTGTCCATTCGCATCTTCATGATCGTTTTGATAAGGGTTCCATCCCATTTGAATCATTGAATCACAAATTTCTTTAATTAATTCGTACCTTCTCATTAGAGCTGATTGATCATAACAAGGTTTAGATTGAATATCTCTATCATCAGCAATTTTTGATCCATCATTACTTACTACAAAATATTCACATTCCACACCTGACTTCATATTTAAATTTTTTTTACTTAATTTCTCAATCTGCTTTTTTAACATTATTCTTGGTGAAGCATTTACTGGCTTGCCATTCATCCAAAGATCTGAAGCAAGCCATGCGACATCTTTATTCCAAGGTATTTGAATTAAACTGTTTGGATCAGGTTTGGCAAACATATCAGCATCTGCAGGAGTCATATCTAACCATGTTGCAAAGCCAGCAAAACCCGCACCATTTTTCTGCATCTTTTTAATCGC
>Ga0066860_10001572_pt1 | contig 10198 bp, 7 predicted proteins | sample ETN07SmetaG_FD_65601 | JGI IMG/M metagenome (GOLD analysis project Ga0066860, IMG submission 65601) | Marine microbial and viral communities from oxygen minimum zone, Eastern Pacific Ocean - ETNP2014F14-07SV275 | ecosystem: Environmental > Aquatic > Marine > Oceanic ... | reverse complement strand
ATCGGCCGGTGCGTTTCCCGGGCCAGCGTGTTATCGCAACGGCGGGCCATTAACCGTCACCGACTGTAATTTATTATTAGGCCGAATCCAGCCAGCGCATTTTCCTTTGGTGTTTGGGCCTGAACAAAATCAATCGTTAGATCTGAGCACAGTACGAGATCAATTTACGGTATTGGCTGAGCGAGTGTCGAAAGAAACCAATAAACAATGGACTGCTGAAGAGCTAGCCGAAGGATTTTTAGCTATAGCCGTAGAAAACATGGCCGCCGCAGTAAAAAAAATATCCGTTCAACGGGGGTACGATATTCAAGATTATGCCCTCAGCGCATTTGGTGGTGCAGGCGGGCAACATGCATGCGCAGTGGCCTCGGCATTAGGTATGAGTAAAGTGTATTTGCATCCTATGGCTGGGGTGTTATCCGCTTACGGAATTGGCATTGCTGAGCAGCGCTGGGTAGGCGAGAAAGCGATTGAGGCGTATTTAATGGATGCTGCCTCCTCAATACATCATGGTCTTGACGAACTTCGTACTCAAGCCAATATTAGCGGTGAAGAAAGTCTTCGTGTGTATTGTCGTTATGAAGGTGCCGATACGCCTTTACTGGTGAATTGGGATAATGCTCAAAAAAATATTCAAGTAGCCGTTCAAGTCGTTAAAACCGCCTTTGAAAAACAGCACAAACAATTATTTGGATTTATTCATTCGAATAAAAAAATTGTTGTGGATGCCTTGCAGTTAGAAGTAGTAGCGGGTGGAGCGCACTTTCCAACTTTAGCCGCACCTGAATTATCTGCAGCTTCAAGAAAAACAGCATCGAATACATCTCAAGATACTGCCGACCTGTGGTTTAACCATCAAAAGGTGAGCGTCAATGTATATGACCGTGCCACATTGCCGTGTGGTGCAGAGATGCAAGGTCCGCTGTTACTAACCGATAAAAACTCCACCCATATTGTTGAGCCGGGCTGGCGTTGTCAGGTATTAAAAAGCGGTGCGTTACTGCTAGTCAAAGAGCAAACCTCTGTTCATGCTCCACAAGTGAGTAGTGTTCAACCTGACCGTTCGAATACTGGACCCGATCCAATCACGTTAGAAATATTTAACAACCTGTTTATGTCTGTGGCTGAGCAAATGGGGTTCGTTCTCGAAAAAACCGCCAGCAGTGTGAATATTAAAGAACGTTTGGATTTCTCATGCGCCTTGTTTGACTGTCATGGCGAGCTGGTGGCGAATGCACCGCATATTCCAGTGCACTTAGGCTCTATGAGTGAAAGCATTCATGTGGTGATGCGTGACCATCAAGACATGCAACCCGGCGATGCGTTTGTATTAAATACGCCTTATAACGGTGGTACGCATCTGCCTGATATTACGGTGGTTAAGCCGGTGTTTATTTCGCGTGACAGTATTTCAAATAAAATTGGTAAGGCTGATTTTTATGTCGCTGCTCGCGGGCATCATGCAGACATTGGTGGTATTACACCGGGGTCTATGCCTGCTTACAGTCAACACATTGAAGAAGAAGGGGTGATGCTGGATAACCTCGTATTAATGCGCGCTGGCGAATTTCAGCAAGAAAGTATTCTTAATATACTCAAGTCAGCAAAATATCCTGCACGTAACCCAGAACAAAATATTGCTGATTTAATGGCACAGTTAGCGGCCTGTGAAAAAGGCGCGAGTGAGTTGCAACGACTGGCCGATACCTACGGATTAGACATGCTGCACGCCTATATGGGGCATGTGCAAGACAATGCTGAACAAACCTTGCGCGACTGTTTGGCTGACTTACCGTCGGGCAGCTTTCGTTACGACATGGATGACGGATCGGTATTCAAGGTCGCCATTACCGTGGATCAAGCCAATAAAAAAGCCATCGTTGATTTTAAAGGCACGGGCTATCGCAAAGATCAGCCAATGCATCCGGGTAATTTTAATGCGCCTACGTCGGTGGTACGTGCGGCTGTCTTGTACAGTTTCAGAGTATTGGTTAATAAACCTATGCCATTGAATGCGGGTTTTTTTCGCGCGTTAGATATTCGAGTGCCTGAGAAATCAATGATTGCGCCTGAGTATCCAGCGGCAGTCGTGTCAGGCAATGTTGAGACAGCCCAGTACTTAGTGGATTGCCTTATGGGCGCGCTCAATTTAATGGCAGGTGGGCAGGGTACCAATAACAATTTTACCTTTGGCAACGACACCCACCAGTATTACGAAACGCTGTGCGGTGGTGCCGGGGCCAGCAAGTTTGGACCGGGTGCTTCAGGCGTACATACGCACATGACCAACTCACGCTTAACTGACCCTGAAATACTAGAGCAGCGCTTTCCGGTGGTGTTAGATCTTTTTCATATTCGCCAATTGAGTGGCGGTAAAGCGTCGGCTGAGGCCTTCAATGTTATTGAAGGTGCTAATAGCGGCTTTAATGGCGGGAATGGCGTCGAACGCCATATACGTTTTAGAGAAGCCATGCAGGCCAACATAATTAGCGGTCACCGGCATGTTCCTACCTTTGCTTTAAACGGTGCAGGTGAAGGAAAAACCGGAGTGAATTTTGTATTAAGGCAATCAGGAAAAATCGATTGGTTAGATAGCTGTGCAGATGTTGAGATGCAACCCGGCGATGCATTTTGCGTGCATACGCCGGGTGGCGGGGGGTATTAAGTTATCTAGGGCACCTCTGATTAATTATTGACGGGTCAAGTAACTGGCACCTCGTGTTAACGCTGTGCCATGGTCAATTAGCACAAACGGTGAGGGAGTGTTGGTACAATCGGGGCAATCTGGTGTGATGGTAATGTCAGTGCCGGCATAGCTGTAGGTTGCGTCAAATTCTTGAATAAGGTTTGAGCTGGGTCTATCCGGAAATGTTCTTGCAAAGGAATATTGCGCAGTACCATTGTCATTCAGTATTAGGCTGTAATTTTCCACCCCATAAAGATTATCGGTACTGTCATACGTTTGATATGACCCGACGTAAGTGAGAGGCGACTCGCTGACTAATTTGTAAGTACGGTTATCGTTTCTAAAATAGGTGCTAGCCACAGACAGATATTGTCCATCGCAGTGTGAAGTGTCACCTCTCAGTTCATTGCGAGCCGTATTCCAAGGTTTAGAGTCGTCTAGTGCTTCATAGGCTTCGCTGAGAATAGCACTTTCGCTATTTCCGGTAATTCTACTGACTGCTGCTGATGGACTTGCCATTAAAAAATGACCGTCACGAATGTCCCAGTAACCTGAACTTAATGACACAGCATAAGTAAAGGGGTCAACATCCCCAGGGTTTGATCCCCAAAATATGTTGGCAATAATTTGCCCGAATGAAGAGTTGACGTAGCCTACGTCTTCGAAGTCTTCAATGACATACGTGTTATCAGCATTGATTTTATAGGTGATGGTGGTGGTGTCATCTTCAGGGGGGGTAACGGTCCAGTTGCCGATAACACAGCTTGCTAACTCTGGGCTGGCATCACTGAACATGCCAAGGTCATCTTCAGCACCACAAGCGGTCAATAAAGCAGACGTTATAAGAGCGGTAGACAGATATTTAAAGCGGTGGGAGACTGCAGTCATTTTAAATTCCTTTTTTGATTTTTAACTATTATCGCACCCTACCCCTGATAGGAATACGGTGATAGCGAGCCAAGACTTTGTCTTTTACTTTAAATGGCAAATATAGGAAAAACAGGTGTCAATTTTGTGTTAAGGCACTCAGGGAAAATCGAGTGGCTGGAAAGCTATGCAGATGTCGAGATGCAACCCGGCGATGCATTTTGCGTGCATACGCCGGGTGGCGGAGGCTTTTGAAATAGCTAGTACAAGTTATTGACGAACAAGGTAGCTCGAAGGGCTTGTTAGTGCAGTGCCACGATCAACTAGGGTTAAGGTTTGTGGTCTTGTTTCACATGTTGGGCATAAAAGGTTGATGGTTATTACATTATTTTCATAGCCGTAAGTTAACTCATACTCCTCTGAAATATTGGAGCTTGGAGCGTCTGTGAATAGTTTACTGTACAAGTATGTGCCTGTTCCGTCGTTGTTAAGTATCAGCGTAGTTCTTTGTGTATTAACAACACTGTCTTTACCTTGTAATTGACTATATATCAATTCGTAAGTTAGTGGTGAGTCACTGATGAGCTTATAAGTCCCAAGTTGAGGTGTTCGAGATGGTGGTAGAGGTGTTAGGTATTGATCATCACAGTGAATATTGTGTGCGGAATAATCAACGTCAGAAGTTGCCCAAGGTTTCATTTCTTCCACTTCATTTTTCGATTGGTTTAGCACTGCAGTTTTATACAAACCCTCCGTACCTGCTGAGGCAAGTACCTTAGTTTGCAATAGCATGCCATCCCGAACATCCCAGTATCTACCATATACCGTTGCAGAACGTGAATACGCCTCTATTTCACTTGGGTCTTGATCACCACCTTCCATAATCTGTCCTAGGCGACCGGCTATCCAGACCATAAAATAGCTTACATTCTTTTCGTATATTCTTTCATAAGTGTGGTCGGCGTTGAACTGATAAGTTTCTTCAGTGCGTGTGTCTTCTGGCTCTTGAATCATCTTCCAGGTGCCAATAACGCAGGCTTCAAGGTCAGCACTGGCCTCGTTGAATATACCGTCATCTTCAGCCCCACAGCCGGTTAATAAAGCAGAAGTCATTAGAATAGCGGCTAGACATTTAGCGCGGTGGTAAATCGTAGTCATTTGAAAATCCATTTTTTAATTTTTAGCCATCTTAACATTCGGTGTCAGTTTGTAAGATGCCGATTCTGGGCCAATTTTTTCTATTCTATTTTTCAATTCCCCGGTCAAAGTACCTCTTTTAAAGCAGTTTGCAGGTCGCCGGTATTTGCGTAGCGACAAAGTAGTACCCTTGCCAGATTGCATCACCGCCTTTAACCACTGAGAAGTTCACCCCTTTGCTGGTAAAGCAATAGTGGTAATCAAGCCCACGAGTTGAGAAGCCTTTATCTAAAGTGACTATGGAGAGTTCTGGCGCTGGTTGAGTGGGGGAATCAGGCACCGCAACATGGTAGAAGGCGGCACCGGTTAATAAGTTAACGGATTTTCTGTCTTCAAGGAGTGGGTCACAGCCTTTGGCATCGTTGGCTCGGCTAGAGATGGTGCCTTTGAGGTCTCGAAATTCATTGTCTCTTGCATGTATTACGACGGCATCACCGGCTCTTAAATCATGGTTATGAATGGCCAGACAACCTTTAACCATCCAACCAATATGCTGGCTGGCTTCAGAACGTTGTGATGTTGAGGTGGCTTCGACCATGACACAGCCAGTGAGTAGTGTGCTCGAAAACGTCAGCACGATAATCAGTCGTATCAATGTGTTGATTGATGGTGAAAACATAGCTGGCCTTTTAAAATAAGCTTTGCAGATGAATTTCGTAATAGTAGAGAGATAATACCTGAATGGGTATGCTGCTGATATAGACTGTATTGCTGGTGAATAATCTTCCCAAGTTAGAATCAACACACTTTTACAGTTGCCCGAGGCTCTATGTCTTCTTTTTCTACTGGTGAGTTTGCTGTGCAATCGCATAAAATACCAAGCGCAACACAAGACACTGTCGTCGCTCGCTGGTTTGGCAGGCGTTTTGAGGAACTGCACCCGTTGATACAGCAACTCCATACTGATGGAGGGGGGCTTACCGGTAAAGTGAAGATCTCATACGGTAAAGGCTTTTCAGGCTTAATTGGCCGCCGGTTAGGCAAAAAAATGAACCTGCCTAGTGCAGGGTTGCATCGTTTAGTGGTGAACATCTCTCATGACCACGACGCTTTATTATGGTCGCGTTGTTTTAACGGTTCTGTGCATGTGCAATCTGAGTTTAAACCAGTGGGCGATATTGATCGTGGTTATTGGATTGAAGAGACTGGCCCTCTCACGATGCATTTAAAGGTAGATATTCATCAAGGTGGTTGGTTTTGGCGTTGTGTTCAAATTCGTTTGTGGGGGTTGCCGATACCGCGCTGGTTAATCCCCATGACGTCTGCGTACAAGCTGATTGAAAATAATCAATATCGTTTTCATGTTTCCTTCACTTACCCAGCGTTGGGTACCCTAGTGTCTTATCATGGGTTACTAAGCCCCCAGCCTAATTAGTTATATGGGTTTACCAGCAATCTTTTCTCATTCGTGGCCTATATTGAGTGTCTGAGAGTGAGTTTATGAAATTGTTGGTACATTTGTGACTTCTGACGCATGACCACCGTCTACTTATTACATGTGAAAAATTTACATTCAATCTGGAGAAAAACCATGATAACTATTCGTCCTGTATTAGCTGTCTTTTTACTGGCTCTATTAGCCGCTTGCTCAGACAGCAGCTCATTACCTGACTTAGATCGAGCAACAGAACCAAAACTGAAAAAGATAGATCCACAAACGGATCAAACAGATGTCAAAATCCGTAAAAAAACCTTCTTTGAGCAATTACGCCCTGTGATTGATGCTGAGAATGAACGTGTGCTGATGATTCGTAAAGCCATCATTGCCTTGCAAGAAGAGTCTGGAAAGCGTGACTTAACAGAGAGTGAGCTAGAGTGGCTTGAAGATGTTGGCGGTCGTTACCGTATAGAAGCAGGCAGCCACGGGCATCCTCCGTTTGCCGACTTGTTACGCCGTGTTGATGTAGTTCCTGCATCGTTAGCGATGTCACAGGCGGCAATGGAGAGTGCCTGGGGGCGATCACGTTTTGCGCAACAGGGTAATAACCTATTTGGCCAGTGGTGCTTCAGTAAGGGCTGTGGGATTGTTCCGGCTCAGCGTAATGACGGCGCGACTCATGAAGTAGCGCAATTTAAAACAGTTAATGCGGCGGTTCGTTCGTACTTTGAGAACCTGAACCGTCACCCAACGTATACTGAATTGCGCCAAGTTCGTAATAAAATTCGTAACGGTAAACTAGAGACGAAAACGCCCGGTGTAGCGATGGCGGTAGGCTTAGAAAATTACTCAGAGTTAGGCACGGAATATGTTGATCATATCACCACAGTGATACGCCAAAACAAGCTGAGTACGATGAATAAACACTTAGTGTCCGGAGCAAACGTTGAGCACTGAATGGAAAGAGTTAGTCGGTAATCTAGTTGAGGATGGCGATAACGCCACCAGTGACTTAGAAACAGTCATTGCTCTTAAGCAACAAGATACCGAAGAGGTGGCTTTGTTGCTGGAGTCGTTGCCCATCGAGCAACGACTGGCAACTTGGCGCAGCCTTGATAGCGAAGAGCGTTTTGCCGTATTACTGCAAATGCGTGCTGATCCGCGTGAGCGAATTCTTGACGACTTTAGCAAAGAAGAACTTGATGACTTGTTAACTGGGCTAGATTCCAGCGAGCTTCTAGAGCTAGCCGATTCATTATCCCCACGCTTGATCGAACGTGCGTTAAATCGCATGGATGAACAGCAGCAACAGTGGTATTTGAGTGCTCAAGAGTATAATGAAGCCCAAGGCGGGCACTGGGCTCGTCACGATACCTTAGCCTTGCCACAAAATGCGCGTGTTCGAGATGCGCTGCGCTTGCTGCGACGTCGACATCCTGAGCACCGAGACGCCATCTTTCTGACCGACCGTGTGGGCAAGCTGGCGGGCTGTGTGTTGTTATCTGAATTGTGGGCGCAGCCAGAACATATATCGTTGGCTGAATTGGTAGAAGACAGCGTGCCTGTGTTGCAGGCGCAAGATGCTGCACTGGAATCAGCGTTAAAAGTACAAACGGCTAAAGTGGCTTCTTTGCCAATGGTCGATGCCCAAGAAAAATTGATTGGTTGTTTGGACATCACCACGGCTTGTGAACTCGTGAACGAGTTTCACGAAGCAAAATTAATGGCCAGCGCGGGTATGGATGAAAACGAAGATTTATTCGGGCCAGTTAGAAAGAGCGCTCAAGGGCGAGCTGTATGGTTAGGCATAAATTTACTGACGGCATTTGCAGCCTCATGGTTTATTGGGCTGTTTGAAGCGACCTTGCAGCAAGTGGTGGCGTTGGCGGTGTTAATGCCTGTTGTTGCCAGTATGGGCGGCATTTCAGGCAGCCAAACTTTAACCCTAATGATTCGAGGTTTGGCCTTGCGCCAAGTGTCGTCAGCGAACCGTAATGTATTACTGAAAAAAGAACTGAGCGTGGGTTTGTTAAACGGCGTGATATGGGCGACGGTTGTTGGTATTGTCGCGTCACTTTGGTTCAGTGACAACGCCATCGGTCTTGTGATTGGTGTAGCGATCTTACTGAATATTGTTGCCGCAGCACTATCAGGTGTCATTATTCCTGTGGTACTCGATAAATTACGTATCGATCCGGCGTTATCTGGATCGGTCATTCTTACCACCGTCACCGATATTGTTGGCTTTGTGGCTTTCCTAGGGCTTGGAACACTTTTTCTGGTTTAAATAACTTATGATTGACAGCTTGCTAGTGGCATTTGATTCAGTGCTCGCTTATTACCATACGATTCCGCATGACGTTGTAATCTGGATCGGAATCGCATTTTGCATCTCGCAATCAGCCATGTTCTCAGGTTTGAACTTGGCTTTTTTCTCGCTAAATATGCTGGAGCTAGAAGTAGAAGCGGCGCATGGTAATAAAGCCGCTACACGTATGCTGAGCTTACGTCAGGATTCTAATTTTCTACTAACGACCATTCTTTGGGGCAACGTCGGCATCAATGTATTACTTACATTGTTGTCGGACTCGGTATTGATCGGGGCTTCAGCGTTTATCTTCTCAACCGTATTTATCACCTTGTTTGGTGAGATATTACCGCAAGCATATTTTTCTCGAAATGCGCTGAAAATGGCATCCATACTGACGCCTTTATTGCGATTTTATCAGTTTCTTTTATTTCCAGTCGCCAAGCCTGCCGCACTCTTATTGGATGGCTGGTTAGGCAAAGAAGGCGTGACTTACTTGCGTGAAAAAGACCTTAAGCGCGTGATTCGTAAACATGTGGAGGCGGATGAAGCAGAAGTCGATCACGTAGAAGGGATAGGTGCGTTAAATTTTTTGAGTATCGATGACATCAAAGTTGGGCAGGAAGGAGAGCTAGTAAGCCCGGATTCTATTATTAGATTGCCGGTCAAGATGGATCTGCCTGTGGTTCCTGACATCGAACGCTCAGAGAGTGATCCGTTTCTACGTTTGGTGAATGCCAGTGGACACAACTGGGTGATCCTAGCCGATGAAGTCGGTGAACCATTGTTACTATTAGATGCAGATGGCGCATTACGAGCCGCGCTGTTTGATAAAGATAAGGCGTTTGATATTTATCGCTTCTGTCATCGTCCATTAGTCATACGCGATGATGCATACACGGTGGGCGAGATCATTCTCGATTTGAAACACGATGCCGAGCATGACCATCAGCATGATGATGCGCTAGAAATAGATGCTGTATTAGTCTGGACCGAAGAGCCTCGTATTATTACCGGGGCCGATATTTTAGGACGTTTGCTCAAGGGTATCGTCACAAAGCAAAATACAATGGCGGCACCTTCAAGCTAACGTTTCGAACATCGTCGGTCATCTCTTAATGAAACCAATCGTCTTGGCATGATTTAGATATGACCTGAAAATAATAAAAAATAAATTCATTACTTTGTGACTTCTCCTGTTGTAGGTGCGTCTTACTAGCACGCTAACCAAAGCGTTAGCGCTTAACAGGAGAAGCACATGATTAAAAAGTACACCACTCTATTTATTGCCGTTGCTGCCCTAAGTGGCTGCGCCTCAACCGCGACATTGTCAGAGAGTGAAGTGTCTGATCGTTACCCTGGCCTTAATGCGTTAGGTGATGATTTGCTCAAAGCAGACGATCAAGAAGTTGATATGCTGGCTGAGCGCCGTTACACCGCAGCCACTGACTTTTTTCTGGAAGCGCAGGACTCTGCTGCCAAAGGCGCATCGAACACAGAGAAACTGATTAAAGAAGGTGAAGTGGCCCTTGCTACCGCTAAGGCGTCGGCTAAAAAAGCATCCTATGAACTTAATGATGTCATGGTTGCACGTCAGCGTGCCCTTGGTGCAGGAGCTAAAACGAAATCGCCTAAAGCCTTTGCAGAAGCTGATTCAGAATTGCATTACCTAGGAAATTTGGTGGCCGAAGATCGCGTGGCTAAAGTGCGTGAATCTCGACAAGAGCTCCGCGCGACCTATCGCCAACTTGAAGTGAAAGCA
>Ga0066860_10001569_pt1 | contig 10200 bp, 8 predicted proteins | sample ETN07SmetaG_FD_65601 | JGI IMG/M metagenome (GOLD analysis project Ga0066860, IMG submission 65601) | Marine microbial and viral communities from oxygen minimum zone, Eastern Pacific Ocean - ETNP2014F14-07SV275 | ecosystem: Environmental > Aquatic > Marine > Oceanic ... | reverse complement strand
CGAAAAATTACAGCATTGATCCAAATTAAAAAATATTTAATTTTCTCCTATTATTAACCTTATTTAAAAAAAACTAATAACCAATTGAAAAATGATGAGATGTATCGTCCAATTTTTTGATAAGAGTTTCTTGCTCCTTAATCTGTTGTTCCAAACTCTGTATAAGGATTTTTAACTTTTTATTTCCATTAACTAACTTTTTATTTTCATCAGTTAACTTCATATTTTTATTAAATAAACTTTTGTACTCTTTTGTTAAAAGTTGTTTTTCAATAACATTTTCTTTTTGAGATTTACTTAATACTTCATTGTTTTTTTTTGTAGTTTCAATTTCCTGATTTAATTTTTTTATCTTTTGTTGTAACTCTAATTGGATCTTATTAATTTTTTCCTTAGAATTTTCAATTTCCACATTTTGATTAATTGTATCTGCAAGTTTTTTTTCAATAGATTTACTTAATTTATTGTTTTCAACTGTTAGAATTTCAATCTTTTTTTTCATTTTATTGATTTGTTGATCACGAAAAATAATTTTTTGTTCTTTTTGAAAAATTTGTAATTCCAACTCTGCAAGATCTATTTTTAATTCTGGAGAAATAGTCTCTTCTTCACTAGGAAGTAATGTATCTAATGATTTATTTTCATCTGATTGTTTTTTTGGAAAAACTAAATATATCAATACTCCCACTACGATTAATACAAAAATTATTGTAATGTTGCGCTTTTTACGCCTTGCCCTTTCACCAACATATCCTTCCATATTAATTGCCTTCTACAATCAAACCCAAATAACTACAAAAATAAAATAAATTTTTTTCTTAATTTCGTTGTTTTATAGGATCAAACAAATAGGTTTTTTTGTATAAAAATTTTGTTATTTCTTATAAATCCGCTATTTTTCGAAGAGTTGTGAATGGAAGAATATCGCAAATATGAATAGTATTCGTATTTCCTATTTTTCCTTTTAATCCATATACCTCAATATTAAATCAATTCCAGGAGCCATCAGGCTCTTTTTTATTTAACAATATCCTTAACTCTTAAATCATGGCTGGCACTTACATAGCGTACTGTCTTTGTTTTAGAGCGCATTATAACCGATTGCGTAGTTGCTACTTCATTTTTAATCAGCACTCCTTTTAATAAAGTGCCATCTGTTACCCCTGTTGCCGAAAACATTACGTCGCCGGATGCTAAGTCGTTGGTACGATATATTCTATTGGGATCAGTAATACCCATACTACTAGCTCTTTCTTTGTCATAATCATTATCAAAAATTAGTTTAGTGTAAATTTTACCTCCAATACAACGCAATGCAGCAGCGGCAAGCACTCCTTCTGGGGAACCTCCTATTCCCATATATATATCCACACCACTATCCTCAAAAGATGTGGCAATAACCGCGCTCACATCTCCATCAAGAATAAGTTTAATACGCGCTCCTGTTGATCTTATTTTTTTAATCAACATTTCATGACGAGGTCGATCTAAAACACAGACAACGATATTTTCAATTTTTATTTCAGAATATTTTGCAAAGCTTGTAATAATATCATCAGCAGGTGATTCAGGATCAATATCGAGTCCTTCATATTTTTTCCCATACGCAATCTTGTGCATATAAATATCGGGAGAGTGAAGGAAGCCCCCCGCTTCTGCCATAGCTAAAACAGACAAAGCATTTTCACCACCTTTTGCTGTTATTGTTGTTCCTTCCAAAGGATCCAGAGCTATATCAACTTTTGGTCCACCCAATCCAACTTTCTCTCCTATATACAGCATAGGGGCTTTGTCGCGCTCTCCTTCCCCAATAATAATTGTGCCACTTATTGACAGATTATTGAGGAATTCACGCATCGCATTAACAGCCGCTTGATCTGCTGCTTTTTCATCACCTCTTCCCATATGAAGGGAACTAGACAAAGCAGCAGCTTCAGTGATACGTACCGCTTCCAGAGCTAAATTACGATCAAGAAATTCTGTAGTCATTCATTCAGTTTATAGAAATTTATTAAGAATTAGTAGAAATTTTTTTAAAACTACATATTTGCATAACTCGGTCCACCCCCACCTTCTGGTGTTACCCAAGTAATATTTTGTGTTGGTTCCTTAATGTCACACGTCTTGCAATGAATACAATTCTGCGCGTTAATAACAAATTGTGGATTAAGATCATCTTTGTCTCGTTGAATTTCATAAACCCCGACTGGACAATATCGTTGTGCTGGCTCATCATATTTACCTAACGTATAATTAACTGGAAGATTGGTGTCTTTTAATTGTAAATGAATTGGTTGATTTTCTTCATGATTTGTTCCAGTCAAATAAACTGAACTAGTCTTATCAAAAGATAATACATCGTCATATTTAGGATAGTCGATTTTTTTTATTTCATTTGCTGGCGACAGAGTCTCATGGTCTGCATGAGAATGCTTTAGTGTAAATGGAAGATACCCACGAAAAAGAAGTTGATCAATTCCAGTAAATACTATCCCTGGAATTAAACCCCAATTAAAACTTGGCTTAACATTGCGCGCTTTGTATAGTTCTTGATAAATCCATGATTGCTTAAATTTTTCTGCATATCCAGATAATGATTCGTTATTAGATAAAAACTCATTGATTGTTTCAGCGGCTATCATTCCACTTTTCATTGCTGTGTGAGAACCTTTGATTTTTGGCATGTTTAAGGTGCCTGCATCACACCCAACAAGAAGCCCTCCAGGCATATACATAGTGGGCAAGCTCTGTAACCCTCCTTCAATCAGCGCTCTTGCCCCAAAAGCAATACGTTTACCTCCTTTTAAAATTTTACTAATAGCAGAATGAGTTTTAAAGCGTTGAAATTCATCGTAGGGAGATAAGTGTGGATTGCGATAATCAAGACCAATGACATAGCCAATAAAAATTTGATTATTTTCGGCATGATAACAAAAACTTCCACCATATGTATTGTGATCAAGGGGCCAACCTGCGGTATGCATTACCATTCCTTCTTTGTGTTGTTCTGGACTGACTTTCCATATTTCTTTAAAGCCAATACCGTATTGTTGAGAAGATTTACCTGTATCCAAAGCATATTTTTGAATAACTTCTTTTCCTAAATGACCTCGACAACCTTCTGCTAACACGGTTACTTTTCCATGAATCTCAATTCCGGGCTCAAAAGTATCTTTTTTATTTCCTTGTTTGTCCAAGCCCATATCCCCTGTTTGAACACCTTTTACAGATCCATCCTCATGATATAGTAATTTTGAAGCAGGAAAACCTGGGAAGATTTCCACACCTAATGCTTCTGCTTGTTCGCCCAGCCAACGACATAAATTGGCAAGGCTAATAATATAATTTTTATGATTTTTTTGAACAGCAGGCAATAACCAGGTAGGCCAACTAAATGATGAAGATGAAGATAAAAATAAAAATTTTTCTTTAGAAACTTTTGTTTTGATAGGCGCTTTCTTTTCTTTCCAATCAGGAATTAACTCATCTAATGCTCGTGTTTCAAAAACATTTCCGCTTAAGATATGAGCCCCTACTTCTGATCCTTTCTCTAAGATACATACTGATACTGCGGGATTTAATTGACGTAGTTTAATAGCCGTCGCCAATCCTGCCGGACCTGCTCCTACAATCACCACATCATATTCCATTACTTCACGAGGTAAAGAATCACTCATTTTTCAAAACTTTTTTGTATATTTATTTTATTGAATATTTTTATTTTTGAATAGTATTTAATTTATCTAACTCAGCGGAAAATTTAGGAAGAACTTCAAATAGATCAGCGCACAAACCAAAATCTGCAACATTGAAAATTGGTGCTTCTTCATCTTTATTAATAGCAACAATAACTTTACTCTCTTTCATTCCTGCTAAATGTTGAATAGCTCCAGATATTCCAACGGCAATATATAAATCAGGAACAACCACTTTCCCAGTTTGACCAACTTGGTAATCATTACCAACATACCCGGCATCAACAGCAGCCCGTGAGGCTCCTACTGCCGCATTAAGTTTATCAGCAATTGCATTTAACATAGAAAAATTTTCAGCACTCTGAAGTCCACGTCCCCCAGATATTACAACACGTGCAGTACCCAATTCAGGACGATCTGATTTGGACTCTTCACGACCAACAAACTCAACTATATTTTTTTCTAAATCAAAAGTAATTTTTTCTACTTCACCACTACCACCTTCAGTCGCAGCTTGTTCAAACGAAGTTGGTCTAACAGTAATAATTTTTTTTTCATCCGTTGACTGAACCGTAGCTAAAGCATTTCCTGCATAAATGGGTCGGACAAAAGTATCTTTACTCTCAACTTTTATTATATCGCTAATTTGAGCTATATCTAAAATAGCCGCAACTCGAGGCAAAATATTTTTCCCAAAAGTTGTTGCTGGGGCAAGAATATGACTGTAATTATTAGCAAGTGAGATAATTATAGGAGCGATGTTTTCTGCAATCGGATTTTGATACTGAGGGTCATCAACCACAATAACTTTATTAACATTTTGTATATTCACTATTTTATTAGCAAGATCTTCACAAGAATTTCCTACCAATAATACTTCAATGTTTTGATCAATTTGTGAAGCTGCACCAATAGTATTAAGAGTAGATGATTTAATTTCAGTATTATTGTGCTCTGCTAGAACTAGGACACTCATTTCATATTACCTTTGCCTCATGCTTTAATTTTTGAACTAACTCTGCAACATCCGCTACCATAACGCCCTTTTCTCTTTTAGGAGGTTCAGTTACTTTGAGTTGCCTAACACGAGGAGAAACATCTATTCCAAGTTCGTCAGATGTATAATTATCAATCGGTTTCTTTTTAGCTTTCATAATATTGGGAAGTGAAGCATAACGAGGTTCATTTAAGCGCAAATCACAAGTAGCAACAATTGGAAAAGGGAGTTTAACTTTTTCTAATCCTTCATCTATTTCTCGCGTAATTATAGCTGCACTTGCTTCTAATTCAATTTTTGAAGCAAACGTTCCTTGTGCCCAACCCAATAATGCAGATAACATTTGGCCTGTTTGATTACTATCATCATCAATAGCTTGTTTTCCTAACAAAACAATTTGTGGTTTTTCTTTTTCAACAATTTTTTGTAAAATTTTTGCAACAGCTAATGGCTCAACATCATGAGTAGCCTTCACATGTATTCCTCTATCTGCACCCATAGCCAGGGCTGTACGAATGGTTTCTTGAGCCTTTTCTTCTCCAATCGAAATAGCGATCACCTCTTCTGCTTTACCTGACTCTTTAATTCTCAAAGCCTCCTCAACCGCATTTTCATCGGGAGGATTCATTGACATTTTTACATTTTCCGTCTCCACGCCAGTACTGTCAGATTTTACCCGTATTTGAACGTTGTAATCAATCACTCTTTTAACTGCGACTAAAATTTTCATTTTCCTATGCTCTTATAAAATTATTATCTGGATCATAGGGACTATCCTGAATGACCTCAACATCATAAGTGGTACCTAAAATATCCATAGTTAATTTTGATCCAACTGCTGCATAATCAGGTTGTACCATACCAATTGCTAGAGATTTTTCCACTCTAAAACCATAGTTACCTCCTGTCGCACGACCAATGACTTTATCCCCTTTATAGATCGGATTATTACCTAAAGTGTCTGCATCTTTAACTTCTTTAACTTCAAGTGTTACAAGTTTATTTTGGAAACCTTTTTGTTGCCATTGAACCAAAGCATCCCGTCCAATAAAATTACCTTTATTGAGATGAACAAAACGATCCAAACTCGATTCAAACGGCGAATACTCAATTGACATCTCCGTACCGATTAATTTATATGTTTTTTCTATACGCAAGCTATCCATTGCCCTGATACCAAATGGTTTTAATTTAAATTCCTTACCTACTTCCATTAATCTATCAAAAATATGATTCTGATATTCTATAGAATGATGAAGTTCCCATCCTAACTCCCCAACAAAATTCATACGCATAGCTATAGTAGGTGCTAAACCAACATCAATTTTTTGAGATGACAACCAAGGAAAGTTTTCGTTTGAAAAATCAGCTGAAGAAACTTTAGACATTAAATCTCTCGCTTTTGGACCAGCCAAAACCAGGACACCTATACTATTTGTTAAATTTTCAAATTTTACAGATCTGTCTTTTGGCATCCATTGTTGAATCCAATCGTGATCAAGACGTTGAAATGCCCCTGCTGAAACAATATAATAAGAGTCATTGCTTTCTTTCGCTATAGTGTATTCAGAAAGCACTCCTCCATTTTTATTAAGTGCATGACAAAGATTTACACGTCCATTTTTTTTAGGTAATTTGTTTGCAACAAGATTATCAAGTAATCTTTCTGCTCCCGGACCTGAAATTCGGCATTTAGCAAATGCGGTCATGTCTAACAAACCAACATTCTCTTGAACATTTTTACATTCATTTCCAACGTGCTCAAACCACTTTGATCGTCTAAAGGACCAATCATCAATTTGCTCCACACCCTTAGGTGCGAACCAATTCGCTCTTTCCCATCCAAATTTTTGACCAAATACCGCTCCAAGGTCCTTTAATCTATCGTAACATGGCGCTTGTCGTAATGGTCTTCCAGCTTCACGCTCCTCATCAGGATAATGAATAGTAAAAACATTAGCATAAGCTTCTTCATTCTTCTGTATTAGAAATGATTTAGTAACGTAATCACCAAAACGACGTGGGTCCACCCCCATCATATCAATAGTGGGTTCACCATCAACCATCCATTCACCCAATTGCCATCCAGCTCCACCAGCAGCTGTAATGCCAAAACTATGTCCCTCATTAATCCAAAAATTCTTTAAACCCCACGCAGGACCAACAATAGGGCTACCGTCTGGCGTATAACAAATGGCCCCATTATAAACTTTTTTCACTCCTACTTCGCCAAAAATTGGAACACGTTGAATTGCAGATTCAATATGTGACTCTAAACGATCTAGGTCTTCCTGGAATAATTCAAATTCTGAATCCTTGCTGGGTCCATCAACATAACATGCTGGAGCGTCCTTTTCATATGGGCCCAATATCAAACCTCCCGCTTCCTCTCGCATATACCATGAACTATCAGAGTCCCTTAAAACGCCCATTTCAGGCAAACCTTGTTCTTTACGTTTTTGAATTTCGGGATGTGGTTCGGTAACGATATATTGGTGCTCTACAGGAATAACAGGGAGATCTAATCCAACCATTTTTCCTGTTTGTCTAGCAAAGTTTCCTGAACAAGAAACAATATGCTCACATGCTATTTCCCCTTTATCTGTTTCTACAGTCCATGTTTCATCATTGTTTTGTTTAATGCCAACAACATTGGTATTGCGATAAATTTCTGCACCTTTGTCTCTTGCCCCCTTAGCTAAAGCTTGTGTTAAATCAGCTGGTTGAATATAACCATCTTCAGGATGCTGTATTGCTCCGATCAAACCGTCTGTATTACACAATGGCCAAATGTCTTTTACCTGCTCAGGAGTTAAAAATTTTACTTCAACACCGATTGTTTTAGCAACACCTGCATATTGATAATACTCATCCATCCTATCTTGAGTAGTTGCCAAACGAATATTACTAACTACACTAAATCCTACATTTTGGCCTGTTTCTTCTTCAAGTGTTTTATAAAAATCGACGGCATATTTATGCAATTGTCCAACAGAATAACTCATATTAAACAAAGGTAGCAGTCCTGCGGCGTGCCATGTTGAACCAGAGGTAAGTTCCTTTCGCTCTACAAGAACAACGTCACTCCATCCCTTTTTTGCCAAATGATAGAGAGTACTAACCCCAACAACTCCACCTCCAACAATTACGACTTTAGCCTTTGATTTCATAAAAATTAAAATTCCAAAAAATTTCTGTACTTCTCTAATCACATTAAATATGGTGGGTCAATCATGGGATTAAGACTAAGTCAAATTATCACAGTGTTTCTTTTCTGCCTAAACGGAGGACATATCCAAGCTGAAATGACGCTTAAAGATCTGATCTTCGATGAAAGTACTCCGTATCATTTAAAAATTCTCGATGTATTGCCCAGCGAAGCTAAAATTCAAGTCGGCTCTGATAGCGCAAAACACACTATTATTGAATTCATGGATTATTTCTGTGGTTATTGTAAAAAAATACATCCTGAATTAATTGACTTAGCAACTTCAAGGGAAGATGTGAGATTAGTTTTTTTACAGCATCCTATTTTAAATGAAACTTCTTTGGTTCTTGCTAAAATAGTAGTTGCCGCTAGTTTACAAGATAAAAGTTTTGAACTTCATAATGCAATTTTTTCCATAGAAGGTTCTCTTACCTCAGAAAAATTAGAATCAGCAATTATAGAAGTTGGGTTAAATGCAGTGCAGTTGAGAGATGACATGAATAGGGATGATGTGGCGAAAATGATTAAACTGTCTTCCTTTTTAGCCGGAGGATCTGGAGCACGAGGAACACCCGCTATGTTCATCAATGATATTTTCTCTCCAGGATACTTATCTAGAGGACAAATTGAAGGAATGCTAAGATAAAAACGTCCCCAAAATAAATTAGAGACGTTAATTAACTATATATTTTTATGCAGTTGCCTTGGATACTTCTCGAGTATTCGCATTGAATGACTCTGTAAAGGGAATAGATACAACTTCTGCATCCACTGGAACCCCTGGTGTATCAGAATACATATCAGGCAAATGAACTTTAAACTTTTGTCCAGTCTTTCCAATTGGAAATCCATTTTTACTTAAAGAACCTTCAAATGGAACATAACCCATTGCAATATTTCTTTTTTGCTCGGGGTGATACCATGGAGAGGTAATATAACCACAAGGCTCTCCTCCTTCGGCAGGAGAAATAAGCCAGAAATCAGGCGCATACTCCTCAACAGGCTTTCCACCAAAAGTCATTCCAACTAATTGAAGTTTATATGGTTTATTGTCTGACTGTAAGTCCGTTTTTATTTTTTCTAATGCTTCTTTGCCTACATAGTTAGCGGATTTATTCCATTCTCCTTTACCTGAAAGTGAAACTTGGTATCCAAGATTACACTGAAAAGGATTGTGCTGATTATCCATATCCTGACCCCATGACAATATTCCTGCTTGAATTCGCCTGTGGTGAGCGGGTGCAATAACCATTAAACTATGTTTTTTCCCCGCTTCCAAAACAGCATTCCACATATCATCAGCATAAAGTGTTGCATCTCGTAAATAAATTTCATACCCAGCTTCTCCAGAAAAACCTGATTGCGATATTACACAATCTCTACTACCCACTTTGGCTTCTGCCAATCCATAGAAAGGCATATTATCCAGATCAACTTGATCACCGATCAAATCCTTCATCAAAGCTAATGATTTCGGACCTTGAATTTGAACAGGTGCTACATCAATTTCATCAATTTCAACATTAAATCTCTTATCATGATTTACTCCTTGTAAATAAAAACTAACATCAGAGTCTGAAAGTGAAAACCAAAATTCATCTTTAGAAAGCCTTAAAAGAATAGGGTCGTTTAGCACTCCTCCCATGTGATTACATAATATGATATACCGTGCCCTCATTGGGGATATTTTAGTTGCATCACGTGTAATGACATAGTCCACAAAAGCTTCTGCATCTGGACCTATTACTTGTATTTGCCTTTCAACAGCGACGTTCCACATAGTAACGTGATTTTTAATCGCCTCGTATTCAACCATTGCACCGCCATCTTCAGGCTTAACATAACCACGAGGATGATAAATTCGGTTATAAACTGTTGCTCTCCAGCATCCAGCTTCCATAGATAAGTGCCAATAAGGTGATTTTCTAACACGTGTAGAAATCAACATTTGCACAGGAGTTGGCCCACTTTGACGAAGGTTGTATGGAACCTTCCTATCAGATTGGTCAACTGTTGTTACATGCTTGATCATGCTTAACTCCTCAATAATAATAATTATCATGACGCGGTATCTAAAGTTCTTTTTGAACGCAATAAAAAACTTGGCATTTATCAAAATATTTTGGGGATTCATAAATCTTAAATCTGACAATCTTGGGCCATATTTTTGACAATAAAATGAAAGATAGAGAATTGTGTATTTGCTAATGAAGATTATTCTCCCCCTTAGCCTTTTATTTCTTTTTTCATGTTCCGCAAGTTATGAAAAGCTGAGCAAAGAATCATTTAATCCCCCTACA
>Ga0066860_10001566_pt1 | contig 10222 bp, 9 predicted proteins | sample ETN07SmetaG_FD_65601 | JGI IMG/M metagenome (GOLD analysis project Ga0066860, IMG submission 65601) | Marine microbial and viral communities from oxygen minimum zone, Eastern Pacific Ocean - ETNP2014F14-07SV275 | ecosystem: Environmental > Aquatic > Marine > Oceanic ... | reverse complement strand
AGCCGGACGAGCCGCCGGTGCCTGGCGTGCCGCAGCGCTTGGACGACCTTGAACACGACCGAGTTCCGCAGCGCCGTGTCCGACACCTCGAGGCCGCGCTCGATCATCACTCGCTCCGCCAACTCCCGGGTGGTCAGCTCGGCGTCCACCCCCAGGTGCTGCACGCAGATGTCGGCAATCTCGCCTTTCTTGAAGAAGCCGTGGCTCACGATGTAGCGCGCACGCCGGCGCTCGGGCGCCGCGAATAGCTCGATCGTCGCGTTCACATGGGCAAGGTCGTGCTTCGCATGCGCGATCTGCGTCTCGTACGCCTTGATCTGCCCGAGGATCTCGGCGCGTTTCTGCGTCAGCGTCTGGATGATCAGGGGCTCGGTCATGCCACCATTGCAGCGAACTTCATCATCTCGGTCCATCCGGCAAACTGGTGCATCTGCTACCTAAGACCGAGCTGCTCGACGGGGAGATCTTCTACACGTTGCGCGAGGCGCAGATCCTGATCGAGAGATGGCGGAAGCACTACAACACTGTTCGGCCCCACAGTGCCTTGGGCTATCGCCCGCCGGCGCCGGAAAGCATCGTGCCCGTCGACCGGAGGCCGACCATGCATTAACAATTAACCTGGAGCACTCAGTGGGGGCAGCTCACTCGGACGGCCCGGGCTCGAAGGCCTCCCGAAACTGGGCGGCCGCCCGCTCCTTGTCGTGCCAGACCATCTCCTGAAGGCGCGCCAGCAGCAGCGCGCGGTTATCATGAAGGCAGTGCGCCAGCTCCGATCCCAATTCCCGCAACCGCGCCCTTTCCGCGCGCTTGAGCCATGCCAGCCGGACCTCGGCCTCTGTCAAGGCCAGCGCTGCGAGTTCGCGTGATCCAAGACAACTTGGGTCCGGCCGCGCCGCCTCGTCTGCTACAATAATCCGGAATCCGGTACATCGCCTCCAGTTCGGCTGCGTCGGGCGCAGCATAGAACCCGTGGCGCCGGGCGTTCCGCGCGGATGCCGCCTTGCCGGTGGAGGTCCGGGGGCCGGTGCTACGCCCGGCGTTGCGGCGGTTGGCTTTTGTTGCTTCCGAGTCGTCATTCGGCGGCCAGCTCAGCCTCGGGCGGCATTGGCCGGCGACGCTTCTGAAGCATCTCCAACTCTTCCCGCAGACCTCGGCGCTCTTCGATGAGCGCCGCCAGTCTCTGCTCGTGCCGACCGATCTCGCCCGCGACCTGAAGATAAGCTTCGGAAACGATATCCTCGAACCCATGGCCGGCAGCTTCTATCCGGTCCTGCACCTCTTGCCTGGCAACCGGATCCGGCCCCACCAACGCGCGCCCCATGGCCTCATATTTGGGCTAGACAAGCCCCAGATCCAGAGGCATCGTCGGCGGCCCCTGCAGAAGGACAGCAGCCACCTTGGCGATCTGGCACCGGAGCAACGTCTTCTGCAAGCGGCGGCGGCGCAGTATGTCCCATTGAACCTCCGTGAGATTGCGCACCAGAAGCATTTCATATGCAGTCGCGGGTGGGAATTCGTCGCTCAGCGCCTCCGTCAGATCCTGGAACTGGGCGGGGTCTTCGTCGAGCTAGAGACTGGGCGATCCGAGCAACGCCGTGATGAGATCGCTCAGCTTTCGGAATGACAGGCTTCGGGGCATATTGGGTCCTGCTCAGATGGTTGAGTTGCTCACAAAATCCACCTAGGCCCTCCTGCCCTGCGAGCGCCGAAAGAGTGGCGCCGCTGGCGTTTCAGGAGGTCCGCCAATTGTTCTATGGAAGAAGGTAACGCGTGTATAGCGGGGCACGCCGCAAACTGCTGTTGCATTGCCGGCATCGAGTGCGCGAACGCCCACGCCCGATGCGGCCTCTTATCGTCGGTTTGCCGAGCCGCCCGGAGAGCACGAGACAATCTTCCTCGTCCAGCATCGCTGGCCCGCTTGCAGCACAACCGCAGAATGCTATGACCGCGTCAGGAGCCACTTGCCCCTGCTGCATTCCGACCGGAGTCCCCCAATGCCACCGCCGCGCCATCCATTTCGGGCGGGCTTTCGCGACTGCCTGCCCTTCGTGCTGATCGTGATCCCGTTCTCGACGCTGTTCGGCGTGGTCGCCCGCGACGCCGGGCTCGACCTGCTGCAGGTGATGTCGATGTCGGTGATCGTCATCGCGGGCGCGTCGCAGTTCACCGCACTGGCATTGTTGCAGGACGGCGCGCCGGTCTTCGTGGCGCTGCTGGCGGCGCTGGCGGTGAACCTGCGCATGGCGATGTATTCCGCCGCCCTCGTACCGCATCTGGGCGCGGCTCCGCTGGGGGCGCGGGCGCTCGCGGCCTATCTCATGGTCGATCAAAGCTTCGCCGTGGCGGTGCGCCGCTACGAAGACAGCCCCGAAATGACCCTGTCGCAGAAGCTGCGCTATTATTTCGGCTGCATGGCGGTGGTCTGCCCGATCTGGTATGGCTGCACCTTGGCTGGCGCGCTGATGGGACAGGCAATCCCGGCCTCGCTCTCGCTCGATTTCGCGGTCCCGGTCTGCTTCATCGCGTTGCTGGCGCCCCTGCTGCGCAGCCTGCCGCATCTGCTCGCCGCCTTGGTCTCCTCCGTCGTCACCATCGGCTTCGCCTGGCTGCCGTGGAATCTCGGCCTGCCGATCGCCGCCATGGCCGCAATGGTCGCCGGCGCTCAGGCCGAACTGTTCCTGCGCCGCCGGGCGGCACGGCGCGCGGAGTGCCCGGCATGATCGGCACCTTCGAGTTCTGGAGCCTGACCCTCGCGCTCGGGTTTGGGACCTTTCTGATCCGATTTTCTTTCCTCGGGCTCCTGGGCGGCCGACAGCTGCCCGATTGGCTGCTGCTGCACCTTAAATATGTCGGCGTGGCAGTGTTTCCCGCGCTGATCGTGCCCGCCGTCCTCTGGCCCGCTGCCACGGGTGGCGAGACGCAGCTGCCGCGGGTGATCGCGGCGCTGGCAGCGGTGGCGGCAGGGCTGCGCTTTGGCCCGGTCGGCGCGATCGTCGCCGGGCTGGCGGTGCTTTATGGCGCTCAAGCCTTGTCGTGAGCCGAACTCCGCTCAAGCGCATGTGTCCGCCGCGCCACGTCAGCGGTTTCGCTGGTCCCCACGGCTTGTTCCGCGCCCCGCCTGCGATAGGCACGGCGACAAAGAGCAGAACGCCCCCAGGCCGAAAAGGCAGCACAGTCGGTTGACCCTCAAGCACACCCTCCTCGCCACAAGTGTCGCGATGTTCGCGGTTACCGGATCCACCCAGGCCGAGCAGCAGGCCCGCTACAACATGTATGGCGGTCCCGGCCTGATCGACATGCCATCGGCTCATGATCGGCCGGCGGCAGAGCTGGCCTTCAGCGGCGTCTACCTGAACAACCACAATCGCACGGTGGTGTCGTTCCAGCCGTTTGAGCGGCTGTTTGTCGGTGTGCGTTATGTCATGCGTGAGTTCGACCTTAGGGAGGACCGAGGGCTAAATTACGACCGTAGCCTGTTGGTCCACTACAATGTTCTGGAGGAATCGGGGTGGCGTCCCGCCCTGTCCTTTGGAATGATCGACCTTATCGGGAACAGTTACTTTTCCTCGGAATATGTTGTCGCTTCCAAGCAGATCGGTGAGCGCCTTGAGCTTACCGCTGGCATTGGATGGGGCCGACTGGCTGGGGCTGGGACATTCCGCAACCCGCTCGCGCTGTTGCATGACAGTTTTGAAAACCGCGATGTGCGCGATACTGGCAAAGGCGGTGTGCCAGAAACCGGTGGTGTTTTCCAAGGTGATGCAGCGTTGTTTGGCGGCGTGGCTTGGAAAGCGACCGACCGTCTGACACTGCTCGCAGAACACAGTTCTCATGACTATAAGCTTGAGGACGGCAACTCCTTCGACAAGAACAGCTTGCTGAACTACGGCCTCGACTACCGGCTTAACGAGAATGCCGATCTCGGCCTCGCCTGGATGTACGGTTCTGAACTGAGCGCAAGGCTGACCTTCAAGGCCAACCCACGCTTCCCCCCAGCTGGAGCCGGACGCGAGCCGGCGCCGCCGCCGGTGGTGCCGCGCACCTCGATCGCGCAGCTGGGCTGGAATGTGACAGACGGCGCGACGCAGGACCGCCTGGCCAGCGGCCTGAAAGCAATCGATCTGGAATTGCGGGCGCTCGACATCACGGGTGAAACGGCTCGTGTCGACATCATTAACCCGACCTACGGCCGTACCTCGCAGGCGATCGGGCGAACGGCGCGCGTTCTGAGCGCGACGCTGCCCGCCGAGATCACCCGCTTCACGATCACACCGATCGAAAAAGGCGTCGCCGGCTCCGCGGTGACCGTCGCGCGCGCCGACCTCGAGGCGCTCGAATACGACCCGATGGCCGGCCCCGAGAGCTTGGCCCGCAGCGGCTTCGCCCCCACCCAGCCGCTGCCACCGATCCCGGCGGCCCATCCCGATTTCGATTGGGGCATCGCGCCCTATATTGCGCCGAGCCTGTTCGACCCCGACGATCCGCTGCGCGCCGATGCCGGCGTCGCTCTCTCGGCCAGCGTGTCGCCCTGGAGTGGTGGCCTGATCTCGGGTCGGGTGCGCCAGAAGCTGATCGGCAATCTCGACGAGTCCGAGCGCCCTTCGACATCCGTGCTGCCGCATGTGCGCAGCGACGCGAACATCTACCAGCGCGAGGGCACGACCGCGCTCTCCACCCTGACCGCCGCGCAATACGTTCAGCCCGCGCCCGAGTTCTATGGCAGGGTGACGGCGGGCTATCTCGAGCCGATGTTCGGCGGCGTCTCGACCGAGCTCCTGTGGAAGCCGCAGGACAGCCGTCTCGCGCTCGGCGCCGAGGCGAACTACGTGGTCCAGCGCGATTACGACCAGGCTTTCGGCTTCCAGGACTACGAGGTCGCCACCGGGCATGTCTCGGCCTATTACGACATCGGCGGTGGCTATCGCGGACAGATCGACATGGGCCGCTACCTCGCGGGGGATTGGGGCGCGACCTTCACTCTTGACCGCGAGTTCGAGAACGGCTGGAGCCTCGGCGCATTCGCGACGCTGACCGATGTGCCTTTCGACGATTTCGGCGAGGGCTCCTTCGACAAGGGCTTGCGGCTGACTATCCCGATCGACTGGGTGAGGGGCGAGCCGACCCGAGACGACTTCTCTACGGTGATCCGGCCGGTGACTCGCGACGGCGGAGCACGTCTCAAGGTCGAGGGCCGGCTCTACGAGACCGTGCGTGAATTGCACCAGCCGGAGCTGGGCGACAGCTGGGGGCGGTTCTGGAAATGAAGACGACGCTGATCCTTCTGGCGGCTACCGCCATGCTTTCGGGCTGTGGACTGCTGCAGGGCCCTACTGCCGCCGATCCGCGCGAAACGCTGCGCCGTGCCGATCTCGACGCCGTCGGCAACCCTCTGCTGCTGGCAGTGCTGCCTGGAAAAGGCGTCTTCGCCTCGTTGATGCCTCTGGTGCGCAAGGGCGATACCCTCACCTGGGTCACTGCCGATGGCGTGACACTGGCCTTCGAGAACGGCGTGCTGACCGGTTCCCGAGGCCTCGGCGACGATCTGATGGGTGGCGATGCCGGCGGCACGGCCAGCGCCATCGCCGGGGGGGCGACGCGTTATGCCCGGCGCTACGGTTACCTGTCGGGCGACAACCAGTGGATCGCGCTGCAGTTTCGATGCGAGGTCACCGCTAGGCAGGACGAGACGATCGTCATCGTCGAGCACCGGCAGGCCACCCGCCGGACCGACGAGCGCTGCAGCGGCAATGATCTCGTCGTGGAGAACAGCTACTGGGCGGGGTCGGACGGCCTGGTCTGGAAGTCGCGGCAATGGGTCGGGCCCGAAGTCGGTTATCTGGAAACTGAACGGCTGGTGCGGTAAGGGCGGCAATCCCTACCCTACCGGCTAATGTGCGCTATCGATTACCGGAATGATGCTCGATATATCTTCGGCGAAGATCAACTCACTCAGACCTCTGTTCAGAGCTTCAGGCTCCAGCCGTGAGCGCATGTTCTGACTGACAGCTTTCTGCGAGGACCACGGACTGGGCTGCTGCTCGGCCGAGATATGACGTCAAGGTCACGTAACCGGGGTATGCCGGTTCTTCCGTTTCCGCAGCACTACCCTCTACGAATGGGAGCCTGGTTTTCCTGAAACCAAGCGTAGGTCTCCCTCAGTCCATCCAACAGGCCGATCCGGGACGACCAGCCCATCGCTTCCAGCCGGGAAACATCCATCAACTTGCGAGGCGTACCATCGGGTTTGCTCGTATCAAAGCCGATCCGGCCCTGGAAGCCAGCGATCTCCGCTACTAGTCGAGCGAGGTCAGCGATCGAGATGTCCTGCCCTGCGCCGACATTTATGTGGCTCAGCATGGGCTGGGTCTCGCGGCAATAGATTTCGCGGGGCAGATCCATGACGAAGAGCGAAGCCTCGGCCATGTCATCGACATGCAGGAACTCGCGCTTCGGCTTTCCCGTGCCCCAGATAGTTACCTCCTCCGCGCCCTGCTGCACTGCCTCGTGAAAACGCCGTATCAGCGCAGGCAGAACGTGGCTGTTTTCGGGGTGGAAGTTGTCGCCCGGCCCATAGAGGTTGGTGGGCATCACCGAACGATAGTCGCGCCCATGCTGGCGGTTGAAGCTCTCGCACAACTTGATCCCGGCGATCTTGGCGATGGCGTAGGGCTCGTTGGTCGGCTCGAGCGAGCCAGTGAGTAGCGCATCCTCGGACATCGGCTGCGGTGCCTCGCGCGGGTAAATGCATGAGGACCCGAGGAAAAGCAGCCGCTGCACCCCCGCCTCGTGCGCCTGGCCGATCACGTTGGCCTGGATCAGAAGGTTGTCGTAGATGAAGTCGGCCGGATAGGTGTTGTTGGCGTGGATGCCACCAACCTTCGCGGCGGCAAGGATCACAGCGTCGGGACGCTCGGCCTGCATGAACGCCTGCACGGCCGCCTGATCACGCAGGTCGAGCTCAGCCGAGCTGCGGGTGATCAGCGCGTCCTCGCCGCGCGCCTCGAGCCGGCGCAGGATCGCGCTGCCGACCATGCCGCGATGGCCAGCCACGTAGATTTTCGCCATGCGCTCAGCCCTCCAGGCTGACGGGCAATTCGAGCCCGTGAACCTTTAGCAGCGCGTGGCGACGGGCCGATCTGTGATCCGCCTCGACCATCTCGCGGCACATCTCGCGCGCGGTGATCTCGGGCACCCAGCCCAGCTTCTCGCGCGCCTTCCTCGGATCGCCCAGCAGCGTCTCGACCTCGGCGGGGCGGAAGTAGCGCGGATCGATCCGCACGATCACGTCGCCCCGCTTCGCCATCGGCGCCAGATCCCCGGTCACCGTCTCGACCACGCCAATCTCGTCAACGCCCTCGCCTTCGAAGCGCAGCCTGATGCCGAGGTCCTCGGCCGCCCAGGTGATGAACTCGCGCACCGAGTACTGCTTGCCTGTGGCGATCACGAAGTCCTCGGGCGCCTCCTGCTGCAGCATCATCCACTGCATCCTGACGTAGTCCTTGGCGTGACCCCAGTCGCGCAGCGCGTCGATGTTGCCCATGTAGAGACAGGGTTCTAGCCCCATCGCGATGTTGGACAGGCCGCGGGTGATCTTGCGGGTCACGAAGGTCTCGCCGCGGCGCGGGCTCTCATGGTTGAACAGGATGCCGTTGCAGGCATACATGCCATAGGCCTCGCGGTAGTTCACCGCGATCCAGTAGGCATACATTTTGGCCACGGCGTAGGGGCTCCGCGGATGGAAAGGCGTGGTCTCGGTCTGGGGAATCTCCTGCACGAGGCCGTAAAGTTCGGAGGTCGAGGCTTGGTAGAAACGGGTTTCTTTCTCTCGTCCTAGAAAGCGGATCGCCTCCAGCAGACGCAGCGTGCCCATCGCATCGACGTCGGCGGTGTATTCAGGCGCCTCGAAGCTCACCGCAACGTGGGATTGGGCACCGAGGTTATAGACCTCGTCCGGCTGCACTTCTGAGAGCAAACGGGTCAGGTTCGAACTATCAGACAGATCCCCATAATGAAGAAAAAACCGGGCATCATGGCTGTGCGGGTCCTCATAGATATGGTCCACGCGCTGGGTGTTGAACAACGAGGCCCGACGCTTGATCCCATGCACCTCATAGCCCTTTTCAAGCAGAAACTCGGCAAGGTAAGAGCCGTCTTGGCCCGTGACGCCAGTGATGAGGGCTTTCATTTTGACCTAGGTACTCTCTAGAAATATAAAATCTCGTCTCCGCTCGGCAGTTGGATTGGGATAGCCGCCCTTTCTCCCCAGACTTAATGCACCCTGCTGCTAATTGACATAAGTATGCCGCGGCTGGTCATACCGCTTATTATTACGAGACGTTAGCGCACCCTTTTCCTAGCAATCTCGCCAGCTAGCAAACGCAATTGACAAGTTTGAACGTGACCGTACGGAGAATAGCGCATTGCGACGCAAAAGAATCCGCCCAACCTCCAGTAGCTCGCAAACTAAAATCGAACAATGCGAAATAGTGAGAACTAATTTGCACAACTAAAGAATACCCACGTGGGACCCCACCACAAGTTGAACAGAAGTCGTAGGCCATCATCAAACCGAGGGTCAAAAAGAGGGCACTGCCGCTGGCCCCCTTCCACCAAACGATCTTCGGAGGTCATGTCCCGGGGCGTGGTGTAGCTGAGGCGGCCATCGGGTTTCTCGGTAGGGTCGGGTTGCGAAAGCCAACCTGAACCGAGGGATGCCCCCGATGACCAAACCCATGATGGACCTGAGAGAGCTCGTCGAGAAGAGCGGTGACGCGGATCTTCTGCGCGAGATGATTGGCTTTGCCGCCGAGCGCCTGATGGAGCTCGAGGTCGGCGGCCAGACCGGCGCCGCCTATGGCGAGAAGAGCCCTGAGCGTCGGGCGCAGCGCAACGGCTACCGTGACCGGGACTGGCAGACGCGGGCCGGGAACGTGGAGCTGCGCATTCCCAAGCTGCGGACGGGAAGCTATTTCCCCTCGTTTCTCGAGCCCCGGCGGGCCGTGGAGAAGGCGCTGACGGCGGTCATTCAGGAAGCCTATGTGCATGGCGTCTCGACGCGCGCCATGGACGATCTGGTGCAGGCCATGGGCGGCACCGGCATCTCGAAGAGCCAGGTCAGTCGGCTGTGCGAGGAGATCGACGAGCGGGTCGACGCTTTCCTGACCCGGCCGATCGAGGGCGAGTGGCCCTATCTCTGGATCGACGCCACCTATCTGAAGGTTCGTCAGGGCGGCCGCATCGTGTCCGTGGCCGTCACCATCGCCGTGGGCGTGAACACCGCTGGCCGTCGTGAAGTGCTCGGCATGGCCATCGGGCCCTCCGAAGCAGAGACGTTCTGGACCGATTTTCTGCGCGATCTCGTGCGCCGAGGGATGTCCGGCGTGAAGCTGGTGGTCAGCGATGGCCACGAAGGCATCAAGGCCGCTACGGCTCGTGTGCTGTCTACGACTTGGCAGCGGTGCCGTGTGCATTTCCAGCGAAACGCCTTGGCTCATGCCGGCAAGAGCAGCCGGCGGGTGGTCTCGGCCTTCATCGCCACGGCCTTTGCCCAGCCCGACCACAGCGCGGCCAGAACGCAATGGCGCCTCGTGGCCGACCAGATGCGGAGCAAGCTTCCGAAGCTGGCCGCTCTCATGGACGGGGCCGAAGAGGATGTCCTCGCCTACATGACCTTTCCCCAGCAGCACCGGGCGAAGCTGCACTCAACGAATCCGATTGAGCGATTGAACGGGGAAATCAAACGGCGCACCGACGTCGTTGGCATCTTCCCCAATGAGGCCGCCATCCGGCGACTGGTCGGCGCGATCCTGATGGAGCAAACCGAGGAGTGGGCCGTGCAGCGCTCCCGCTACATGACGCTGGAAACGCTCGCGCCAGTCTGCGACGATCCCATCGTCAGCCTGCCTGCCGCGCAGACAGACTGATCAGCTCGGCCCGCCGACACCAGTCAGGCCAGTCAAGAGCTACACCACGTCGTGGGACACGATCTCTTCGGATCAGACCAAGGGCGTAGCAGAGATCAATTCACCAAGCTTGCCAGATACCGCCCATAGGCATTCTTTCCGAACTGCGTTGCCCGTTCGCGGAGCCGCTCCTTATCGATCCATCTAAGCCTATAGGCGATCTCTTCCGGGCTGCCGGTCTGTAGCCCTTGGCGCTCCTGCAGTGTGCGGACGAAGTTGCCGGCGTCGAGAAGCGAGCCATGGGTGCCGGTGTCGAGCCA
>Ga0066860_10001565_pt1 | contig 10229 bp, 10 predicted proteins | sample ETN07SmetaG_FD_65601 | JGI IMG/M metagenome (GOLD analysis project Ga0066860, IMG submission 65601) | Marine microbial and viral communities from oxygen minimum zone, Eastern Pacific Ocean - ETNP2014F14-07SV275 | ecosystem: Environmental > Aquatic > Marine > Oceanic ... | reverse complement strand
GTTTGATGGTACAAGCAAAGATTTGCTTGAAAAATATGATGACAGGGGTGTCTCAAATCAATTAATCAAAACATTAAGCTTGGAAAACTCGGTCGAACAACACGTAAAAGAGCTTAGTGGAGGAGAATTGCAAAGATTAGCGGTTGCTGTAGCTTCAGCAAAAGATGCAGATTTTTACTTTTTTGACGAACCATCATCATATAATGATATTTACCAGCGTACAAGTGTTGCAAGAGTAATACAAGACTTAGCAAAAATTGGTAAGAGTGTAATGGTAGTAGAACATGATTTAATGTTATTAGATTATGTAAGTGACTTGATTGAAGTTCTTTACGGAGTTTCTTCAGCATATGGCATTGTATCCAACGTACTATCTACAAAGGTAGGAATTAATGTATTTCTTGATGGTTATTTGCCAAACGAAAATGTTAGGTTTCGTGACAAAAAATTTACCTTTGATGTTTCATCAACTGCAGGGCAGTTTACAGAAGGAGAAACAATGATTCGATATCCTGTTCTTGAAAAAAAATATCCCAATTTTTCTGTTACTGTAGAACCTGGACAAATACGAAAAGGTGAAGTTTTAGGAATTATGGGTGCAAATGCTCTTGGTAAGACTACAATGATGAAAATGATTGCCGGTGCAGAAAAACCAGATTCAGGAAGTCTAAATAAGAAGATCAAAATTTCGTATAAACCACAATATCTTTTGAATGACGTAGATGTTGATGTTGTATCACTGTTGAATAAAGCAAATGAGGGACTAATTGAGGGAAGTCAAGAGGAAGAACAAATAATCGATCCGTTAAAAATCAAAAAATTGTATAACAAATCAATTAAAAATTTGTCTGGCGGAGAGCTTCAAAAAGTTTCAATTGCTGCATGTCTTCTACAAAAGGTTGATCTGTATGCTCTTGATGAACCATCTGCATTTTTAGATGTGGAAGACAGAATAGCTGTTGCTAAATTTATTCAACAGTTTACCAGGTCTTTTGGAAAATCAGCTATGGTGATTGATCATGATTTACAATTATTAGATCTTATCTCCGACTCGATAGTTATTTTTCAAGGAACATCAGGTATTAATGGACATGCCTCATCTCCCATGCCAAAAGTAGATGCTATGAATGAATTTCTAAAATCATTGAATATTACATTTAGAAGAGATGAAAAGAGCAAAAGACCACGAGTTAATAAGGAAAACAGTAGATTGGACAAAACACAAAAGGCATCTTCTAATTTCTATTACTAAATTGTCACGTATGTTAAAAAAAACATTAGAAGCTATTCTTACTTCAAAAGAATCTGATGAATTGATTTCAGCATTCGACCAAGTTGGCAACATCATCATAGTAAGAATACCTGATTCGTTGTTATCAAAGAAAAAATTGATTGGTGAGACACTTTTGGAACAAGTGAAGAGTGCCAAGTCTGTTTTCTATCAATCATCCTCCGTAGAGGGAGAATTTAGAACACGAGATTTAGAAATTTTAGCGGGAGACGACAAAACAGAGACTGAGTACAGGGAATCTGGATGCAGATTTGTTGTTGATGTTAAAAAAGTATTTTTTTCTCCAAGACTATCATCTGAACGAATACGAATTGCAGAATTAGTAAATGATGATGAAGTAGTGGTTAATATGTTTGGAGGTATAGGTATGTTTTCAATTATTGCTGCAAAAAAGAAAAAATGCACTGTGTATAATATTGATATAAATCCTGATGCTGCCAAACTATGCAAAAAAAACATTGCGCTAAATAAACTTGCAGGAAATGTGATAACGATTCATGGTGACGCCCTCAAAGTTATAAAAAATCAATTGGAAAACAAGTCGGATAGAACGCTCATGTTACTCCCTGAAAAATCAGATGAATTTCTAAACTCCGCAGTTCTAACAACAAAAAGTAATGGTGTTATTCACTACTATTCACATATCCACGCTGACAAAAAATTAGATGCCCCAAAACTATCAGAGCTACATTTCATAGAGAAAATTCCTGTAAAATCTACAATACTAAAATCAAAAATAGTTAGACCTGTTGGTCCCAGATTCTATCAAACAGTAGTTGATGTTAGAATAGAAAAGTAGATTATTTCTCTTCATCTTGTATAATTGATGAAATAGGAGATTTTGTTGTAGCCATCATATATCCCATCCAAGATATTACACCCAGAATTCCCCCAACAATCATTAGAATAGTTAATTGCAAAACTATTGGACTCCAAACTGATAGCATCAAGAGATACGCATATGCAAAAAATGCTGATATGGATAGAATAAATATTAAAATGCCCCGAGTTTTGCGTTTTGACATTGCGCTAAACACCAACTCTTAGTTATTTATTTGAATCTAGCTAGGAAAATTAATTGCCATTAGATAGGCATCCTCGCCATCACGATAATATGATTTTAATCTCTGCTGTATAGTGAAGTCTATTTTCTCATATAATTTCACAGCTGCTACATTACTACATCTAACTTCCAAATACAGTTCTCCACATTGTCTTATTTTTACTCCTTTTATAGCCTCATCAACCAGTGCCATTCCTAACCCCCTACCACGATATTCATCCATCACAGAAACAGATACTACGTGGCCTTTTTTTACAAAACCCAATTTTTTAAAATTTGAAAACCCATATTCCATCTTGCACATTATGTAACCTATTATTTTTCCAGATATCTCAGCTACGACAAATGCCTCTGGTAACTCCGCAATAAGGCTCTCATAAAAGTAGTCAGAATAATGTTCAGGAAGTGTCCTGAGATTGATTTCCATTACAGGTATAATATCGACAAGTTCACATCGCCTAAAAATACAATCTCCTACTTGTCTTAGAATAACTTGCAATATTTCCAATTAGTACATCCAAATATTTATTTCTAAAGCAGAAAACCAATTAATGGAATATACTTGTATGATTTAAAATGACTGAACCAACTCAAGAACATGTAATCTCAATTGTTTCTTCGATCTTTGGAGTCGAAGATCTAATAATTAATGATGGGAGTTTGAAGTTCAAAATCGAAGATAAAGACTTCAAAAACAAGTTTGTTAGCCTAGCCAGACAATTAGAATTCATAAACATGCTAGCCCGTATTGAAAAAGATTCAGATGGAATCTATGTTTTTGTAACTAGCTTTGAGCGAAAAAAAAGAAAATGGTTATCAAAATCATGGATGCCGAGAATACTTTTTGCCGTGACCGTAACAATGGTATTGATTGATGGTTACTTTAGAACTGATTTTGTAAATACGCTTTCATTTATTGGGGATCCTTTTGAGATGTCAATTCTCTATGCGTTCTCACTTATAGGAATTCTAGGTGTGCATGAGTCTGGTCATTTAATTGCTGCTAAAAAACATAAAATCAAAACAAGTTGGCCATATTTTATACCTGGAATACCAGTTTTTGGTATACCAACGTTCGGCGCACTGATTCAGTCAAAAGGACTTATAATTAATCGAGACATTCTGTTTGATGTAGCAATTGCTGGTCCCATTGCAGGCTTAGTCATAGCAATAATAGTTTCTGTTTTTGGCGCGTATACATCACCGGAAATAGATATTGTGATAGCTGAAGAATTGTTTGAGAACTCACAACTAATAGAAATGAACCAACCATTGTTGATGACAGCGTCACTTGCAATTTTTGACAAAGGTGGGGACAATACACAAGTAATAATGTCTCCGATCTTATTTGCTGCTTGGATAGGATTTCTTATTACATTTTTGAATTTATTACCAGCGTGGCAGCTAGATGGGGGACATATGGCACGAGCTCTTTTTGGAAAAAAATGGCATCAAATTGCAACTTATGCAAGCATGGGTGTTTTGGCTGCTTTAGGATATTGGTTTATGGCATTGTTTATTCTATTATTAAGTAGCAGAAGCCAAGATGCAAAACCACTAGATGATGTTTCACCACTCACAAAAAACAGAAAAAAAATGTTTGTTGTTATTGCAATTCTTGGATTTTTGTGTGCACCATTACCACCAGGAATTCTACCTTAAAATAATACGTGCACCGTCAGTTACAACTTGCACTTTTTGTTTCTGACCTTGAATTTTTAACACGTGATCTATTATCTGTTTGATTCCATTAAACGGTTTTATGTTTAGTTTTTTTGCATAAAATTGCGGTAATATAGACAATAAACCTATTTGAAATTTCTTTTGGGTTTCAGTAAGGTATAAGAGATTTTCCATGCCAGTAATGTATTGTGAAGGTTTTTTCAAACGGTCTATATTCAAACGACCTTCTATGAAGTGTTGTATTGCATCTGAACCAATACCAAGCCTACATTCTCCAACCAATATGGCAAAACCATCGTTTTTTATTGATTCTGAACAATTCCACATGGATGATAAAGTTTTTCCGAGAGTATCATTACTGGATTCCTTTCCAGTACTTATTATCATAGTTCTGTGTTTACCAACATCCTTTATTGCATAGGAACTAAATGTTTTTGATAAAGAGGATGTAGATGAAGGATGTCCTACTGATAAATCACAGATGCCATTTGAATTTGCGATGATTTCTACTGCTAGCACTTCAAATTTTTGAGAAAATTTTTTTGCAATTTGAAAACTTTCTACGTTCTGCCCTGGTGAGGGAAGGTCTCCTTTTCGCTTTTCATATGCTGAAAGCATTGATTCTGGTCCAAATTTTTTTAATAGTCTTGTAGAAATGGTTTCAAAGCCAAACATTCCATCAAATTCCATTTCAGCCACAAAAACCAAGTTAGAATTGGATTCATCCATGTTAGAAAATTCAGATATAGAACTTTGCTCGGGAAGGTATCTTTTTACAGTGTTAATGATTTTTCTATCAGCAAAAATAGAGGGTTTTGGAATAGACTTCTCTTCACATTTTACAAGTATGGTTGAAAGTATTTTTTTTACAGACTCGGAAGCGTTGAGAACCACAAGTTCTGTTGGCTTTGAAAGATCTAATGATTCAAGTTTAGATTTTATATCAGAGTCTGAAAGAGTTTTTCCCTCAACGGCAAGTTTTTGTTCAAGATTTTCTGCCTTTATATCTAAAACTACTTCCGCTTCTCCATAATTTAACCATATTTCGGGCATGATTTACTAAAAATACAAACCAAAATAAATCCAGTTAAGTTAAATTTGGTATGGAGTTTGTGAAAGAGTTTGCAATATTTTTGTTCAAAAATAACATAATTAAATTCGGAAATTTTACACTCTCTAGTGGAAAAAAAAGTTCATACTATATAGATCTAAGATTAGTTCCTAGTTTTCCCCATCAATTTAGAAAAATGATAAAAAACCTTCAAAAATTAATCATTGAAAAAATAGGTTTGGATAATTTTGATAGTCTGGTCTCTATTCCTACGGGTGGTCTCATAATAGGATCTGCACTTGCAATTGAAACTGTCAAACCACTAATTTATGTTCGAAATAAACCTAAAGATCATGGTACTACAAAATCTCTTGAAGGTAAAATATTATCTGGCATGCAAGTAATGATGATAGATGACGTAGCAACTACGGGCACATCTATCTTAAATGGAATAAAAGAACTCAAGGCAGAAGGACTATCGATTTCAAATGCTTGTGTTATAATTAACAGATTAGAAGGTGCAGATAAAATATTAAATTCGGTGGGAGTAATCCTCCATCAACTAACTGACATATTAGAAATTACTGAAATCCTTTTTCAAGAAAAATTGGTTAGTGAAGATATTTTGGAAGAAATCAAAAAACAGGTTAGCCAGAATCATTCGTAAATCATAAGATTCTTTTCTTCTAGAAGTGCATGAATATTATGTACGGATTTGTAAACATCGCTCTCTTTTTTTGCTCCTGTACAAACAAGTTTACCCGAAGCAAATAGTAACAGAACGGTTTTTGGGTCTATCATACGATGTATAAGCCCTGGAAACTGTTCTGGTTCATACATACTACGTGGTAATTTTCTCGCTGCCTGTTCTAGATGAATTCTTCCACCAAGAATGCCCGAGGCAACTATATTTTGTACTTTAATTACCGCGTCTTTTTTTATTTTGATCTTCCCCTTACGAAGTTTTTGTACAACTGTACGAACAGCTTTGATAGACATCTCTTCAGACTTGCCTCCTGTGCATACCATTTTTCCTGAACGAAAAATTAAAGTGGCAGTTTTAGGAGATGTCAATCTAAACACTAAACCTGGAAACTGTTCAGGATGCCATTCTGTATCTGGAAATTTTTTGGTAAGATCAGCTAGATCAATTGGTTGATCAACTGAAGCAGAAGCAACAACATTCTCTATGCTAACAATTGGTTTTGTTTGAGTCATGACGTCATTGAAAATAATGGCTTTATATATTACTCTAAAAATTTGTGTGATAATAAGAAATGTCAACCTAAAATTCGGATTTTGGCAGCTCAGTCAAATGCCTTTACATCATTTCTCAGATATAACTCTGATTCTTCATTGCAGCCAATAAATTTAACATTAAACTAGATTTAAAACTAGTTGAATCTCACAGTCTAGAAATTTTGAATTAAATAATGGGCCTGATGGGCTTCGATCCCATGGCTCCCCGATTATGAGTCGGATACTCTACCAAGCTGAGTTACAGGCCCTATGCAAATCAGATATTTTGTCAGTAAAAAATGTTATAGAATCTAACAGTATTCTTCGTAACAACTATCCAATAGCAAGTTTTGACAAGTTACGGAGCTTTCAGCAGCAGTGATTATTTCTTGGTCATGTCCAGAAAATCCATCAATGCTCCTTTGCCATGATGCTGCATGTCTAAGATCAGCTTCAATATGCTGGTTGAAATATTCAGTTACATTTTCATCTGTTAGATCGTAGAATTCTGACAGACCTTCCAATTTGGTTTGACTGATTTTTGGTATTTCTTTTTCAAGTGCGTACATTACTGTCGCCCCATTTTCAAATGATGTCATGAGGGAATGCAAACCAGCTATAGCATGATTTGTTTTATACAATCCTTGACAATTGTTTAATTCCTCATAAGAAACGCCTAATCCGCCAGCAAATCTCTGCCACAGCGCAATATGGCTAAATTCTTCCTGCTGGTTAAAAACAAGTTCATCATACAAGTGTTTTGGGGCATCATCCATTAACTGAGTCATAAATATCGGAACAGCCTTTACCAATTGATAATATTCCTTGGAATATCCTGCCAAAGCTTCATGTGTTAGCTTACCATCAGACCAAGATTGGTAAAATGGATGTTTTAGCAAACTTCGTTCTTCTATAATGCGATCAATTTTTTGAATCAATGGATCCATAAACTGTTCCAAATTAGCTGATAAAAAAATCTTTCCGGTGTCAAAAGAATTTTATGGATTGTAGTATCGATCTGTTTTGTGCTCCTGTAGTGTAGTCCGGTCAAGCATTTAGGCCTTTCACGCCTGAGACTCGGGTCCGAATCCCGACGGGAGCACTTAAGTTTAATATATTTCTCAATATTATTTTAAGTTGAAAGTTTTTGGATAGAAAAAATATTGAAATTAATCCGTTGCAAACAATTTATGGTAAATACATTAAAAAAATCGATAATGCATTATATTCCGAATTAGAATTATACTCCGAGTCGGAGTTCAAAGAGCCATTAAAATACGCGCTGGAGGGAGGAAAAAGAATTCGGCCGATTATACTTCTTTTATCTTCTGAATGTATTAATGAGGTTGACGATAACACTTTAGCTGCAGCATGTGCAATTGAATTTTTACATACAGAATCTGTTATTCACGATGACATTATAGATAACGAGACACAGCGTAGACAAAAAGATCCATTCCATATAAAATATGGCTATAATACTAGTGTTCTAACAGGTGATTTTGTTCTAGGTTTAATCCTGAATATTGCATCAAGAATTAATAATCCAAGAGTTACAAAAAATCTTGCCACTACCGCTATGATGATGAGTGAAGGCGAGGTGCTTGAAGGTAGACTGGAAACAAGTGAAGATGTAACTTTTGATGATTATCTTAAGGTGATCGAATACAAAACAGCTGTAGCTTTTGAAACTGCATCAAGACTGGGTGGAATAATTTCAGGAGGAAATGAAGAACAGATAGAATATTTAGCTGATTATGGTAAAAATATTGGAATTGCATATCAAATTCGGGATGATTTGCATGACTGGCAAAATGAAGATAAATTATTTAATTTTTTAATTAAAAAGAGTCCAGATCCAAGAGTTATTTTTAACAGGATGGAAGAGTTAATGAAAAATTATTCTGATAGAGCTCTTCTTAGTATTAGAAAGATATCTGATTGTGAAGCAAAAAACAACCTTGAAAATTTAGTAATGTTTACCAGAACTACGGTGTAAATCCTATGTTAATTGCTGGAGTAGCATATTCTGCAAATTGTATGATAGGCTCTGGATAGACGCCTACGGTTACCATGAATAATATTGAAAATATCATTATTGCTATAATTGGACGTGGTTCTTTGATTCTCTTTTCTGTCTCACCCTCAAAGTACATCTTTCGTATTATCCAACCGTAATAAGCCAGAGATAGTGCACTGTTTAAAACACCCGCTACTGCAAGCCATGGACCCCACCATACTACGGTACCAGCGTCAATTGCAGCTCCAAATAACATCAATTTACTCCAAAACCCATTAAGCGGTGGAACGCCCGCCAGGGCAAGCAGAGAGATTACTAATCCTAAAGCTGTTATAGGCATACGTCTTCCGAGACCTTTTATTTTTTCAATATGTGTAACCGCTAAAGCTGTTACAATTCCAGCAACTGCGATGAATGCTGCACCTTTCATAACGGCATGATTTAGTATATGGAATAATGATCCTTGTATACCAATAGGAGAAAATGGTGCAATGGATAAACCAATCAGTATGTATCCAGCATGTCCAATGCTTGAATAAGCTAACATTCGGGCCAGATTTTTTTGCATTATCGCTGCAATATTACCAACTGTCATTGTCATGACAGCAATAATACCCAAAGCGAGTGTCCAGTCAAGACTTAACGCAACAGTTCCCATCACAATAACTCTTAACGCAGCAGCAAATCCTGCTTTTTTTGTTCCAGCAGCAAGCAAAGTTGCAATTGTAGGCGGCGCCCCCTCGTATGCATCCGGTAACCACATATGAAATGGCACAAGACCCATTTTGAAGCCAAACCCAGCTATAAACATGCCAACAGATAACAATGCAATAGGAATCAAATCTGCATCAAGAACCATAAAGCCCTGAATTACTTCACCTATGTTTGTGGAACCAGTAACACCGTATGCAAGTGATATGCCATAAATTATGATTGCAGATGCAAGCGCACCGAACAAAAAGTACTTTATAGCAGCTTCGTTAGAAATTGGATCCTTTTTCAAAAATCCAACCAAAATATATGTTGGAATACTCATTAATTCCCAAGCAATAAAGAGCATAACAAGATCTGTAGAATATGCTACAAGGACCATTCCTATAGCGGAAAGCAAAATTAACGAGAAATAGATGGCTGGATTATCCCTGTTTTTCATGTAACTGAATGAACCAATGGTTGTGAATATTGCCACAATTAGCATAGCTATTGCGAACAATGAACCAAACGCATCATCAACTAGTACATCCTGTGAAAAAATTGCTGCAGGTGCTACATGTTCAAGTGCGAGTTGATATAGAACGTATCCAATTGAAGCGAATAGAGCAATGAGAGCTATTACACCATAAGACGTTGATGAGCCTTTTTCTTTCAGTGCAATATTGATCACCGGTATAGCAATGCCAACACTGCCTAGAATTGCAAGAATGATTATTGGAGTTGATGTTAGATCAATCATTTCATATCACCTATATCAACAATATCAGAACTACAAACAGAAGTCCTGCTCCAAATACGAAAAGATAAGATTGTGCCACACCAGTTTGAGTTCCTTGTACAACTTTAGCTCCAAACCTGACTGAACGTTCTAATCCAGTGTTCATGCCAGTGTCAATTACAGTTTTCTCAAAGTATCTCCATATAGCTCTGGCAGCCCACAATGGTGCAATAACGAATAACCAATAGATAATTGCGTTAAGGTACCATCTATTTAGAATTACTTTGTGTAAAGCATAAAAGAAAATATTTGAATTGATAAACTTGACAGGATCTACCCAGCGACCAATATAGAATATGTATCCAAGACCAAAGCCAACTGCAAAAGCTATCAATGATGCGCCGACAGCAATTGGATTAAGTCCGGACAAGAAGCCTAATGATTCAGAAA
>Ga0066860_10001564_pt1 | contig 10237 bp, 7 predicted proteins | sample ETN07SmetaG_FD_65601 | JGI IMG/M metagenome (GOLD analysis project Ga0066860, IMG submission 65601) | Marine microbial and viral communities from oxygen minimum zone, Eastern Pacific Ocean - ETNP2014F14-07SV275 | ecosystem: Environmental > Aquatic > Marine > Oceanic ... | reverse complement strand
CCCGAAGGTAACAGAATTCGAGTATCGCGAGTTGGAATAGGTTTTAGCTTGCCTACGTGCCGATGATGTGCCGGCTGCCGGTTAGCTGTACCAAGGATGGCCCCCATGAGTTGGACGGGATTGGAGCTAGATTAAGCGCGGGCTTCGCTGTGCTCCACGCCCCCATCGGCAAAATGCCTTCACTATTCGCGCATAATGTCAGTCCGTGACCATGAATTGTTGCTGCGGGCCGCCCCATTTTGTCTTAGCATCTCCTCCCAAGCTCCAAGAAAACCCATATCTGATGCTGATATTTATGCTTCGCCATGCCGGAACAACGTTGGTTGGTCTCCGCTAGACTGGATCACGGAACCTCACATGATTTTTGGTCTAAGGCTATCCCAATCGGATGTCTGCTCAAAGGTATGGCCCAATCGAACCAACAACGGCTCGGACAGATGGCGGCCCACGAACTGAATGCTGAGAGGCAATCCGTCCACATTTAGTTCAGATGGGATGGAAATAGTGGGGGAGCCACTGAAATCGTAAGGCACTGTGAACCGGCCCCAATCGGGATCATCAAGCAGAAAAGTGGGTCCATACATCTCTTCTAGAGTGATTGGGAATGGAGGGGTGGTCATCGTGGGGCAGCCGATTACGTCCACATCTTGAAATATGTTGTTTAAGAGACCACGACAAGCAGCGCGGACGTTATTGGCTTTCGCATATTCGGCCCCCGTGACCTGAGCTCCACTATCCAACCATCCTTGGAACCACGGTCCGTAATCGTCTCGGCAAGACCGGTAGGTTGCCTCGTGGGCCGCCAATGCCTCCGCGGAGCAAAGGACTCCCCAAGCCTCCATGTACCCGCTGATATCAGGCATTTGTATCGGGATGACCACGGCCCCCAGCCCTTCCAACGTTTTGATTCCCGACAACACACTTGCCGCTATCTCGCGGTCAGTATTTTGGGTGACGTATTTTTCGTCCAATCCAATCCTGATGCCACGGACGCCTTGGTCGATGCCGGCGAGCATGTCCGGAACTGGACCGGGTAGCGTAGTTGGGTCATTAGGGTCTTGACCGGCTATCGCTTGAAGCATGATTCCGGCGTCGGCGGCGCTACGCACCATCGGGCCGATATGGTCCAAGGACTCGGCCAAGGCCAGCACGCCGTAGCGGCTAACCCTTCCCCAAGTGGGCTTTAATCCCACGATTCCGCAGGCTGCGGACGGGAATCTGATCGATCCTCCGGTATCGCTGCCTAACGAGGCGTAACACAGCCCCGCTGACGTTGCCACCCCAGAGCCACTGGAGGAGGCCCCGCTCCAAAGATCGTCTCCCCAGGGGTTCACCGGTACCTGAAAATCAGGGCCATACCCGGCCATCGCGCCTTCCGTGAGGTTCAGTTTGCCAAGGATCACCGCACCGGCGGCGTTCAGCTTCTGCACCACAGTGCAGTCGAAAATAGGTATGTGATTCATCAAGGCTTTGGTTGCGCCCATCGTCCTCACACCTTCAGTGAAACATAGGTCCTTGACGGCGATAGGGATGCCGTGGAGCGGTCCCAAATAGTTCCCGTCGAGGATGGCCTGCTCAGCAGCGCGTGCCGATGCGATAGCCGGGTCTGCCATGAGCGTCGCGTAACTCTTGTAGTGAGGGTCATGCTCCCGTATGCGCTCAAGCATCGATTCCGTCACCTCAATAGGTGATACCGATTTCGACTGAATCAGGGTTGCCATTTCGCTGATCGTTTTGAAATGCAATGGCGTCTCATTCATCGGTTGTCTCCTGTCGAGTAGATTTTTGAAACGGTTTCAGATTGTTCTTCTTGACCAGAACTTTCATCAGACGATACCCGTTTATTGACGACACCACATTGTTGCACACCCGGGTGTGACCTTGGCGATGCCTCGAGCGTGAACTACAATGATCTTGGGGATTCATTGGTGGGGGCATAGCACATCACCTTTGATTCCAATGAAGATGTAATCCGCCAACCCTCCGACAGATTTCTTTTATCTCGACTTCTCTCCATTCTTCTTAACCGGCCGGCACAAAAATAAGTCGAAAGGATGCACCATGTACGTAATAATCGCCCCTCTCCAGATCAAGGAAAGCTACAAGGATCGATTCGTCGCCGGGATAATGGAAAACGCCAGCGGAGCCGTCCATGATGAGCCAGGTTGCCTGAGGTTCGATGTGATCCAGGACGCTAACGACAAGAATAGGATTTGGGTCTATGAGGTTTACGAAGACGAGGTTGCATTTCAAGCCCACACCCAGGCTCCACATTACCTGAAATTTAGAGGCCAAAGCGACAGCTGGAGAGAAGAGGGTGGATTACAGGGCTCGGGCAGAGGCGCTTCAAACATATGGCCACCAGATAATGAATGGTCATAACCGGAGGGCAGGCGTGATTAAACGCTCAACAGGTGAGACGAATTCAACAATCGCCCCGCCGTGATTGCCTTACTTCGCGGATTGACCACCCTAAAGTTTCAGGATTCAAGCGTAACTATTAACGGCCGCTGGATTCGCCCTTCCATTGGAGGCGAGAAACCTCGAAAGGAGCGAGTACCTCGCGAACTACTTGAATCTAGGTGCTCAAAGGTCTGATTGGATGCCGTACTTAGAGTTGAACGGAAGTCGATTCCACTACCACGCCGACGATTATGCCGAACCCTGGCAGGCCAAAGACGTGGTATTGCTGCACCATGCAGCGGCGGGGAATCTTCATCGTTGGCGTGCATGGGTGCCCACGTTAGCCCGTCATCACCAGGTCATCCGCTTCGACATGCGGGGTCATGCCGATTCACAAACCCCTGCCGAGAGAGCTTTCTCTCTGCCGGAGTTGGCAGGCGACATCGCGGGTGTCATGGATAGCTTGGGGATCGAAAAGGTTCACTTAGTTGGCGCTTCAGCGGGCGGTATCATCAGCCTGCGCTTCGCCCACGATTTCCCGCAACGACTACATAGTCTCAGTTTGGTGGCCTCCACCCCCAAACTAGCCCAAATGGGACCAAGCATCGAAGCCGGATTGTGGCGCCAAACATTGGAAGAACAAGGGACCAAGGCATGGTTGTTGTCCGACTCCCAGAAACGGTTTGGTCTACAGGCCGAACCGGGCCTGGTGGAGTGGTACGCCACCGAAGGTGGGAAGACCGAGGCTGAGACAGTCCTGGCCCTTCAAGATTGCCTCTTGAATGAGGACCTTACTCCACTTTTGCCCGATATTTCGGTGCCTACCCTGATATTGGCGGCCGCTCAAGATGAAATTACGCCTCCAGAAGTCCAATATCTGATGGCCCAACAAATTCCAAATTCCAGACTCCAGACCTTCGAAGGCGTGGGGCACAACATGAAAGTGGAAATTCCGGACTTGCTAGCGGGGAGGGTCAGGGATTTCATCGGGAATATAAATCCAGACTAACACCGAGAATTCTGCCAAAAGTAGTTACCTAGCTGGTTGAATGAGGTCCGACTTTAATTAAAGCCACTTGACCAAGAATCATTCGGTGCGGTATTTGTCGATCGCCTCGATGACGTGATGTACTGGAATGACTCATTAGTACGGATTTCTTAGCTGGACTATCCTTCTTTAATGAAGTCAGAAACCCTCTCTGCAATCATCATCGTGGTCACATTGGTATTGGCGCGGATGCAGTCGGGCATAATCGACGCATCAACGATCCGCAGATTTTCCATCCCATGTACCCTGCCATATTGGTCCACCACAGCCATGTCATCTGAGTCAGGTCCCATCTTGCAGGTGCCAGAGATGTGCTGGCCCGTGGTTGCCTCACGCATGATATAAGCGTTCAAACTCTCGTCAGAAGAAAGTTCATCTTCCATAGGCTCTATCCGGGATTCTATGATGCCCTCGAAACTTTCATGCTGGCCAAGCCGCACGCATAATCGCACAGCCTCTCTCATTCGCCTAAGGTCTTCCTCGTGTTGGAAATACCGATAATTCAGAAGCGGCTGCTCGTCGGGGTCGCTTGATGTCAGGCGCAGCTCTCCGGCGCTCAGTTGTAATTCCAAAGAAGCCAACATCCGTATGCCCAAAGGAGGAACATCCCCGACGCCCCGATAGTTTCGATCCGTGGCATAGGATTGCATAAAAATCAAGAGGTCGTTTCGCACGTCTGACTCTTCCGCAGTCCAGCGGAGGATCGTCTGGACCCTGGGAGCAAATCCGTCCAGCGGGTAGTCCGGTTTGGTCTGCCAGGTGGTAAAGACCATGGGATGATCCCGGAGGTTCTGCCCCACGCCGGGCAAATCGTGGGTTATTGGTATTCCCATCTCCCGCAGATGGCCGGCTGGACCAACTCCAGAAAGCAACATAAGGTGGGGAGATCCGATGGCTCCGGAGCTCAAGATAACTTCGTCGGCCTCGATTGTAAATCGTTCGCCTCCGCTTTCTACTTCTACACCCACAGCCCTCGTGCCCTCGAAGAGGACCCTCCGTGTTACACAGTTCGGTCTGATTGTGAGGTTTAAGCGGTGGCGCGCCGGGTTCAAGTATCCCAAGGCCGTGCTAAACCTGATGCCGTTCGGGTTATTCAAAGGCACTGGGCCTACGCCGCTGGCCTCCGGGGCATTATGGTCGGGACTGTCGGGGAATCCGGCCTCGCGACAGGCTTCGTAGAACGCGGTTTGGTCCGGTCTCATCTCCTCGGGTTTGAACCGCCGTACGACGATCGCCCCTTCTGAACTATGAAAATCATCATCGGGGAAGTCAGGGTCCGCCTCGACCTTACGGAAGTATTGTATTAGGTTGGGGAACGCCCATTCGTCGTTGCCCATGGCGGCCCAAGAGTCATAATCTTCTGGCACCCCTCTCAAGAAGACTTGCCCGTTAATGGCGCTGGACCCTCCGGTCACCTTTCCTCTGGGCACCAACATTGGCGGTGCTGTATCAGTTGCCTTACCTACGAACTGCCAGTTGTGATCGCTAGTCATGATGTCGGTGGCGGTGGCATACCCGAATTTGACCTCTTCGGGCAAGTGCTCGAAGTCGGGGTAGTCCGGTCCAGCCTCTAGAAGGATGACGGAGCGTCCTGGGTCTTCGCTGAGTCTGGCGGCCACGATGGAACCGGCTGAACCTGCACCCACTACGATTACGTCGTATTTCACGGTATCCTCCGACGGCAAGGTAACTGTGACAATTTAAACCAGACGGTAAAGTCATTCGAGGGGAGTGTCAACTTTAGGCCAAGCGTCGGAAATAGTCCTTCATTATCTTTTGACCGACTCCAAATAATCTGGTGAGTATGATGCGAATAGCTCAAACGTGATGATGCACTAACCCTTACTCCGGGCGATCCGCCTGCTCGCCATGGCAAAACGCCTGGTGCCTGTTATAGTGGTGGCCGCCGATTCTTGGAGACGTCGGGCGGTTAAATTTTGCCTATCGAAGCGTCCACTGGGAGTTGTTCGAAATGAAATACGATCACATCGTGGTTGGCGGCGGCACCGCTGGCTGTATTGTAGCCACGAGGCTTTCTGAAGACCCAGACCGTTCAGTGTTGTTACTTGAAGCCGGGCCGGAATACCCGGACTTCGAGCGGTTACCCGACTCATTGAAATACGGTTGGGGTATGCTGAATCTGGAAGCGAGAAAAGCGGGAGGTCCGTTCAATTGGTCCTTCACCGGGACAGCCACCCCTCAACAACCGGCGCCTATGCCAGTACCAAGAGGTAAGGCAATGGGTGGCACAAGCGCGATCAACGGCCAGACCTTCATCCGCGGAGCCCCTGAAGACTTCGACACGTGGGCAGCTATGGGCAATGAGGGTTGGTCATACATTGAATGCCTGCCCTTCTTCCGCAAGCTTGAAAGTGACGAAGACTATTCCGGAGATTTTCACGGCAACGATGGACCAGTTCCAGTCAGGCGCCACCACCGGGAAACCTGGCCGCCGGCCCAGGAGGCGTTCTATCAAGCCTCTATAGCGGCAGGCCACCCAGATAACCCGGACATCCACGAGCCTGATTCCACCGGTGTCAGCTTACGGGCCGAGAACAACATCGATGGCGTGCGCATGAGCATGGCCCTCGCGTACCTCGACCCAAATCGGCACCGGCTCAACTTGACGATCAAGGCCGGTGTGCAAGCGTTAAAGGTAATCTTTTCTGGTAACCGAGCCACGGGCCTCGAAGTCGAGAGTGGCGACGAGAGCTTCGCCGTAGAGGGCGATGAGATTATCTTGTGCGCCGGAGCGGTAGGCTCGCCGCAGCTATTGATGCTCTCGGGCGTCGGCCCTGCAGAACAATTGGCGGAGTTCGGGATTCCAGTAGTGGTCGATCGCCCTGGTGTGGGCCAAAACATGCGCGATCACCCAAATGTCACAGTTAGGTTTTCGGTGACAGAGGGCACCTACGATGATCCAAACGGGATGAGGGCCCTTCGACTACGATTCACTGCCACCGGCTCCGACACACCTAACGACATGATCCTCTCGCCAGCCTCGATGAACACCGTCATTGAAGAAGGCGAAGACCCGAGCCATACAATTAACTGCGGGTTGTACTTGGCAGCGGGCAAAGGTGAACTTCGCCTTACCTCGTCCGACCCAAAAGCACACCCAAGCATGAACTACCGGTATCTGGAAAACCCTTGGGACCGCGAGAGACTGAGGGAGGCGGTCCGAAAATGCGTGGACTTTTTGGAGGACCCAGCGTACTCAGAAGTCATTGAAGAGCGGACCGCGCCCCTTGACTCTGACCTCGTTTCAGATCAGACCCTGGACGACTGGTTGCTCAGAAATGTGAGTTCTTCGTTCCACATCGCCGGCACCTGCAAGATGGGGCCAGACAGCGATAGTGAAGCCGTGGTTGACCAGCACTTAAAAGTGCGAGGAGTTGAGGGGCTGAGAGTAGTTGATGCCTCGGTAATGCCCGATGTTGTCCGGGCCAACGCCAATGTCACGACTATGATGATTGCCGAGCGGGCCGCTGATTTTATCCGTTCTGGCGAGTAGACGTAACTAACAGATGCGGTCGACGATTGACGCGATCACCCTTCCAGATTGAAGAGCCGGGCGCAGTTGTCCCAGAGGAATTTGCGCCTCGCTTGATCTGAGAGGTCCATCTGCAGGAAGCGCTCCACCGACTTCGGGTATTTGGAGTCGGCATGCGGATAATCGGTTGAGAAGACGATGTTGTCTTCAAGCCCGTACTTCGACACTATCTCGGCAGGCTCTTCGTCGCATTCCACTGAAAGATAGCATTGCCTTCGGAAGTATTCACTGGGTTCCATCGTAAGGTCGGGATGGTCATAAGAGGCCGACATCTCATAGTGCTCGTCTAACCGCCACAAGAGCCAAGGCGCCCAAGAGCAGTTTCCTTCAAGGAATGCCACTGTCAAGTTAGGAAAGCGCTCCAATACCCCGCCGCCCACCAGGTCCACCGCAGCCAACATCATGGCCATCGGGTGGGTGCAGGTGTGGTATAGCATGTGAGTCTCGAAGTTATCCCCTGGTTGTGGAAGGTCCACGCGGCCTCCCTCATGGAAACTTAGCGGAACACCCAACCGCTCTATTTCCGCCCATAGAGGGTCGTAATGTGGATCGTGCCAGTTGCGACCGTTGACGAGATTTGGGCGGATGAATACCGTCTTGAAGCCCAGTTCCCCGACCACTCTCTTAGCCTCTTCGATCGCTCCGCCCACGTCATGGGGGGGAATCATACCTGCGCCGAACAATCGGTCAGAACCAGAGCAGAAATCCGAGAGCCAATCGTTGTAACCCCGGGAGATGGCGGTTGCTAGGCCCGGCTCTATGTCATCTCTGCCCAAGCTGAACAACCCTCTGCTTGGGAACATGACCGCTAGATCTATCCCTTCGTTGTCCATGGCAGTTACCTGGGAGTCACTGTTCCAATTCTGGGCTTCGGATGCGCTATAGACGTCCATCTGCCGCGTCATGATTGGCGTGATGGCGTTGGTATAACTATGGTTCTCCGCTGGATAGATGTTTCCCCCGAGTTGAATCCCCAAGTCGCGCGGGTGTCGGCTCAGTCCTTTGGGCGCGCGGTCCCTATAAGCTGGGTCGATATATCGGTCCCAAAGGTCCGCCGGTTCTACAACGTGCATATCCGAGTCAAATACTTTGAAGCCATCTTTCGCCATCGAAAGGACCTCCAATGTCGGGGTTGGATTTTCGTTGCCCAATAAGATTGAGCGTAAAATGACAGCAGATTTGCACTTGCGAGGTCTGCATCACTAGAAATCGAGACACTATGAAACAATAGTATGCGTTCTCGGTAACGCTGGGCTGAAAAGCCACAGGTCAGATCAAGCCTCTACATGGCAGCCACTAACCGTCCGATCGACTCGCCGTTTGGTGCGGACTTACCAGGTCGCCTTCGCTGATGGCGTGGACGAGGTTATAAATACCGACGGTTTGTACCGGGGCTGCGCCGTGCTTCTCAAGTCTCGCTTGGGACAGCACCCCATCACGCAGGCTCTTCACTGCCTCAGCATCGTATCCATCGACCAGAATCACCCAATCAGCGATATCATCGGGTTGGTTGCGAAGCCGTTTTTCTTCTGTTTCAGTGCGGCTGGCTGCCTCGTCCCCTTCCAACAGGGCAGCGCCAACAAAACCAGGCTCTTGGGCCAGGTCGGGCAAGACTCCGCCGAGGAGCCGTTGGCTCAATTCCTCAGCTTTACCAGGAGCAGGGGATAATCGTATAGACAATAACATCGACCCAATGCCGGTACCAAAACTCCCAGTCACCCGGCACAGTGTTCGATTTGTGTTTTGCATTGCGGCCACTCCACCCCTTGTCCACGGCGTTGGATTGTTCAGCCGACGGAGATATCCGTCTGAAATTAAGGTTTCAAAGCTTTCGACATCGTACACGATCAGATACTTTGGCGTACCTGAAAGGGATACGAAACGCCGGCCCCTCAGAAATCCATTGATGCCAACCCGCTCAGCTATATGCTCGTGAGAATGCCAGTGCTCGTGCTCGTCATCACCACCGGCCGTGACGTCATGCCAAGTAAGCATGGCAGCATATCCCAATTGGCCCATGGGTTCCATCCTTTCTTACATCGGAATAGTTTTATTGGACTTTGTGGCCGCCCTAGCTGCCACAGCGGCGAAAGCATTCCGGCGAGCCAAAGCCGTATCATTCTTAACTTGAAGGCTTGGTGGAGCTTAGGCAGGCCATTCTCTACCAGAGACAGTGTTCTGAGTCGGGGCAGGTCGCCTATCTCCGGGGGAAGTTCCATCAAACCCCCAAAAGACAGCATTAAAGTTGTCGACCCTTTGTATCGCGCTTGCGCTATTCTAGCGGCAAATTCATCTTAGTCTATACCAGCCACTCTGCCCGCCTTGATTGATTTGTCCCGCCAATCGTTTTCGGTTATGTAGGCATGATTATCAGTTAGGCTTAATCGATATGCAATATCGCGGATTTTGTTCATGAGGATATGGTAGCCATCTCACGGGAAGTGGAACTTACTGCCTGGAGCTGAAGGCCAGGTCATTATCCTATCCGGGAAATTATTCTTGTTACGACTCACTCTTAACCGGCGAATGCCTGGTTCAAGCTCTGGTAGCTACGGGGTAGTTCTTTGGGAAGAATAATGGTAGTTATTCTTCCCCGCCTCGGCTGCCCCATCAATCCTCGAACTCCGAGACCCCCGCAATCACGTTCTAGAGTTCCAGACCGCATAACGCGTTTTCTAACAACTAGGGGGGTAACTCTTCCTGGAAACTTCTTGTCCTTGAGCATTAAACAAGGCGGCCGTATCCGGTGCTGAGTTTGCCCAAATCGAACTGCCGCGGCCAAATGAGAAACCGCCTGAATCTGAATGCACTTCGTTCGTATACACCCGTATAGTCTCGTTCGGGGCGATTGTATAGCCAGGGAACGTGAAAGTCGGTGAGCCATCTGCCACGTCTTTTAACGACCAATTGCTAAGGTCAACTGAGGTTTCACCGGCATTCACAATCCGGACGTATTCGTCGGATTCTGTCCCGGAGACTACCCCGTCAAAGAAGATGCACTCTATGGATAGATTTGGAGTCCCGGTCGATGTGGCGACGATAGTGGGAGTCGGCACTGGTGTAGGCGTTGCTATAGGTGTGGGTACCGGTGTTGGTAATGCTGTCGGAGTGGCGGTCGGACTCACATTCCCTGCGGCCGGACTCGCTCCGCTGGAGTCCGGTACAAACACTTGGCCACCAATTTCGTATGTCTGGCAATTAGAGGTCATCTTCAACGTGTCGTCATACGCCTC
>Ga0066860_10001563_pt1 | contig 10238 bp, 12 predicted proteins | sample ETN07SmetaG_FD_65601 | JGI IMG/M metagenome (GOLD analysis project Ga0066860, IMG submission 65601) | Marine microbial and viral communities from oxygen minimum zone, Eastern Pacific Ocean - ETNP2014F14-07SV275 | ecosystem: Environmental > Aquatic > Marine > Oceanic ... | reverse complement strand
AAATCCATTTAGATACCCTGATTTTTTCCGGTACAAATTACTCTGTGGACGAGTAGTTCTTTAAAGACAGAAAAGGGTCTTATGGCCCTTTTTTTGTAGGTTTTTCCTTCTGCATCTTTCCCTACCTAGCCGACCCCACCCCCGGGGTACACCCCCTTGCACAAGGATGGTTCCATCTGCACCCTATACATATTATATTGGACGAACGGTTAGGTACATTTGAGAGTTACTATGAAGCTCCTTACCTCTGTATCTGGCTCTAAGACTTTAGATTCGAAACTCTACAACCGGAATGAAATATAAAATGAACTTGGATAAGCTTAATCAGTTTCTTACTCTTCTTGCCAATTTAGGCGTCATTGCCGGTATAGTTTTCTTGGCTATGGAAGTGCAACAAAATACTTCGATGATGGAAGCACAAACTAGAGATGCAATGACTGACAAACTTATTAACTGGCAGTTATCTCTTGGTACTGATTTATATACATCGCAAACATTTGTAACTGGTAACGCTGGAGAGCTGCTCGATAATAGTGCACAAGCGAATTCCTACCTCATGTTAATTTCAAGTAATTTGCGAATATGGGAAAATGAGTGGTACCAGTACTCGAAAGGTCTCTACGAAGAGGATGAATTTATCCCCCGGATAAATCGCTGGAAAGGGATCATGCAGGGTGAAGGCACAGGCTATAGGCGTATTTGGTGTTTGCGAAAGGATAGTTTCTCTACAGGTTTCCAAAGCGTAATTGATTCTTGGGTCCAAGATATCGGGGGTTGCGAATAAAATCTCCAAGCTCATTTAGTGCAGTAAAGGCTCGTAGGTAGATAGAGCTTTCATTCTTCCAATTGGAGATATACCTAGTTCATAGAACAGCCTAGCCGCAAACTAGTTATCAGGAGTTAACCGCTCCCTAGCCGACCCCACCCCCGGGCACCCCCTTTACACAAGTTGGTTCCATCTGCACCCTATACATACTATTCTGGACGAACGGTTAGGTACATTTGAGAGTTACTATGAAGCTCCTTGCCTCTACAGCCCTCTTTCTTCTGCGTCGCCGAAGGATGAAACTACTATGAGAACAAAATACAACTTCTTAGTCCTCTTAATAATAACTCTGACGGGTTGTAATACCCCTTATTATGAAGATAGGTGGGTGCCGCGAGCAGGCACTACCACTCCTTTTTACACAGCAAGAGCCGTTTGTAATGCAGAGGCGAATGCCCAAGCTGAACAGGTAGCTTTACAAACATTACAAATTCTCTCCAACCAACCAAGAAGACAGGCGTCTAACTCCTCTATTACTGGTCGTCCTTTGCCCTCGAGTATAGGGGTTCTAGCCCAAGGTATTCAGGATAACATTACAAATACCAACATTAATATTGAGGTGAGAAATGCTCGAATTAGAACTTACAATTCAGTTATCAATTCATGCCTTCAGATAGCTGGTTTTAGAACGGTAAGGGAGTGTGTCAGCAATTGTGACAATCAATAGTTGATATGACATTAAAGGGGCCCACATTAAAAACTCAATAGCAACAATGTTTAATAATAAGGGGGGAATCATGAACACGGGAAAAGTTATCAAGAACAGCTTAGCCATAGTTGCGATATTGGTGAGTGTTGTTGTTTTTGCCCAACAGAATCACAACCATGTTTGGAACAAGATATCGGAATCAACAGATGATGCGGGTAAGAAAGTGTGTGTATACCGATGCCTCTATGAATCCGGCGGGTCACACACCACAACAACTGTTAGCACTACGGGGCGCTGTTCTTTTCCTATGATTTAGCGTTCTTGGAACCTAACTATACCCATGAAACCCCTCCTTACCTCAACAGCCCTCTTTCTTCTGGTTATTGGATTTTCAGGGGTTGTGAGCGGGCAAGATACGCTGGTGGATTTTGAAGAAACTAAGCGATTAGCAGAACGAGGATTTGCAGCCTCCCAAACCTTGCTAGGAGTTATGTACTACCTTGGAGAAGGTGTTCCTGAAAATAAAGCGGAAGCGGCTAGATGGTATCGGTTAGCAGCAGAACAAGGAGATGTAAACGCCCAGTACGAACTGGGAACTATGTACCTCAACGGAGAAGGTGTTCCTGAGAATGATGCCGAAGCAGTTAAGTGGTACCGGTTAGCAGCGGAACAAGGAAATGAAGGTGCGAGAGGCAATAGCGAAGAGGGTGAGAACGGCGGAATCGAACCATCGACACGAGGATTTTCAGTAGACAGCGTGACCGATTCGTTAATTGAATCAATGAGTTAAATTAGTGAAATCAAAGTGTGCTATAGAGTGTGCTATAGATTCACCGATTGATCCTGCCAAAACTACTGCAATATTACTCTGGCCCTAATTGATTCTTCACTTCTTTTGCATGAAGGGCACCTTTCCTCTGGCTAACCCCTTTGACCCCTTTCTTCTAACTACACCGGGCTAACACTGTACTGGAAAGGATACCAGCATGTTACCGGCAGGGACTGCCGGCTTGGTCGGTCAGCTATTTCCATATAAGCTGTGGAGGTGGTAATGCGCATTCACCCCGATGTCGCTGGAAATGGGCATTTGGAACGGCTATTTGGGATTGCTTAATTGGACTAGCTGATCTAGCCTGACACTCCATGCTGTAATTTATTTGATTTTCTCTTTCCAGGCACAGAAGGTCAAGGCAATGAAAAAGCACTACATCACCCCTGTAATTGTTTTACTCAGTATTTTCACCGTACTTCTTCCATCGATTGGCGAAGCCCAGCTACCAATTTCATCCGGAGCCGACTCCATTTGGGTGTTGCAGATAGAGGGAGCGATTGGTCCGGCTACCAGCGATTATATCGTTCGAGCTGTTCAGGAAGCGCATGACAGCGATGCTTCGCTAATCGTTATTCAGATTGATACACCGGGTGGCCTGGACACCGCCATGCGAGAAATCATTAAGTCAATTCTGGACTCATCTATACCTGTGGTTAGTTATGTTTTCCCTAACGGTGCAAGGTCAGCCAGCGCCGGTACTTACATCCAGTACGCCAGCCATATTGCCGCTATGGCGCCGGCTACCAATCTCGGTGCAGCAACTCCCGTACAGATTGGTATGCCTAGTACTCCCGTTGGTCCCGATGACTCTGCCGACGAATCGGACACTGCGACAGGTACCGCAATGGAACGAAAGATGATTAATGATGCTTCCGCCTACATACGATCATTGGCGGAATTGCGAGGGCGGAATGTGTATTGGGCGGAAACAGCAGTTACCGAAGCCGCCAGCCTATCTGCCAGTGAAGCTTTGCAGGAAAATGTGATCGATTTAGTGGCAACTGATCTCGTCGATTTACTGCGTCAAATTGATGGGATGTCAGTGGATGTAGGTGGACAAGTAGTTACAATTAACACGCAAGATAAAAGTATTGAATATCATGAACCAGATTGGAGGACGAACTTTTTGGCGGTAATCTCTAATCCCAATCTTATTCTCATTCTCGGCATGATCGGAATCTACGGGATTATTATCGAATTTTATAGTCCCGGCGTAGGCATTCCCGGCGTCGTGGGAGCCATCTGCCTGCTGCTCGCTGCTTATGGTTTGCAGCTGTTGCCCATCAGTTACGCGGGGCTTGGTTTGATATTGTTGGGCCTGGCACTGATGATAACGGAAGCCTTTATTCCTAGTTTCGGCGTATTAGGCGTTGGGGGTGTTATTGCGTTTATTTTCGGCGCAATTATCCTGGTGGATACCGATGTGGACGTCTATCAGGTATCACTTCCCTTAGTGGCCGCCATGGGTGTGGTCTCGGTTCTGTTTATTGGGATTACCCTGCATCTATTAATTAAGATCAGAAAGAAAAACGTAGTCTCAGGAGTGCAAATCATCGTGGGATTAACGGGAAACCCCGTAGACGATTTCACTACTGAGGGCATGGTGAAGATTCAAGGTGAATTGTGGAGGGCACACACTGACGCCCCATTGCGTAAAGGCGACGAGGTGAGAGTGCTGTCGGTGGATGGGTTGACTCTCCATGTTGGCAAGGCCTGAATCCAGTTCCATCGCCGGGCCTAGAGCCTTGGTCGGGCTAAAGTTACGCTGCACATTCAACAGTTGGGAGACAGCATAATGGAATTATTTATCGGTGCACTGACGATTTTCGTCCTACTTTTAGTCTTCTCAATCTTTCACGTTTTACGCGAGTACGAAAGAGCGGTGGTTTTTTTCCTCGGACGATTTCAGATTATTAAAGGACCGGGATTGATCATCGTTGTACCATTTATTCAAAAAATGGTAAGAGTCGATTTGAGAATCAGGGTTTTTGATGTGCCCACCCAGGACGTGATATCCCGTGACAATGTGTCGGTAAAAGTCAATGCGGTGATTTATTTCCGTGTAGTAGATCCTCAGAAAGCCATAATCAATGTGGAAAATTTCTTCGATGCCACCAGTCAGTTAGCGCAGACCACATTGCGCTCCATTCTGGGTCAACATGAACTGGATGAGATGCTGTCAAGCCGGGATCGCCTTAATGAAGGGATTCAAAAACTATTGGATGAGCAGACTGAAACCTGGGGTATAAAAGTCAGCAACGTGGAAATCAAACATGTCGATCTAAATGAAAGCATGATAAGAGCCATCGCCAAGCAAGCGGAAGCGGAAAGAGAGCGGCGTGCCAAGGTGATTCATGCCGCCGGAGAATTAGAATCGTCAGAAAAATTGTTGCAGGCTGCAATCACCCTCGCAAAACAACCACAAGCGTTGCAGCTGCGATATCTGCAAACCTTGACGGAAATTTCGGGGGAAGGCAGTTCTACCATCGTCTTCCCATTGCCTATCGACATTCTGGATGTTTTTAGAGCTAGCAAGAAAGAAGCTGATTAAGGGCAGTCGTTTCTGAACGATATGTTGGCTGTTAACTTGTCAATACCCTATAGATAGTGTTTCTGTGCCGCTTCATATGGATGGCTGTTTGGGCAATGGAAAACCCTTGTTTTTTGAGGGAAGCCCGAAGAAGGTACAAAAAAGCTCGTCAGATGGCTACATAGTGGCTACATGAGAGAGAGTTTCGATTCAGGTGTTTTGTAAGTTCTTGATATGATGGTGCCCAGGGGCGGAATCGAACCACCGACACGAGGATTTTCAGTAGACCGCGTGACCGAAGCGTTAATCAATTCAATAAGTTAAAATTGCAAAATCAAAGTGTGCTATAGAGTGTGCTATGAATTTGTCATTTGAGCTTATATAAACTACTGTATTTTTACTCTGACCCCAATTCTTTTTATACGAATCGAGACTCAATAATCGGACTCTGTTTTCAATCGCTGATTCAGCATGCTAGGATCAGCCATCGTGAAAGCACATATTCGTATACCCCCGCTGGCTGCGCTGCTGGCAGTCCTTCTGCTGAGCTCCTCAAGCTTGGCAACTCAGCCTAGGGAGCAAATCAATGTCGCTTCGCTGGGGCCCCAGGTGGGCGAGCGCGTTCCTGATTTCAGCCTGCCAGACCAGTTCGGCCAACTGCAATCGCTGGATTCTATCCGTGGGCCGAACGGCACCATGCTTCTGTTCCACCGTTCGGCCGACTGGTGACCCTACTGTAAAGCGCAACTCGTGGAGTTGCAGGACCGTCTTGAAGAGCTGCAAAGTTCTGGCATTGGTATTGCGGCGATCAGCTACGATAGCGAAGAGGTACTGGCCGACTTCGCACAGCGACGGGGTATTAGCTATCCGCTGCTATCGGATGACGATTCTGCACTGATTACCGAGTTTGGTATTCTCAACACGGTGGCGGCAGAAGGCGTAGGACCCAACGCGGATGATCCCGAGGTACAAGCCGATGTCGCCAAGTACGTTTCCAGGTTCGGCTCTAATCCAATGATCGTCGGCACTCCCTATCCGGGCACTTTCATGTTGGATGTGGATGGGCGGGTGACTTCGAGATTCTTCGAGGAGTTCTACAGTGAACGCAACACCACATCGAATGTGATGTTGAAGCTAGGAATTGGCCTGTCCCCAATCGCCGCAATTGAAGGCAGCACCGCCCAGTTGAAATTCACCGCCTACCCGAGCAATTCTACCGTTACCGTCGGTACCCGTTTTTCCATTGCCATCGATGTAGAGCCGGGACCGCACATGCACGTTTACGCCCCCGGTGCGGAGGAGATGGGTTATCGCGTAATCGGGCTCAAGTTGGCCCCCACCGAACATGTTCGCTTCGAGCCAGTGGAATTTCCCGAATCGGAAATCTATTATTTCGAACCGCTGGACGAGCGCGTACCCGTGTACCAGCGTGCGTTTACCCTGCTGCAGGAAATCGTAGTCGATGTTGGGGCTGAGACAGAATCTGCCCTGGCCGAGCTCGATGCGCTGACTATTTCCGGTAGCTTTGATTATCAGGCCTGCGACGATGCCATCTGCTTCAACCCGGTCTCGGTGCCTCTGAGCTTCACCCTCGATCTAGATCTTCTCGACAGGCAGCGGGCCGGTCGCCGGTGATTTGAGAAGCTCGTTTTGTCTGTGTTCCAATTAGCTGTTTCTGGGTGGAGTATATGTCAGGGACGACTCGGAAAGGTTTATCTTTCACTACAACAAAGCGCTGACCGTAGAACAACTCACTGAAGTACTGCACGCCATCAGCCAGCGAGTGGTCAGCTTTCTTGAGAGGCGGGGTCTTCTGGAACGGGATGAAGACAACAGCTACCTCACCCTGGATGGCTTGGACAAAGATCCTCTGCATGATTTACACGCTCACTCGGTAACTTACAGGGTAGCCCTGGGTCCACAGCGTGGACGCAAGGCGTTCTCTCTGCAAACCACCCCGCCCAAGCCATACTTGCCATCAGGTTCTGAACGCGTGGCAAAACTGGCCGGATTCAGCTTGCATGCCGGGGTGGCTGCTAAAGCCCATCAACGTAAGAAGATAGAGAGACTGTGCCGGTATATTGCTCGCCCTGCAGTCTCCGAAAAGCGCCTGTCACTCCACCCTTATGCCAGCAAGCTGGGTAGGTGGGGGTATGCTAGTTGAGATGGTGCCCAGGGGCGCACTAACAAATAGCATTAACCCCACGGTGTGCTGAAACAATGTGTATATCCTGGCAAACCCGGCAGTGCAACGAGCTGGCCGTTAGCACACTCCACAAACTCACAATGCTCTCCCTCGCTGTTAATAAGCCTATCTCCAGTAACTACTACTCTATCGTCCAGTAACCGCTTAATCTGCATGCTAGGAGCCTCTCAGTGGGGTGGTGGCTTGTATTATAACCCCGGGTGTCAAGCACCTCTCGAAATCGCACCCCACCCCCTTTTCTCACACACCGCCCATTCAGCAGACCCCACCCCCGGGGTACCCCCGCTTTCACCAGATGGGACTCCTACTATCTATGTATTACTAATCTGCTCGTACGATGTGGTACTTTTAGGAAAACGCTTTATAGGTTGTAGTCAATTGCGATAGATTGTATCAAGTTAGCGCGCAGTGTCCCACGAGTGTCCCATGAAATTAGGCTCTCGCACCCACCCCCTGGTTATATAGACCGCCCAGGCAGCACACCCACTCCCTAGCTGTGATTCTGATAGGAAGATTTTCGCGACATGATCATTTTAGCTGGCGAGTCATCTCCTGGCGTGTTGGAATAGGAAAAATTAGTTCTCATCCGAGGTCATGTGGCAATGTTTTTTCGAATCATCCTTTTAGTTGTAGGATTAGCTTTGAGCCTAGGGAGTCGGTTGAGTCCCCGTGTTCGCTCGCAACTGTCTCGCGATATGATTTTTGTTCTAGAGTCCCTGAACGGCGTGTCACGAAGTTTTGTTGTGCGGGGACGTCGTATTTCTTCTCACTCTGGAGTGTCTGCTGACGCGGTGTGCACCTTACGTTTTCGTACGTCTGCCATTGGCGCTCGCATATTTCTTGCAAAGGACGCTATCGGGCAATTAATTAATGGATTTGGTTCGCTGGATGTCGAGTGCAAGGGAGAGGCTGCACATGTTCTATGGTTCTATGAACTAGCGATGGGTTTGCTACCTTGGCGCAGGAAAACAAGAGAAGTCTGGCCGCAAAGTTATGCCAAGCCCGATCTCTCACACAAATCCTCTTCAAGAATCATTCGAGAACCTGCTATCGACAGCCTTGATTCAGCGTGGCTAGATGCCACTGAGCAACGAGATAAATTAGTAATCTGGCAAGTAGGACAAGGCGCCGTTCCGCCAGGGAAAATGAAAAGTCATAAGATCGTGATTAATTTGGCCGCAGATTCCCAGAATATTCAATCATGAGTGAGGCATTAGAACTTAATCAGAGAGCACGGGGTTGGTTGCGTTTTATTTGGGACAAAGCTACCACCGAGGATGACTGGAGCTCTACTGGTGATCCTCTCCCCTGGTGGGACCGCACAAGCACCGCTCCGATGTGCGCGTTTCCGCGTTTTGATCTTTCCGAAACCTCCTATGCCTTGCCATTGATGGCTGATCAAACGCCAGCATGGCGAGAAGTCTATACCGAGATTGCTGATCAACTAGTCGGACGCTACACAACCTTCTGGGCAGCTATCGACTGGCTGACTCTTATCGGGCCTGACCCGAATCAGCGTAATTATCCGCCGGAGTGGCTGGTGTGGATGCCAGAGCAGCTCCGTGGTCATTACAATCCACCTGGCTGGACAGCTAACGGTGTCAAACCGTGGGGGCTACAACCAGACCCAATAGCAGCCGATGGCAATTTATTTTTCCGTGGATTCTTTAACCTGCTGCTCAGCACCTACTCCTATGTATCGGGTGATGAGAAATGGGAGCGCCCGTTTAAGGTGACGGGCTACAACAACCGACTGTTCGATTGGACTCAGCACAGCATTACCGGATTTATTGAAAATCAATGGGCTGAACGGCCTCAGGGGCCGCATTGCGAAAATACCAAGATCTGGCCTTATTGCCTGAGTGCAGCAGGGCTTAGCTTGCAGTTGCACGACAAGGTATTTTCAACATCAACTCATTGGGTCTATGAGCAGTGGATTGACTATGCCAAGAAGTACTTCGTAAAGCGTTCAAGAGGCGGGAACATCGAATCCTTTGCCTTTTATTACGACCCGATCGAGAAAATGGCCTATTCAATGCCGGATAAGCTAGCTGGGTATGGCACATTGGCACCGCTATTCTATCTCTATCCGCAGGCTCCGGAATTTGGTCGTGAACTCTATGAGTCAGGAATACAGCAGCTTGGATGGAACAGTCGCAAAGATAATTTCGTGCAACCAATCGATGACCCGAGATGGCTGTCTATGGTTTTGATGCTGGCCCGAGAGCTTGGCGATGTCACCACAGAGCAACGACTCGCAAGTGTTGCTGAGCGAGAGTTTGGCCCCAATTTTTTCGGCGATGACCCGGATCGTTTCGCGTGGCGATTTGGGCTGGAAGAGCCCTACCCAAGAGGGCAACTCAATGGACTAATGATTCTCAGTGAAATAGGCGAACCCGGTGCGTGGAGCCAAGTCTACAATGGTAGTTATACACCGCAGTTCCATCTTCCGACGGTAGAAGGGGTCGATTTCCCCAGTCTGGGCATCAGTGAAGCACATAACGATGAGGCGACAGGTCAACTTCATGTAACAACCTATGCGGCGACTTCAGCAGATAGTGGAAACGAAACCAGCTGGCGAGTTACGCAGTTACCAGATCCAGAGTCTGTCACTGTGTATCGCGACGGATCGATATTCACCCACTGGAAGCGCATAGGAGATAAGTCGATTGAGATAAAATCCACTATCGGGACTGATCGTTTTCGTATTGTCTGGAGTGCACCTGGAAAGACCAGCAAACCGCTCGCTGGTAAAAAATCGATAGTGATGGGTGCAGCGCGCAGTAGCGAAGCGTCACCCACGTCAGCTCCCACTAAGCAATATCGCCCAGCGGCCCCTTCGAGTTGCTCATGTTGCTAATGCGAGCCTGACAGCTCAAAGAATACCGTTATGAAGATCAATCATGAAATGAGTGACAATCCATCGAATGATCACCAATGGGATAGAGTGATTCCCATCATCTTACAATTGCTTGATAGGCTAATTTAGTCATACCCACCCCGGGGTACCTAATCTTAAATTTTTAAAAGTACCCCCAAAAGTACCCCCAAATTTCCTAGATTCTAGTAGAGTTGAGTGGAGTTCAATGGAGTTAGTATACACAAAAAAGCCCAGAAATACTGGGCTTTAAGGACATCTATGGAGTTCTCCAGAGTTTACTGGAGTAGTATTTGGTGGAGGCGGGGGGAGTTGAA
>Ga0066860_10001561_pt1 | contig 10250 bp, 8 predicted proteins | sample ETN07SmetaG_FD_65601 | JGI IMG/M metagenome (GOLD analysis project Ga0066860, IMG submission 65601) | Marine microbial and viral communities from oxygen minimum zone, Eastern Pacific Ocean - ETNP2014F14-07SV275 | ecosystem: Environmental > Aquatic > Marine > Oceanic ... | reverse complement strand
TATCGAGTCAACCGAAAACTGCTGCCGCGTCAGGCTGCGTATATGAACTTGGCTACCGGGCGCAACAACACGATCAAGTATGGGCGGCAGCCAATTATTGAGCAAAGGCACAATGGACAAATACAAGGCGCTGAGTAACGTCACGACAACAAATAGCGCGATCAGCAGGCCTTGAACCCAGCGGCTGCTAATTATTGTCCACAGTAATGAACGCAGCAGCCCTTTGGGTTTGGTCGTGGGCGGTTCTTTGCTCTCAGACATCAAACAATAACAACCATTATTGACTTAAGGTTTTAACGCCGTCTTGAGTGCTTAGGAGTAAGACATCGGCTGCACGTTGTGCGAATAAACCGTTAGTAATGACCCCAGTGATTTGGTTGATGTCAGCTTCTAAAGTGCTTGGAGACTGAATTCGCATGTTATGCACATCGATGATATGACCACCATTGTCAGTGACAACACCCTCACGATACACAGGGTCGCCGCCAAGTTTGACGAGCTCGCGAGCCACGTAGGAACGCGCCATTGGCACGACTTCAACCGGTAACGGAAACGCTCCCAGTAAATCCACTTGCTTGCTTTCGTCAGCCACACAGATAAAGGTTTTAGCGACCGCTGCGACTATCTTTTCACGCGTTAGAGCGGCACCGCCGCCCTTGATCATTTCAAGGCGATCGTTAATTTCATCCGCACCGTCGATGTAAAAATCTAAGCTAGGCACGCCATTAAGATCGTACACATGAATGCCGTGGCTACGTAAACGCTCAGCTGAGGCTTCAGAGCTGGCGACCGCACCATCGAACAGGTGTTTTATCTCTGCTAAGGCATCAATAAAACAGTTCGCGGTAGAGCCGGTGCCCACACCAACAATGCTGTTATCGTCGAGCTTTGGTTTGATGTAATCGACCGCTGCCTGGCCAACAGCGCGTTTCAGTTCATCCTGGTTCATAACGGGGTAAGTCTCAGTATTAAGCTTTCAGGGAATTATATGCCTTCATGCGCTACAATGCGCGTCCGCACTGAACAGAATTCACCGTTTTGGAAGATGGGTATGTTGAACGATTACCTCAAAAAGATCCTTGCCGCCCGCGTATACGACGTCGCGATTGAATCGCCGCTGCATACCGCCAATTTTTTAAGCGAGCGTTTGGGTAACCAAATTTGGGTGAAACGCGAAGACGAACAGCCTGTTTACTCTTTCAAAATTCGGGGCGCGTACAACAAAGTTGTGCAGCTCACCGAAGAAGAAAAAGCCAAAGGCGTGATTGCTGCATCAGCAGGAAACCACGCTCAAGGACTCGCGTTGGCTGCGAAAAAACTCGGTATTAAAGCCGTGATCGTGATGCCTCGCACCACCCCAGAAATTAAAGTGAAATCAGTCAAAGCTCGTGGTGCTCGGGTTATTTTGCACGGTGATGCTTTTGACGAGGCCTTTGAATATTCGCAAAAGCTCGTAGAAGAGAAAGGCTACACCTACATTCATCCATACGACGACCCCGACACCATTGCTGGCCAAGGGACAGTGGGTATGGAAATTATCCGACAAATGCCAACGCTGCCTGACGCCATATTTGTGCCCGTCGGCGGTGGCGGTTTGGCCGCGGGCGTGGCGGCCTACGTTAAAGCGTTACACCCAGAAGTGAAAGTGATCGGCGTTGAGAGCACTGAATCAGCGTGCTTAGCCGCCGCCATGAAGGCCGGTAAACGTGTGATTTTGCCAGAGGTCGGAATTTTTGCCGATGGTGTGGCGGTTGCTCAAATTGGTAAAAATACGTGGGAAATCTGCAAAGATTATATCGATGATGTGATTACCTGTACGCCGGATGAAATCTGCGCAGCGATTAAAGATGTGTTCGATGATACTCGTGCTGTGTGTGAACCGGCCGGAGCGCTGTCTGTTGCCGGATTGAAAAAGTACGTTGAGCGTGAGCAGTGCAAAGACCAAAATCTTGTCGCCATATTAAGTGGCGCGAATGTGAATTTTGATCGCCTGCGTTATATCTCCGAGGTAGCAGAGATAGGTGAAGGTCGTGAGATCATTCTGGCCGTCACGATCCCGGAAGAGCCGGGTAGCTTTCAGCGCTTTTGTGGTTTGTTGGGTAAAAGCCCGATCACGGAGTTTAATTATCGCTACAGCGATGACAACGACGCGCAAATCTACGTGGGTGTGAAAGTGGCTGATGAGCCAAACGCTCGTCAAAATTTGGTGGCTGGGTTAAGTGCCGAAGGATATCCGGTATTGGATATCACCGACGACGAAATCGCTAAATACCATATTCGCCATATGGTCGGTGGACATGCGCCAAAGAGTGTTACGGATGAGCGTGTGTACCGTTTTGAGTTTCCAGAACGTCCGGGTGCGTTGTTGAAGTTTTTACGTAAACTAGGCAAGAGCTTCAATATCTCGCTTTTCCATTATCGTAATCACGGTGCGGCTTATGGGCGTGTCTTGGTAGGGCTGCAAATTACCGTGGAAGAGCGTGAGCAACTTCAGGGTTATCTTGAAGAGCTAGGCTATCGTTACTGGGATGAGACAGACAACACCGTATATCAGCGATTTTTGCGTTGAAATACCATAAAGGTGCTGACTCAGCACCTTGTGCGTTTTAGAGGTGTTATCCACAATGCTCTATCACTCAATAGCGGCGACATGAATGTTATCTATTATTCGTAATTTTTTGCTCATACTGTATTTCCCTATCGTTTGCTTGATTGGTTTAATCATTTGTTTATTCCGTCCATTTAATCGCAATAACAGCCGTTTGATCGCGGTGCTCTTTGGTTTCTCGCGTGTATTTACTGGGGTGCGCTTAACGATAGGGCCTCAGCCTGAAAGTATTCAAGCCATCTATGTGACTAACCACCAGAGCACATTGGACATGTTTCTTTATGGTGAAAGCCTGCCTGATGACATGGCGATACTGGGTAAGCACAGCTTGGGTTATATCCCCTTGTTTGGCCTGATTTTTTGGCTAGCGGGGAATCTCTTTATCAATCGAGGCGATAAGTCGAAAGCGCATGGAGCCATGCAAGTCGCGGCGGATATTGTTAAAGACAAAGGCTGTAGTGTGTATATATTCCCAGAAGGCACGCGCAGTAATGGCCGTGGTTTATTGCCGTTTAAAGCCGGTGCATTTATTTTAGCCATTGAGGCGGGATTACCGATCGTGCCTCTGTGTGCCAGCAGTACCCACAAAAACATCAACTTGAACCGTTGGAATGCCGGTGAATGTCGAATTGAGCAATTACCACCCGTCAGCACAGAAGGCTTATCGCGTAAGGACGCTAAAGCACTTGCTCAAGAAGTGCAGGAGCTGATGAAAGCTCGTATTGATTTGATGGATAAAGAAATTGCTCAAGACGAAGGACGAACATAAATAGCCCTATAGACTGTGCTCGTGAGTTAACGAGCACAGTGAAAGTGCTTCGGTCGAGATCACAACCGTCCTTTGCTGAACTTCTCTCTCGCTTCTTGTTTCTTTTTATCACTCTTTCTGAGCAGAACATACACCGCGCCGGAGCCACCGTGATGAGGCTGAGCGGTATGAAACGCCTGTACGTCATCTAACTCTTCTAGCCAAAACACCAGATAGCTTTTGAGTACCGCAGGATCACCAATATTGCGGTCACCTTTGCCAGGGAGAATGAGTACGCTACGAATATCTGCCGCGAGGCAGTCATTAACAAACCGGTAGACCTCACGCCGCGCGTCTTCGATGGTGCGACGATGAAGATCAAGGCGAGCTTCTGTGGCGTACTTGCCTAATCGTAGCTTTCTAAAAACACCATCCTGAATGCCCGGACGTTTGAACCCAATCACATCGTGGGGGCCTACTCTAGGCACCTCGGTACTGCGCAAGTGGTTGCCGTCTTTAACGTCAGTCTCGCTGGTGGCCGCCGCACGGCGTGTTGCTGTGCTGGCTGTTGGCGTTGTTTTTTTGATCGTGATTTTTTCCGGCACCTTGATGCGCTCTACGCCCTGCATTTCTTGTAGGAATAGATCGTCTTCATCGCTCATAGTGTGACCTCGTACCTCACCGGTTTTTCTGTTCTTGGTCGGTGTGACAAATCTTTGCATTGCCGGACACAAATTGCTCACGGCAAGCGTATTATAACCTCTGAATTGTACAACTTGTGTTGCCTAAGGATGTAAATATGAGACTGCCCGGCGTAATTTCACATTTCCAACGTTCATTGAGCCTAGTGGCTTGCGGCGTATTGATGACAACAGCCCAAGCGTGGGGCTTTGATGAGCGCCAACAAAAAACAAACTGGGAAGATTCCCTACAGTTGACTGAAGAGCAGCAGAAGCAAATTGATGCTATCGAAGATCGCTACCGGGATAGCTTCAAAGAGTTAAAACCGAGCGAGGCGGCGATGAAAGAGCGCCGTGAAAAACGCGAAACCTTGTATGTGCAAATGCGTGAAGAAATTCGAGGCGTGCTTTCTGATGAGCAACAGGCGTTAGCCGAAGAACAAGTTCGTAGACGAGAAAGTAACAGTCGCGAAGATCACTTAGACAAGTTGGCGCGAGAGCTATCTTTGTCGGACGCTCAGCGCGCGCAGCTAGATGAAAAACTATCTCAGTGTAAAAAAGAAGAATGGCCAGTTGATAAGGCCCAGCGCGATGCGGACCGTGGGTACTTCGAGAAAACGGTAGCGTCTGTGTTAACTGACGAACAAAAAGAGCAGTGGAAAGCGCTACGTGAAAAGCGTCGAGATAAGTGGAGTCAGCACGGTATGGATAAGCTGGCAGAAGACAAAGGCAAGCGTAAGCCGCACCCGATGCATGAGACTGAAGACTAATTGGCCAGTAGAACAGGCTGGTAATATCCACTCTGGCAGCCTGACTTAGGGCGCAAAACACAGTTAGATAACATAAGCTAAAATGTATCAGTCACAAAAAAAGGGGGATCACTTGTTAGTGATCCCCCTTTTTTATTAAGCGCTGTTGCTTCGTGTTTAGAAGCTATACACCAGTGTCACGCCGAATTCGCTGTCTGTGTTTTCAGTTTCAGCCGGTACTTCTTCAACGTACTTCACTTTGTAAGTCAGCTTGGTGGCAAGGCTGCCGCTCAGCTGGCTTTGTAAGCCGGTCTCAGATTTGTAGACTGATTGATCAGACCCCATTTCTGCCGAGAATATTTCAATAAACTTGACGCCTTCAGAAATTGTCCAGCTGTAGTTCAGGGCCAAACGCGCGATGGCGCCTTCTTCAATTTCATCGGTTTCTTTCAGTTTGTCGCGACGGAAACCCGGACCAGCTTCGAGGTCTAGCTGCATATTGTCTTGCTTGATTGCGCGGTAACCATAGTTAACCGAGGCGCTGGTCTGGTAGGTATAACCGCTGAAGCGTGCGCGCTCTTGTTGAGCCACAATCGCTAGGTAAGAACGCTCAGTGAAATTACGGTCAAACTGAGTGAATACGCTGTATTTCTCTTTCGAGGTCACATCGTCTTCTTTGCTGGTTAACGCTTCTAGCTTAACCATAGAATCCCAAACATCACCGGTATGTTTAGCGTTGAAATTACCGTTAATGCTTTGAGTGTCGGTATTACCGGATGTGAAAATAGTTCCCAGTTCAGCACCACCGCTCCACGCAGAATCTTCGGCAGCCATCGCCGTTAGTGGGGTGATTAGTAGTGCTGCCAGTAGTGTGTTGCGAGTAAGCATGACGTCCTCTCATCTAAGTATTATTGATCGCCGGGCCAGAATACCCATAGGGTCTGACAGGCGCAAGTGAGAGAGGTTCTGGCGGGTACAGAAGAGAGGGCACGTGACTAGGCGCACTTAAGAATTTATAAACAACGATGCGGCGCCGAGAGTTTTACCGATAAGGCTTTTACAACTTAATCAGAGGTGTCTACAGCTTGTTTGATATTTGACCGGTAAGAAAATCCTTCAGCATCACCCAATCACCCCAAAAGCTCCACAAAGGGTGCTGGAAGGTAGCGGGGCGGTTATGCTCGAAGAAAAAATGCCCAATCCATGCAAACGCGTAGCCAGAAACAAGGGCAAGAGGCAGCACGGCTAGTTTCCCGCTGGTGAGTGCGTAAAGGATAATGCCCAGAGCAATGGCTGACCCTATGTAATGAAGCACACGGCAGGTTGGGTTCTTATGTTCAGATAGGTAATAAGGATAAAACTCACTAAAGCTGGTGAAGTTTTCAGTTTGAATTTCACGTTTATCTGACATGCGTTCACCATTGTTCTTGTTATTAGCGTTTGCATGACATTATAGCCAAACTCGCGGCGGATCAACTAAACGTCCTGAACGTCGCTTTGGTTTCTCGTTTATCGCGATTCTAATGCGGCAAGTTAGGAACGTTGCGCTAAGCTGGTGGTCTACCGATTCAGGTACAGAAACGAGGTGGAATGAGATGCTCTACACACTGAACGCTCAGATGATGAAAGCAATGCTACCCATGCATGTTGCCGCCCGTTTTACTCGGCAGGTTATGTACATGCCTTGGAATCCCTTAAATGAAGGGTGGTATATGCGCACCATGCGAGCCACTCTTGAGTTGACTGAACGGCTGACCGATTTTTATGAAAAGCCGGAGTGGCAATTAGACACTACGACAATTGATGGCCGCGAAGTAGGCATTGAATATTGCAATGCGGTTGAAAAGCCGTATTGCAACTTGGTGCACTTCCGTCGTCGTAAACGTGGCCTTGAACAGCCCAAAGTGATGATTGTTGCGCCACTATCCGGCCATTATGCAAGCTTGTTGCGTGGTACGGTTGCTGAGTTCTTACCTGATCACGAAGTTTATATTACCGATTGGATCAACGCTCGAGAGGTGCCGCGCTCCAAAGGTGAATTTAGCTTTGATGACTACGTAGATTACCTTCTTGAGTTTATGGAACATCTTGGCCCAGAGACTCACGTTATGGCCGTGTGTCAGCCATGTATTCCTGCCTTGGTCGCGGCAAGTGTGATGGCAGATCGTGATGATCCCAATTTGCCTAAATCCATGACCTTGATGGGCGGCCCGATTGATGTGCGCATCAGTCCAACCGAGGTGAACGATTACGCATCGGGCAAGGATGTTGAGTGGTTTGAAGATAACGTGATCTGTCATGTTCCCGATGGTTTCCCCGGGCGCGGACAATCGGTGTATCCCGGCTTTATCCAATTGTCGGGCTTTATGTCGATGAACATGGATTCACACGTGAATAAGCACTTTAAGTTTTACGCTGACCTAGTAAAGGGCGACGGAGAAAGTGCTGAAGCGCACCGTGATTTTTACAACGAGTACCTGGCCGTGATGGATATGCCTGCTCGATATTACCTCGATACCATTCGTAAGGTATTCCTTGAGTGTCAGTTAGCCGATGGCACGATGGATTATCGTGGTAAAACCATTGATCTTACGGCCATTAAAAAAATGGCTTTAATGACGGTGGAAGGCGAGCTTGATGACATTACTGGGCGTGGTCAGACATCCGTTGCGCTCGATCTTTGCAGTAGTATTCCTAAAACGAAAAAACTTCACCTAGAAGAACCGGGTGTGGGTCATTATGGTATTTTTAATGGTCGTAAGTTTCGTGAAAGTATCGCCCCTCAGGTGAAAGCCTTTATGCAAAAGAACTCGTGAGTGTATTTCTAAAGATGGCGGCTGTCACATAGCCGCTACCTCTGTATTATTCGGGTAGTCTTATCCGGAATTTTATTCATGCCGAAACATCCCCTTACCGAAAATATTTACGACAAACTCGTTAATGATGAAGATGCCCGTGCATGCGATTCCATTCCCGATGGCGCTTGCAAAGAAGTCCCGGGTAACTTTCTAAAAACATTAATCACTTTATTTTTAACGAAGCTAGGCGATGCGTTAGTAAATCCCAAAATCACACTGCCTTGGCTTTTGCAGTCGTTGGGGGCACCTATGTGGATGCTGGGTTGGCTGGTGCCTATTCGGGAATCAGGCTCTATGTTGCCTCAGCTTGCTATCGCCAGCGCCGTTCGGCGCATGGAGGTACGTAAGTGGATGTGGGTGCTGGGGAGTGTTCTTCAGGCTGTGTGTATTGCATTAATCGCCCTGACCGCTTTCACATTAGAAGGGACCTTCGCAGGCTGGAGTATTCTTGCACTGATGGTGGTGTTCAGTTTATCCCGTGGTTTAAGTTCAGTGTCATCAAAAGACGTGTTAGGTAAAACGATCCCAAAGCATCGTCGCGGTATTTTAAATGGCTGGGCTGAAAGTGGCGCAGGATTAATTACCTTGGTCGTTGCGGTACTGCTGATCTCTGGGCTGGTCTCTGAGATAAGTAACGGTGGAGATACAGCGCTGTATGCGTTTGGCTTTGCTGGGGCTGCATTGCTTTGGTTAGTGGCAGCTGTGATTTATGCAACGATCAGTGAGCAACCTGGAGACACCGAGGGAGGCCGAAATGGGTTATTAGAAGCCTTTAGTCGAGTGGCTTTGTTAAAAACAGACACGCATTTTCGTCACTTTTTGATTGCTCGTTCGATGATGCTTTGCTCGGCATTAAGTGCCCCGTTTGTGGTGGTGCTGGCACAGCAAGAAATGGATGCGATGATTAGCTTATTAGCTCTGTTTATGGCTTCAAGTGGACTGGCGAGTTTAGTGTCTGGACCTTTTTGGGGCCGTTTTGCGGATGTGTCTAGCCGGTTGGTGATGATACGTGCAGGTATGATGGCGGCGATGGTTGGGGTGTTGGTCTTTGTTATTGCTATGTTTGCTACAGATTGGCTGTCGCAAATATGGCTGTTGCCTTTACTGTATTTTGTTTTGAGTATTGCCCATCAAGGCGTCCGCTTAGGGCGTAAAACCTATGTGGTTAATATGGCCGATGGCAATAAGCGTACGGATTATGTCTCTGTGGGGAATACGTTGATTGGGGTGGTCTTACTTCTCATGGGGTTTGTGAGTTCGTTAGAGCCATTGATCGGTATTAGTGGAGTGATATGTGTTTTATCTGGGATGGGGTTTGTCGGGAGCTGGATGGCAACACGTTTACCGGAAGTGGAAAAAACCTAGGCGCTCACAATAGCGCCTAGATTGGTCGAGAAATAATAATGTCGAAAAATAATAGTGTCGAGAAAAAGAGTCCAGCAATGAATGCCGATTATTTTTCAATTAAATAATTGATGTACTCGTCTCTTAATGTGCGCTTTTGGAGCTTGCCTGTTGCAGTATGCGGAAGGTCTTTTACGATAAGTATGTCGTCCGGCATCCACCATTTCGCTATTTTATCTTCTAAGTAGGCATAAACACTTTCTTTAGTTACCTCAGTACCATCAACGGGGACAACAAATAACAATGGGCGCTCATCCCACTTTGGATGTTTTACACCAATAACGCAGGCTTCTTTCAGTTCTGGATGACCAACGGCGGCGTTCTCTAAATCGATGGATGAAATCCATTCGCCACCAGATTTAACAACGTCTTTGGCGCGATCCACAATTTGCAAATAGCTATCCGCATCAATGACGGCGATATCGCCAGTATCAAACCATTGACGACCCTGTGCATCGATAAAAAACGCATCGGGTTTATCGACTTTGTAATAACTGCTTAATACCCAAGGGCCACGAACACGTAAATAGCCACGGCTTGTTCCATCATGAGGAAGAGGTTGGTCGTTATCGTCGAAAATCTCTAACTCAACACCAAACATAGGTTTGCCAGCGGTGGTTTGCAGGCGATAGCGTTCGTCGTCACTCATTGTGGCCATCGCTTTTGTCGGAGCGCCTAATGTGGCCAGTGGCGATGTTTCGGTCATGCCCCAAATCGGTAGAAGATAAATTCCAAAATCTTTATCCAGCGTCTCTACCAATGAGCGAGGTGAGGCTGAACCGCCAACGCCTACGGTTTTTACTGACGGAATAGTGAGATCGTTGGCTTTTAAATAATCAATCAAACTTAGCCAGACCGTTGGTACGCCGAGCATTAAATCGACCTTGGCGACATCAATCAGTTCATACAGGCTGGCGCCGTTCATGCCTTCGCCGGGAAGCACTAAGGTCGCCCCAGACATAGGTGCGATGTAGGGCATTCCCCACGCGCAGACGTGGTACATAGGCACTACCGGCATGACCACGGAATCCGCTGAGATACTCAGAGCATCGGGGTTGCGGCTGGCGTAGGCGTGCAAAACACTGGAGCCATGAGAGTATAAAACGCCTTTTGGATTACCGGTTGTGCCTGAGGTGTAACACAGACACGCGGCGGTATCCGCATCAAGGCGAGGCCATTCAAACATATCCGGCTGGGCGGCTA
>Ga0066860_10001559_pt1 | contig 10261 bp, 10 predicted proteins | sample ETN07SmetaG_FD_65601 | JGI IMG/M metagenome (GOLD analysis project Ga0066860, IMG submission 65601) | Marine microbial and viral communities from oxygen minimum zone, Eastern Pacific Ocean - ETNP2014F14-07SV275 | ecosystem: Environmental > Aquatic > Marine > Oceanic ... | reverse complement strand
TCGAAATGGAAAGCATCGGTGCGATTTGCGTCTCACGACCAACCAATCCGACAGGCAACGTTATTACCGATGAAGAGTTAGATCAATTAGACGCGATTGCGCAAGAGTACAACGTGCCACTGATTGTTGATAATGCTTACGGTCAACCTTTTCCAGGGGCTATTTACATTGACGCGAAGCTCAAATGGAACACTAACATGATTCTCTGTATGTCGCTCTCTAAACTTGGTTTGCCCGGCATAAGAACAGGTATAGTTATTGCCAGCGAGCCTTATATTGAAGCCATCAGTCGCATGAGCGGTATCATGGTGTTAGCACCCGGCAGTGTGGGCCCGACACTTCTTACTCGAATGATTAAAGACCAAGAGCTTCTACATTTGTGCGATGATGTTATCAAACCTTTTTATCTGGATAAGGCCAAGACCGCTATCAGACTTTTTAACGAGATTTTTTCTGACTCTGAAATTTACTTGCATAAGCTCGAAGGCGCCTTTTTCATGTGGCTTTGGCTGCCAAAGTTATCAATCACCTCAGAAGCGCTTTATCAGCAACTGAAAAAAGACAAAGTCTACATCATTCCTGGTCATAATTTTTTTATGGGTATGTATGACAACTGGGAACATAAAGATCAGTGTATCCGTATAAACTATGCCAAAGATGAAACTACGCTGAGAAAGGGATTAGAAGCTATTCGTCGAGCTGTATTCGATTAGATTTGTCCGTTATTAGCATCAATTTAGATTACCAAAAGGGAAAGATGGCGACAATTCATTGGTTGGGAACAGGGCTCTCGGCACTGCCAGGTCTTCGTAGTCTTATAGGCGGTGGTTATTCGGTTGTAGTCTACAATCGAACAGTCGAAAAAGCCACTAAAGCCTTATCGGCTGTTGAGGGTGATTATCAAATTGTTGAGTTTTCGTTAGAGACCATCGAACAGCGAGTTAAAGCTGGCGATGTTGTTGTTTCAATGCTTCCTGGGGATTTTCATATTCCAGTTGCAAAATTATGTCTTTCATTGGGGGCGCATTTTGTTTCCAGTTCTTATATTTCACCCGAAATGCAAGATTTACACGAAAATGCACTCAAACAAAACCTTTGTTTCATTAACGAGGTTGGTCTAGACCCAGGCATTGATCATTCCATGTCGCACGCTCTAGTTGCAGATTACAAAAATTCTTCTGCATTCTCTGTTGACAATAATCATTCATTTATAAGTTATTGCGGTGGTTTAAGCGATACCCCTAATGACTTTTGTTATAAATTTAGCTGGTCGCCATTAGGTGTTCTAAAGGCCTTAATGTCGCCATCGGTTAGTATTCGTGAGGGTGATGTCTACCATACCACTAAACCATGGGAAGCAGTTGAACTGTATCCATTGCCAATGCCGTGGGGCGCGGAAGAATTTGAGGTGTACCCAAATCGTGATTCATTGCCATTTATCGAACAATACCAGTTAAATGGTGGGCTTAATATAAAACAGTTTGTAAGAGGAACGCTGAGGTATAAGGGTTGGAAAAATGCTTGGCAAGATATTTTTTCTGAGGTCGAATCACTTGAAATGGCTAAGGCACAAAGCCGCTTAACAGAGCTAAGCAACGAGCTGTGGCACAACTTTGCTTACAAAGAAGGTGAGGTTGACCGCGTTGTTTTAACCGTGGAAATGAAAGTTGAGAGAGGTCCAGATATTGTTTGGCATAAGCAATACATATTAGATACTCTGGGTAATGAGGAAGGCAGTGCAATGGCGCAACTGGTCTCAAACTCGGTTGCCTTGGCAGTAGAAGCAATTCTTGCTAATGATATTTCCCCTGGTGTAAGTTCAGCACCACATGAACCTGCACTTGTCGAGCGTTGGCTTAACCGAACAAAAGAATTAAGCGATCATTTTGTTTTACTTGATCATTTAATTTAGCACTGTAGGCAGCTAAGCGCATGACTGACTCACGCTTTTCAAAGTACCAAAACGAAAACCAATCATGGGTCTCTTTTTTGGAAAACAGAGTACCAATGTCGTCCTGTCATGGGGAGCATCATACTAAATGGCTTGTCATTGGTGCTGGTTTAACCGGCTTGTCAGCTGCTAGAAGACTGGCTAAATTAAACCCTGATGACACAGTAATGTTGTTAGATGCGCGAGAAATTGGTCAAAGTGCCTCGGGCAGAAATTCAGGTTTTGCGGTTGCCCATTCACATTTTCCTGGCCATTTTGATGCTAAATTAGTCAACGGCTATGAGCGCATAGATAGGTTGAATATTAAAGGCCTAGACATTCTTCGCTCAGAAGTTAGTAATAATAATATTGAGTGTGACTGGCAAGAAGATGGCTTTTATCACGCTGCAGCCGATAAAAAATCGTTGATGGCTTGTGATGATTTTATTGACTATTTAGAGCATCGCCAGATTAATTTCAAAACTATATTACAAGAAGAACTTAAAGAGCAACTGGGAACGTCATGGTACCAAAAGGCAGTCAAGGTGAGTGAAGGGGTGCTGATTAACCCTATCAAGCTACTCTTCGGACTAGCAGAAAGCATACCAAAAAACGTTACTCTTTATGAAAATAGTCCCGTAATAACACTTTCTGGAAAAAAACAAATAATCCTTAAAACGCCACATGCCAGCATAAAGGCAGACAAGGTCTTGATGGCCTGTAATTACGAGGCAACACACTTAAATCATTTGAAGCAAAAGATTCTTGGTATAACGCTAACCGGTAGTTTTACCAGGCGTTTAACGGATGAAGAGTTTGATTCATTGGGTAAAGCTAGCTCTTGGGGGGTTTTATCCCTGCACGGTGGAGGCGCCACACTAAGACTCACTGAAGACAGACGAATTGCTCTGCGCAACACCGCTGAATACAATAAAGGTAAATTATTCTCTGTTTCGCAAATGGCCACAAGAATTCAAATTCATCGACAAGCATTTGAAAACCGCTTCCCACAATTAAAAGCTGTCCCATTTGAGGAAAGTTATTCATGCGTTGAAGGAGTGAGTGCCAATAAAACCAACTTTTTTAAAAAGTTAAGTGATAATTTATTTGTTGCTGGTGGCTTTAACGGATCAGGTATTTCTAAAGGTGTTGCATTTGGCACAGCACTTGCTGAATATGCCAGTAGCGAAACATCTGAACTAATCAGTGATTGCCTACATTGCCCCAACGCACTTCGCATGCCGCCTTCACCAATGCTGGGTGTTGGTGCTCGATTTCTGATAAGACAGCGATTTAACGGTGTTGGTAAAGACCGATAAATAAACGGCCAATTAGAAAAATAATAGATAGAATCGTTGTGTATTATAAATAAATAAGGTATTATTTGCGCTCGAAATTACTTTCGAGATACTTTTTTACTCTTTTAATACGACAAATGCACAATAAAATCAGACACTTTTTCGGCTCAAACTACCAAGCTTACCAAGCAAAAAAGATTGAGCAAAAAACTTGGGAACAGGCCATGAAGGTTGCGCAACAGTTGCGCCATGAATACCCAAATTGGGCTTCTTTGGAGTACGTCGCAAGAGAGCTTATCGATAATTCTAAGGCAGCTTAGCTAAGTAGCATCCAGTAGTAATGGGTGATATTTGCAAGTTTTGCAATATTTCCTAGTGCGGCCATTGAGAATTGATTAACTGTGCAAAATTATTAGCTCACCCTAATAGTGACTAATTGCTTGGAGTGACATTTGAGCTAGCGTATAGTTATAACCTTGTTTTCTCTGTGGATGGCGCTAAGCGCTGGTTGTGAAATGCAAACAATTCCTCTATCGAATTTAGCTCTAGCGTTTATTCCTGTCATTATTGTCATTATGGTAATTTGGCATTGGCAGCTGGATTATAAGCACAGTATTTATGCCGTTGGCCGGATGTTAATTCAGTTACTACTGATTGGCTATGTGCTTACTTATATCTTTGAAGCTAATAGTGCATACATTGTAATTACATTGCTCAGTTTAATGCTTGCCACTGCCAGTTGGATTGCACTGAGAACAATAACAATTCCACGAAAAACACTGTATTGGAGTGCCGTTTACGCGTCTCTATTAGGAGGATTTACAGTACTTGTATTAACAACACAAGGCGTGCTTTCTCTTCACCCTTGGTATTCACCAAGTACTGTGATACCCATTGCGGGAATGATCTTTGCAAATTGCATGAACAGTATCAGTTTGTCGGGTGAACGACTTGAAGCAGAAATGAAATTGGGCGTGCCCTACGAAAAAGCCAAAAAAGTAGCCCTACGAGCAGCCCTAATCCCAATCACCAATATGTTACTTGCTGTGGGTTTGGTTTCATTACCTGGAATGATGACAGGGCAAATATTATCTGGTGTCTCCCCACTCATTGCTGTTCGTTATCAAATCATGGTGATGTGTATGATTTTCGGCTCTTCTGGCATTTCAGCTGCCGTGTTCATTTACTCAATTAAACGATATTTACCAACAAATTCAGCATAGATTTTTTGTTTTTGTAAATCAAACAATAGCAACTTTGTTGCGATTTTGAGATTCATATTTCCCAAAATAGCTAAAAATTAGCCAAAAAATGACTAAATCTATTTTTTACGAAAATTTTCACTATATAGCAATTTTTGGAATTTAGCCGAAAAATAGCGTGTTTTAGGCGCATAAAATTCATTATTTAGCCATCATTAGGCTGATTTTGAATGGAATTTGGCATAATTTGATCCGTTTGATGCCATTTCAATAATTTCTCAAATTTATTTATTTAATATTCCATGATAAACCGTTTTATTTGCCTATAATCGGTATTAGCCATTTTGGTCGTAAACGGCTGAGGCGGCTGAAAGTACTTTTTTTTTAACTATTAGGAGAGAAAAAATGACTTTAACGCATTTATTTAAAGCGCAAGCAATTTTTGCTTGGTTGTGGGTTGTAATGATATGGGTTACGCCAGAGATGGCAATTCAGGGTACTGGATGGGAGTTAACCCCAAATCTTCAATCCATGTTTCAATTTATCAGCGTATGCTTTTTAATCTTAGGCGTAATCTCTTGGATGCTGCCAACATGGGCGAGCGACAATCTTAAGCAAGTGGGCATGGTAGCGGGTGTTGGACTGAACGCGTTGTTTCTAGCGATCACCATGTATCACGTCTCAACTGAGGCGGCTAATTTTGACCCGCTTGGTGCGATTCCAATAGCTATCTTTCTGGTTTTATTTTTCTGGAAATCTCGCGCTTAAAGTTTCAAACTGTAACAACTAATAAGCTACTTAATCAAGTAGCTTTTTTGGCGTCGTTAGGTGGTAGCGTTATAATGAAGGCAAATGCCTAAATTAACTCTCATCATTGGTAACAAGAACTACTCTTCATGGTCGCTTAGGCCATGGGTGTTTATGAAGCACCATCAAATAGAGTTTGATGAGAAGAAGATATTGCTACACACGGAAACGACTGATGAGGAGCTATCACAATACGATTCAGGTACAAAAGTACCCATACTAAAGGATGGCGATCTAGAGGTTTGGGATTCACTGGCTATTCTTGAATATGTCTCTGAACAATACTGCGAATCCAGTGGCTGGCCTCGTGAAGCAAGTGCTCGCGCTGTCGCAAGGTCCATCAGCGCAGAAATGCACTCAAGTTTCGCCAATCTTCGAAGCGAACTGCCGATGAATTGCCGCAAGCAATTCAATCGTATTAATCTCTCAATTGAAGCCGCTGAAGAAGTCACAAGAGTTAAGGAAGTTTGGAGAATATGCCGCACACAATTCGGTCGTAGTGGCGAATGGCTTTTTGGTGAGTATTCAATCGCCGATGCCATGTTCGTACCCATTGCACTTCGATTTAATGGCTATAGTATTCCGCTCGAAGGAATCGAGAAGAACTACGTTCAAAGTGTTTTAGATCAACCGTGCATCATCGAGTGGATGGCAGAGGCAAAAGCGGAAAAAGAAATTATTGAGTCGCAAGAGATGTAGCCGAATAGTTTGTCATTTCATGCGTATGTGTGAGAAGGGGTAAAGCCAAGAAAATAATCCCTTTGAGAAGGCCTTATTTAGTAACATAACAGCCTAATTGAACCAAGTTACAGCGTGAAGAAGAAAAATAAAAACAATAATAAATCTCTAGTTATAATAGCACTACTTGTCGTTACTGGTTTTCTTGCCTACAGCTTTCTTATAAGCAATTCTCAAGCCGACACCGAAGAGATGGGGCAATCCATCCCTATTCAGAATAGAGACCATATCTCAGAGAATGAAACCGTTCAAATGTACAATTCAAACCCACCAACATCGGGTCCACATGCTGGCGCTATAAAAGGCGGCTTCTATAGTGGTGAAATAGAAGATATTAATGGTGTTCACAATCTAGAGCATGGCTTTATTTGGATTACCTACCGAAACATCAGCGCTGGTACTAAAGCTAGACTTAAGAAAATTGCTAATCGCTATTCAGGAAGAGTTGTGGTTTCTGAACGTAGAGCTAATGACGCTCAAATTACCCTCGCCTCGTGGGGTCGTTTTGACAAAATGACGCAAGAGGAGCTTGACGAGGATTATGTCACTCGCTTTATTGAAAAGTACACTAATAAATCACCCGAGCGTTTGGCTAAATAGAGTTCTCACTCACTTTAGCTAGGTATTGGAGAATTGACCTAGATTTTTCCATTAAGAGAAAAACGCTTCACATCATTGAATGGTAAGTGGTCGGGTCGCCTTCATCTTTTCCGTAATACGCCCGCTGAATAACTCCTTCTTTATCAATTAAGAAACTCGCTGGCATAATTGTCCATTTGTGGTTAATTTCTAGTGGAATATAACCCTTTAACAACTCTTTTACAAGTATTGGTAGTCTCAATGTCCAGCCCTTAATCATGCCCAATACTGAATTCTCAATACCGTATTGTTGATAGTATTTATTGAATTCATCAGCAAGAATATAAAAAGGCGCATTGTGCTTGTTACCTTGTAAAGACAAGCGATCAATGGGTGAGTTAAATATCGCCACAATGGTCAAGTCCTCGCCAAGCTCATCAAACTTTTTGCTTAGCTCAAAGATTCTCAAGTTGCAAAATGGACAGCTTGCAAACCTAAAAAAAGACAGCATAAAGGGCTTGCCTTGTAACTGGCTTGAGTTAAAAATCTCACCATTTATGCTCGGTAGAGTGATGTTGGGTATCTTTATTCCGGTGTTAATCATTATCCCTGTCTGTTTGTTTGTTTAATGGTAAGTCAAACAGCAGCACTTCTGCATTATCCCTGCCGATTAATTCAATCATTGCTTCTGCATATATTGTCACACTATCGCCAACATTAAGCACGTTGCCGTTAACTTCAACACTGCCCATAGCCACTTGTAAGTACGCAACCCTATCTGCAGACAGAGTGTAGCTGACAACTTGTTCCTTGCCCAGCAAAGTACCGTAGATTAACGCATCGACGTTGGCTTTGATAGATTCATTTCTTCCGTCTTCAGAAACTAATAACGCTAATCGATCTTGTTTTTCCTTTGCGCTAAAGAATTTTTGCTCGTAACTGGGTTCTACATTTTGCCGATTTGGCAGTAGCCAAATTTGCAACAATCTGGTTTTATTTGTAGCAGAAGGGTTGAATTCTGAATGAATAATACCCGTGCCCGCTGACAGTCGCTGCACATCGCCAGCACGAATCGTAGAGCCGTTACCCATACTGTCTTTGTGCTCAAGCGCACCTTGCAGCACATAGCTGATAATTTCCATGTTATTGTGAGGGTGATTTGGAAAACCACCCCCTGGCCCAATAACATCTTCATTGAGCACCCTTAAAACTGAAACACCCATTTGTTCAGGGTCGTAATATTCTGCGAACGAGAATCTCGGACGCGCATCCAGCCAGTCATTCTTAAAGCGACCTCTTTCATTTGATCTTCTTATGCTTAACATTTTGATTGCCTTCTTTATGTATTTGGTTTAATGGTTTGTTCGAATTTATTTTCAGTTGATTAATTGACTTATTTATTACAAAAAATGTTCCCGTTCATGAGGCATCATAAAGTCAATATCAGGACCTTTAGGAACAATACCGGTAGGGTTGAGAGATTTATGGCTGCCGAAATAATGTAGCTTGATGTGTTCCATATTTGTTGTTTCAGCGATGCCCGAAACTTGATAAAGCTCGCGTGTGTATGCCCACAAGTTAGAATATTCAATCAAACGTTTTTTGTTGGTTTTGAAGTGGTTGTAATAAACTGGATCGAAGCGAATCAGCGTAGTAAAAAGACGCCAATCTGCCTCAGTAATTTCTTTACCAACAAGGTAACGCTGTTTCGATAGCCTATCTTCAAGCTCGTCAAGGGTGCTAAATAAGCGGTCATAAGCGGAGTTGTAGGCCTGTTGTGTTTCGGCAAAACCCGTGCGGTAAACACCGTTGTTAACATTGTCATAAATCGTCTGATTTATTGCATCGATTTCATCTCGTAATGGCTCCGGATAGTAATCAAGTTTTGAATCAGTATATTCATTAAAAGCTGAGTTCATCATACGAATAATTTCTGAAGACTCGTTATTGACAATCGTTTGGTTTTTTTTATCCCATAAGACTGGGACGGTAACTAAGCGATTAAAGTTTTTATCGGCTTTTTGATATACCTGATACATATACTGCAATCCAAACAAATGGTCTTCAGTAGCGCCGGGGTGCTCATCAAAAACCCAGCTCTCAGCTGGCATCAATGGGTGCACTACTGAGAAGGAGATAAGATCCTCTAGTCCCTTTAATTTTCGGAAGATTAGTGTTCTGTGTGCCCACGGGCAAGCATAGGAAACATAAAGATGATAACGGCCTGGCTCAGCGGCAAAGCCGCCTACGCCAGATGGTCCAGCGCTTCCATCAGCTGTAACCCAGTTTCTAAAACTGGAATCTGTGCGGATAAACTCACCATCTTCTATTTTCAATTTAACATTTTTCATTTTCATTCCTTGGTAATCTGATTGATTTGTCAACTTAATTATTTTTTGTTTCTACTAATCACTAGATGAGTATCAAACAAAGGCGATCGTTTAAATCGCCTTGTGTCGTCAATTATTAACCATCAACTGTGTTGCGCTCATCAATACTCCACTTACCCGCCCCATGTGCCGCCAAAATTAGCAAACCACCGGCGATAGGTATATTTTTCATTGACATAGCAACATATTATCATGTTTTTATGCCTCTTAAGTTATCTAGACCCTTATTCATTAATTATTAAGATGAGGTATTGGCATACTGCTTTACCAAATGGTGGACCTATAACTTGTCATTACCACAAATATTAAAACGGTTACACTTCGTTGAGTTGTATTTGCAATTGAAGGGCTTGGATAATGATTCAAATTGAAGATTATGCTTTTCCCGTGGGGCTCCACCTGCTGACACGCTGGCAAGAAGCTGAAGACGGCGCAAAACAGGAAATGAAAGACATTTTCGATGCTGCTATTGCTGGAGAGTTTGACGAAAACTTCGCCATATTGGCATCACCTAACAGGGTGAACTCAACCGCGTCTGTCCATATGCTAGCGCTAGCTTTGCTTTACGACCTGTATGGTGTTGAATCATGGGACTTCTATAATACAAACCCGTACCGCTACGTTCGAGCTAATCTAGTCGTGAGTCGCTTGTTGGGTATCAGCAAGTTTTACATAACCTGGGCGTTATACGCCTTCACTTGCGAGCCATTGGGGCAAAAAATGATGTACCCTGATAGATTTCCACCTGGTGCTGATCCAGATGCAGCTCTGATTAACAGAGACAATTGGCACCTGCTTGAGACACCTGACTTTTCTACGGGTGTTCCCAAGACCATTGATGACATTCTGAGAGTTTTTGAAGAGCTAACTGGAATGCCACCGTTGATAAACATATCAGCGCCTTACAGTCTTGCTGCAGACATTTATGGGCAGGTGCCGCTGTTGTCCGATGTCTTGAACGAGCCAGACAATGTAAATGCGTTGTTGGACCATCTTGGCGATAAGGTGCTCGGACCTTGGATGGATCACCATTTTGAGACTTTTCCGAACGGCTGGGTTGAATTGTCAGATGCGTCGGGCTCTCCGTTTTTCATCGGTCCAGAAAACTGCAAGAATATGTCGATCCGCTCAATCCAACACATGCTGAGAGATAAGCCATATGCGGAGCGTGTATTTGATAACAATTACCGCGGCGATTTTGTAGCCGAGGTAAAGAGAAAGGTGCGCTCTTCGCGTCGTAAATCTGTAGCTGCTCCAAATGTTGACCAAGGCAATCTACTGGATTTGACAGAAGCAAAGGTCAGTGTTAATCCAGTT
>Ga0066860_10001551_pt1 | contig 10289 bp, 12 predicted proteins | sample ETN07SmetaG_FD_65601 | JGI IMG/M metagenome (GOLD analysis project Ga0066860, IMG submission 65601) | Marine microbial and viral communities from oxygen minimum zone, Eastern Pacific Ocean - ETNP2014F14-07SV275 | ecosystem: Environmental > Aquatic > Marine > Oceanic ... | reverse complement strand
GCTTCGGCATATTGTCATCTATACCGGCTATCGCCGTCGGTTATGCTGCAGGAGAGTTGATCAGTAAATCGGTCAACGCCAAGCGGAGCAAGGGCCTCGCTTACATCGCTGCCGGAGCGGTGGTAGGCGCATTCATCATTGCCCTGCCGTCCATCCCAACGATGGGCTTCTTCGGCTTAATCATACTGTTCGTCTCTATCTACACCGCCGTGCAACGGGTCAAGTAGCTCCCGCAAGATACGCTCCACCGTTTGCCCTAGTACGTCGCCTTGGAACCTTCTCCGGTGTAAGAACGCGCCCAATCTGCGTCTAAACAACGCAGCGTCCTGCACCGGAAGCTTGGCCGCATATTTGGAACCGGCTTTGTAGGCGTTTGCCGAGGAATCGAAGTCCGAAAGGGCTTCCCGTATCACCTCACGGTCCACCCCCAGTCTTTGCAGTTCCTGTCTGATCACCGCTGCCCCCCGGGGCCGGAACTTTTCCCGCTGCTCCCGCCATTCCCTGGCGAATTCCGCATCGTTCAACAGGCCCTGGCGGCGCAGGTCAGACAGCGTCCGGTCGATCACATCCTCAGTGTATTTGCCTTTCAGACGTCGTTCGACCTCTTTCTCCGACCGGGACCGGTATGTTAACAAGCGTAGGGCGGCGTTCTTGGACTTCTGGTAGGAGGGATCGGGGTCTTTGGCCGCATTTTTTGGTCCAGCCATCGGTAGATACTCCGGGTGAACTGAGGTGGCGAAAAGAGTGTTCAAGTGGGCAATAAAAACGGCCGTGTTGGAAATCATGGGACCGTCACTCCAACCGGCCGTTTTATGCGTGTCTGCTAGCCGAAACTACTCGTTGTCGTCCGGCTCCAGGATGGTGTTGCCCGAGAGGATGTCGGCGACCGAGTCTGTTGTATTGGGAGAGTTTCCGTTGGCCGAAGCCTCGCCCGGGGATACCTGGTTGTCTGGCGCTGATTTTTCGAGCGGACCGCGGAGGCGGCCTTCCACGGAGGCGGCGATCTCAGGGTGCTGGATCAGGAACTCCTTGGAGTTCTCCCGGCCCTGACCCAATTTGGTCTCGCCGTAGGAATAGAAGGCGCCGGACTTCTTGATGATGCCCTGTTCGACGCCGATCTCTAGGATGTCGCCCATCTTGCTGATCCCCAGGTTGAACATGATGTCGAACTCGGCGACCCGGAAGGGCGCGGCGACCTTGTTCTTCACAACGCGGGCCCGGACACGGTTGCCGATGACCTCAGCCCCCTGTTTGATGGACTCCACCCGGCGCAGGTCGATGCGGACTGAGCTATAGAACTTGAGGGCTCGTCCACCGGGAGTGACCTCTGGGCTGCCGTAGGTGACCCCGATCTTCTCCCGAAGTTGGTTGATGAAGATCACAGCGGTCTTGGACCGGTGAATGGTGCTGGTCAGTTTGCGCAGGGCCTGGGACATGAGCCGGGCCTGCAATCCCACATGGGTGTCTCCCATGTCGCCTTCGATCTCTGCTTGGGGCACCAGGGCAGCTACGCTGTCCACGACCACCGCATCCACCGCTCCGCTGCGGACCAGTTGCTCGGTGATGTCCAACGCCTGCTCTGCGCTGTCTGGCTGGGCGATCAAGAGATCGTCTAACTTGAGGCCGCAGCTGGCGGCGTAGGTGGGATCAAGGGCGTGCTCAACGTCGATGTAAGCCGCGATTCCGCCCAGCTTCTGAGTCTCGGCCATGATATGGATGGCTAGAGTCGATTTACCTGCGGATTCCGCGCCGAAGACCTCGGTGACCCGTCCGCGGGGTATTCCGCCGATGCCCAATGCAATGTCCAGGGCCAGAGAACCTGTGGGGATGCACTCGGTGGCCAGAGAGTCGGATATCTCGCCAAGGCGCATCACGGCGCCCTTCCCATGGTCTTTCTCGATCTGTCCGAGTGCCGTTTCCAGGGCCTCGCGCCTGATTTTGTCTGTCTTGTCTGTTTTATCTGTACTCGTCATCCTCACCCATCCTTAAATCCAACATCGCGCGCCAATCGTCAATCGCTGGCGCCGGTCGTTTAGCCCGAAGCTTGGTCAGTTGTTGGGTCAGCTTACGCTGGTCCAATCTCGGGCGCATCCTAACATCACCCCCCGCCACCCAACAAGAAGAAAGTGTCAGTACGAATGTTCTGTTATTAATAAGCCAAAGAATGTTGGAGCCAACCGGCCCCGTTTAAAAGTCTCAAGTGCCGCCCTTGAAACCGATGGTTACGACTCCGTTCTCGACGATGACTGGTGTAACCCGCTCTCCGTCGGTCAGTTCCAACAAAGCAGGAATCTGGTCGGCCTGCTTTGATAGGTCAATCTCGGTGTACTCCACCTTGCGCTGTCGATAGTCCATCTTGGCGGCAGAGGAATAGGCGCAGTCTGGGTGGGTATAGATGATTGTGCTTGCTTGGACCACGTTTGACTCCTGATGGTTCCTGGTTTGGAGAGTTAAGCGGGAGATACCCGACATAACCTGTGAATGGTAGTAATTGTACGGCTGGCCTGCAGATTCTTCAACGAGCAGGGCGGCTTATGAAGGCGGTTCTACTGGATAGATGCGACGGAGTGGTATGCTGGAGGCACATATTCGGTAGACCGCGCTTGCGGCTGGACCCACCCAACCCAGGAAATTTTTCACCTTGACTGACCACGCCCAAAATGGAGGCCACTCAAACAGCTTGGCGGCCTTGTCCGCGTTGCTGGAGCAATACGCCTCAGGCACCGGCAGGATAACTCCCAGGCCCAGAGGCGCCCGGCTGAGCGAGGAGATTCGGGCTACTCTGGAAGATGCGGTCGCCGCGCTCGAAAACGCCTCCGGTGAACTTGTTTCCCCTGGGGAATTGCTCGTCTTTGGCAACGGTTGTTATGCCATCGGGCGGCACGCCGATGCGTCTGAGGCCTATCTGTCCATCCTGGCGAACGAGCCGTCCAACGCCAACGCTCGGTTCAATCTGGGTTTGGCTTACCTGCGCTTGAGAAGTCCGCAAGACGCCGTCCGGGAGTTCACCGACTTGCTGGTCCAGCAACCTCTGCTTGCCGAAGCTTTTTACCAACGGGGCAATGGGAATGACGACCTGGGCCAAACAGACAGGGCTATAGCAGACTACGAACGGGCCATCGAGCTGGAGCCGGGGTACGTGCAGGCCATGTTCAACCGGGGGATTCTGCTGGCCCAAACCGGACGCCATCAGGAGGCGGTGGCCCAGTTCGATAAGGTGAACGCCATCCGCCCAGACATTTCCAACAACCACCTGAACCGTGGCGCCTCACTGGACGAATTGGGACGGCACGACGAGGCGATCAGCGCCTACACCAAGGCGACCGAATTGAACCCAGAGAACTCCTTAGCCTTGTTCAATCGTGCCCGGACGAACTACTACCTGGGGAATCTTGAGGGCGCTTTGACCGACTATTCCGCTGTGATTCAACTCACCCCGGAAGACGCCGAGGCATTTAATAACCGGGGATTGATCTACGACGCCCTTAAAGACTACGAAAGCGCCGTGGCGGACTTCGATTCCGCGCTGGAACTGCGGCCCTTACTCGCAGAGACCCACAGCAACCGGGGCGCTGTCTTGGAGATCATGGGAGACTTGGATGGGGCGCTGGTGGAATACAACCACTCTCTGGAGTCGGACCCGGAGTTGGCGTCAGCACATTACAATGCCGCCCGGCTGTACTCACGGACCGGAGACGTCGCCGCCTGCCTGAAGCACCTTGACCGGGTGTTGGAGATAGCTCCTCAGTTGGCCGAAGAGGCCGCCAATGACGAGCATCTGGGTTGGGCTTTAGAGATGAAGAACCTGCGCCGTGATATGGAATCGGAAGATGACAGTCAGGAAGAGAACTGACCCCCTGGGCTAGCGGCGGCTTGAGGAAGCGGGTCCAAGGTCGACATCGGGGTTTGCTACGACTATGTCGCCGTCTTCCAAGCTGTCATCATCTTCAATGTCGCGGTAGACCGGGTGCGACACAACGGATAGCCGCCGCCGTCGAGTGAACATGCTCCGCAACAGGACCAGCGACGCCAAGATAACCAGGCCTGTAACGATGTCGCGCTCCATCTGATAGTACTGGCTGGTTGCCAGCATCACCATGAAACAGACTGATATCCCCCAGGTGGACCGGATTGGGGAATGTCGCATCAGAACGATGGTTGCCACGCCCGCCGCCATTCCCAGCACCGCCAACGCCGGCATCAGGGCCAGTGTCACGCCAATGAGGGGGGCCATGCCGTCGCCGCCCCTGAACCCGGTGAATACCGATTTCCAGTGGCCCACCACTGCGGCCCCGCCGGCCACCAAGATCAGGGCCGGAGGCACGCCAAAGTACCAGGCAGCGAATACCGCTGCCGCGCCCTTGGCCACGTCTCCAACCAAGACCAGAACACCGGTGCGGTGTCCCACGTTGAAGAACACGTTTGCAGTGCCGGCCAAGGTGCTGCCGGTGGTGAAGACATCGATTCCCCGGATTCGCGAGGCGATGTGGGCGAATGGCAGAGCGCCTAGCAGATAACCGGCGGCCACGGCCAACACCGTATTTTGGACCATTTGTAGGTCTTCTATCATGGTCTGCCTATGGCCTGATGGAGCGTCCGGCTGGAAGAGTTGGGGCCGAAGTTGATGGAGTCATAAGGGGTAGTTCCAATGGTTCGCCGTGGTTCCCGTTGTTTCTAATTGCAATCATATACCAACCAACGGGATGGAGATAGGCAATCGGCGCCACGGCAGCCGTCGAGGGTTGGTTAACCCTGCTTTTCCCCTACGAACAGCCAATAACCCAACTCCCCACTGGTCACCATCTCTCTGACCTTGGCTATCAGTTCGGGAGACCGCTCAAGTCGGCCTCACCGGCGGGAACGCCGCTGACCCTTTGAAACGCCAGGAACGCCGCCAGTTTTCCTGCTACCTCGTCCAATATCTTGATGATTTCGGTGGAGGCGTCCAGGCGTGTTGTGACGCTAAACCCGCCTTCTTCCAACAGTTCAACATAGCCGTCGGCCGTGAGTGCATCGGTCATGCAGAGGACCTGACCCAGATCACCCTCCCAGTTCCGCCGGCAAGGCGCCGGGCTCGATGGTGACGTCGCTGAGGCCGAATTTGCCGCCGGGCCGGAGCAACCGGGCAGTCTCGGCGACGGCCTGGGCCTTGTTGATGAGCAGACTCATGGAGCACTCGCACACCGCCGCATCGAACACGCCCGAGCGGAGTGGCAGGCGTTCGGCATCGCCTCGCACGAAGTGGGCCCGGCCGGATCCGGAAGAGGCGTCATGGGCGTGACGCACGGCTTCAGCGCCGAATTCGACCCCCAGTACGTTGCACTTGAACACCCGCCCCAACGCTTGAGCGCTCTCGCTGTGGGCGCTGGCCAGATCGGCCACCAAGTCGCCGGCTTCCAGCCCCATGGGGAGGCCCAGTTTGTTGGTCAGGCCCAGCCCTCCGGGATGGAGGGTGTCGCCCATGATCAGCTTGGCCATGTCCGACTGATAGAGATCGGCGCAACAGGCTTCAGCTTCTGCTTCCTCAGCAATCCTCGGCCTGCTCCTAGTCGTCCGCCGGCTGGAAGGCCAGGCTATTGGTTTTTTCAGCGAACGATATCTTCTATCGCGCGTTGTCCAGCTTCTGCTCCGAGGCCAGTTGGTCGCGGACCTCTTCCCGGTACCCCACCGAGTTGTAGGCGCAGAAGGGGATGATCCGGCCGTCGGGCACCAGTATTCCCACGCAGCACTTCATGACCTGTTTCAGGTTGAAGGTCCAGGGGTCGAGGGAGTCCTTGATGGCGATCTGGAAGATGTGGTCTTTCAGGTGTCCCATCTCATATCCCAGCTCCAGGCCCGGTCCGCAGGCGCATTGGAACTGGTCGGCCGTCTCTTCCGTGCCAGCCACCGCTGAGGCTGACCAGAGGCTTTCCAGGGCCTTCTGCACGTCCGCGGAATTGGTGGACTTAGGCAGTGCCCGGTTGGTGATGTAGTCGAGGTATTGGTCGATGTCCAGCATCCGGGGCAGCGGCACCGTTTTGTCGCCGTCCACGAACCCGTAGGAGTTTACCTGGCGGGTGGGGAAACAACAGGGCACGGGTACGAAATCTTCGAGCACGAACCGGCCATCGCTCTGGTCCACGATGCCGTGAATAACGTCTCGGATGGTCACCCGTTCCATGGGGTCGAAATCCATGTGGCGTCCGATGTGAGTTACCGGCTGGAAGACCACGCCGCGCACTGCCGGGTGCTCCAGTCTGAATTTCAGGATAGCGCCCCACCTCGTCGGTGTTCACTCCACGCTCAATGGCGGCCACCAGCACGGCGTCCATGCCCTTCTCGACCAACCGGTCCAGGGCCTTTAGTTTTAATTCCAGAAGGTCCTCGCCCCGGATGGTCACATAAGTCTCCGGGCGCAGACCGTCGAATTGGAAATAGATCACTGGGTTCTGCTTGGCCAGCTCGTCCAGGAACTTGTCGTCCCGGGCGATGCGCACCCCGTTGGTGTTGATCATGACCTGGGGGATGCCCCGGTCTTTTGCGGCCTGGATCATCTCCATCAGGTCGGGGTGGATGGCCGGTTCGCCGCCACTGAATTGGATGACCTCAGGGCGGCCCTCAGTCTCAACGAAACGGTCCAGCATGAATTCCACCTGGTCCATGGTCAGACTGTATCCCACGCCCGCATTGGCGAAACAGATGGGACAGTTGAGGTTGCAGGCCGTGTTGACCTCAATCAAGGCCAGGCACATGTGCTGTTTGTGCTCGGGGCAGAGGCAGCAGTCCAAGGGGCAGCCGTCCTTGACCTCGGTGCTGAATTCCAAAGGTATGTTGCCCGGCTTGTTGAATTTGACCGAGTCCACGTACATCTGGGCGTCGGAGCTGATGATGCCGGTGAAACAGCCGTGGGTTGGGCACCGTTTGCGCATCAAGACCTTGTTTTCTTTGATGTTGATCTGCGCATCGATCACCGTTTTGCACTCGAGACAGATGTTGCGGGTCAGTTCATGGAAGATGTAGTCGGCGTCCTGTTTGACCCTGACCTTGCCTTTGTCTGCGGGTTTGACCAAATGGCCTCCTTCTACTCGTGGTTAACCAAGCGTTGAAGCCTCCGGTACAGGTGGCCTCTAGTATAATTCAGATGCGTTCCACAATCGTACGATTCGAGGTGTTGTCGCGGATTCCGGCAACGCGAAATTATTTCTAAAGGTGGTTGAATGACGACTGAAGCAGCTCTGTCCGGGGTGGTGGTGCTGGACCTGACGCAAATCATGGCCGGGCCTTTCTGCACCATGGTGCTGGCCGATATGGGGGCTAACGTGATTAAGGTCGAGAAACCCAACGGCGGCGACGACAACCGCCGCATGGGCCCGCCCTTCATCAAGAACTGGTCGGCTGGGTTCCTAGCCCTGAACCGCAACAAACGGAGCCTGGTCTTGGACCTCCGGAGCGAGAGCGGGCAGGCCGTGTTCAAGCGTTTGGTGGCGGATGTTGATGTTGTGGTGGAGAATTTTCGGCCCGGCGTCATGGGCCGGCTGGGCTTGGGTTACGAGACTTTAGCCGAGATCAAGCCGAATCTTGTCTATTGCTCGGTGTCCGGATTCGGCAACACCGGTCCGGACGCCGCCAAGGGCGGGTTCGACCTAGTGGCCCAAGGTGTGAGCGGGCTGATGAGCATCACCGGCCACCCAGAGATGCCACCGGCCAAGGTCGGCGTGCCCATCACCGACATCTCAGCCGGGCTGCTGGCGGCCAACGGCATCCTCTGCGCCTACATCCACGCCCTGAAGACTGGGCAGGGGCAGCAGGTGGATACCTCGCTCATGGAGGCTGGGATTGCTTATACCGTATGGGAGTCCTCGGTCTATTTCTCAGATGGGGAGATTCCCGGGCCATTGGGCTCGGCCCACCGGGTCTCGGCCCCCTACCAGGCCCTGCGCACATCGGATGGGTACCTAAATATCGGCGCTGCTACCCAGCCCACCTGGGAGCAGCTATGCCGTGCCATCGGCCTTGAGGTCCTGATCGAAGACCCGCGTTTCTTGATGCCCGGCGACCGCAAGGCACGTCAGGATGAACTTGCCGCGTTGCTTGAAGAGACTTTCGCCACCGACACCACTGCCAACTGGCTCAAGATGCTGGAGGAAGCGGGCGTTGTGGCGGGGCCGATCTACAACATGGAACAGGTCTACAAAGACCCCCAAGTTCTGGCCCGGAAGATGCTGGTGGACCTGGAAGACCCGGACCTCGGCACCATACATAACATCGGCATCCCAGTGAAACTCTCAGCCACCCCCGGCCAGATACGCACCCGCGCCCCCATGCTAGGCGAACACAGCACCGAAGTCCTGCTGGAGCGCGGCTTCAACAAGGCAGAGATCGGCGAATTGGTGGAGGTGGGAACGGTGGTTGAGAACCAGGGGCCGGGGACTAGAAGCTAAAAATCTTCTATCTCCCCAGTGACGAAGTTCAAGGGTGGCCCACCGATGAATATTGCGTCTTTGACCCGCGCGTTAAAATGCCTCAGACACTTTCTAATTTGAGCCTCAATTGATGGTTTGCTGTTAGTTACGTAGAATCGACGGTAGCCGAAACTGATCCCTGGATATCCCTTCTGAGGATTAATAAACAGTTTGCTAGGGTCCGCAAAATCGGCAAGCCTAGTTTGATCACCCGGAGCGATTGTTGGCAGCATCAATCCGTATATTTTGTGGAGGAAGCCTGATTCCTCAAGATCATCATCTGTATCAACCAACAATATTGCTAGGTCAGGAGCTAATTCAACTCCTCGCTGGAGAAAGTGTTTGATTTCCGTATCTTCAATTTCCTCTGGCCGGGAAGACTTCGTTTCTACATATAAGAGTGTCGGGGGAAGCCATGCCAAAACGTCAAAATCTCCGTAGGGGACTTCTGCCAGTTTGACCGACCAAGCTGCGCTTCCATCGAATTTCGTCGTACATGCATAGGTAACGTACCATTCGAGCGTCGGACCGATATTGTCGACCGACCGAATCAACTTAACTTTACTATCTGAGATTTCAATTACGTTGAGAACCTTGAGAAGATCAAGGTAATCGCAAGTTTCCCCGCCCGAGGTCTTTTCTAGATCTGAAATCAAAGCACCTTTCGGATTGGAAGTTATGTGGAGAGATAGCTTCCGAAACGATTTCTTCCCGAAAATCTCTCGTGCGGTTACAAGTTTAGAATTACTAACCTGGTTCCATAATTCAAACGATATGAATAGTTGACGGTTATCCCCTTCAGCTTCTACCTCAAAGCCACGGCGTCTCAGTACTGAAACGACTGAGCCCAACTTCATGTTGACCATTGAATCTCCACCCAAAGGGGGATTGCCCTAGATGGGAGACAAAAGTGTAGAATCTCCCAAATTGCCAGATGCCCTTTTATTGCCCACAATGTGGCCCGCCTAGCCCACCGTCCGCCAGGGAAGCCCATCGGTAGTCTTGAGGAATTCTTCCAACAACAAGGGGTTTGAGACGATCACGCTGGGGGTGAAGAGAGCGGCTTCTTTTCCTTGGCGGTCCACCACTTTCGCGCCGACTTCTTGGGCTAGGACTAGGCCGGCGGCTAGGTCCCAGGGCATCAGCGAGTGGTGGAAGTACAGGTCGACGCGGCCTGCCGCGGCGTAGGCCAGTCCCAGGCCCGACGAACCCATGAACCGGACGCTGTACATGCCCGGCCACAGAGAACGGATCAAGTCCAGGGCGAACCCGGCTTTCTCATCGACGTAACCAAGGTCGCAGCAAAGCAGGCTGCGGCTGAGTTCGGGGGTCTCGGAAGCATGGATCTGAGTGCCGTTGAGAAAGGCCCCCTGGCCCTCTATGGCCGTGAACATCTCCTCACGAACCGGGTCATAGGTCAGACCGGCAACTATATGGTCGTCCTTAGCCAGGGCGATGATGGTGCAGAAGTGAGGAATGCCGTGGGCGTAGTTCCGGGTGCCGTCCAGGGGATCGACCACCCATTTGTAGGGCGTGTCGCCGTCCACCGGCTTGGACTCTTCGGCCAGGACGCTGAATTCGGGGAACTCGCCGATCAGCAGGTCCAAGATTGTCTTCTCGGCGGCTAGGTCAACGTCGGTCACGATGTCCGAGCGGCCCTTGAACTGGACCTCATGCTCCGAATGAAACCGGTCTCGCAGGATCGTACCGGCAGCCCGCGCGGCCTCCAGAGCAACATCCATGGCATCGCGGCCATTCTTAGATATAGGCAATTCATCAGGCATAAAAATCCTACTAGTTAGAGTAAAAGAAACTGATAGAGTGCTGAGAGCTGATCGCTGAAAGCTG
>Ga0066860_10001547_pt1 | contig 10302 bp, 9 predicted proteins | sample ETN07SmetaG_FD_65601 | JGI IMG/M metagenome (GOLD analysis project Ga0066860, IMG submission 65601) | Marine microbial and viral communities from oxygen minimum zone, Eastern Pacific Ocean - ETNP2014F14-07SV275 | ecosystem: Environmental > Aquatic > Marine > Oceanic ... | reverse complement strand
GGCGCTGGGACACACGGGTGCCGAATACGATGCCTATCTGATCAACATCGGCGATGGTGATCAGTTTGGCAGCGGCTTCGTTGCCCTTAACCCCAACTCCAAGATTCCCGTACTACTCGACCGCAGCACTAAACCTGCTACACGAATTTTCGAATCCGGTGCGATCCTCATCTATCTGGCCGAGAAATTCGGCGAATTTTATCCTGAAGATTCTGCCGCCCGCGCGGAATGCCTGTCCTGGCTAATGTGGCAAATGGGCGCCGCCCCCTATCTGGGTGGAGGATTTGGTCACTTCTATGCCTACGCGCCAGAAAAGTTTGAGTACCCGATCAACCGTTACGCCATGGAGGTAAAGCGCCAACTGGATGTGCTGGACCAGAATCTGGCGCAGCGTCGCTATCTATGCGGTAACGAATACAACATCGCCGACATAGCAACTTATGCCTGGTATGGTGCCTTGGTACTACACAATATTTACGATGCGGCAAAATTTCTCGACGTGGCGGCCTATAAACACGTTGTGCGTTGGGCAACAGAAATCGAAGCACGTCCTGCAGTGCAGCGCGGTCGGCGCGTTAACCGAGTGTGGGGACCCGAGGAAACCCGGTTATCCGAGCGCCACGACGCCGGTGACTTCGACGCAGCACAGTAATGGCAGCGTCGCGCAAGATCAGTTAATAAATCCTTGATGACACAGCAACTCGACTGCGATAGTCTCGAAAACAGTCTAATTATAACAAGGCAGTTTATTCAGAATAATTGGCACCGTAAGTTCATGCGAGGGGAAAAAATGATGAAAACAAATCCGACCACGCCTTTCTTATTAAGAACGATTAATCAATTTTCTATTGTCGCCGCCGCAGTACTGTTTTCGGCCGCTAGCCTAGCCCAGGACACCGTGGAGTGGACGACCCTTGGCGGCGATTTTGCCCACACCCGTTATTCTCCAGCCAGCCAAATCGACGCGAGTAATTTCTCGGATCTGGAGGTGGCCTGGGAATGGGACGGCGCCAGTTTTGAGGCGGTGAGCGGCAGATCCACGCCCAGTTACATCAACGGCAGACTCTACACCGTAGCCGGCGCACGCCGCCACGTCGTTGCCATCGATCCGAAAACCGGCGCGACTATCTGGTCCTATCGCGAGCCGGATACCGGCCGCTGGGAATATTCCATGCGGGCGGACTACGGCAAAGGCGTGGGCTACGGCCAGGTCGACGGCCGTGACGTCATCTATATTATTTCTCCGGGATTTTTCCTCACCGCCCTGGATGCAGAAAGCGGACAACCGCTGGAAGGATTTGGTAAGCCGGTTCCTATCGATGGCTTTCCGAAAACCGGCGTCGTCGATCTGCTGGCGGACCTCGGTCATCCCTATGATCCCTACGAGGGTATTCCGCTTGAGCGGGGTTATATCACCTCCTCCTCGCCACCTATTGTTGTCAATGGCGTGGTAGTTGTCGGTAATTCTGCCGAGCAAGGTTATAACCAATCGAGAATCGAAAATGTAGCCGGCGACATCCTGGGCTACGATGCCAAGACCGGCGAGTTCCTGTGGAAATTCAATGTCATTCCACAACCGGGTGAATACGGACATGAAACCTGGGAAAACGATGCCTGGCGCACCACCGGCGACATCTCTTCCTGGGCTCCCATCTCCGCCGACGAGGAACTGGGGCTGGTTTTCATACCCACTAACGGCGTCACCATCGATTACTATGGCGGTCATAGTCCCGGTGACAACCTCTACAGCACCAGCTTGATCGCATTGCACGCCAGAACCGGCGAACGCGCATGGCACTACCAGCTGGTACACCATGATATCTGGAACTACGATACGCCGACGGCGCCTATCCTGTTGGATGTGCAGACTGCGAGCGGCTTGACCCCCATCGTCGCTCAGGCCACGAAGCAAGGCAGGACCTATGTGTTTAACCGGGAAACCGGCGAGCCGATCTGGCCCATCGTGGAAGAGCCGGTGGAACAATCGATGGTGCCGGGTGAGAAACTGGCGGCAACGCAGCCGAATCCCACCAAACCTGCGCCTTTCGATATGCAGGGTCTGACCGAAGACGGCCTAGTGGACTTCACACCGGAAATCAAACGCATGGCGCTGGAAGCCGTGGCAGAATATCAGCTGGGCGGGGTTTTTAATCCCCCCCTGCAGCGAAATAATCCCCAAGGCAAACTGGCTTCTATTCAGTGCCCTGCGGGTGCGGTGAACATCACCCACCCATCATCTGCTGACCCCAATACCGGCATCATGTATATCATTTCCAGCTCCGGTTGTGGCTCGCGGCAACTGGTTACCGGAGAAGAAGCCGACACCTATTATGAGGAACCAACCGGTGTCACGCTGTCTCGCTACGCTGCCGCCAACGGCGGACCGCGTCCCCGACATCCCCTGGGCATACCCTTGTGGAAACCACCCTATAGCCGCATCACCGCTATCGACATGAACAGCGGTGAGCATTTGTGGATGATACCGGCAGGTGAGACCCCCGACCGCATCAAGAACCTGCCAGAGCTGGAAGGCGTGGACATCGGCAATACCGGTTCCGGCAGAGCGGGACCGATGATGATCACCGAAACCATGTTGATCTACGGGAACACCGCCGGTGACGGCACGGACATGCTTTACGCCATCGATAAAGCCACCGGCGCACAGTTGGGTGCGATCGAAGCCCCGGCGGGAAGCCGTTACGGCATGAGTTCCTGGGTGCATGAGGGCAGGCAATATCTGATATTGCAAACCGGCTCTTCCCTGACTGCCATGGCATTACCGGATGGAAATAGCAATATTTCCAGCGGGGCGCATTGATCCCGAGGATGATTTAATGACGTTGGCGAACTGCCTTGGTAGTTCGCTGCGTCTTCCCCCAGCAAACATCTCGGTTCTGATTGAAGTTGACCCAGCCCGTGAGATCAAGGGGTCGGAGACTGAGATATCCCCCTTTGATTCCTATGCCGCCGTCGCCGGTTCACAGTTGACGTCGCGTTCATCAAACTCCCTGGTCCAGGAGGCGAACTCCAGCATGATGCCGTCCGGATCCCGGAAATAAACTGAACGGACAAACGTCGTATCGGTAATGGTAGGACTGGCCTGCATGGGTGAGTCATCGTGGTTCACCACCTTGGTGACTTCGATGCCTGCCTGCTCCAGCTTCTGCTGGTATTCCTCGATCTTGTCCTCCGGCACATCGAATGCGACATGATTCATTGAGGCATGTGCCGAGGCAATCGATCCACCGCCGACCATCGCCGCTGGGTGGGTAATGCCGGGTTGACTCTCGGGCGCATCGGGGAACCAGAAGAACGCAAGCGAATCCCCATTGCCGATATCGAAGAAGAAGTGCTGACCCATGCCATTCGGCAAGTCGATGGTCTTGGTCAGCGGCATGCCTAATAGACCCGAATAAAAATCGACCGTGCGCTGCATGTCCTTACACACGAGCGCCAGATGATTCACTCCGCGTATTTCAAATTTTTCATTGGCAAGCATGGTTGTTCCTCTATATCGAATTATAATACTTCATCATTGACAATCTCCCTGCAAAGTCAATACATTTCCAACCTGGTTCTAACAACACACAACGCAGATTGATAACGGGAGCACCTATGCCGAGGCTAAGACAAGTATCCAGGAAAGACGCGAGTGAGAAGGTCCGAAAATATTACGAGGCACTGTTCGGTGACCGGGACCCGGTAGAAGAACCGGGTACTGCGACAGGTACACCGGGTAACTGGTGGACCGTGTTTGCTCTGGTGCCCTATATATTTGAACACGCAACGAATCACTTCGGTATGTTCGGCATGTTTGCAGACAAGAGCGTCAGCCAGCTCGATGGGTGTGTTCGAGAACTGGGCATTCTGCGGACGGGTTACACCCAGGGCAGCCAGTTTGTTTTCTCCCAGCACTGCAAGGCCGCACGGCGCTTCGGAATAACTGATGAGAAGATCGCGGCGATTCCGTACTGGTCTGTCTCCGCGCATTTCGATGAAAAAGAACGTGCCATTCTCGCCTGGGCCGACGCACTCATTCTACAGGGCGGTCGCGCGCCGGATGAGCTATTCGAAGCCTTGCACTCCTTTCTTTCAGACGAGGATATCCTGGAACTCACCTACCATGTCATGGGCTACAACCTGCATGCGGTGTGCTGCAAGGCATTGCGGCTGGAGTATGACGATGTGCCGGAACGAATTCGGGAGGTGCCAATACCCCAAGAAGGAGAAGTTGCGGACTGGGCTGGAAACGCTTGGTCAGACTGAGTGTTAATTCAAGCCAGAGGCCATTATCACTCGGAGTCCGATAACCCAACCAGCTCATTGTAAGCCTGGAACGAGAGCCTTGGCGGTGCGGTTCCCGATGGGTCGGGCTCGGTAAGCGATTCATAACTGAGTTGCAGAGTTTTGGCCACTGAAAGCAATGCGCTGACTGGCCGCAGGATGAGTTGGTAACCCAATTCTGCCAACTGCGTTGTCGTCAGTTCGGGTGTCCTGCCGTCTTCGACCATGTTGGCGACGAGCACGGTGTCGGGAAATACCTGCTTGATGACTTCCATTTCGGTAACGGACCGGGGTGCTTCGATAAACAGAATGTCAGCCCCGGCATTAAGAAAGGCATCTCCCCGCCGCAGCGCCTCGTCAAGGTCGTGAGTAGCCCTGCTGTCGGTGCGGGCCATGATGAGGAACCGGTCTGAGTCACGTGAACGTACCGCCGTCGAAATTTTACTGACGGCTTCATTGATATCGACTACTTCCTTGTTGTCCATGTGGCCACAGCGCTTGGGGCTCACCTGATCTTCCAGTTGTATACACTGTACGCCGGCCTGCTCATAGGCATTTACCAGGTGTGCAACCGCCTGCTCATCGCCGTAGCCATTATCACCATCAGCGATAACCGGTGTATCGCCAGCAGCGGCGACAATCTGGCTGGCCCGTGCAATCATCTGGTGCGCGGTTACTAGACCTATATCCGGTTTACCCAATAGCGAACCCGCTACTCCGAAACCGGACATGTAGACAGCCTTGAATCCAGCCTGCTTGGCAACGAGTGCCGATAGCGCATCGTAAGTTCCAGGCACTACAAGGTTTGCATTTGAAGCTAGCAATTCTCTGAGCATGGCCAAGATTCGCTACTGACAAGTTAGATCGTTATTGGCGATAGTATCAGCATGAAACAACCGATAACAATGTATGCGCATCACCGTTTGCCTCCGGCTATCATCCAATACGCAGTCTAGGTATATTACCTTTTCAATTTAAGTATTCGAGATATCCAGTATTCACTCGCAGGATCAAAGGGAGTTTGGGCAAAGAGAATGATCCTAAAACCAGCGCTCAAGTCAGCCGCCTGCATCATTTCCTGTAATTCGCTGATGCTGATTTCGTCCAGCATCAGGTCGATACCAGCTATCGAGTCGTCAGGCTGTGGCTCACAGGCTACTAACAAACAGGCAGCCAAAATGGCGAAAAGTGTATTAAATTTATTCGTTCCAGCCATGCCAGATCGGTCCTGAATCCCATCGAGTAAAGGACTAATAGGCCAGCGAATAGGCTTCGCGTCGAGGGTCTGCAGCCGCCGTAAGTACTTCCGTGACTGGGTCATAGAAGATCATCTGTGCGCCACCGAACGTAGCCGTCCATCCGCTAACGACCCGGAGATTGTGGCCCAGTGATTCAAGCCCGGACAGCGCCTCGCCCGCGACCCGATCCTCGATTGCAACCGAAAGCCCGCCCGAAGATCGGAAGCGTGGCGCTTCGATTGCCTGCTGCGGCGTCATACCGAATATCAGCATGTTGTTGACGATCTGTAGCAATGACTGGGTCTGGCTGTCGCCACCCGGCGTACCCATGGTAAATGCAAAGCCACCATTCGGGTACAGAGCCATGAGTGGTGAGAGAGTGTGATAGGGGCGTTTCCCCGGGCCTACTTCATTGGGATGGCCGGACTGCAGTGAGAACAGAGCGCCGCGATTGTGCAACAGGATTCCAGTCTCGGCATCGAGCAGACCGGAACCAAAACCGGCAAAATTACTCTGAATCCAGCTCACTGCATTGCCCCATCGATCGACCGCGGTCAGGTAAACGGTATCACCGGCATCGTCCCTGTCCTTGTCTCCGTCGGCGAAAATTTCATCACCGAAGCCTGGGGCTACCGACTCCGCGGCCCGGCCGGCATCGACCAGGCTGGCACGCTGGCGCAGGTATTGCGCGTCCAGCAGTCGATCGACAGGCACGACGGCAAGCTCAGGGTCGGCAATCCAGCGATCGCGATCCGCGAAGGCGAGTTTCTTCAGTTCGATTAGTGTGTGCAGGTAGTCGGCGCTGTTGTGCCCGAGTGAGGCAATCGGGTGAGACTTCGACATTTCCATCAGCGCCAGTTGTGCCACGCCCTGGGTATTGGGCGGCATGACCAGGAAGCTGTGTCCGAGATAATTACCCCGCAGTGGCTCTACCCAGGTGGAGCTGTGACTGGCAAAGTCGTTGGCGCGGAGATAACCACCCTGCTCGGTGACAAAAGCGGCGAGATGCTGTGCGATTGCCCCCTGGTAATAGGCGGCCTTGCCTTCCCGCGCTATGGTATCCAGTGACGCGGCCAGGGCCTCATTCTTGAGCAGCGTTCCCACCGCCGGCGCGGCACCACCGGGCAAATAGAGATCGCGGCCGGCCTGGTTGAGTGAGCGCCCCTGCTCTTCGAAATCCATTGCCAGGCGCGTCGAAACTGGAAAGCCGTTTTTTGCATAGTCTATGGCGGGAGCGAGCAGGGATTGAAAATCCATCGTACCGTATCTTGCATGGGCATCCTCCCAGCCGGCTACGGCCCCAGGCACGCTTACGGAGAGGGCTCCCGCACCAGGAATTCTCTCCACACCCGCCGCCTGAAAGAATTCCGCTGTCGCCAGTTGACCCGCTCTACCACTGGCATTGAGGGCCGTGACCTCACCACTGTCGCCAGCATAAAAAATACCGAAGGCGTCGCCGCCGATACCATTCATGTGCGGTCTTACCACGGCCAACACGCCAGCCATGGCGATGATAGCGTCGGTAGCATTGCCGCCTTCCTGCAAGATCCGCAGACCTGCCTGCGCTGCCAAGGGATGATCGGCAGAAACGGCACCTTTCATGCCTCTCACGTCCGGTCGGTTCTGGGCCGCATAGGACGTGGTACTGATGTAGGCAGAGGTAGTAACGAGGTCTTGTTGTACGGGGGTGCAGCCCATGCCCAGGGCAACCACGGCCGTGATTGCAATCCTGCGACTGATTGGGCCAGGCAGTTGCATCTCTGGGTAATTTCGGAGATTGGCGCCGGCGGTTGCTGAAATACTCATACAGTTAGTTGCTATCCTAATTTTGAGATGAAGTATAAAATAATCTGCTCTCAAGGTCTGCTATGAGCCGCTGGACTGCGTCAGTGCCTTTTATGTTCATCATAACTTCTTCCTCGACTGCTAGCCTGTAGTCCCGGTACGATTGCAAAGATTCCCAATTAAAGCCTGTTTAGATGCTGAAGTAATAGCCTCTTACAATGCTTAGGGTCTTTAAGAACCCGCTCAGCCCCCTGCTGAACTAGCATCTGTTCATGTTGCCGCGACAACCAGAAGCGGGTCGCCGCCAGCTGTTGGGCCTGTTGCCAGTGTTCATGTTCTTCGCAGCTAAGACTGCGCTGGCTTTCATAAGCCTGCATAAATGCACTGCGCTTCTCTGCATCGACAAGGCCCTCGGCATTGGTGCACCAATCATTTACTGCGATAGCCATATCCAGTAGCAAGGCATCGGTGCCAGCGCTGTAAAAATCTATAACTCCGGAGATTTCACCGTCAAAAAATAAAATATTGTCTCGAAAAAGATCTCCATGAATCACGGCCCGGGGCAGATTCAGTGCCAGATGTTTCTCTTTCAATCGTAACTGTTCAACAAGCATCTGGTTTTCCTGTTCTGAAAGCGAGGATCTGATAATAGCCCAGCTTTGTTGCATCCACTGGAGACCGTACGGATTTGGATGCTGCAAGGACAAACTCAAACTGTGTCGATGAATATTCCCTAACACCACAGCCATTTTTCGAACTTCTTCAATGCCGGGTTGGCGTATATGTTCGCCTGCAACGCGGGGAAATATCAATACCGGTTTGGCCGCCAGGCTTTGCAACGCGCAGCCACGCCCATCTCTCAAGGGACAGGGCACCGGCAAGCACTTGTCATGCAAGGCGCTGGTTAATTCTATATAAAAAAGCAAGGCATCCCTGCTAAGGGATTCAAATAGCGTTAACACCAGTTCCGTGCCGCTATCGAGGCTTAAAAAATAGGTGGTATTTTCAATGCCATCGCCGGCGCCACGCAAACTTTGTAAGTCACCCAGTTCATACGCACTGAGTAAGTCGCCAATTTGTTGCTTTGTGAGTTCGGTATAAACAGCCATTATTTATTCTACAATTCTGGTCTACAAATTCCAGACCAGAGCGCCATCTTGATAGCGGTTTCGGCCATGAAAATTCATGCATCGAGGTCGATGGACTTCAATCCCCATAGCTACTATTCTTCCTCGACTTGTCGGTATACGTATCTAGGGCATATTTATCGGAGGTACTTCCATGCAATTTCTCTATTCACTCATACTTTTCGCCTGCCTCGCAAGCGCCGGCAATGTACTGGCCCAGAATGTGTTCGAAGGTATTTCGGTCGAACCCCGTCCCTCCGAACACATGCATTGGGATACCGAGCCCTTTGCGGAGATTCAAAGCGATCTCGAGCAACTACTTGAGGACAGTAGCCGCATTTGTCCCCCATCATCTATCTACTTGAATCGTCAACAACGGGCAACCACATCATGAGCAAACAATTCACCGGCAAAGATCTGATAAAAATGGCCGCAACAGCTTTGTTTTTATTCGGCAGTGTAATATCCATGGCGGCGGAGCGAGCTCCCCAATATTGTCTCGAGCTCACTTCCCTGGAGTTGCCCGATGCGACTGTTTCCATGGCCGAGATAGTCGCCGCCGGGGAGTTTTTGCCTCCTTCGGCAATTACGGATACTAGTCCTGCGGCGCAGAGGCGGAATCGGATTTACCAGGACCTACCCGCATTTTGCCGTGTTGCAGTCAACTTGCAGCCCAGCAGCGACTCCGACATAAACATGGAAATCTGGCTACCCACCGATGGCTGGAATGGCAAGTTTCTGGCTGTGGGCAATGGCGCCTTCACCGGCAGCATCCGCTATAGCGCGTTGGCAAATCCGCTCGGACGTGGTTATACAAGCAGTTCAACCGATACCGGGCATCTCGGCAATACAGCCCGTTTCGGATTAGACCACCCGGAAAAAGTTGTAGATTTTGGCTGGCGGGCGGTACATGAAATGACCGTGGCTTCCAAGACCATCGTCGCGGCGTACTACGAACAGGGGCCGCGCTACTCCTATTGGAGCGGCTGTTCCGCCGGTGGGCGCCAGGCCATGCAGGAGGCCCAGCGTTTTCCTGAAGATTATGATGGCATCATCGCCGGGGCGCCGGGGCTCGACTGGACCGGTCGCGCCGCAGCAGCACTGCGGGTAGCAAAAATACTGGAGGCTGATGCATCGGCACGCCTGTCCGCAACGGATAGAGAATTGGTGCATCGGGCTGTGCTTACTTCCTGCGATGCTGCCGACGGCGTTAAAGATGGCCTCATCGGCAAGCCGCAGCAATGCGGGTTTGATCCGCGTATATTGCAATGTTCAGGCGAAAAATCTTCTTCATGCCTGACAGCGGCGCAAGTGAACACTGTGCACATGCTTTATTCTTCTCCGCTTAATCCTGCTACTGGACGTGCAATTACCGGACTTCTGCCGGGCAGTGAATTAGGCTGGACAGACCTGGGCTGGACCCGGTCGGCAAGAGACACCGGTATGGAGCAATACAAGTACCTGGTATACGGCGATCCCGACTGGACCCTCGATCGCTTCAATTTCGAAGTCGACATCGCGAAAGCCGAGGCGATGGATGCCAATACCCTGAACGCCCTGGATGCCGATCTCGGCCCCTATTTCGAGGCCGGGGGTAAATTGATTCAATACCATGGCTGGAGTGATCCACAAATTTCACCCGCCAATGCCACTGCATACTATCGACGGGTAGCCGAGTTCCTGGGTGGGCGCGACGCTATTAATGATTCCTACCGATTGTTTATGGCGCCAGGGATGGGTCACTGCGCCGGCGGACCTGGGCCCAACAGCTTCGATATGATTTCAGCCCTTGAGGCCTGGGTCGAAAGGGGCGAGGCGCCGGACAGTATTATTGCCGTACATCGAACCGATGGCGAAGTAGACCGCTC
>Ga0066860_10001542_pt1 | contig 10315 bp, 9 predicted proteins | sample ETN07SmetaG_FD_65601 | JGI IMG/M metagenome (GOLD analysis project Ga0066860, IMG submission 65601) | Marine microbial and viral communities from oxygen minimum zone, Eastern Pacific Ocean - ETNP2014F14-07SV275 | ecosystem: Environmental > Aquatic > Marine > Oceanic ... | reverse complement strand
AACGCAGTGCCGTTGGCTATGGCGGCATACTCGGGTAAGGCCCGCTTGTTGGTACCGATTATGGCTGAAGGCCCGGTGCGGCCCACGTCATCCAGGGCTTTTACCACCGCCTTGGCCGAGTCGGTCCCAGCACCGTTCAGGGTCACACCGGCGAAGTCGAGGCACAGGTACTTGGCCCAGTCCACCACTTCCGGCGACAGGTCTTCATAACTAACATTGGATGCGAATTTGGCCAGGGTCTGGGTTATCCCGGTCTCGTTGTTGTTGCGTACCATAATGTCCACCTCGCCGTAGTTGGTTTTTCGAAACTATAGGCCCGATTCGTACAGGAAGTCTCCCGTGGGAAAGTCCTTCAACAGGTGCCGGGCGATGAGTATCCGCTGGATCTCGTTGGTGCCCTCGCCGATCATCATCAATGGCGCATCGCGGAAGTACCGCTCCACGGATAGGTCTTGAGTGTAGCCGTAACCGCCGTGGATGCGCATGGCGTCGATGGTCACTTCCATGCACATCTCGCTGGCGAACAGTTTGGCCATGCCCGCTTCCATGTCAGCGCGCTCGCCCCGGTCCTTCTTCTCCGCCGCGTGGAGGACCATCAGGTGGGCGGCCTGGACGTTGGTGGCCATGTTTGCCAGCATGATCTGGATGCTCTGATGTTCGCCGATAGGCTTGCCGAAGGTCTTTCTTTGCTGGGCGTATTTGGTGGCGTCTTCCAGGGCGGCCCGCGCCACGCCGAGGCAGCGGGCGGCCACGTTGATACGGCCCAGTTCCAACCCGCTCAATATCTGATAGAACCCCTGGCCCTCGCTACCGCCGACCAAGTTTCCGCCCGACACACGGTAGTCCTCGAAAGACAACTCGCAGGTGTCCACGCCCTTGTAGCCCAATTTTGGCACGTCGCGGACCACGTTGAATCCAGGCCCCTTCTCGGCGATGAAGATGCTCATACCCTTGCGGGGCGGGTCGGCGTTGATGTCGGTCTTGGTCACCAGGGCAAATGTGTTCCCGTGGCGCCCGTTGGTGATCAGGCTTTTGCTGCCATTGACGACATATTCGTCACCGTCGCGCACCGCCCTCGTCTCGATGGCCTGGACGTCGCTGCCGGTGTTTGGTTCGGTGATGCAGATGCCGCCCCGCTTCTCGCCGGTGGCCATGAGCGGTAGAAAGTGTTCTTTCTGCGCTTGAGTGCCGTGGGTGGTGACAAGGTAGGCCATGATCAGGTGGGAGTTCAGGATGCCGCTCAGGCTCATCCAACCCTTGCAGATCTCCTCAATCATCAGAGCGTAGGTGCTGACGTCCAGGGCCAGGCCCCCATATTCTTCGGGAATAATCGCCCCGAACAGGCCCAGCTCTTTCATGCGCTCGACCAGTTCAAAGGGGTACTCGTCGTCGTGTTCCATCTGCATGGCCACTGGGTTCACTTCCCGGCGCACGAACTCGCGGATGGTGTTGACTATGCCACGTTGGGCTTCAGACAGTGGGGCCAAAGCGATGTTACCTCTTGCCTCGGTTCTAGGCATTTTAACTAGGGCATTTTAACATGGTTTGCGAGTGCGTTCAGGCGGCGTCCACGCCCGATTGACACCCCCCACCAGCGGCACTACACTCCCCCTCATAGCTAGGCGTAATCGCCTTCATCAAGAATCCACCCAAGAATTAAACGTGGGAGTAGTACCGATATGACCTCCAAACCCGAGTATGTAGACCTTTTGAACGACATCCGCCTCCAGGAGAACCGGGCCGGGGTGTACCTGGAAGCGTGGGCCAACAAGACAGACAACAAAGACCTGAAAGAATGCCTGTCTTTCGTGGCGGCGCGGGAGTACAGCCACGGCGACATCTTCGACCGCCGCGTCAAAGAGCTTGGTTTCGCCGCCGTGGAGATAGAGGACCATGAATTCGAAGAGAAGGTCCGCGTCGTTTCTTCCGACATATCCGATGCTGAGAAGATCGCCTGGCTCAAAGAGTCCCGGTCCCGGATGGCCACCCCCAGCGTGCGGGAGCGCTATGAGGCCGCAACAGTCGACGAGTCGGTCGACGAGCTGACCAGGTCGCTGCTGCGCTGGTTCACAGACGTTGAAAACGACTCAGTGGTCAGCATGAACAAGGTCTACGCCGAGATCGAAAAAGCGGGATAACAACATGAAATTCGGAGCATTCTTCGTCGGCCAACGCCCCCAACTGCACGAGCAATATGACGACGAACACAAGCCCAACCCGAACCCGGTCAGTCGCACCGACGTCCAGGTCTATGAGGACATCCTCAAAGGCGCGGAACTGGCTGAAGATTTGGGGTTCGACTCGGTCTGGATCGCCGAACATGCCTTTAGCGAACACAGCATCATCAGCTCGCCCCACAGCCTGCTGGCCGCAATAGCCGCCCGCACCAAGCGGGTCAAGATCGGCGTGGCCTGCACCATTGTGCCCTGGCACGCCCCGCTGCGGCTGGCCCAGGACCTGGCGACGATCGACATCATCAGCGGCGGACGTCTGGAAGTGGGAGTCGGCAGGGGTTACCAAAAACGGGAGTTCGATATCTACGGCATCGACATTGCCGAGTCACGGGACCGGTTCGTCGAAGGGATGGATATCACCATCAAAGCTTGGACCGAAGAGCGATTCTCGTACAACGGGAAGTTCTTCCAATTTCCCGAGGTCATGGTCATCCCCAAGCCGGTACAGAAGCCGACCCCGCCCATAATGATGGCGGTCACCCACAGTCCCGAATCTGTGGAGATTGCAGTCTCCAACCGGTGGGGACTGTTCACCGTGGGCAGCAGCTTCTTCCCCGCATCGCCGGACTCCGATCAGAACCTGATCAGCCTGTACCACCGGCGCATGATCGAAGAGGGTGTCGCCGCCGACGACATCGAAATCGCTGCCGTGCGTAATGTGTACGTGTCTCCTACTGACCAAGAAGCCATTGACCTGCTGACGCCGCGCCTGCAATGGGCCGGCGACATGGGGGAGTTCCTGCGCAGGCCGGTATCCGTGATGGCCAACGCCCCCGGTGGGCTGCGGGGCTACGAGAACTATGTCCGCGACCCATTCATCGAAGAGGACCTGCTGGAAGAACGCGGGAAAGAGGGGATGGCGGCCATCGGCAGTCCCGAGAAGGTCACCGCGGCTATAAAGGAGCTGGAAGGCAACAACGTAAGCAACTTCATCAGCTATTTGGACGCCGGCGGTCTGGACTTCGACCAGGTGTCCAGCTCATTGAAGTTATTTGCGGAGAAAGTCATTCCCAACTTCCGCTAGGCATATCTCAAGTAGGTATATCTCAAGTCGTATCTTCGGCCGTCCGAACTGACGCCGGAAAGGAAAAAGAAATATGGCAACACTGGACGTACTGACTTACGGCTTTGCCCTCACCACCGACCAAGGGTCTTTTGGATACTCCACCAACTCGCTGCTGCGGGTTGGAAACCACAACATCCTGATCGACACCGGGCCTTCGTCACGCCGTCCGTTCTTGGTCAAGGCCCTCAAAGCCAGAGACCTGGAACCCGCCGACATCGACATCGTCATTCTGACCCACATGCACTGGGACCACTGCCAGAACACCGATCTGTTCACCAACGCCCGGGTGCTGGTCAACCCCACGGAAATCGACTACGCCCGCAACCCCAACAAATGGGACCTGGCCGTGGCGGCGGGGATGGCCGAAATGATGGGCAAAATGAAAGTCGACACCGTATCTGAAGGCGACAAGATAGTTGACGGCGTTTCGATCATCGAGACGCCTGGGCACACCAAAGGACACATGAGCATCTTGGCCGAGATCAACGGCGAGAATGTCCTATTGGCCGGAGACGCCATGCCCGAGAGCGGCACCGTGGCCCGCGGTCTGCCTTACAACGTGTTCTGGGACGTTGAAGACGCCCAGGAGAGCGTTGAGAAGATGATCGCCGCCTCCAACGTGTTCTATCCGGGCCACGACCGGCCCTTCCGCGTGGAAGGCGACGAGATCAACTACCTGGAAGGCCCCGAGAACATCCACATCATGGACAGCACCGAGGGCGGAGGCACGGCGTCATTGACCTTCACTGTGTCGGCGACCCGCACCGTGAATGTGGACATAGTTCAGAAATAAGAGGCCTTTTTCTCATGGCAACCACCACGCCCAACGCTGACCCAGCCCAAACTCTGGCCGCCCATGTTGTTAACACCGGCGTTGCGGATGTTCCCGCTGTCAGTCTGACGGCAACACGTCGTGATGTCCTGGACACTTTTGGCGCCATGCTGGGCGGAAGCGGCGCGCCAGGCATACAAGAATTGGCGACAGTCACTGGGCGTTGGGGCGGCAAGGAAGAGGCCAGTCTCGCTATTCTTGGCGGAAGGATGCCCGCTCACCACGCGGCGCTAGTCAACTCGGCCATGGGTCACGCCCTAGACTTCGACGACACGTTTGATAAGGGCGGACACATCCATCCCGGAACCTCGGTTTTGGCGACGAGCCTGGCTATTGCTGAGTCGTTGGGCGGCGTCACCGGCGACGAATTGATGCTGGCAGTTACGTTGGGGCTGGACGTGTCTTGCCGGTTGGCGCTGGCCCCCGACAAGGACCGGGGTTGGCACCGCACGGCGACGTTCGGTATATTTGGCGCGACTGCGGCGGCAGGCAAGCTGCTGGGACTGACTCAAGAGCAGATGGTCCACGCCTTCGGCATCGCCTACAGCCAGGCCGCCGGTAACCGGCAGAGCATCATCGATGGGGCGTTGACTAAGCGGTTCCAAGCGGGTCAGGCGGCCCACGGCGCTGTTCTGTCCGCCTTCCTGGCCAAAGAGGGTTTCACCGGCGCGGAAAACGTTTTCGGCGGAGAGTACGGCTTCTTCGCCATGTACCAGCCGGAAGGCTTCAACCTCTCAGTTATTAGTCAACGGCTGGGGGAGGAATTCTTGGGCGACCAGATGAGCCTCAAGCCCTACCCCTGCGGCAGACCCACCCACAGCTATATCGACGCGGCGATAAAACTGCACCACGAGCTGGAACTGCACCGGAATGCCATGCGGTCTGTGGTTGTCCGCACCGACCCGGAGACATATTCGTCCCGATACAACGTTTCATCCGGGATAGTCCGTCCCCAGCAGCAGGTTGAGGCACAATTCAGTCTGCCCTACCTGATCGCATGCGGCCTGGTCCTCGGCGAAGTTGGTATCGACCAGATAACCTCGTTCGGCAAGCCGCCGGTGCTGGTCGCCTCCTCGCAGATACGGTCGGAGAGTAAAGAAGGCATGCCCAAAGGCTGGGCCGAGATCGAAGTGGTCTGTGCGGTAGGAAAGTCGGGAACGGTCGAATTGGAGCCGCCGTCAGGTTCGCCGGACAACCCACTATCGACGGACCAGCTTCGGGAGAAATTCCGGGACTGCGCCGCCCACGCCCTCCAGCCGCCGTCTGGCGAGTCAGTCGACAAGATGATTTATTTGATCCTTGAACCCGGTGCGATGGCTGATTCCAGAGACTTGATTAAGTTGTCCACATTCAGAGCCGGTTAACCGAGAGGAACATTTGTCCACAGAAGACACGATCAAAGACGCCATAGACACTCTGATCAGGGCCAGGCCAGGTTTCTGGACCCGTAGCGCTTGTGGGGTGACCCGGTCCCTGGGCCAGATACCGGTGCTGTTGGACCGGAACGCCTACTCCGTGGAGACCTCCCGGATCAGGATACTGCTCCTGGGCGGATTGACCGGCTACCAGGCCGACGTCGATATGGCGCTCCACGCCCTGGAGCTATTCGCAGGCGGTGGGGATGCTCTGTCACTCCGCATCGCCCTCAGCGCGGTGCCCTGCGCCAACCCCGACGGCCTGCGCCTGAACACCGCTCCTGGCAACGGCGCGGGCGGCAATCCCTCCGGTGTTTATCCGCCCGAAGGCAAGTTCTACTACGACCCGGAAGACCCGGAAAAGCGATATCTTTGGCGGTGGGTCTGCTTCCAAGCGCCGGACCTGGTCCTGGAACTGCAAGCCGGCGATTCGTTGACGTGGGAGTACAACCAGGCCGCCCAAAGCCTGGCGCCTGGCCTCGCCGCAAAGACCATCTCAGGGGAACAGGGATTCCTGGCTGCCCTTGGCACCGGACACCCCGACGGCCTGGGCACGATTCCGGCCCTGTGCCTGACGGCGACCGACGAACAACTGCCCCGCGAACTGGGGCGTTTGTTCAGCATGCTCCGCCAGTTGGATGTGCTGACCAGGTCGGACGCCCGGAAAGCCCTCGATACCCGACGCAACCGGCCAAAGACTGAGATCGCCAAGGTGCTGGCAACGGCTTACGGCCATACATTCGATCCGGCGGTCTACACCCAGGGCGTGCCCATCAGCGGCCGATTACGGCTCCACCAGTTGGAACCTGGGGGAGAGAACCCAATTCCAGAAATCACCAGCTTGCTAGAGTCATTCGCAACCGGCGGCGTGCCCGACGACATCGCCCCATCAGCCCTTGCATCCGTGGTCTGGGCCGACGAGCTGGCCGACGCCACCGGGGAGGCACGCTACAACGAGTTGGTTGTCCAAGCCGCGGAACGCTTCGAGTCTAGAGGCCAAGGAAGCGCCCCCAAGCCTTGTGACCCCGATTTTCGCACTGAAGACATGTTCATGAGCGGCGCCATCCTGGGACGGGCGTTCAAGCTGACTGGGAACACCAAGTACACCGATATGCTGGCCAACTTCCTGGTGGACGGCAAGATTCAGCAGAACCACGGTCTCTTCTGGCATTGCCGCTCGGCGGCGTATTACTGGGGGCGGGGTAACGGGTTCGCCGCCATGGGCTTGGCCGAATCCCTAACTTACCTGCCAGAAGACCACGCAAAACGCCACGCGATAGTGGCGATGTTTGGCCGTCTGATGGAGTCGCTGCGCCGTTTGCAGCACCCGTCAGGTCAGCTGAACCAGGTGCTGGACATCCCCGGCTCCTACCTGGAATTCACCGCGACCTGCATGATGGGCTACTCCATGGCCCGCGGCATACGAATGGGCTTCCTCTCAGACGATTTCCGGGAGTCACTCGACCTGGCCTGGCAGGCTGTTTCGGAAAGGGTCGACGATGTGGGCAACGTGGTCGACGGCTGCGCCAGCACCGGTGTGCAGAACAATGTACGGGAATACCTCGACCGGCCCGCCATCTTCGGATACGACGACAGGAGCGGCGGAATGGCCCTTTGGTTCGCAGTGGAGATGGAACGGCTAGCCCGAGGCATTTGACCAAACGAATTGCGATAACGGAGGTGGCCCGTGGCCCAATCATTGACCTATACCTATAACAGCGTGGCCCAAGAAGTGGTCTGCGCCGAAGATGCCATCAGCAGCCTGCCGGCCATCGTGGACCGGTTGGGTGGCACCAGAGTAATGCTGGTATGCGGTCCGTCGATATTGGAAAAATCCGACGTGGTCACCAGAGTTCAAGCCGCGCTTGGTGACCGTTGCGTCGGGCTATTCTCGGGCGTGGCGCCCCACTCTCCAGTGCACACCCTGGACGAGGCGATGCGGATGGCGCACGACCTGAAGCCCGACGCTCTGGTCAGTGTGGGCGGCGGCAGCACCCATGACACCACCAAGGGAATCGCCACCCTACTTGGCGAAGGCGGGACGATCCACGATCATCAGGTGATCTTCGAACCACCGGATAAGGTGATTCTCCCCATATTCTCCGGTAACCGCGTGCCCATCATAACCGTGCCAACTACCATGGGCGCCGCCGAACTCAGCCGGGGCGGCGGTTTCACCGACAAAGAACTGGGGAGGAAGATAGTGGTCGCCGACCCCGCGACCATTCCCCGTTCTATAGTCATCGACGGCCGGGCGTTGGCAACCACTCCAATGAGTATTCTCCTGTCCACCGCCATGGGGCAGATGCGCATTGCAGTGGAGTCAGTTTATTCGACGAAGCACAATCCCATTTCCGATTCCATGGCGTTGCACGCAATCTCAATGCTGGTGAAATACCTGCCACAGTGTCCTGGGCTAGACCCCGACTGCCTATTAAACACCAAGACGGCTGCTTCAATGGCGACGATGGCCGGAGGCAGTTTAGGCCTGAACACGGCCATGGCCCATCACGTAGGTGGTCTCTATGAGGTGCCGCACGGCGATGCCAATGCCATCATGCTGCCCCACACCATGCGCTTCAATTCCGAGGCGTCCGCCGACCGTCAGGCGCTGATTGCGCAGGCCATGGGAATCGATACTGCCGGCATGAGCGACCACACCGCGGCGCTGGCAGCGGCGGATGCTGTCGAGAACCTACGCGACTCGTTGGGACTTCCTGGCCGTCTGCGGGACGTGGGCGTGCCGGAAGAAGGCTTGGAGTTGATCGCCGCCGCGACCCTGCATGACCGCTCTCTGGCTACCAACCCCTCTCCGGTGACCGACGCCGGGCCCATCATGTCAGTGCTGCGGAGTTCCTGGTAAAACGCACAGCGACTCGGAGCAGTGTCAACGGAGTCCTAGAATCTATTCTTGTCCGGTCGACGTAAGACTGATCAAGACCTGAGTTGAGGGATTGACGTTGTTAGATAGGTTCATCAGGCCAAGCATTTCGAATAAATCTAAGAAAACCTCAGCCGTGACGGCGCTGTTCTTGGGGGCGGTCTTCTTGCTCGTCGCCTGCGGCAGCTCGGACGAGGCTGCCACGTCGGCGGCAAAAGACGTTCAGATACCGCTGTCTAGCCCTTCCACCGTGGCTGTTCAAGAACAACCGACAGCTACCCCGCTACTGCTGGCTACCAAGTCCGCCGTGGCCGATGCAGACCGCAAAGTGGGACACGAGGTTGGCGACCTGGCTCCGGAGTTCGGCGGCATTGCAGCCTGGATCAATAGCGGCCCGTTGACCATGGAAGGACTGCGCGGCAACGTGGTTTTGGTCGATTTCTGGACCTACACCTGTATCAACTGCATCAACACGTTTCCGTTTTTGAAGCAGATGCATGCTGAATACGCGGACGACGGGCTGGTGATCGTGGATGTTCACAGTCCCGAATTCGAGTTCGAGAAGATCTACGACAACGTGGTCGATGCCGCCCAGAAAGACGCACTGGTCTGGCCGATAGCTCAGGACAACGATTTCACAACCTGGAACCGGTATAGCAACCGGTACTGGCCCATGGAATACCTCATCGACAAAGACGGGGTAATCCGGTACACGCACATCGGCGAGGGCGCCTACGCTGAGACCGAAGACATCATTCGTGAGCTACTCGCGGAATCTTGACCCGTTTGGAGTCATTCTGCTCGGACTGCTTCGACTGGCTTAGGCGAAGAAATCCCGAACTAGCCGGACGAATTCCTCGGTCTGTTCGATCTCAGGGTGGTGACCGCAGTTCGGTATGACCTCAAGTCGTGAGCCTGGGATTGCTTCCCGATACGCTTCTCCGGAGCTGACCGGTATCACACCGTCCTGCTCTCCCCAGACCAACAGCGTGGGCAGGTCGGTCAACCGGCCCAGGAGATGAGGCAGGGCCGCGTGGTACATGTAGGGGCGCCACGCCAGCCGCGCGGACTCTTCTCTTGAGGACTCCCAGATCTCGATCTGTTCCGGGGTGGGTTCAGCGGGATAGGCCGTCGGATATTCGGGTGTTGCGGCGGTATCCAGGAAACTCTCTTCCAAATACTCCCTCGTCACGATCAAGAACATGTCTAGAATCTCGCCGGTGGGGGGTTTTATCCCCGCCGGGGCCACCAGAGCCATTTTGTTGAACATTTGTGGTGACTGGCAGGCCATCTCGGCGGCAAGCCAGCCGCCCAAAGAGAACCCCAATAAGTTCACCTTGCCCAATCCCAGTTCCTCAATGACCCTGAGATTCCAACTGGCGAGGTCGCGGACACTCATGATCCAATCCAGCCGCTCAGTGACGCCGAATCCGGGAAGAGACGGCATATGCAGAGCGAAGTCTTGGGCCAACGATTCTGCGTAATGGAGAGGGACCGTTTGCCCCATCTCGTCGTGTAGCACGAGTATTGGGTCGCCGCTACCGCCCTGGATGATGTGCAGGTCGGTGCCGGCTACCTGGGTTTTTCCTTCCTTCCAATTTAAGGAACCGGTGGACATGGAGTTGCTCCTGCTAGGGGTTATTTGGCCGGAGAATGAGCGTGCGCTGGGCGCCTGTTGAGCGTCAATAGAAGCGGGTCGTTCTGATTCTGTGTTGTGCCTCGGTGATTGTCAACTGTTTAGACCACATCGTAGAGTCGATCGCTCATGTTATATTGGCTGCCGTTACCGTTTTGATGTGTAGCTAGCATCAATCAATAGCCGATTTTGTTAAGGCCAGCCACTGTTCGTTGAACCAAGTGGAGCCAGCCTTGTGATTGATATATGCG
>Ga0066860_10001539_pt1 | contig 10324 bp, 7 predicted proteins | sample ETN07SmetaG_FD_65601 | JGI IMG/M metagenome (GOLD analysis project Ga0066860, IMG submission 65601) | Marine microbial and viral communities from oxygen minimum zone, Eastern Pacific Ocean - ETNP2014F14-07SV275 | ecosystem: Environmental > Aquatic > Marine > Oceanic ... | reverse complement strand
AATTAATTATAGAAATTTCTTCCGGTTTTTGCGGTTCTTCTTTATACACTTCAAAATTAATGTCTTTTATTTGAATCGCTTGAAAACTAACCACAGCAATTAATTGGTAATAAATACTCATAAAAATAGAACCTAAATATCGAATTTCGAATGCATGCGCCAAAATCGAGAAAATGCCATAAAGCGTCATACCGATACTAATGAATGCCAATTGTTTTACAACAAGCGATATTTGTCGCCGGCGATCTTCATGAGATTGATAGGGATCTAATTTTTTTCCAAACATGTTCCAGGCGGCTATTCCCGAGAAAAAGAGATTAGCGCCAGTGATTATTACGATATTTAAATTTCCACCGAACCAGGGATAATCGAATCGTTTAAAATAAAAAATGAACACAACAAAAGTAACATACACGAAAATCACAACTCCCAAAAGGATGGGTGAAATAAAATCAAAAAATCTTCGAGGTTGGAGTACAGCTTTTCGTGTTGTGCGCGAATCAGTTTTACGCATGTGTCTGAAAATATTGAAAGATGATATTTCTAAAATCAATAAAGGTAAAAACTGAAGCATAAAAAAAGCCAATACAATTGCTTGCTCCCATCTCTGCCTTTGTGAATCCTCAGGGAAATTGATAAAAACAATCCCGAGTATCACCAAACCTAGTACCAAGATAATCAAATTGTAAATTTTGTAATTGCGTTGCTTTATTTTTAAATAATCAATTGACTTGGGGTAAAGTTTCGGAAACTTTGATGGAGGATAGGTTTCCATCAAATATTGGATTCCATTGGCTAATTTTCTTGGGAAATAAAAAGAAATAAGAATGATCTGGCTTAAAAAGGTAAGTGAGAATAGAAACTTCGTTTCCATTTTATTCTCCTGAATTTTGTTGGTTTTTCATTGCAATTCCAAATTCGATTCGGATTTCTGAATCCGTCGCACCTGTTTTTCGCAATGCTTTAATAGTGTCTGTTAATTTGGATTTAACCACTGCATTTAAATCAAAATTGCAATTCGCTTTCGCATCGGGATGAATAAAGGTGCCGCGGTATCCTTTAGATTGAATCACAGAATCTCGGATTAAATGTTTATAGGCTTTCGCTACCGTATTATGATTCAGATTAAGATCGTTGGATAATTGACGAACGGAGGGTAAAGCATCGCCGGGAACTAATTTACCATCGGCAACGGCCTTTTTGATTTGTTCAATCAACTGCGAAAAAACGGGAACCGAATCTGTGGTGCTTATGATTAGTTCCATAAAAATGATTTTGTAGTGTACTGCATGTACTAATAGTACAAGTACAAAATATTATTTACAAGGTAAAAATGGTTTGGGTTATTTATTCACAACTTTCTTGGCATTCTTCTAATGTGTTAAAAGGAACGACTCCGTCACAACCACTCCAAATGAACTCTTTGCATTTTTCTTCATCTTGATTAAAATAATATGATTCGAATAATTAATACCTATCTTTATTCCCATGCTACTACCAACATTTGCAATTACAATTATATTAAGAACAAACAGTCTAAAATATTTCATTTTGTTACTCTCCATGAATAGTCACCACCAGTTTCCGCACAGAGCCACGATTTCGATGTTCGCATAAATAGATTCCCTGCCAAGTGCCAAGATTAAGTTGTCCATCTGTAATAGGTATTGAAACTGATGAACCTAAAATAGATGCTTTCAAATGGGCTGGCATATCATCGGAGCCTTCAAATGTATGCTGATAGTAAGGTTGATTTTCCGGCACCAGCATATTGAAATGGGATTCAAAGTCGGTTCGGACAGTTGGGTCCGCATCTTCGTTAATGGTTAGGGAAGCGGAGGTATGTTTGATGAATAAATGAAGAATCCCTGTTTTGATCTTTTCTATTTCAGGGACTTGTTCCAGAACATCTTGGGTGATGATATGAAATCCTCGGGATTTAGGAGAAAGTGTAATTGTTTTTTGAATCCACATTGATTTAATTTAGTCAATTGACGGTTGGTTTCCATATCTTTGGGATTGAATTGTCTATACTTCGACTTCGCTCTGCACAGGTGTCAATTCTACGCTGAAATATGAAGCGTTTATCAATAACTTTTCTTCTGAATCTCGTTCACCGATTCAACATCGAGGATGGAATCCAAAATTAAAAATCATCAATAATTAAAAGGTTAGCGTAAGGATATTTTTCAATTTGATTTTTCATAAGAGATACAAGAATCCCAATAATTGTGGAAATATTTTAGACTTAGCGAATCTTAGTGTCCTTAGCGGCTTAATAATCTCTCCATCCAAATCCGGGTTTCTTCATCCGGGTCCATTTGAATTTCTTCTGTAATAGTAAATCCGCGATTTAAGGAAAATGCGATCATTTCATCATGTTTTTTCCGTGTCTTTAAAATGATTGAGTTAAATCCATTTTCGGCTGCCCATTTTTCTTGGGAATTTGCTAAGGAATAAGCAACTCCCATTTGGCGAAACTCTGGTAACACGCCACCCATCCAACTATAAAAACTGCCATCCTTCAAGCGGTCGAATCCAATTTTAAATCCAACGGGTTCATTATCTATCTTAGCAATGAGAGCTAGATGTTTTCCGTCACATCGTTTTTTGTATTCTTCGATATTATAAGGCTGGTCAAACTCGGGAATTTTAAATGACAAATCCACACATTCCTGAAAAAGGCCAATCCTAATTTTCAATTCCATTATTTTTTTGTGGTTTTTTTATTATGTTTTTCGCTCTTTTTTACGTGCAGCAGGGAACAGGATATTATTCAAAATTAACCGATAACCCGGCGAATTCCGGTGGAGTGACAAATCCGTGGGTGGATCACCTACAAAATGCTGATAATCTTCTGGATCATGTCCGCCATAAAATGTAAATGTGCCTTTTCCAAAATTCCCATGAAGATATTTTACTTGGTCTGATGCGGGATCTTCACCCATAATTACAATATGGTTTTTAATTCTATCTTTATGAAATCCTGTGGTTTGTCCCATGAATCCTTTAACAATGGTCACATGGTTTTGGGTGAGCATGGTAGGCACCGGATCATACTTGGCAGAGAATTCAAACAACGAAAAATAATCAGCTTCTGCGCCTCGTGTTACGGGATTATGGCTGGGTGGAATATCAATATCAGAAAATTCATATACCATGGGATCCGGTAAAAGCTTGAATCCAGTAAAAGCAAATGGTAGCGAATAATCCAATTTTGAATGAAGACTGGGATCGATGGGTGTCCCATCAAAAACGGAATGTGCCCCATCTACATTTTCCATGGAAAGTGCAATGTCGTATGAGTCTGTAGCGGAGCACATGGCAAATAGAAATCCGCCATTGCCAACATAATTTTTTATGTTTCGAGCAATTGCTTTCTTTTGTTCGTGGACACTGGGATAACCCAATTTGGTAGCCACTGATTCAAATTGTCTTTTCTGATCCTGGTACCATTGTGCATTATGGTGGCTTCTATAAAATTTACCATATTGCCCAGTAAAATCTTCATGATGAAGATGGAGCCAATCGTAATCTTTCAATTTTCCTAAATGGACTTCTTCATCCCAAAGAGTTTCATAATCTACTTCCGCATAATTTAGCGCCAATGTTACTGCATCATCCCAGGGTTGTTTATTTGGTGGTGTATAAATGGCAATTTTTGGTTTCTTTTCCAAGAGAACAATATCCATATTACCTTGGTCTATTTCTGAATAAATATTAACCAAATCATTTACATTAATTCGTTCAAAAGTAACCCCACGTATCCGACATTCTAATTGAATAAACTGGTGAGCATCTATCAAAAAAGATCCACCGCGATAATTTAAAAGCCAATCAATAGTGATATTTTTTGTTAAAGTGTAATAGGCAATCCCGTAAGCTTTTAGGTGATCATTTTGGGACTGATCCATAGGAATAAGAATCTTTTGCCCAAGGGCAAATGTAAAAGAGAGAAGTAGAAGAAACTGTTTCATTAACTTTCCGATTGTTGCAATGTTCGAATGTGATACCGAATGGGTTCAGAAAAAATGGAGTTTGGAAATTCATCTAATATTCTCATATACTGCTCAAGAGATTTTTCCATATCCATAAATTTTGTTTCAAAAATTTCTCCTGCTAAAATGATACCTCTATCTCCTAACGGAGTACCACCTAATGATAATGCTAATTTTATGGCTTCATCATATTCTCTAAGTTGAAAATGTAATAGACTTTTACGAAGTATTGCCAAGGGTACAATTTTTGCGTCGGACATTTCTTCTAATAAAAATTGAAGTTCTTTGATAGAATCACCAATTTTTCTTTGTCGCAAATACCATTCGGATTTAAGAAAGTGAAGAAAAGCAGATTTGCTTATAGGGTCATTATCATAATATTGTGTCAGAATATTTTTTAATTCCATCAAATCATTAAACGATGGATCAATTGGATTTAGAGCCATAAATGATGATTGAACAATATCAATTGTGGAATCAGGGTCGTTAGTCAGAAAATGAATAAGAATCATTTTTTGTTCGATTTCAGGAACAGAGTGTCGTTTAAGTTGAAACTCTAAAAACACTAAAGCATCCTCTGATTTTCCTTTGGCCATTAATACATCTGCAATTCTTAATGTAATTTTTAATCTCAATTTTTTGTCAGGCTTATTTTGAATAGCTTTATGAAGTAGTTCATAGGCTTGGTCAAAATCTTGGAGAATCCGGTATTTAATCTCGCCTAATCGGAAATATGCTTCAGCTAATAAAGGAGATTTGGGTAAAGAAACTAATAGAGAATCATATAGGGAAATGCTGGATTCAAGATACTCGGGCGAAATGATAGAATTCACTTGAAATGGATTTTCAAAAAATAAATTGTTATCAAAAAAATATGGGATTATATGAGAATCATTCACAGGAATTATTTGATCTTCAAATGTCTGGGCGAGTCCTAAAAGTGCTTTTCCAGCGAAATTTGAATTAAGTTTCAATCCCAAAATATAATTGTATGCATTGATTGAAATATCATACTGATTTTCTTTTCGACAGTCATTTGCAAATTTTAACCATTCGATAACATTAGGATTTCTTAATTCGGTTAGTTGTTTTTTTACAGAAAAAGCGAGATCATATTTTTGTTGCTTAAAATAAAATTCACTTAAAACATTCAAGATGATAATTGGATTTTCTTGGGATGCGGTTTTGAGATTATTCTCTATGATTGGAACCGCATCTTCATCATCGCTCATCAGAAGAATCCTACGCTGGATAGTCCCATTCTGTTTTGAATTGTGGACTAAATGGAGAATGAATTGGTCCATTGCTTTATCATAAACTCGGCGAGTTTGGTAATAGATCCCTGCTTCATAAGCCATGAAGGATTGCCCAAAAATATCTCGCCCTTTTTTCAATAATGAGATTAATTCATTATCTAAACCATAGCGACCGTAAAGAGAAACCATGATTCGATAATAAGATCGATTATTTTTAAATTTTTCTATGCCTGCTGCCCATACAATTTTTGCTTCTATTTGCTGGTCATTTAGAAAATGAAATTCACCTAGTTCAGAATAAAGTTGAATATCGTTTGGAGAATTCACAAGTCTTCCACGGATGAATTGAATCCCATCATTAAATCGTCTGTTTTTCTTAAAAAGAGATTTTAGATCTCGAATCGTCCGATAATTTTTTGGATCTTTTAAAAGAACTGCTTCATACACTGCTATCGCCCCATCCAAATCACCTTTTCTTTCAAGCATTTTAGCTGTTTTTAATGATGCATTGATGGGTACGTTATTTTGGCCGAGGAGAACGCCCAAAAGTACAAAGCTAAAAACCCAATTTTGTTTACGGTTCAATTTCAGCCTCAGGATCTAATTCAATATTTGTTTGTTCTACTTCAATTTGACTCAAGGAATTGAAATAACGCTTTATCATGGTTTGATGCTCCCGGGAATAACCAGCATTAATGGCTTTATTTAAAGCCTGAAGAGCAAGGTTTTGTCGTTGTCCCATATCAGTAGGTAAGCCACCGGGACCTTCGAATAACACAGTAGATTCTGCTGACGTTGATTTTCGTTCGTCTTTATATCCTCGTTGAGTCATAGATGTTTGGCTATCCAACATTCTAGATAATATCCGTTGTTGCCGCTCTTGTGTTTTTCGGGTGAATCGTCTTCTTTGCAGATCTTTGATAACCTCATCCATTTCTTTACCAATACCGCCCAAATCACCCATCCCTTTTTGGCCCGAATGTCGCATTTCATTCATCATCTGTTCCAAAGATTTTCGAATACCCTGTTGTTTTTGTAGCATTCGCTGCATCATTTGTTGTTGAGCTGCTGCTGCCATTTGCCCCATACTTAAATTCATACCTTGTTGATTTAAGCCTTGTTGCTGCCCAGCCATTTGTTGCATCATTTTCAGAAATTGAGCATATCCGCTAGCGGAACCCGATTGCTGCATATTTTGCATACTATTAAATAGACCTAAAGCCGCTTCATTCAACCCTTCCATGGCTGCGTCTTGCCCTTTACCCGCTTGGCTTACATTTCGATCAGTCAATTTATTTTTTGCCTCTTGCATCCCAGCGTTGGCTTTTCCAACACCACGACCAATTTCGGGGGTAATGGCAAATGTTTCTTTGGAAAGTTCCACCATTTGATTCATCATCGATTGTAGCTGATCCTGCAGAACTTGTTGCCTTGCTGCTAATTCTCTTAATCGAGGTGAATTTCTTGATGCAGATTTTACATCAGATCGTAACCGTTCTTCCTCAGAAGATAAATAGAGCATATCCTGCATTAATGCTTGAAATTTTTCTGTCATTTCAGCTACAGTTTCCTGTTGGAACTGTTGCTGTATTTCATTCATTTGTTGCATCATCATTTGCATATTTTCTAATGATTTCTCACTGCTATTTTTAGCGTGTTGCAAATTTTGTTGAGACAAATTTTCCATCGTTTCCATGAGATTAGATTCTGTTTGTTCTGTCAGATGAGAATCAGCCATTTCGGAAAGATCATCAGATGTCTTTTGACTATAAGGTTCTACAAGTTCAGATGCTTCTTCCATGAGAGATTTTAGGTTCTCGAATTCTTCCAGGTTTCTTTTTTCTTCCTGAACCAGCCTTTCTAGAGTGGATTGATCTGTCTGTTCGTTGGTTTGGTTTATCTCCTGATCCAAGGATTGCTGCTGATTGAATAGTTGTTCCATTCTTGCCTGGAGTTCATCCATTTTTTGTTCAGCTTTGATTCGTTTAAAAATTTCTAGATACCGGTCTAAATCTTGTTCTATTTGAGCCATATTTTCCGAAAGATCTTTTAGTGCGTCTTGGAGTTGTTTCATATCCATATTTTCCAATGCTTCTTGAAGATCGCTCATATTGTCCATCATATCTTCAGGAATCAAATCACGAATGAGTTCTGATAATTCTTTGAATTTATCCAATAGGTCCGGCGAAAAAAGCTCATGTTTATCTGCTTGATCTGTAATGGATTCAATAGCTTCTGCCATCTTTTCCAAATTATTTAATTCTTCTTTTGCCTTTTCCATGGCCTTCTTCACGGATTGCTGTTGATCCCAATCAAGTTCTTTGGACTTAAGTGCTTCTAATTCCAATACTTCAAAAAGATCTTTCAATTCCTGAAATTCTTCTGCACCTGTTTCCATCTCCTCCACGAAATCTGATTCTGTATTTTCAGCAGTTTCGTATAAATCCGCCAAAGAAGGAACGCGGGCAATGAATGTAGAAGAAACAGTTTTCTTTGGACCGGATATATTATCATTATCCGTGATTTCAAAATGGAAGTGTACTTCATCTTCGGGCATAAGGTGCATGTCACCTAAATCCCATAAATAGTGAATAGTTTGGAAAACGGTATCAGGATTCAAATCATGAATGGTAAACATGGCCACATAAGGATCTGCCTTAAGATAGGTTGGCCGACGAACTTCGTATGCAACCTGTAGATTAGAAAAACCATAGTCATCTTCTACTTCAAGATGGATAGGGATAGACTGGTCGCTCCCTAATTCAATCATTGGTGCTGGTTTAATCACAAATAGGCTTGGATCGTTATCAGGCATTATTTCAATTGAATAGGGAACGGGATCTCTATTTGTTATCCCACGCTGATCCACAAGATTGACTGTGAATTCACCAGGCATTTTCATTATAAAATATCCAGAAGCGGAACGATGATTGGAAGCCAAGTTGGATTGTTCCCCATTGATGGTTAAATAAGCCGCATCTAAAACTCGATTAGATGACAAATAAATTTGTACTTTTGATCCTTTAAGCCCTTGGACCACTGCTACATTTCCTTCCTGGGTTTCTGTTACCATTCCGCTATATTTTGGAGGAACAACTGTAATCAAAAAAGATTCAAAAAAGGGTCTGTCAGTAACAAATATTGTATCTGGGCTTGAGGTAACTTTTTCCCAAGCTTCCCAAAAATATTCAGCATTTACCACAGCGGTGTATGAGTAGTCCTGAAATAATTCAGGTAATTTAAAATTATAATTCCCAGTGGAATCTTTATTTGCTGAAAACATTAAAGTCAATGAATCCCGTTCATGGGTAGATGCTTGGCTTGGAATTAATTGAAGGTTTACGATTTTTGGCGTTGCTCCCAAAGCCTCAATATTTATCTCTGCTTTTTCTCCTCCTAAAATATGTAGATCCCCTGCTTTACTTATAAGAGAAAATGGCTTCGGCGCAGGGAATTCGATACTTGGGTGGATCCATCGGTAATATGAATCAGCTGTATTGTTATAATTCACGCTAAAAACCAGAATCATTACAATCCAAGATCCAAGTAGTCCCTTTTTAAGTATTTCTAATCTTGTATCTTTTAAAAGTATAGAATAATTAAGATCACCTAGTCTTTGTGAAATTTTATTAATGTATGATTTTGCTAATTCTTTTGATTCATTTTTTCCAGAACTCAATTCTAATTGTAGAGCATTTAAAATTGTATCCTTTTTCTCCGGAAATGCGACATGGCCCAAACGAAGGGATATTGTTTCAATTTTATATCGATCTATTTTATCAGACTCTGATCTAAAATATTGTATTGTCCAAAACAAGCAATAAGTGATAAGAATCACACAAATAAAGGAAATAATATAAATCTTGGTTTTTGGAAGAAAATAAAAAACTGTTTCTAATTCAATACCTATTAAAAATAATAAAGATGCAAAAATCCCTGCATATAGCAAACTCACCAGAAGATCTTGCCAAAACAGAATAGATCTGGCATGGTGGATATGTTTTTGGATCTGCATTATTGGGTCAGGGCGAAATAAATAATATTCACGCCCATTTTTAAGGATGCTTCCCGGACAGGCCATGGGTCTTTATGAACACTGGCATCTTCCCATCCATCTCCTAGGTCAGATTCAAATGTATATAGTAAGATTATCCGGTCCCCCTCAAATAATGCGAATGCTTGTGGTGGAAGATTATCATGCTCATGGATTTTAGGGATCCCATTTTCGAAATGATAATATGATGAAAATATTGCATGTTCATTTGGGAGGACAATTAAGTCCTTATTTGGAAATACTCGTTTTATTTCTCTTCGGAAAGATACATCCATGCCATAATTATCATCTGCATGAAGAAATCCTCCATTCATTAAAATGGATCGTAATGCAATAACTTCATCATCTGTAAAACGGATATTTCCGTGACCCGTCATGTAAAGATAAGGAAATTGATTTGCGTTATCGTCAGTGAGTTTAATGCGAAACTCTTCCGGATGCGCGGACATGGGTGTATTCATATTCAGGTAATTCAATAAATTGGGCAAACTACTGGGATCACTATACCAATCTCCGCCACCACTATAATGAATTCGAGCAATCGAAAAAGATTGAGCGGTGACTAAGCTCGCCCATATGAAGAGTATAACGCCTTTTTTAATCATAAAAACACAATGTAATAATTGAATCATTTGTTCCCAAAAATAGAAGTGGAAAGTTAGCTTGATTTTTATGAGTCTCTTCTTGTAAAAATCATGGGAATCATGGAATTTTACTTACCCATGTTATTCATGAAAAAACATAGTGTACTCATTTTAGTCATCCTATCAGGATTATTCGGGCAATTAGAAGAAAAAAAGAAGCCTAAATCTTTTCTATTTGGTCTGATAAAATTTGATACTCAATCTGCTTACGAAAAAGGTGCGTGGCAAGATAAATGGCTTCATGCCCGTGAATTTGCAACGCCTGTAAAATTTATTCCTATGGAACTTAGATATGGGATTGGGTTTAGTGGAAAAACATCTGGAAGTGCGTCAAATCTGGGTGAAGATTCCGCCAAAGACGATCTGAAAATG
>Ga0066860_10001537_pt1 | contig 10325 bp, 10 predicted proteins | sample ETN07SmetaG_FD_65601 | JGI IMG/M metagenome (GOLD analysis project Ga0066860, IMG submission 65601) | Marine microbial and viral communities from oxygen minimum zone, Eastern Pacific Ocean - ETNP2014F14-07SV275 | ecosystem: Environmental > Aquatic > Marine > Oceanic ... | reverse complement strand
CCGGGATATTCACCTGACATGATCTCGTAGCTGATAATTTCTGTATTCGGATCAGCAGCAAGCAAAATTTCACGAAACATCTCTGGGTATTCCCCAAAGTTATCTACCAATTCGGGCCGAACATTGTCGGCTTTGAGTATGCCAATTTTCATGTGAGAGTCTTGTCTGATTTTAGCTAATCTTAGATGAATAAATAGGGGCAAACCACGTTTTTCATTTGCTGCAGTTATCGAGCTGCCACAGAATTCCAAAAAATTTAGTTTGTCGCCATTATCCACTCCCGGACCAATAGACGAGCGGACATAAACCAGCCAGGGGTTGACGCAATGGCGGTCATTGAACCACAATATGATTCATTGGGTCACAGCTGATGCAGATACTAGTTCCAATAGGGACGTTTGAAGATGAGGCTCGTAGCCTGTCAACCAAGGCCGGATTTAATGACATGCAGGAATTCCTGGCCAAATGCCCAAAGGCGGGCCGCGTTATCCAAGGCACGCATTGCCCGTCCAGGGAAGGGCAAGAGCGGCAGGGCTCGGGAGATTTACTACTATCACAATTAAGACAAGCCTATTCTATTGTTGTTGATACACGCGAAAGCAAGCCAGGAAAATTTGACGAACGTACATATAGGCGCAGTTAAAAAAACACGTCGATGCCATCGTCGATGAGTTTGCTTAGGAGACAAGCGATGGACGATAAGCTGTTTAAGGAACCCAATGCTAATCTGAAAGAGGCGGTGAAGATCGCTAAAGGCGCCTCGACGCCAAAATCAGTTTATGTTGTGTTGAGCCCAACGGAAATCAAAGCCGTTCGTACCAGTGTAAATATGTCCCAAGCTGTTTTCGCGCGCTCGTTTCAACTGAGTCTCGATACAATCAAAGGTTGGGAGCAGGGCAAACGCAAACCCGACGCTGGGGCAACGAACTACCTACGTATGATCCGGGCCGATCCGGAGCATGTTCAGCGGACGATTGCAGCATAGCCGAACATCAAGCTCATAATCCCACGACGGACCTAAAGAGCAAGCTTGACCGCTACCAAAAAAATGCGGACACACCACGTTTTCATTGCTGAGATAGGCCAACTCCGGCTTCAACAGGAAAACTGGGTCTGTCCTTATTTTTTGTGCAAATGGAAGAGTGGACATAAATGGACATAGCTTTTATTCTGCTTATTCACCTCGCGCTTTACCGCTGAGGCCTGAAATCTATAACCACAAGAGGTCAGTCATGGACAAGCGATCATTTCTCAAAAATGCGGGTTTGATGGGTCTTGCGGCACCATTAAGTTTTGCTCATCTAAAGAGAGCTGTCGCTGCCGCGGAGCATCTCGCTCCAGCCGACCTCGCCGGCGACGAAGATTTCTGGCTCAAGGTGCGCGGCGACTACGATATCAAGCCGGACTACATCAATCTCGAGAACGGCTATTACTGTTTCATGCCCCGGCAGACCATGGATCACCTGGTCGAGCACATGCGTAACATTAACTACCAAGGCTCGTACTACATGCGCACCGTTCAGTTTGAGAACAAGAACAGGGTCGCCGAGAAGGTGGCCGAAATTGTTGGCTGCATCACCCAAGAAGTCGCCATCACGCGCAATACCACTGAATCGCTGGATCTGATAATTGGCGGCCTGGACTGGCAGGCGGGTGATGAGGCGGTGATGGCGGAGCAGGACTATGGCGCCATGCTCAACCATTTCAAATTAATTGAAAGGCGTTTCGGCACGGTTAATCGACTGGTGTCTGTGCCAAATCACCCCAGCAATGATCAGGAAATCGTCGACCTTTATGCGGCAGCCATAACCGACAAGACTCGCTTATTGATGGTTTGCCACATGGTGAACATCACCGGGCAGGTATTACCGGTTCGCAAGATCGTCGATATGGCGCACGCGAGAGGCGTTGAGGTCATGGTAGATGGCGCCCATGCGTTTTCACACATTACTTTTCAGATGCAGGATCTCGATTGTGATTACTACGGAACCAGCCTGCACAAGTGGTTAAGCGCACCGCTCGGCTCGGGCATGTTGTATGTCAAGAAAGAGAAGATTGACAGTGTGTGGCCATTGTTCGCGGAGCGCGACCTTGAGCCCAATGACATTCGCCGACTGAATCACATCGGCACCCATCCGGTACATACTGACCTGGCGATACTGAATGCGATAGAATACCAGAACACTATAGGTCTCGATCGCAAGGCCGCGAGACTACAGTATCTGCAACATTACTGGACCAGTAAGTTACGTGATCAACCCGGCATTATCATAAATACACCGGTGGAATTGAGCCGTCACGGCGGCATCGGCAATGTGGGCGTCGAAGGCATCGCGCCAGGCGGTCTTGCGGATGCCCTCATGAATGATTACGGAATATTTACCGCCGCAATTGATCGGCCCGGCGTCAGGGGTGTGCGTGTCACGCCGAATGTGTATACCACCACCGCAGAACTCGACGCTCTGGTTCGCGCTATCAAGCAGCTCAGTGTTTGATGGGGATCAAAGGGGTCAGAGTAATTTGAAACCCTGGCTATCATGGCTGCAATCAAACTACTCTCCCCGAATATTTCAGATCTGCCCCTGCCGCCCGATATGTTTTTCCCTCGGAAGACAAATACATCTGTCCCATTTGCGTATTTCCTCGATACACTGACTGCGACCATTAAAGCCCCTTTATAAATGGAGTGACCATGACCATCAGAGCCTCTTCGAAGTTCAACGTTTGTTTGCTATTAGTATCGGTGTTTTTGAATTGGGGCATGCTGGCGAATGCCCAAGGTACAAACCCGTCATACCGTTTGCCGCCGCTTGATATCGCCGACATCGTCGACGCCGAGCCGACACCGACAGTTTCCGTTGGCCCGCAGAAACAGTGGATGGTATTGATGAGTCGCAACGGACTGCCGTCGATCGCGGAGTTGTCGGAGAAGGAATTACGTATCGCCGGTATGCGCATCAATCCGGCTAACAACGCTGCCAGTCGGCGCGCATACTACAAAGGGCTGACCCTGGAGAATCTAAGCGATGGAAGTGAGCGCAGGATCAGCGGCTTGCCGGCCAATCCCCGCATCGACTCGGTAAGCTGGTCGCCCGATGGACTTCACCTGGCGTTCGTTCTGGACCGGGGCTCCCATATTGAATTGTGGACGGCCGATGTCGATTCCGCACAGGCGCGCAAGCTGCTGGACACACCGGTAAATGCCATCTTCGGACAACCCTACTCGTGGTTATCAGACAGTGGGACCCTGCTGGTGAAGTCCATTCCCGAAGAGCGGGGGCTCGCTCCGGTGCAGCCGCTGGTGCCTACAGGACCGATAATACAGGAGTCATCGGGTCGACCGGCCGCTGCACGTACTTACCAGGATCTAATGGTTAACTCCCACGACGAAGATTTATTCGAGCACTATGGCGCTGTGCAACTATTGTTAGTTTCTTTAGATGGTAGCAAATCAATCCTGAGTGAACCTGGGCTCGTCCGCCGTGCCAGTTCTTCCCCGGACGGCGAGTATTTCCTGGTGGAAGTAATACATCGACCATTCTCTTACCTGGTGCCAAACTCGAGATTTCCTCGCCGTTATGAGGTGTTGAATGCAAGCGCTGACATCGTCTGGCAACTGGCCGACCTGCCGTTGGCCGAAGAAGTGCCAATCGGACGCGGTGCCGTGCCCACCGGACCCCGCTCGGTAAATTGGCGCAGCGACACCGGCGCCACACTGGTTTGGGTGGAGGCCCGTGACGGCGGTGATCCCAGGGCAGATGTAGACATAAGAGACGTAGTGCGCTCGATGACTGCGCCCTTCACAGGTGAGCCTGAACAAATCATTGCCCTTGAGATGAGATATGCCGGCATAAGCTGGGGTAACGGCGAGCTCGCACTGGTATCGGAGAACTGGTGGAGCAGCAGGCAGATACGTACCTGGATGGTGGCGCCAGATGCAGCGTCTGCGGGCAAGACTCTGCTATTCGATCGCACCAGCGAAGATCGCTACAACGACCCGGGGTCACCGGTACTTGTAGCGAATGCCTATGGCCGCCACAACCTGTTGCTGGACGCTGATAATAGCGCTATCTATCTGCGGGGCCAGGGGGCTTCCGTCGAGGGTGATCGCCCTTTTCTTGACCGCCTTGAGCTTGCCAGCCAATCCACTGAGCGACTCTGGCAATCTACAGCACCCACTTATGCCTCCTTCATTTCCTTCCTGGACGATGATCATCAGTCTGTGCTAATTCGGCGAGAATCCCCCGGTACACCTGGAAATTATTTTCGAGTCGCGCTCGGCGATCCGGCCTCCGCCCAGGCCTTAACCCGCTTCCCTCACCCTTATCCGCAGTTGGCCAGCGTGTACAAGGAAGTAATACGTTATCGAAGAGACGATGGCGTGATGCTCACGGCGACACTCTATCTGCCACCGGGCATGTCACCGGAAGACGGGCCTTTCCCCATGCTGATGTGGGCCTATCCCCGTGAATACAAAGATGCTGCATCGGCGGGGCAAATGCGTGGTTCCCGTTACCGTTTTAACGGCATCAGTGTGAACGGCCCGCTACCATTCCTGGCCAGTGGCTATGCCGTGCTGGATGGACCGACTATGCCTATCATAGGTGAGGGCGAACAGGAACCAAATGATGGCTTTGTCGAGCAGTTGGTGAGCAGTGCCGCGGCCGCCGTTAATGAGGTGGTAGCGCGAGGGGTGGCAGAGAGGGACCTGATTGCGATCGGTGGACATTCCTACGGCGCTTTCATGACAGCCAATTTGCTGGCGCACTCCGATCTGTTCGTTACCGGACTGGCCAGGAGCGGCGCCTATAACCGCACGCTGACACCCTTCGGTTTCCAATCCGAAGAGCGAACTTACTGGGAGGCGCCGGACATCTACTTCGATATGTCCCCCTTTATGCACGCACAGATGATCAGCGAGCCGATTCTGATGATACACGGGGAGGCCGATAACAATTCAGGCACATTTCCACTGCAGAGCCGCCGTTTTTATAACGCGCTCAAGGGTCATGGCGTCAAGGCAAGGCTGGTGATGCTGCCACACGAGAGTCATGGATATCGTGCACGGGAATCCGTCATGCACACACTCTGGGAGATGAATAGCTGGCTTAATCGTTATGTGAAGGGGGAGTAGAACAAAACTAGGGACAGACCACGTTTTTCTATTCGGACGGCAATTAGCCAGTCTCTGAAATCGAAAAACGTGGTCTGTCCCTATTTATTGCAGCAGCGAATTGAATAGCAATTTATACGTCGCCCGTGGCTGACCTCGAAACTGGGGCCGGAACCCGAACAGGATAACACTACCTTCACCCAGGCGGACCTTCATCATGGCCGCCTTCTCAGCGATGTATTCTTCTTCCCCGAGAGCCCAGCCGCTCATCAAAATATCCTCTTTTGCATAACTGACAATGGTTTCCACTGGTTGCTCTGGCGGCTCCGGTGTCTGTTCTTCACCGCCTTCCTGAGTACGAGGGATAGTCACAACTTCAAACGCACGACTGTTCACGAAGGAGGTAGCCAATTCTTCTTGCGTTCCGGCTGCCAAGGGATGGCTGGTATCCACTTTGGCACGAATCAGAGAACCGGGAATAAAGAACTGACGGTCTGTGGTGTCAGCGACGGTGTTCTCGACTGGCAATCCGAACTGCTTAATTGCGAAATCACTGGCGGCATCAAGCGTGACCAGTGTGCCGCCGGCTTCCACGAATTGCTTGAGAGCGAGGGCGCCCGCGAGACCGAGCCCCCCAACATATTCGTCCGGCATGGTACCGGGCGTGTGTCCATTCAGCAGCGAGGCCGCATCCTGACTAGGTAACAGGATCGCATCGAAGCGGGATAGATCGGTTTCGCGCACATCCCGATCGAGCAATGTTTCAAACTCGAATTCATAGTTCTCGAGTAACCAACGCGTCCAGCCCTCATCCATGTTCGCTACCCAGGACTTGTACAGTCCAACCCGTACAGGTTCTTGCAGCGTAAGCGCGACATTCGATCTGCTACTCAAACCAACAAAATCCAAGCCCAATGTTGCTGCCGCTGCATTCACCCGGTAAACAGTATTCTGACCCTGATTTTCAACGATGTAGCTTCCTGCCGGAAAATCTGTGCTGCCCGCAGTAAAACCCTGCTCACTCCGGAACACACGTTCACCGGCGCGAGTCAGGCGGTTGAGCGCGTGGACATTAGCATTGGTCTGAGACGAGAAGGCAAAGCCGAAGCCGGGATCACCGGACACCGATCCGGGTTCGATGTCAGGAAAGCCTGAAAGCGCCTGGCTGCTGGCGGAGAAAGCCTCATCGATCCGCATGACTTCCACCCCCATCTGCATGGGCAGAGTCCAGCCGGCAAGATCGTAAGGGGGATCTGGCGGGCCATCGGGCGTGCGGCGCCGGTCCGGGTAGCTCTGTTTCTCTAGAAGGTCGATAGCGTAATTTCTGAATGCCTGGTTGCCATAGATGATGTGTGAGCCAGCTTCGAAGTTATGTTCGCCTGCGGAAAAATATTCACTGGCGCTCTCAATTTCCACACCACCGCGCATGAGGATCTCCACCAGATTTCGGGCCTCTTGCGGGTCCCATTGCTGAGCTGGGATCACATAGGCAAAACGATTCTCATCCGCCGCGGCGATGGCGTCTCGGCCCATAGAGTAAATACCATAGAGCCAGCGCGCCTTGAGATCCGCGGCGATATCAAGCACCGCCATGGAAGCGGTGAAGGTGTACCGCACAGGATCACTGAAGCGGGAATCACCTCCGGGCCAGGGGTAGGGATAGAAAATATCCTCGCCACTGGTAGGAGCCGACTGCCCACGCCGGGGATTCCCCACCTGCTCCGGTCGTTCTTCAGGATCGTAATAACGTGGTGACGCCGTTGCATGAGAAGTTTCAGTCAATAGGCCAATCATGTTGTGAAAATAGGGTACGGTGCGCATGCCACCATTCCACCACATGCTGAAGGTCATGTCTGACACTGCCCCTGGCATCTGCTTCATGGCAAAACGGTTAGACATGGCTGAGCCAACCAGGTTAACACCGGTAGTTACCCCGGGATGTATGTTAGGGTTTACCGGGTCGGAAAAAGGCGGCAGGAAAATGCGCGCCCAGGATGGTCCGCTCTGGTGATGATTGTAAACGATTTGAGGAAACCACTGCTGGTAAAGCACTTTGCTGACAGCCGCTGTTTCTGGCATGTTGTTCATGAACCAGTCGCGATTATTATCATGTCCGACATAGTGGTGGTAGAGTTCCGGAGGTCGTGTGGTTTCAAATGGTGTCTCGAGGTTACGCTGGTACCAGTTGCGCACTATTTCCAGGCCATCTGGATTCATACTGGGCATCAGCAGCAGGATCACGTTGTCACGAATGCGTCGTGTTTCTTCACTCTCATCGGTCGCCATATGGTGCGCTAAATTAGGCAACATCTGTGACGGCGCAACCTCCGTGGCGTGCAGACCACCATCGATCCAGACGACAGCCTTGCCTTCCCTGGCGTACTGGCGTGCCGTTTCCTCGTCGATTCGGGCGGTTGCCAAATCGGTGCTAATTTGTTGCCAGCGATCCAGCTGAGCCAGGTTGGCCTCACTGGATATAAGCAATAGCAGCAATGGTCGACCCAGCACCGTATTACCAATTTCCTGCAAGACCACTCGTGGGCTCGCAGCGTCAAGCTGCCGATAGTATTCCAGCAGCTGATCGTAACTGGCCAGTTTGTAGTCATCTCCTGGTTCAAAACCGAAAACGTCACTCGGCGCAGGCGCCTGGGCGGCAAGGGTTGAGGGCAGCACCAGGGCCACGATTACGACTACCAGGAAGCGCTCCGCGGCGCGTAAATATTTCATGTGCTACTCCCTCTTTAACCAGTCAGTTTCGACGCAGTGTAGATTAGTCCAGGTATTATCGTTAAGGCAAATCAGCAATAGAGACAGATCCATTTTTCCAAATGGGGCCAAGTCTCAATAGGAAACTAATTCTGTCCCTGTTGATTTCTGCTTCGGTCTAATTGCTTGCCAATTTGGCGAAAGCCGCAACCTCTCTCTAATACTTTGAGCTGGATGTGCCTAAAACAGGGAGTGTATAATGGCAATTACCGCATTTGATATCTACAAATTTATACGCCGCCTCGAACAGGCTGGTATGCCAGTCGAGCAGGCAGAAGTTCAAGCCGAAGTACTGATGGAGGCCTTCACTGTGAATCTCGAAGCATTGGTAACCAAGGAGTATCTGAACTCCCGCTTCGCCGAGCAGCAGGCTTATACGGATACCCGTTTTGCGGAACAAGGAGCAAGAATTGATTGGGTGATCAGATATTTTGGCTGGACCCAGGCGGTAATACTGACAGCGGTGATATTTCCCTACCTGCAACGACTATTCATGCTCTAAATATTCCAGGCCACTCTCAACTTAACAACTTAACGAATACAGGGTCAGGTCTTGCATGTTAGCGGGAAAATCAGGAGTGCTAACATGCAAGACCTGACCCGCAGTTCCCTAACGGAATTTCAAAACCGCTGGCCTCAATAGCCGCGCGGGTCATTTGGACCACATTCACGTCCAGTTCGATGTCTTCCAGTGGCGCATCGGCTGAATCAGTTTCTACTCTTACGATTGATTCGATGACGTCCATACCTCGAAAGACCTGACCATAGATCGTGTAATTATTATCCAGCCGAGGAATACCTTCGGGGTCCTGGACAATATAAAACTGACAGCCCGCAGATAGCTTTCCGGGGTTATCATCGCGGCCCGCCGCAAAGGTGCCGTAAACATGTTTCAAGTTCTCTCGAAACTCTGGCTCCAGAAGATGAATGGAATAGGCAAAACCTTCCGGTGTGTCCGGGCATCCGCCCTGAGCCACGAAACCCTCTATCACCCGATTAAAGGTGTAGTCATCCCAATAACCGGCCTCGGCCAATTCGATAAAATTGATTCTGTGCTCAGGCACGTCCTGGTACAACCAGATCAATATATCTCCCATAGCGGTTCTAATCTGGCCCACCTGAAATTGTGCGGTAGATGACGTACAGGAACTCAGTAACAAAACCGAAAGGGCAAAAAAACTAATTGTTTTCACGGGCCGTATTTCTCTAGAATGATCGAGATTCAAGATTGGGCAGAATTTAGTTGCTCCGCCTCGATTTACCGAGCCTACTCTGGCTCCTTTGATTCCTGCATTCAACCAGTATGCCCAACTTCCCGGCATTACGTGCTGGTGAAATGCTTGCTGAGGAGCCTGCCGCCGCCATCACGGTAATCAACGTCCATTTCTAGGGTGTTGCCTTCCAGGACAAAATCGACCAGCCCACCATCCACAAAAACTTCCAGCTCGCCGTCACTGCCTCCGAAGGTAAGCAAGCCCAGACGCTCTATACCATGATTCACCGTCAGCAGCCATTCACCCCGCAACTGGGCCAGGCAGCTACTCGTCAGTACAAGCGTGAGAAAGAATCCGAGAATACTCGTCTTATTCTTCACTATTACTTACTCCTCAATCATCAGGTGTAATGACGGTGCCGTTTTCCAGGGTCATCGTCCTGATCCACAACTTTCGACTATTTTCTAGTCCCAGGTTGCCCTGGAGCATAACTCTTTCACCTACCTTGAGAGTGTCCCTTCTCCAGCCAGCGCGGAGCAGCATGCTGACGGCATGGGTCTGTGCATCCCATATTTCTTTTTCACCGTTCTCATTGGTGACGGCGATGAAAACGCGGGTATGAGGATTAACGTAGTGCACCTCGACAACTTCGCCTTCTTTGGTGCCGAACAGTTCATAGGAAAATTCTGCAGCAAAACTGTGATGGGCTGCGGCATTCATCACATGAGTAATCAGACCGAGTAGGGTCAGACAATTAATGAGTATCCTCATGGCATTTCCCCAGAATTCCCCTAAAAGACGGGAATTTCCATAATCTGGCTAATATACAAGTGTTCGCCGTCAGCCCATATAAGACCATTTAGCCTAATTCACTAAGAGACATATCTGCTATTTTAATGTGAAGCAGAGGAGTCTCGAAATGAGCATCTCAAACACCGAAAAACACGTCAAGGATATTCGCCGTAATACTCGACGCAAGTTTTCGTCCGAAGAGAAAATCCGCATTGTGCTAGACGGATTACGGAGAGAGTATTCGGTGGCAGAGTTATGCCGTCGTGAAGGGATCAACGCCAATCTCTATTACCGCTGGAGCAAAGAGTTTCTTGAAGCCGGAAAGAAACGTTTGTCTGGTGATACCGTTCGTGAAGCCAGCAGTGATGAAGTGGTGGATCTCAAGAAGGAAAACAATGACCTCAAACAAGTTGTCGCTGAATTGTACTTGCGCAACAACT
>Ga0066860_10001536_pt1 | contig 10328 bp, 10 predicted proteins | sample ETN07SmetaG_FD_65601 | JGI IMG/M metagenome (GOLD analysis project Ga0066860, IMG submission 65601) | Marine microbial and viral communities from oxygen minimum zone, Eastern Pacific Ocean - ETNP2014F14-07SV275 | ecosystem: Environmental > Aquatic > Marine > Oceanic ... | reverse complement strand
AAAGTACAGGGTATTCCGAAATCATCCCGATAGAAAGGTGCTTATTTAGTTAAGACTGATAATCGTGGTTCTACACTCCAGAAATTCAGTTCACGCTCAACTGTTTGAGCGATGCGCAAAAGCTTAGCCTCTGTAAAAGGTGCACCAATAAATTGTAGAACAAAAGTGGCACAATTTAATAATTTTCAAAATGTAAAAAGTTGTAAATCGTTGATATTGCTGGTGCGGGCGGAGAGACTCGAACTCCCAACATTCAGACTCGAAGTCTCAATGGTTGGAATAGTAAAGATAAACAAGGATAATAATATCAATATACTATAGCATTAATCTCTTCCTGCCTCTCCCCAGTATATCCTAGTTATTTAACTCTTAGTGGAACGAGAATGGAACGAGAATTTGTTATCTTACTTTATTGAACCATACCTTAAAATCAATCTAACACAGTTTTAACATTTCGCCGAATATTACTATCTGTCTAGCTGCTTTTTAGATCATCGCTAAATTGCTATCCATGTATGCATAATAGGAAATGTTCATATCTTTGTGGATGTCGTGGCGCATGATGATCTCATCAGCATCACAATCTTCAATTGCGCCATGAAAAAGATACGATCTTCTGAATGAATACCTAACTATCGTATCGGTGTAATACTACTCATAATATATGGATGAATAACACCTGAATAAAGCAAAGGGGGCTGAGGGCACAAAACGGGTATCAAGCTATATATATATCACCCCATCAACCTACAAGAGATAGACTTTAGGTTTGTTATCTTATTATACATAGTCAAATTGTGAGTTTTTTGATAAATGAAAAATCCATCTGCATCCATGCTTGTTATTGGTGATGAAGTCATGTCCGGGAAGAAACATGAATTAAATATAAAACATTTATCAGTATTAGAACCCATTAAATTCGCCTCTTTTTTGAAAATTACCATAAAAAGGTTCTCCCAACCATTTTTCATTATCTACTATTTTTTTACCACGTAAAATGACTTTTTTAACACGACCAGTCACTTCTTTTCCTTCAAATAATGAATAATCGCAATTACTAAAATTTTTATCTGATGATAATATATGTTTCTCATTTGGATCAAAAATTACAATGTCAGCATCACTACCAATCGCAATTGTTCCTTTTTTCGGAAACAATCCAAAGATTTTTGCTGGATTGGTTGACATTAACTGAATAAATCTGTTCATTGAAAGTCTACCTCTATTAACACCACCATCAAATACAACCGTCATTCTATCTTGTAAACCTGGAGCACCATTTGGAATTTTGGAAAAATTATTTCTACCAAATGGTTTTTGATTTATTTTACCAAGATGCCCCTCCTTCATACAGTATGGACAATGATCAGTTGCAATAACCTGCAAGTCATCAAACTTTAAAGCCCTCCATAGATCATTTTGAGCTTCTTTTGAACGAATAGGAGGGCTCATAACAAATTTTGCTACGTCAAAACTATCATCTTGGTAAACGCTTTCGTCAAAAAACAAATAGTGTGGACATGTTTCTGCAAATGCTGGAATTCCTCTATCACGTGCTTCTACAACATGTTTAAGAGCTTCCATTGCTGAAAGATGTACAAAATAAACAGGAGCTTCAGCAAGTTCAGCTAGACAGATTCCACGATGAGTCGCTTCTCCTTCCAACAATGAAGGTCTTGTCAGATTGTGATAGCGAGGTGAAGTATGTCCTTGATCAAGAGCTTCGCGAATGAGTTGTTCAATAACAATTCCATTCTCAGCATGAAGAGATATCATTCCACCACAATGGCCAACTAATTTTAGAGCTTGGAAAATAGCACTGTCATCAACCATCATTTTGCCAGGATAGGCCATAAACAATTTAAAACTTGTAATACCTTCGTCAAAGATTGCCTTCTTGATTTCAGCTAATGATTGTTTGTCAATGTGTCTTGTTATCAGATGAAACCCATAATCAATTGAAGCTTTTCCTTCTGCCCGTTGCAATGCTTTTTCTATTGATTGCAATACTCCTATATCTTCACCTTGAAATGCAAAATCTAATATAGTTGTAGTACCACCAAAAGCGGCTGCTTTTGTTCCTGAGAGGAAATCATCAGCTGTTGTTGAATCTCCAAAAGTATTTTCTAAATGAGTATGACAATCTATTCCGCCAGGAAATACGAGCATACCAGTTGCATCTACCACCTCATAATCTAAACCATGCTCTAAATTTTCACCAATACATTTTATTCGTTCATTTTCAATTAAAATGTCGGCAGTATAGTCATCTATAGCAGTAACAATTCTTCCGTTTTTAATTATCATATGACTAGACATATATTTTTTTCTATCTATTCGTAAATTATAAAATTTTAATTTCTTTTAAGACATTCTTAAGTTTAGATATTTCTTTCTGGTCCAAGTTATGCCCAGGGGATCGAACATTATCATTTTTTAATCGACCTAGAAGTTTAAGACATGCTTTAATTCTAGCTGTAGCAAATCCTTCTGGTTTAGTTCCATATATTGCTCTTGCCAACGGATATATTTGTTGGTGTAAATTTATTGCAGAATTGAGATCAGATGTTTTCACTGCTTTATCCAGAGAAACTATTTGTTCTGGTATAATAGTTGCCAAACTTACTAGACTTCCTTCACTGCCAATCATAAAGCAACTCATAAGATGTTCATCACCTGAAGCCATAACAGATATGTTGGGATTGATTTTTTTAATCAATCTTCTGTTTTCCTCATACCGGCTTGTTTCCCAACTTCCTTCTTTAACTGCTACTACTTTCGGTAACTGAATAAGCTCTGTGAGGGTTTCGGGACTATATGCCATAGAGCCTGAACCTATACTCGCTTGGAATAGAAATATAGGATAATCACTCACTTTTGATATTAATTCATGATGAATAATAGCCATTTTTGTCGTTAAAGAAAGTGACCAAGAAAATGGAGGAAAAACCATTATTGCATCAGCCCCTGCTGATATGGCATCCTCAGTATGTAATTGCGATTCATAGCTGCTTTCACAGTTAATTCCGCAAACGATTATACCTTTATCTCCTATTGTATTTCTTGCTATTTCAACGATTCTTCGTTTTTCATCACGATTAAGTAAGTGATTTTCACCTGCATGACCATTTATCAAGAGTCCTACTATACCTTCATTACCCATTACATCAATAAAATGATTAGATAATTCATCTTCATTAATACCACCATTTTCATCCATGGGACAAATGGTTGCAACGTAAATTCCCCCCCAAATATTTTTATTTTTTGATAACATTAGCTAATTTTTATATATTGATATTTATTTATTGATTAGTCGATTGGGATCAAAAAGGGGCATTTCAGGTTCCTGCTCCATTATTAATTGACTTAATAACCATCCCATATATGGACCACTAGCATAGCCGGAATGTACTGACCCTATAACATACGCATTAGATATTCCTGGTATTTTGCCAATGATAGGTAAAGCATCAGCTGTTTCTGCTTCAAGTCCTAACCAAACCCTAATCATTCTACCATAACGCAATTTTGGAATAACATGGCATGCAAGACGTATGTTCCCTATAAGGTTTTCTGGAATTGATTCTACTCCGCCAAGTTTTTTATCACCTATTCCTTGCCATCCACCTCCAATCAAAACAGTACCATTATCAAATTGTTTCAGTGAAAGTAAACCATTTGCAATGCTTAAAACGGTTTTCATGACAGGCGGCATTCTTTCAGTTATTATAAGCTGATTAATTAAGCATTTAATTTTAATTTTAACGTTTAACCAATTAAGCATTTCTTCAAGCCATACACCGCCCGCTAATACTATTCTTTTTGCTTTAAGATGCTCATTATTTTCAAAAATAATTTTAAAATAATTTTTTTCTATTTCAATTTTGTTTACCTTAGAATACTCTCTGACTGAGACATTTTCTTGCTTAAGAGCTCTTCTAAAAGCATGCCCAGTGAGATAAGCAATGGTAAAACCATCTTTATTACACCATGCTGCACTTCTTACGGAATTATTTAGACCTGGCTCTAAGAGTTGTGCTTTTCTCCCAGAAATAAACTTTATGGGCGCCCCCATTGCCTGTCGTGCTTCAATACGTTTAAATAATAATTCCTCTTCTTCTTCAGTGAATGCGAGGGAAAGTCCGTTAACTTTTCGCGTACCAACACCACCACAAAGCCATTTTTCTGTATTATTCCACAGTTCCCAGCCTTTTATTGCATATGGAATAAGTGCGGCACGTGTCATGTTAAGCGTTAATGTGCCAGCGTTAGTTCCTGAAGCTTCGCGACATAATGCTCCACTATCAATAATAATTGTTCTCATTTGATTACGTGAAAGATGGAGTACAGTACTACAACCCATCACACCACCACCAACTACAGCAACATCAAATTTTTCCATTACAAAGGAGCATTTTCAGGTATGGGGATATCTTCATAGGTATATTTGCCAATTATCTGTTCTATTGGAACAGGTCTAAGTGGTGTTCGACCAGTCCATTGACCAGCTAATTCCCTGCTTCCTACTTTTGATGCTAGTATAGCTTCTATTGCTTCAGAACAAGTTCGACCTTGACAAGGTCCCATTCCACATCTAGTCCAAGCTTTTAATTGATTCAGATCACGCGCACCTGATTCAATAGCTTCATCTATCTCTGAACGAAATACATCTTCGCATCGGCAAACGATTGTTTCCGAAGTAATAGTTTGGATCAATTCAGGTCTGAATTTCATTAGTCTTACGGCTGCTTTGCCAAAATTTTCATTTTTTTTAAGTATTATAAGTTCAGATTTTATTTTTGCTTTATATTTTTGAGAAGACATCACATTTAAATCCCTTACTGCAGCCATACCAGCAATTCGTCCCTTCTGTACAGCTGAAAATGCTCCAGATATTCCAGTAGCATCACCTGCAATGTAAACACCAGGTATGCTTGATCGAAAGTCATCGTCAATAAGCGGAACCCAGCCTCCTTTAAGTGGATCATAGATATGTTTTGCTTTTAAAAGCCTTGTAATTTCGGTAGAAGGAAACAAACCATGTCCTATAGCTAAGCAATCTCCTTCTACAATCTTTTGATTTTTTGAATCAAGAATACTACCTGCACTATTTATTGGTGCAATACTTATCCTAAGAACATTATCGACTTGCTTTGTATTTGTTACGGCATGACCACCATATAGCTTTATTCCAGCTTTCATAATATTTGCAAACCAACTCATTCCCTTAAAAAGTTGATCTGGTCTCGATAACAATCTTGGAAAAGCTTTGATCCAATCTGATTTACTATTTAAATCAATGATTGCAGAAACTTTACCTCCAGATTTAATAATTCCATTTGCCACAGCTATTAATAATGGACCACAACCAGCTACCACGGTAGATTGGCCAGGAAGAACATATTGGGATTTTAATAGTATTGTAGAAGCCGCCAGACCAATTACACCAGGTATAGTCCAACCTGGAAAAGGAATTATCCGTTCAAGCGCTCCGTTAGCAATAATTAGTGACCTAGCATGCCATGAACTCAACCCATTTGGTCCAACTGTACTTACAACTAGGTCGGATGAGACGGACCATACACGGTGTTTAAATAAAGCTTTAACGTTACTATTTTTTAATATATTTCTTTGTTTTTCGCCTTCACGAAATTCGTCAGACTTGAATGAGTTTTGTGGTTGAAACTCGTTAGGAGGTGCTCGATAAATTTGACCTCCTGCAGAAGAATTTTCATCAATAATTACAACTTCAGCTCCTTCTTTAGATGCTACATTAGCTGCGGCTACACCCGCAGGTCCAGCTCCTAAAACAACAAGATCTACTTTTTTGATATCATTAGTAAAAATTTTGGTCATTTGTTGATTCCAGTTTTAACAATGGTCCCTTCTTGAACAAACACCTGACAAGCTGGAAGTATTATGCCATCAACTATAACTAAGCATTCTTGACATGACCCCATCAAACAAAAAAAACCTCGGGGCTCTTTTATTCTGGAACTATATTTCAACGTAAGCTTTCCATTAACAAATAGTGTTACTGCGAGAATTTCTCCGACTGGTGCCTTTATTTCACACCCATCTATAGTCAATGTTGTGAAGGCTTGACGAACGACTCTATTTCCTGCAACTCTAAGGCTTTGCTTAGATTTTTTTCCACCCCAATATTTAAAAATTGTTTTTTTATTAAAATTAAACACTAAAATTCTAGATTAAATTATTAGTTGACCTCATTTAATGAATAAATTTATTTATAATTTTAAGACTGGTTGAGAAATCATAGCCGGGGAAAATTTTTTTTTGCTCTAGATCAAACTTGAAATTCGGGTTTCCAAACTGAAGCTAGCTCCGAAGTGCTGAAGGTTCTTTTTTCATGGATTAAATAGCCTATCTAAATAAACATTAAATATTAAATAAAGTTTTTGAATTAGTTGAGATCATTTTTTTAATATCATTTGTTGAAAACCCCAAGTCTTTTACTAAAGAAATGAAATTCAAAAATCCGAAATGTGGTTTTGGTAAAACTGAAACACCACAGTCACTAGACAATATTACTTTTTCACAGCTAACTATTTTAATAAATTCTTTCAGTTTATTAATTTCCAGTTTATTAATTGTATGTTTTTCACCATCTACATGGGTTAAGGGAATTTGAGTTGCTTTAGATATAAAGAAATATGAAAACTCAAACATAACATCTAAATTTTTCAGATTGATAATTTCATCATCATTTAAGTTATTTGCTGGCATTAATATTTTTTTTATACCTGCTTTTTTTGCATAATTAATTAAATTATAGTTTTCAAGTCCTGAAATATGTCCCGTATTTAGTACAATATTTTTTTCAGCTATTAAATCTAATATTTTTAACGTTTCATCATCTTGAATTTTATTTTCAGCTACATAGAAACAATTATCAATATAGCTTTTTGAGCGATTTTCTTGTTTAGCTACAAATTTAGTATGATGAGTAGGGAATGATATAAATAACGCACCTTCATCATTTTCATAACCGTAATTTAACGCTATCTTCACATTTTCAAAATTCACTCCTCCAGCTGGAGGCTCCATTATTAATCCACCAAAAACTTTCAGTTTTAAATTTGGTTGATATTTTTTAATTAGAGAAGCATAACCTGATGAATTGGAAAAATTATCCATTAATCCAATTGCATACATCCCAGATTTTTCTGCTTGATCAACTACATCAAATAAATTTGTACTTCTTTTATTTATGTGTGGACAACAATGAATATGATTATCCACGGAACCTTTAAGAAAATCTTCCACAATAAATTAGTATTATTTAAGTATTTTACTTACAAAATCAGCAATTCTAAAATGCTTAGGGCTTTCAAATATATTTTGAGGTGTATCAAAATCAACGATTGCTCCTTCATCCATAAAAACCACTTTATTTGACAACTCTTTTACAAATACCATTTCATGAGAAACTATTAACATTGTCATACCTTCACTGGCTAAGACTCTAATTGTATCTAAAACTTCTTTTACCAATTCTGGGTCCAATGCAGAAGTTATTTCATCTAAAAGAAGTATTTCAGGGTTTAGACATAGTGCTCTTGCTATAGCTACCCTTTGCTGCTGTCCTCCTGATAATTCATCAGGATATGAGTTTAATTTATTTTTAAGGCCAACTTTGTCAAGTAATTTAATTGCTTGTTCTTCAACCTCTTCCTTATTCCTTTTTTGTATTTTATATGGCGCTATGCAAACATTCTTTAATACATTCATATTTTCAAATAAATTAAATTGCTGAAAAACAATTGCAGTTTTATTTCGTGCATAATTTAAATGAGCTTTATTAGTATAATCTATAATTTTGTTACTTATACTAATAGTTCCAGATTTAGGTAATAGTAGGCCTACTAATAATTTAAGTAAACTGCTTTTACCTGAACCCGAAGGTCCAATTATGCTGATAATTTCCCCTTTGTCTATGGATAAACTTACGTTATTTAAAACATGTAAATCCCCATAATAAGCATGACTTTCACTAATTTTAATTTGTTGCATATTTTCTCTCCATATATTTTCCAAAACGATCTAAGGGAAAAGATAAAATAAAATATAATATTAATACAGTGCCAAAAACTAAAATAGGTGAAAAGCCTTTATTGTTTAATACTTTTCCAGCAAAGGTTAGCTCCATTACTCCAATTTGAGAAGCTAATGCTGTATCTTTGATAAATAAAATGAAAAAACTAAATGCTGGAGGAAAAATTACTTTCCATGCTTGAGGAAAAATTACTTCTTTTAAAGTTTCATAATATGAAAAATTCATTGCTTTAGCAGCATCCCATTGAGTTTGACTTACAGACTCAAGACCACTTCTTACTATCTCACTTATAAATGCCGTAGCAATTAAACATACTGTTACAATGGCAATTATAAATAGTGAATCAGTGATTTTTCCAATTTGAAAAATGTAAAATATCAAAAGCAAAGATACCAAAAAAGGAATCCTTCTGAAAATTTCAGTATATATAACAATTAAAATTCTTAATGGAATTAGTAATGCAGATTTTGTTTTTCTAAAAATAGCTAAAAGAGTTCCTAAACTGAAACCAACTAAACAACCAATTAATGATAGTAAAAAAGTAACTCCCATTGCCTTTAATAAAAAGATAATGTTCCAAATTGACAAAAAAGAAGGTAATTCTTGTATAAGTCTATCCATTTATTGAATAATCCTAATTTTCGCTTTAAAAAAATATTTACCAATTATTGCTAATAATAACGTGGCAATAAAAGTGATTATTATATATACCAAAGCAGTAATTGAAAAAATTTCTACTGATCTAAATGTTTCAGCATTTATATTAAAAGCTCTTCCTGTTAATTCCTCAACTCCAAAAATTGCTGCCATAGAAGTACCGAGAGTCATCAAAATATAATGATTTGACAAAGGAGGAAATAATACTTTCATTATATGGGGTAAAATTACAAATCTTACTTGCTGAACTATACTAAAGCTCATAGTTCTAGCGGCATCCAATTCATTTTGTCTAATAGACAAAAATCCAGCTCGCTGAATTTCACACATATATGCAGCTGCATTTAATGTCATACCAATTAATACAGCTACAAATGGAGATAATAATATTCCAATTTCAGGTAACGCAAAAAATAAGAAATAAATTTGAACTAATTGAGGTGTGTTAGTAAAAAAAGTCACATAAAAAATAACTGTTCTTCTAAGAGTCAAATTTCCAAAAGTTCTAATTGAGGCTAAAATTAAACCAAAAAACATTCCTGCGCTAAAAGCTAAAATAACAATTTGTAAACTTATCCAAGCACCTGCTAAAAGGTAAGGAATATACTCAGTGACCTGACTGTAAATTAATGTGTAACCCATAAAAACATTCTACCATTGATTAATTTAGTGGGACTTTAAATGTAAAATCGCAGAATCAACTCGTGTGCACATCATAATAAAGTTAACTCGGATTATAATCAGAGTAAATCAAGCCGACAAGCATGAAAGGCAACAATGAGTGACTACTTGTAGCCTACTTAACCAGAATTACACTAAATTGAGGTAATTATGAAAGCAAATTTTTTCCAACATGAGATTGCTGAATCGTCATAACTCCAAAATCTTCAGCGAGCTAAAAGCGCAAACATGCATCTTGAGGTTACTGACCCAAATAAGGCTCAGCTCGGCCCCACACTGTGGGGCCAATATTAAACAGAGGAATGTGTCTGGCAGTTCATAGCGGATTGAGAGCCTGGATACACTAGGAGTGTGGGCTCAATCGCAGTCAGTGGTTGTCTGCCGAATTGGCTGTAGTTTTTGCATATCAGTTAAGTACTGATTTACCACTGGGCCTTCCAATTAGAAATGTATCAGCTTACTCTATGCTCAGCTAAGTTGCTTAAAGCAAAGCATGATCCGCTAAAGAGTAAAGAGCGTCGGACTCCAGTTCAGCCATTCTATATAGCCAACCTATCTACTAAACTTACTACGAGTTACGAGTAGAATAGATTTAATTAAAAATATGGTTGCGGCTGAACACTATGAACTTGTCCTATACCAAACCATTTTTTCCAAGTATCATCTACAAAACCAGATCTATGCAATCCGAATAAGGCAACATTCAACCATTGTTGTAGAGTGTGATTACCTTTTTGCACCCCTATACCACAGTACCAAGTGTCAATGGCCTTATCAACAACATGCCATTGAATATTTTTATGTTTGTTCATATGCTCTCCAAGAAAATCTATCACATCAACAATTGCATCTGCTCTTCCCTGTGAAATAGTTCTGATTGCGTCTGGATAATTATCTAGCAACATAATTT
>Ga0066860_10001535_pt1 | contig 10328 bp, 11 predicted proteins | sample ETN07SmetaG_FD_65601 | JGI IMG/M metagenome (GOLD analysis project Ga0066860, IMG submission 65601) | Marine microbial and viral communities from oxygen minimum zone, Eastern Pacific Ocean - ETNP2014F14-07SV275 | ecosystem: Environmental > Aquatic > Marine > Oceanic ... | reverse complement strand
ACCACCGATTATTTCTTGTTCTTGGGCCGGGGCATGAACTCCCCCATAGCCTCTGAAGGGTCCCTCAAGCTCAAAGAGATCAGCTACGTCCACGCCGAGGCTTACCCGGCGGGCGAGATGAAGCACGGGCCGATAGCGCTCATCGACAGCGCCATGGCCACTGTCGCGTTGGCGCCAAAGGACTCACTCTACGAGAAGGTCGTCAATAACGTGAAAGAGGTCATGGCCCGCGACGGCCGTGTTTTGGCTATCCTCACTGAAGGCGACACTCAGTTGGCCGGCGAAGTGGACCATGCCTTGTATATCCCCGAGGCGCCCGAGCACCTGATCCCTCTGCTCACCGTTGTACCGCTTCAGATGCTGGCCTATCACGTAGCCCTCTTGCTGAACCGGGACGTGGATCAGCCCCGAAACTTGGCCAAGTCGGTGACCGTCGAGTAGATTAGCTGCTTCAGCTTCTGCGCCGGACCGTTTCCCTCAACCCATTCATCTCTCGACCTCCCACCGGATATTTGTATTCAATCCGACACAGGCCAAACCGATTTCGGCGCAGATACGGTTAGAAGCCCCCGTTGGCGTTACCGGTGAGTCGAATTCCTGCAATTCAACCGGAAATAGGATTGCAGTTATCCCCCGGCGATGTAATCATGTAAGTAGTCATATGTTCGTGATTTAACGCGAATATTCACTGTATTTTTTTCGCCCAAAAAGGGCCTAAACAAGGAAAAACCGCCGATGTTTTCCAGGCTTGATCACCCCCCGGTCTCTTACGACGACTACCGCCCATTGCTGGACCCTGAACTGGCCGACCAACTAGCCAACGTAGCCGGCGAGATGGGAGGGCTGCGGGTCCTACACCTGAATAGCACCGCCACCGGAGGCGGAGTAGCCGAGATCCTACAATCCATGGTGCCCCTGGGAAACTCACTGGGCATCGAGACCGAAAGGATCGTTATCAACCCCGACGCTCCGGAATTCTTCGACGTCACCAAGAAGATTCACAACATGCTCCAGGGCTCTGAGGGTGAGCTTTCTCCCGAAGAATTGGAGATCTACTTCAGTTGCATCCAGCGGGTGGCTGACGACATGCAGGCCAAGGGACTCGCGGCCGATGTCTGGTTCGTCCACGACCCGCAGTTACTTCCCCTGGCAAAGTTGCTGCCCAAGAAAGAGGGCGAGGTCTGGATCTGGATCTGCCACATCGACCTCACAACGCCCAACAAGTCGGTGTTGGACGCCCTGATGCCGCTGACCCAAGACTATGACCAATTGATCTTTTCCCAAACGGCCTACGTTCCCAAAGACCTGGGAGATAAAGTCCCGGTGCTGATTGCGCCTCCGGCCATCGACCCCCTGACAGTCAAGAACACCCCCATGGACCTGGCCCAAGCCCAGAAGGTGGTCCGCGTCATGGGAATAGACACCGACCGGCCTCTTATCACCCAGGTATCGCGTTTCGACCTATGGAAAGACCCGTGGGGCGTGATCGACGCCTACCGCATCGCTAGAGAGTCGGTGCCCGGCCTACAGTTGATCCTACTGGGCTTGAGCCAAGCCACCGACGACCCCGAAGGGGTGAAGGTCTACCAGACCGTGGCCGACCACGCCGGGGACGACCCGGACATTCACCTTTACATCGACCCTGCAGAGATGCCGGTGTCGGTGGATGAGGTCGTTAATGCTGTCCAGATGGCGTCTGCGGTATTGATGCAGAAATCAACCAGGGAAGGCTTCGGACTTACCGTCACCGAGGGCATGTGGAAGGGCAAGCCGGTTATTGGCGGCGACGCCGGTGGCATCCGTGTCCAGATAAACGACGGCGTCAGCGGCTTCCTGGTTTCTTCTCCCGAGGAATGCGCCAAGAGACTGGTGGAACTGCTGAAAGACGAGTCCCTCGCTGCCCGCATCGGCAAAGCGGCTAGGGAGAGTGTGCGCCAACGGTTCCTGCTGCCCCGGTTGGCCCTTGACTACCTGACCGTTGCCATGTCCCAGGTGAACGGCCGGCTACCGGCAGTCGGCGGAGACTAAGCCTCGCCTTCCCACGGCGTCACTGGCAGCCCGGCTGATATTTTGCTCCGCCTTTGGTTTCCTGCAACTTTGTCCGCCGCCTCCCCGCCTGGCATGTTGCTGATTTGATGTTAGAGTAGAGTCTGTTTGGCGGCCCCGAACCCCGATTCCATCGGGACGTTCAGACGGCCGTAATCTCGAAAAACATCCGGCCAAAAGATCAGAATGCCTGTAGTCCGCGTCAAAGCGCCCGCCACCACCGCGAATCTAGGCCCCGGATACGATTGTCTGGGTCTGGCCCTTGACGTTTGGAATACTCTCGAAGTGGAGATTCTAGACGGCGGCGAACCCGTGGTTGAGATCACAGGTGAGGGTGAAGGCGAACTGGCAACTGGGCGCGACAACCTGGTCTATAAATCCATGCAGTTTCTGTTCGACGATGCTGGGGAGAACATGCCCGCGCTCCGCATCCGTTGCGAGAACACCATTCCCTTGGCCCGCGGCATGGGCAGCAGCGCCGCCGCCATCGCCGGGGGGTTGGTCGCGGCCAACGCCATCTGTTCACAGGACTACTCGGCCAACGACCTGCTGGAGATGGCGGCGACCATCGAAGGACACCCGGACAACGTCGCAGCGGCGGTCATGGGTGGCATGCAGTTGGTCATCATGGACCAAACGGAAGATGGCCGTCGGCTGTTTACAGTACCGGTGAACGTGCCGCCGGAGTTGCACGCCGTGGTTTTCGTACCCGAGGTTAGGATATCCACGGAGGACGCACGGGCCGTTCTTCCGGAAATGGTATCTGTGGCCGACGCAGTACATAACATGGGCCGCGTTGGGCTTCTGGTGGCCAGTATGGCGACAAATCACCCGGAGTATTTGGCCATCGCCACCCAGGACCGGTTGCACCAGCCCTATCGCCAACCGCTGTTCCCGGCCATGAAGGTGATCTTCAAGGCCGCGCTAGACGCCGGCGCCCTGGGGGTTTTCCTCTCCGGCAGCGGCTCCACGGTGCTGGCCCTGACTCAGGGTAGAGAGTTGACCGTGGCCTACGAGATGGCGGAGGCGGCGCGCCAGGCCAGCGTCGAAGGCAACGTCAGCGTTACCCAGCCCACGGTCCGCGGCGCCCATCTGATCGGCCAAAAATAGTCACATCATGTTATTAGTAGTCCACAAATACGGTGGTTCTTCAGTGGCCGACGCCGAAAAGATCAAGAACGTAGCCCGGCGCATCGCCGATGTCAGGAGGGAAGGGACCGGTGTGGTGGCTGTGGTTTCCGCCATGGGCGACTCAACCGACGATCTGATCGACTTGGCCCATTCCGTTTCAGACCAACCCCATCCCCGGGAGCTGGACCTTTTGCTGTCGACCGGGGAGTTGGTGGCCTGCACGTTGTTGACCATGGCCCTGGGAGACCTGGGACAAGAAGCGGTGAGTCTTACGGGCTCGCAGGCCGGGATACACACCGACACCAGCCACGGCCGGGCCCGCATACACAGCGTGGACACGGCCCGGATGCTAAAAGAGCTGCGTGAGGGCCGCATAGTGGTCGTTGCGGGGTTTCAGGGGATATCCGAGGACGAAGACATAACGACACTCGGCAGGGGCGGCTCAGACACCACTGCGGTGGCCCTGGCGGCGGCCCTGGAGGCCGAACGGTGCGAGATATACACGGATGTGGACGGCATCTACACAGCTGACCCCAAGATCGTCCCGGAAGCCCGCAAATTGAGTGAGATCGACTACGATGAGATGCTGGAGCTGGCCAACTATGGGGCGAAGATGCACCCAAGGTCCATCGAGTTGGGCTCGGTTTTCAATGTTCCGATATACGTGGCTTCCAGCTTCAACCAAACTCAGGGGACCCTGATTCACCGGATAGACAGTAATGCGGACAAGAGAGTTATGGAAAATAGAATCAAAGTAACGGGCATCGCCTGCACCACCAACGTGGCGAAGATAACCGTTCGCAGTGTTCCCGACCGCCCCGGCGTGGCCGCAGCCCTGTTCGAACCCCTGTCCCAGTCTGGCATCAGCGTTGATACCATCGTTCAGAACACCAGTGAGGACCGGACCACGGACATCAGCTTCACGGTCAGCGGCACTGACTTGAAATCCGCGCTGGCAAAGGTGGAGGAACTGACCAAAGAGATCGGTGCCGGAGCCTTGATCAGCGAAGCCAACCTGGCGGCGGTGAGCGTGGTTGGGTCCGGCATGCAACACACCCCGGGCTATGCGTCGCGCATGTTCCGGGTGCTGGCAGACGGAAATGTGAACATAGACATGATCACCACCTCCGAGATACGCATCTCCTGCATCATCCGGGAAGACCAGGCCCAGGAAGCAGTGAGGCTCCTCCACCGCGGCTTTCAACTTGACGAGCCTGATGAGATGGATGTGCCTGCCTAGGTAGACGAGCCCGACGAATAACCACCCTGCCCTAGATTCTTCCGCCAAGCCACCTTTGATCCAATGGGAGTAGGCCCTTGCCTCAGCCTTTTCTATCAGTCGTCATTCCCACGTTCAACGAGGAAGCTCGGATCGTTGGGACCCTTTCCCGGGTGATCGAGTACCTTTCAGGCCAGGATTACCAATGGGAAGTGGTGGTAGCCGACGACGGCAGCACGGACCATACAGCCCAACTCGTGGGTCCGGCGGTCGTAGAACACCCCAACGTCCGGGTGCTCCGCCTGTCTCACCGGGGCAAGGGGTGGGCGGTGAAGAACGGCATGCTGGCGGCCGAGGGTGAGTACCGTTTGCTTTCCGACGCCGATCTGTCGGTGCCCATAGAGCAGGTTGAGCGGCTTCTGCCTCTATTCGAGCCCCGTGATTCCGGCGGGGCCGGCGCGGACATCGTGTTGGGCTCGCGTGAGGCTCCCGGCGCGGTCCGGATCGGCGAACCGGCGCGGCGTCATTTGATGGGCCGGTTCTTCAACTTTCTGGTGGGCCGCTTGGCTGTGCCGGGCTTGGCCGATACCCAATGCGGGTTCAAGTGCTTTCGGGGAGCGACTGCCCAGGACTTATTTCCGCGGCTGACCTTGGATGGGTTCGCCTTTGACGTGGAGTTGCTGCATCTGGCCCGGAAACGGGGTTCGGCTTATTCCGAAGTCGGCGTTGACTGGTACTACCAGTCTCAAAGCAAGGTCCGGCCAATCCAGGACTCGTTGGCCATGACGCTGGACCTTCTGAAGATCCGCTGGCGGCATCGGAATCCGGTCTGATTTAGACTCCGTATTCACCTCTGAAACCGGGCTGCGAAGCTCCTGGTGCGCCACCCGTTTGGGCATGTTGGCTACAAGTCTGTAGAAATTTCCATATTCCCCATGTTTTTGGGCTTGACCTTTGTCTTGGAGATAGTGTAATTACTAGTTAGTGCCTAGGCATGGAATGAGCCTCGGTAATCGGTCACCGATGCTTCCAAGATAGGGCCTGACGATCAGTATCAATTGAAGTAAGCATAAAAGGCTTGTTCAGGGTTAGTTTGGCTGTTATGTGGCCCCTAGGCGGGGCCCGGTCAGCGGGAATTCAGTACCGGACAGGAGACGGGATGGATTCGGAAGCTATTCGCACACCAGGCAGCATGAGGTTGAAGAGAGACCTCAGCAGCGAGGCTGTGAACCTCGCATCGCAGGGGGAGTGGCAACGCGCCACAGAGGTCAACAAGGCCATCCTGGAGCTGTTTACCGACGACGTTGAAGCCATGAACCGCCTTGGGAAGGCGCTGATCGAGTTGGGCAACTACCTGGACGCTCGGGCCGTACTGGACCAGGTTTGCGAGATTGCGCCGTACAACAACATCGCCAAGAAGAACCGCGCCCGGCTAGACCAGTTGGCCGCCGACTCCGCCGGCGCCGATTCTGGTTACCCCAAGCAGACCAAGAAGACCGCTGGAGCCCCGCAGATCTTCATTGAAGAGAGCGGCAAATCTGGCACCACGGTCCTGCGGAACACTGATAGGAACAAGGCCGTACACCGCCTCTCCGCCAGCGACCAGGTGGTCCTCTCCAGGGAAAAGAACACCGTGAACGTTCTGACGCTTGATGGGCAGCTATTGGGTCAGATTGAGCCCAAGCTGGGCACCAGGCTGGCCAGGTTGATGGACGGCGGGAATAAGTCGCCGCCGCGGTGGTGACGATAAACGACCAGGGAGTTTCCGTTATCATCAGGGAGAGTTTTAAACACCCTAGTCTCCAGAGCGTGTGCTCCTTCCCTTCCAAGGCCAAGGAAGAAGACCGGGTTTTCCTCAACGAGATGGTGGCCCGGTTCATGCGGGAAGAAGAAGGCGACGATGATGATGATGACGATGAAAACATCATCGACGAAGAAGAGCTGGAAACCGGCTGGTCTGAAGACGAGTAAGCCGGTTTAGCCGTTCTTGGCTACACCGCGCCCGGCCTAAACAATGGCGCTTTCGCCCTGGGCCTGATCTTGGGCCTGATTTATCGTAGGTTCCAGGTGCTGACCGGCCCGCTTTCGTCTGAGATCCACACCTGCAACGAGAGCACTTGATTATTGCCCTGATCGTCGGTGGCCGTCACGGTGTAGGAATCTACGATCGAGATCGCCGCCGTTGGCCAGGTATACCGGTCCTCTGAGAATGTCCCACCGCCAAAATCAACCAGCAGGTCGCTCCAGTAAACGCCCCTGGTAACGGAAGCTGTAGTGGTGAATGTTGATGTTTAGGAGTACGTCGTCGGCGATCGAGGAGTAATTCCCCGGCGCTGTCACGTACGTTTGGGACAGGACGTGTTCCATCTGGTTGCGGGCTAGGTTCTCCGCCACGGTGCTGGCGTTCACCCGGTCACTGGAAGTGTGGGCGGCGCCGACGCCCAACAGTACGGCGGCTCCCGCAGATGAAAACATCGCCAGGGCGATAACGGTTTCCATGAGCGTTATTCCCAGCGAATCAGAGACGGCGGACCTGAAACGGCCAGCCATTGCTTTTGCGGAGCGGTGAATGAGGTTTAGGTGAAGGTTCATCAAAGTGCTCCCGGCGCTGCTGTTCCGGGGGCCCAGAGATGGGCGGGCCGTAAAATAGGATTAAGCCAGAGGCCGGTCCGATCGGACCGGCCTCTGGCTTTGGTTTGAGATGCTAGTGGGTTAAGACGGACAGGTCGTCGGGTTGGTCGCGGCCACTTGGGTAAGTATTCGGCCCGTGGCGGCCCAGGTATAACAATAGGTGGTGCTGGCGCTGCGAAGGTAGGTCGACAGGTTCTGAGTGCCCGTGCCAGCATCGAAGTCAAAGGTATCTGTGATGAAAGACGCGTCCGATTCGGCAGTCACGGCGGCCAAGGCGACGATTATACCCACAACAACCAGCAGTTCGATCAGGGTGAATCCTTTTTGATTCTCTGACCCTCTGCCTAGAGTTTTCTTCAAGATATTACGCATCTGCTCATCTCCTGATGGATCCCATCTCGTCAGATCAACTAATTTCGACGTAGTCCTGATTATGGAGCAGCCGGATGTTGAAATCTGTGGCCTGAATCAGCAGTTAAGTGTGACGTACGTCACATTTGCCGGTTTTTCTCTTTGGCCTTAGTCTGTGACTAGAGCTCGGCCTATTTACGCCTGCCAGACCAATTCCTTAAATCAACGTTAAGACAGCAGATTCTTAATATCAAGCCGACGGCGGACTTGTGGCATCAGGGCGAATCGGCGCTCCATGAACTAACCGAATGACGGGCCAAAGTTCAGGTCAATCAAACCTTGATGACAGGGGTCTCAGGGTCCAACTCAGAGGGTTCCGCTGCTACAACCCGGTTGACTCCGCCGGCGGTTAGGAGTGTGGTCTGCAGCGGTTTTGGACTCCGGAGCCGAATCAAAACATCCATACCGTTTCTTTGGGCGTTGGAGATTACGCGCAGTAGGTGGATCTGAGGGCTCTTTCGCAGGGCATCAAAGAATCTGACTAATCTTATGCTGCTTTCGTAACTCTTGGCGATCTCCGCACTGGCGGCAGATGTGTCGTACCCGATGTTGGCCCCGGAGATTCTGTCGCCGGAAGGATCGTTTGAATCGTCGTACTGCAGTCCGATCTTGGAAAGCCGCGCTTCTGTCGGGTACCCCAGCTCCTCATCTCTGGGATGATGGAACGGCATGTCGATCTTTGATTGCGTTGGACGGCAAGCCCACTCTTGACCTGACCACCATTGGCAAGGCGTAGAACGGACTTCGCTTTTGTTGCGAGTTCATGGGTGGAGAATAGCTTGGTGTATAGTTATCGGCCCCATCTCCAGTCCACGGACCTTGTCTATGTCCCGGTCCATGAAGTGACCATGATTATCGGCACTTGAGAACACTCACGTATCTTCCGGCAGGTGGTAAACCCGCCATCTGGAGGAGCATCGCGTCCAGGACGACCATTGAAGGGGTGGTGTTGGGCAATATCTCCAGAGCTTCTTCCCCGGAGCCGGCGCAGGTAACTCGGTAACCCACCTGCTCAAGAACGAAACGTTCTAGGCGCGTGGCCGCTCATCGTCTTCAACGATGAGGGCCATGCCGCCTTTCAAGGCCCAGATTCCGCCTGTGTCGTTGCCGCCACCCGCCATGATGGAGAATCCTCCGAACTATCCGGTTAGATTCAACGCTAGCATGGGATCACCTTAAAAGAGAGCCGGTTGACGGCAGCATGCTAGGCTCCGCAAAAACGGAGTGCACGAAGGATATTTTAGGTGGGGTATTGCCTAGCCGTGATTGGGCATATAGAATGTTTTATTGTTGCGCTCAAACCATCCGATGAATATAGGAGGACAGGTGATTGGAAGTACTAGGTTGTCACCTCTTGCTGGAACTAAAGGACTGTAACCCCAAACTGCTAAACGACCTTTCTTATATTCGCCAGGCGATGATAGAGACGGCCCAAGACGTGGGCGCCACCATCGTCGGCGAATCTTTCCACCACTTCTCACCCCAAGGCGTTACTGGAATCTTGGCTATTGCCGAGTCCCATATCTCCATCCACACGTGGCCTGAGTATGGCTATGCGGCGGCGGATATATTCTCTTGCGGAACATCGTTCCGTCCCCGTGAAGCAGCCACCAAACTGGCCGAAGCGCTGGAGAGCCGTAACCCCGAGATTCAAGAGATTCAAAGGGGTCTGGCGGTCCAGGAGGCCGTGGGACTCTAACCGGCCCCGCATCTCAAGATGGATATGTCCGGGAATTGGTTTATTGAGAGTGTCTACCCAGACCTGAACGTGATGCTAAAGGTGCGTCAGGTTTTTTACTCCGGGCAAACCGCCTACCAAAAGGTTGAAGTCCTAGACTCGGAACTATTCGGCCGCAGCCTGGTCCTGGACGGCAAGACCCAGTCCACGGAACGGGACGAGCATATCTACCACGAAACGCTAGTTCACCCGGCGATGCTTTGTCACCCTGGACCGAAGCAGGTCTTCATCGGCGGTGGCGGCGAGGGCGGCACACTCCGCGAGGCGCTGGCCCATAAGTCGGTGGAACGGGTTACGATGGTCGACCTGGACCCTGAAGTGGTTGAGCTCTGCCGCAAGTACCTTCCCAACCATCACCGCGGCAGCTTCGACGACCCCCGGACAAACCTGCTTCACGAAGACGCCCGCGGCTACCTGGAATTCACCTCGGATTTCTACGACACGATAATCTTAGACTTGGTTGACCCTCTGGAAGGCGGCACCGCCGCCCTGCTTTACACTCAGGAGTTCTACGCCATCGCCAAGGCCCGCCTTAATCCTGGCGGCGTGTTGGTCACCCAGTCCGGCCCGGTCGGGTTTCTGAGCTACACCGAGTGTTTCACCACGATCTTTAACACCCTTGGCACTCTCTTCAGCCACACGAAGGCCGCCCAGGTGCATATCCCGGCTTTCCAGACCCTGTGGGGCTTCACGATCGCTTCGGACACGCCTTTCCCCGAGACGTCTGAGGATGCGGTGGATGCGGAGGCGGCCCGGCGTTTGTCCAATCCGTTGAAGTACTACGACGGCGAAAGCCACCGCAACATGTTCGCTCTCCCCAAGTTCCAACGTGACGGCCTAAAAAGCGAAACCCGCATCAACCGCGATGACGACCCCGTCTACATGATCTAGCGATACAGCGGTGGAACTGCAGCTGTTACCTGCCGGTTACGGCGGGTGTTTGAGTGGTGAAATAGAAAAACGGAGCGCCGAATGACGCTCCGTTTTTATTTTACTCGGAGTTGTTCCGGACTGTTACGGCCGGATCAGGACACGGGTTGTGCCGTCTGGGTCGGAGCGTTTGGTTAGTACCTCGTGCCCGGCCTTCTCAGCCCATAGAGTCACGTCGTAGATGTTCAGGGCGTCGGCCAAGATGGCTTCTACGAATGACTC
>Ga0066860_10001529_pt1 | contig 10343 bp, 8 predicted proteins | sample ETN07SmetaG_FD_65601 | JGI IMG/M metagenome (GOLD analysis project Ga0066860, IMG submission 65601) | Marine microbial and viral communities from oxygen minimum zone, Eastern Pacific Ocean - ETNP2014F14-07SV275 | ecosystem: Environmental > Aquatic > Marine > Oceanic ... | reverse complement strand
ACTTCACCAGTACCAAAACCAATTTCTAAACCATCCATTGGATCTATTTTAATGAATACAGAAGTTCCAGAAGCACCACCACCGGCACCACTTGCACCTCCAGAAGTAGATGTTGAACCGCCTTTAGGTGTATAACCAACACCAATTTCAATCATATCCATTGCTTTAGAATAATGGAAGCCTGAAGCTCCAGAAGATACTCTACCAGATATTCCACCAGCAGTATCTGTACCATTAGCGTCCATACCATTGTCATAACCTTCATCAGCTGAAGGAAGCATGTCTCTAATTTTACCAATACCTCTTTGACCTGTACCACCTTCGTAGTTCAATGTACCAGCATCACCCATATCAAGAGTCAAGCCTACTCCACTTGAACCAGCATTAAGTAATGTAGTTGAAATAGAAACAGTCCAACCGTTATCCATTTCTCCTGAACCACTGAATCCTAATGTTTTATTCATTCCCCATCTATTACCATCACTACCCATACTAGCAGTAGCGCCGGCTGCATCTTCTGCACCAGTATTTCCAGTGTATGTCAAATTAGCAGTACCGCTAACTGTCACCGCACCAGCAAATGCTGAAGTTGCTACAAGAGAACCTGCGAGAGCTGTTACTCCAGCTTTTTTCCAAGTTTTCATATTTTATCCTTTTGTTTATTAATTATTATAATTAAGCCTACAAAATTTTATAGGCTCAAAATATTTATCATAATGGCTATGTTTTATGATAAAAGTTGATATAAATAATATTATTTTTTATTAGTGTTGCATAAATATCACGAAAATATATGATTTTTAATGCTAATCTTTATATGATAATGAAACTCTATATTAATTTATGAAAATCACAAATTTTAAAGCTAAAATTTTATATTATCCGGTTATTACCTTATTTTTACTAAGTTTAGCCTCTATAATAGTTTCGTGTGGCCCTCTAAAGCCTAAATATACAGATTTAAGAAAAATTCCAGGCGATCCAAAAGGTAAAAGAGAGAGAAATATTAGAGAAGGAAGAGGATTTAGATTAATGGGAGTGATTGATAAAAAAAATTCAGGAAACTTTCAATTCTCATCTTCAAATGAAATGTGGCGAGCAACATTAGACTTGTTAGATTTTACACCTTTATCTAATGTTGACTATTCTGGTGGAATTATAATAACTGATTGGTTTAGTGAAAGCAGTGATCAAAATCCCATAAAAATTACAGTTAGATTTTTGTCAAGTGAAATTAGAGCTGATGGGCTTAAGGTTATTATTTATAAAAAAATATGTAAAAAAAATGATAAAAATAATTGTAAAACAATAAAGGAAAATACTACTTTAGGACAAGAAATTAAATTAGCGATTTTGAAAAAAGCTGCGATAATTAAAAGAAGCGAACTAAGCGAAAGTCAAAAAAGCTACACAGAATTCTCAAAAGAGAAAGACTAGGAAAAGTTGTATTCTAAATACAATCAAATTTTTTTAAAAAATGGAAAGATACAATTTTAAAGTTGTTGAAAACAAATGGCAAAAGTTTTGGGACAAAAATAAAACTTTTAAAACAAAAATTGATAAAAATAAGAAAAAATTTTATTGTTTAGAAATGTTCCCATACCCATCAGGTAAAATTCACATGGGTCATGTCAGAAATTATACTATTGGTGATGTTTTAGCTCGATACAAATCAATGCAAGGCTACAATGTTTTACATCCTATGGGATGGGATTCATTTGGAATGCCTGCCGAAAACGCAGCAAGAGAAAATAAACTTGACCCAAAATCTTGGACTGAAAAAAACATACTAACAATGAAAAATCAATTAAAAGAGTTGGGTCTATCAATAGATTGGGATAGAGAAATTTCTACTTGTTCACCTGAGTATTATAAACATCAACAAATTTTTTTTCTTGAATTATATGAAAAGGGACTTGTTTATAGAAAAGAAAATTATGTAAATTGGGATCCAATAGACCAAACAGTACTAGCAAACGAACAAGTAATTGATGGAAAAGGATGGAGGTCAGGAGCAACTGTTGAGAGAAAAAAACTTAATCAATGGTTTTTTAATATTTCAAAATTTTCACAAAAATTATTAGATGGCCTAGATAAACTTGAAAAATGGCCAAATAAAGTAAAGGTCATGCAAAAAAATTGGATTGGAAAATCATTTGGTTGTGAAGTTGATTTTAAAATTGAAAGTAAATTACCAATAGAAAAAATAAAATGTTTTACTACTCGCCCAGATACATTGTTTGGTTTTTCTTTTCTTGCTATTTCAGTGGATCATCCAATTGCTAAATATTTTGAAAAAAATGCTGATTTTATAAAATTTAAAAAACAATGTTCTAAAACTGGAACGACCGAAGAATCAATTGCACAAGCTGAAAAAATTGGTTTTAAAACTGAATTATTGGCTGTTAATCCACTTGATGATTCAATAAAGGTACCAGTATATTTTGCAAATTTTGTCCTAATGGATTATGGATTCGGAGCTGTTTTTGGATGCCCAGCTCATGACCAAAGAGATTTAGACTTTGCAAATAAATATAATTTAAAAGTTATTCCAGTTGTGAAACCAATTGAAAGTAATGACAATTTTGTTATTAAAGACGAAGCTTATACTGGTACAGGAATTATTATTAACTCTAAATTCTTAAATAATCTTAAAGTTCCAGATGAATCAATTATTAAAACAATTGAAATTTTAGAAGAAAAAAAAATAGGTAATAAAAAAATCAACTTTAGGCTAAAAGATTGGGGTGTATCTCGGCAAAGATATTGGGGATGTCCAATTCCTGTTGCCTACGACGAAAATAATCAAATTATTAAAATTCCAAAAAAAGATTTACCTGTAAAACTACCAGAAAATATTAATTTAATCACAAAAGGAAACCCCTTAGATCATCAAAATAAATGGAAAACTGTAAACATTGATGGAAAAAAATGTTTTAGAGAAACAGACACTCTAGATACCTTTGTAGATTCTTCGTGGTACTTTTTAAGATTTTGCTCTCCAAAAAATTCAAATTTTGGATTTGATAAAGACGAAATCAATTATTGGATGCCTGTTGATCAATACATAGGTGGCGTAGAGCATGCAATTTTACATCTTCTTTATTCAAGATTTTTTATGCAAGCTATAAATTATGAAAATAAAGATTTTAGCCTTACCGAACCATTTGAGGGATTATTTACTCAAGGAATGGTCTGCCACGAAACTTATAAAGATCAAAATAATAATTGGCTAAGTCCAAATGAAATTTTTACTGATGATGGAAAAAGTTATTACAAAAAAAAAACACCATCAGAAATAGTTACCCTAGGACCTTCTGAATCCATGTCAAAATCAAAAAAAAATACTATAGATCCTGAGGGTATTATAGATAATTATGGAGCTGATGCTGTGAGATTATTTATACTTTCTGATAGTCCACCAGAAAAAGATGTGCAGTGGTCTGAACAAGGTATGAAGGCGTCATACAAATTTTTACAAAAACTATGGTTGCTTCATCAAAAAATTAAAGAAAAAATTAACTTAAAAAATGCTTCAAGTAATCAGCTAAATAATATTTCAAAATTTACAAATCAACTAATTTATAAGGTAACTAATAATTTGGAAAAATTTCATTATAATGGAATTGTAGCAAATTTATATGAAACGTATAATTTTATGATTAAAATAACAAATCAACCTTTAGATCAAAAAGATTTGTTAATAAATTACAAAAAAATTTTATACTTAATGATGCCACTTGTGCCACATTTTGCATCTGAGTGTTTAGAAAATTTAAAAATAACCAGTAAAGTAGAATGGCCAATTGCAAACAAAAAAATTTTAATGAGTGAAGAAATAAACATGGTAATCCAAGTAAATGGAAAAAAGAGATCAATTATTAACTGCAAAAAAGAAATAAATGAAGATTCTTTAATAAAACTTATAAAAGATGACAAAAAACTTGATAAGTTTATAAAAAATAAAAAAATTGTTAGAAGTATTTTTATAAAAAATAAGTTGATAAATTTAATTGTTAAGGAATGAATTTAAAAAAAATTATCACTACACTAAGTTTCCTTCTATTATTAAGTTGTGGTTACGAACCTATATACTCAGAAAAAAAAATTAATAAGAATTACAATTTTTCAATAAATACCATTGATTTTATAGGGGATAATAAAGTCAACCGAATACTAAAAAATAAATTAAAAAAATATTTAAATAAAAACAAAAAATCAACTGAATTAAATTTAAACTTAAAATTAAATTCTGGAGTTGAAAAAACTATTACATCAAAAGATAAAAAAGGTAACCCCATAGGGTTTTCAATAAACATGATAATTAACTTAGCGGTATTTGAAAATGAAATATTAAAAGGTAAAACAAACTTTGAAAAAAGTTTTGAATATAATAATAAATCAAATAAATTCGATTTAAAACAATACGAAAAAAATATAAAAGATAATTTAATTTCAGAATTATCTAATAAAATAATTAAATATTTACATTCTCTAAAATGATATTTAAAGCATTTGAAATAAGCAAAATTAATTTAACTAAATATAATTTTTATCTTTTTTATGGCGAAAACGAAGGTTACAAAAATGAAATTATTAAAAACAAATTTGAAATACTTTACACCAATCAAATATATAAATATGATGAAAAAGAAATATTAGAAAGTAAAAATGAATTTTTTAATAGTATTTTAACAAAATCTTTTTTTGAAGATAAAAAGCTTATAATAATTTCAAGAGTTAGTGATAAAATTAAAGATATTATTGAAGAAATAACTTTTAAAGATATTACAGATGTAACAATAGTTTTATCAACAAATGTTCTTGAAAAAAAATCAAAACTAAGAAATTTTTTTGAAAAAGAAAAAAATACAATCTGTATTCCCTTTTACGCAGATACAAACCAAACTTTAACAAATATTTCTTTAAATTTTTTTAAAAAAAATAAAATACTAGTATCACAACATACAATTAATCTAATAGTTGAACGGTCCAGAGGCAACAGAGAAAACTTAAATAATGAATTAGAAAAAATTAATAATTATTCAAAATTTGGAAAAAAAATAAGTACCGAAGATATTTTAAAACTTACAAACCTTTCTGAAAATTATAATGTATCTGAACTAACTAATTATTGTCTTGCAAAAAATATAAAAAAAACTGCTCATATTTTAAATGAAAATAATTTTAATTCTGAAGACTGTATATTAATAATAAGAACACTTTTAATAAAAGCCAAAAGACTTCTGAAACTAAAAGAAGAAGTCAAAAATAATAAAAATATTGAACAAGTTGTAACAAGTTTTAAACCACCAATATTTTGGAAAGATAAAGATATTGTAAAACAACAAATAAACAATTGGTCATTAGAAAAAGTTAAAAAAGTGATTATTAATATAAATAAAACTGAGCTTTTAATTAAAAAAAACTCTATCAATTCATTAAATATACTGTCCGATTTTATTTTAAGTCAATCTAAAAAACTTAATAGTTAATTTTTATAATTTCTATTATTCTATTTAATTGATCAAGATTCTTATACTCAAAATATATAGATCCACTATTATTTTTCTTATTATTAATAGAAACATTCAAACCTATTTTATTGATTAACTCTGATTCTAATTGCTTTAAATTAGAGTCCTTTAGAATATATTTTGATTTACCTGAGGTTTTGAATATTCTAACTAAATTTTCTGCTTGTCTAACAGATAATTTTTTATCAATAATTTTTTTAGCTAAGAAAAAAGCGTTTTCTAATCCAACTAAAACTTTTGCATGTCCTTGAGATAAATTACCATTTTCAATTAACGCTAAAACTTCTTTTGGTAATGTAAGTAAACGTAGACAGTTAGAAATATGACTTCTGCTTTTGCCTATAAATTTAGCTACTTTTTCTTGATCATATCCAAATTGATCTATCAGCTTTTGATAACCATTTGCTTCTTCTATTGAATTTAAATCGTGTCTTTGAACATTTTCTACAATAGCAAATTCTAATGATTTAAGATCGTCCGCTTCTGTAATTACTACTGGAACCTCATGTAATCCTGCATTTTGCGCTGCTAACCAACGTCTTTCTCCTGCTATTATTTCATATTTATCACTGTGATCTTGAGAATTTCTAACAATAATTGGTTGGATAACTCCTCTTTCTTTTATAGAGTTAGTTAATTCCTCTAAATTTTTCTGGTCAAAAATTTTTCTAGGTTGTAGTTTATTTCTTACTAAATCACTTACTGATAATTTATTTACATTTGAATTGATTTTAGTATCACCAATTAGCGAGGACAATCCCCTACCCAATCCTTTTTTTATTCTGAAAGAACCCATTAAGCTGCGCTCTCAAATGTTTCTTTTTTACTTAAAAATTCAGCTGTAAAGTTAAAATATGACTTGCTTCCTGGACATGATTTATCATAAATTAATACGGGAACTCCGTGTGATGGCGCCTCCGAAAGTCTTACATTTCTAGGTATGACTGTGGAATATACTTTTTCTTTAAAATAGTCTCTAGCTTCTTTTTCTACCTGGGAAGAAAGCTTATTTCTTTTATCATACATTGTTAAAAGTATTCCATCAATTTTTAGTTCAGGATTTAAATTTAATTTAATTCTATCGATTGTTTTCATTAATTGAGTTAACCCTTCAAGTGCAAAAAATTCTGCTTGAAGCGGTACTACTAGTGAATGAGATGTTACCAAGGCCATAACTGTTAAAAGGCTTAAAGAAGGTGGACAATCTATAAGCACATATTCATATTTGTCTCTAAAATCATTTAAATAAGCCATTAATTGTTCTTTTAGAATAAAGGCTTTTCTATTGTCCCCTGCCGTCTCTACCTCAAGACCTGATAGATCCACATTTGATGATATTAATTCCATGTTTTGAAATTGAGTTTTTTTTATAACTTCATCAATTTTTTTTCTACCATTAAGCGCTCCATAAATTGTTTCATCTGAATTTTCGGAATTTGATATACCCAAACCTGTTGTTGCATTACCTTGCGGGTCTAAATCTATAACTAAAATTTTTTTATTTTGAAAAGCTAAACCTGCGGCTAAGTTTATAACTGTTGTGGTTTTGCCAACTCCACCTTTTTGGTTAATGACTGATATAATTTTTGTTGTGCTCATTTTTTTTTTATATTTTTTATATTTAATAAAAATGAATCATCACTTGTTAAGCTCTTCCTTTCCTTATACTCAAATTCCCATTCCTTAAAAGCTTCCTCTAGCAATTGTTTTCCATTTTTCCCCATGAAGACAATTAAATTTGTATATTTATCAAAATTTTTTTCTACAAGATCCAAAACCACAGGAAGTGGTTTAAAGGCTCGAGCCAATATACTTCCTGAGACTAAATTTTTTTTCTTAAATATGTCTTCTTGAAATATTTCACTATTTAATTTGAGTTTTTTTGAAACTGATCTTAGAAAAGAGCTTTTGTGATAGCTTTTTTCATATAGATTCATTTTCATAGCAATTTTTTTGCCTTTTAATATTATCGATAGCACTATTCCTGGTAGTCCAGCACCAGATCCTATATCTGTACATATTTTGCTATTTATGTCAATCAAATCAATGACTTGTGCACAATCTATAATATGCCTATTCTTAAAATTATTAATAGTTTTTGGGCTTATTAAGTTAATTTCTTTGCTTTTTTCAAGAATTAGTTTTTTAAATTGATCTAATTCTAAAAATGTTTCACGTGGAACGTTAAATTTATCTAAAATAAGATAATTGTCGTAATTTTCATCCATTAAGCTATATGCTTAATAGACCTTCTTTTGACATGTGACAACAAAATATAGACAGCAGCAGGAGTAATTCCATCAATTCTTAAGGCTTGACCCATTGTTCTTGGTTTTATCTGCTTAAACTTAGCTTTAACCTCATTAGAAAGGCCACCTAAACTATCATAGTTAATTTTATTGGGTATAATAAGGTTTTCGTCTCTTTTAAAAGCTAAAATATCTGCTTTTTGTTTCTTCAAATATCCCCTATAGTGTGCATTAATTTCAATTTGATCATCTATTTCCTTGGTAAAAGCAGGTATTTCAGGCCATATTTCTCTTATATTATCCATATTTACACCTTTTTGAGTTAAAATCTCATTTGCATCTCTGGAAATACCATCTTTAGCAATTTTAATCGAATACTTAGAGACTTTAGATGGGGTTATTTTTAATTTGTTCATTCTAGAGGTAATTTTTAACAATTTTTCTGATTTATCATTAAATGTATTTTCTCTATTTTCAGAAACTAACCCCAAAAATATTCCTTTGGGTGTTAACCTTTGATCTGCATTATCAGCTCTTAAAGATAATCTGTATTCTGCTCTTGAAGTAAACATTCTATATGGTTCAGCTACACCCTTTGTTATTAAATCATCAATCATAACTCCTATGTAGGCATCTGATCTATCTAAAATGAAAGGCTCTGAGCCTTTGACTGACAATGCTGCGTTAATACCAGCTATAAGTCCCTGTGCTGCTGCTTCTTCATATCCAGTAGTTCCATTAATCTGTCCTGCCAAGTAAAGATTTTTAATTTTCTTTGTTTCTAAAGTCAAAAATAACTCTCTTGGGTCAATATAATCGTATTCAATAGCATATCCAGGCTGTAAAATCTTGACATTCTCTAAACCGTTGATATTATTACATATTTCCTGCTGAACATCGGCTGGCAAAGATGTAGATATACCGTTCGGATAAATTGTGTGATCATTTAAACCTTCTGGCTCTAAAAATATTTGATGTCTTTCCTTATCTGAAAATTTTACAATCTTATCTTCAATAGAAGGACAATACCGAGGACCAACACCTTTAATGTTGCCTGAGTACATTGCACTTCGTTTTAAATTTTTAGAAATGATCTTATGAACAATTTTGTTGGTATAAGTCATCCGACATGAAACCTGTTTGTTCAAATTTTTTTTTGTTAAGAAAGAAAAAAAATATGGATCCTCATCAGCATGCTGTTCTTCTAATTTATTAAAATTAATTGTTCGTGAATCTAATCTTGGTGGAGTGCCAGTTTTTAATCTTCCAATTTTGAAATAATGTTTTTTTAATTGCTCACTCAAACCAGTTGAAGGTTTTTCATTGATGCGTCCTGCAGGAGTTTGTTTCTCACCAACGTGGATTAAACCATTTAAAAAAGTACCTGTAGTTAATATTAATTTCTTACAACATATCTCTTTGCCAGATTGAGTTACAAATCCGTTTACGCTGTTATTCTTAAATATAAACTTAATAACTGGATCAGAAAAAACACTTAAATTACAGTAGTTTAGAAGTTTATCTTGCATATATTTTCTATATAACGACCTATCAGATTGAGTTCGTGGACCTCTAACTGCTGGACCTCTGCTTCTATTTAAAAGTCGAAATTGTATCCCAGATTTATCTGCTACATCTCCCATTACACCATCCAGTGCATCTATTTCTCTAACCAAATGTCCTTTTCCTAACCCGCCTATAGCTGGGTTACAGGACATCTCACCAATCGTTTCGATCTTATGTGTGAATAGCGCAGTATTAATTCCTAATCGCGCAGACGAAGCGGCTGCTTCACACCCCGCATGTCCACCACCAATAACAACAACATCAAATGAAAAATCATTTCTCATTCTTTAAACTTATAACTGATATAAATATTTACAAGATTAGAGTAATTATTTACAAAAAAAGCTTAATTACCAACGAAAACCATTGAAATTAGTCAAAAAACCTTGAAAAACATTCCCTATTTTCCTATACAAAAATCGTTGAAAATACTGCCTAATATTTCTTCAACATCAACTTTACCAACGATCATTCCTAAATGTCGTGTAGCTAACCTTAAATCTTCTGCACCTTTATCTAAATCTGTATTTTTTTTCTTATCACTAAAACTTTTCAAATGTTCAACACATTGTTTGAGGTGTTGTCTGTGTCTTTCCCTGGTTATTAAAATATCTTCAGTACTTATAAATTTATTTTTTAATTTATTTTTTATTTTGTTAATCAAAATATCAAGATTAGAATTATTTATTATTGATATCAAAACATGTTCTAATTTCTGTATTTGTGAATCTAAATTTTTTTTTAATAAATCAGATTTATTGATAACTAAAATTGAATTTTCATCAAATAAATCCTTTAAAAAACCTGTAAAATCAAGGTTTTTTGGCTCTATAACAACTAATCGTAAATCTGCTTCCTCGGCCCTATTTAGAGCTAATTTAATTCCTTTTTTTTCAATTTCATCTTTCGAATCTCTTATTCCTGCAGTGTCTGATAGCACCACTGGATATCCATCTAAGTTTAAATGAGTTTCAATTACATCTCTTGTTGT
>Ga0066860_10001528_pt1 | contig 10344 bp, 9 predicted proteins | sample ETN07SmetaG_FD_65601 | JGI IMG/M metagenome (GOLD analysis project Ga0066860, IMG submission 65601) | Marine microbial and viral communities from oxygen minimum zone, Eastern Pacific Ocean - ETNP2014F14-07SV275 | ecosystem: Environmental > Aquatic > Marine > Oceanic ... | reverse complement strand
GCGTCAATTTAAGATTCGGGGCATTATGGGCCCTGGGTCTAGGCCAACTTACGTATCCACGACTCGATTCCGAAAACACCGATGCCTGAAGGGAATAAAAATAGGGTATTAGGAGTTGGAGTAGAGTCGAACTCGGCCTGAAACACGGATCGGTGGTGTTGGTAGCAGCAAACTGGGCATGGATCCCGCGGACTCTCGAGACGGGCAATGTTCACGACCGCCCACACGGTGGCGATATAAAACCTTTCGATTTAATCGGCTAAACTAGCCGGGCGTTGACAAACTCGCCCGTTGACGGCATATTGAAACCCCTTAAGAGCAGCACCGATAAAGTGCATGATATGGCAATAGCTCGTCGCTTAATCGTGCTGTTCATCAGCAAGACTGCTGAATATATCTCTCGGATTGGAGTTGTAACATGCGAAAACTTCTCTTGATCATGCTGAGCCTTTTTGCTTTGGGCATAGTGGCGACGGCGTGTGGCGGCGATGGTACGCCTGTCATCGTGGAAAAAGAAGTGGTGGTGGAGAAGGAGGTGGTGGTCGAGGTTGAGAAGCAGGTGGTGGTCGAGAAGGAGGTGGTGGTCGAGGTTGAGAAGGAAGTCGTGGTCGAGAAGGAAGTCGTGGTCGAGAAGGAAGTGGTGTTGGAGAAACCCTTGCAACCTTTCCGGATCGGGGTGATGGAGTCTCTTACTGGCCCCGGCGAGACCTATGGACAGGTGGCTGTCCAGTCGAAACAACTGGCCGTGGAAGAGATCAACCGGGCCGGTGGGATTAATGGCCGTCCCCTGGTGCTTATTATCGAGGACGAAAAGTGCAACGCCAGGGATTCTATAACCGCCTATACCAAGTTGACCAAGGTGGACAAGGTTAAGATTATCCTGGGCACCTCCTGTAGCGGCGCCATGTTGGGCGCTGCTCCCCTAGCTGAGAAGGACGGTGTAGTCATGTTCTCCGGCCTAGCTACCAACCCCGCCGTGGCCGATGCTGGTGACTACATTTTCCGGACCTCGATGAATGATGCCCAAGTCGGAATAGACACGGGTAATAAGCTCTGGTCCGATGGTATTCGCAAGCTGGCCACTATTACCGAAGCCACCGATTACGCTGAGGGCGTGCGGCGCGAATCCGCCAACAGGTTCGAAGCACTGGGTGGCGAGATCGTGGCGGCGGAGAGATACGGGTCTGAAGAAACCGACTTCCGCACCGCCCTGACCAAGATAATCGGCGAGAATCCTGACGCCATCCACATTGCCGCTCAGGCGGAGTTTAGTGGCGGCACCATCCAGAAACAGCTACGGGAGTTGGGATACGAAGGGTCCGTCTACGGGGAGATCGTGGTCGTTGGTGCAACTGCACTGGACATTGCCGGCGAGTCCGCGACCGGTACCATAGGTATTGTTGCCGAGCTTGACAGCACTAATCCCCTCGCCGTGAACTTCCTAGACCGGTTCCGAGCCAGGTACGCCTTTACTACATTACAGTGGTACATGGGATCGGCCTACGACGATGTTTACATCACCGCCGCGTGCCTAGAGCAAACTGGCGACGACCAGGACGCCGACGGCTTTAGGGATTGTCTCTACAACATGGAGCCCTTTAGCGGCACCATCGGGACCTACACCTTTGACGACAAAGGCGAGGTGGTGGGTCTATCCAACGTAGTTGCAGAAGTGCTTGCGATGGCAGATAGGACACCAGAGAACTCAGGATGGAAGATCTTGGGGCCAGCCCCGGTTCTACCTTAGCTCCGTAAGCCTAAGAGAGAGCAAGTGTGACAGCTCTGTCCAGAAATGATAGAGGCCAGCGCCGATCACATCGGCGCTGGCCTCTACATTGTTCTATCTATGCCATGTTTAGAGTGTAAGTGGCCCGTGGTTTGAATGACCTGAGTTATGGTTTTTTGGTGATTTTTGAAAATTCTCAACGCAGATAAATTAATGCCGGTCTTCCATAGGTCCATCATCAGTCATCCGCTGGTGTCGCTGGTGGTGGCAGTCGTAATCATCTACCTGGCATTGCTTCTGGGTCAATCAGCTGACCAATTTCTCCAGTTTTCGATCAACGGCGTTGTAATCGGAGCTATCTACGCCATCGTGGCGATGGGATTTAACTTAGTATATGGCACTGTCTGGTTTTTCGATCTTGCCTACGGCGCCATGGCCACGGTTGGCGCGTATAGCGTGTTTTACTTCACCGGCAGGCAGATCCAAACAGTAGGCCGGGGCGAGATCAACAATCTGTATCTTGATATTTTCATGGGGATTCTTATTGCCGGAGTCGTAGCGTGGGTCTTGTACGTCTGGATTTACCCTGAGCTACGAAGTCGGATCAATCGCATCACGTTATTGACGGTGGGTGCTCTAGTAGCGTTGGCCATGGGCTCTTACACCGGTCTAATCTTGTCCCACCCCGCCGATCTGAACGTCTTTCTTAGCCCCACCATTGGTGTCTTGGTCGCGACCGCAAGCGGATGGGTACTCTACTTGGGAGCGCTGTCGGGAATAGGGAGGAACAGAGGCTTGATCCTATTCCTAATATTGGGCTTGCCAGCGGCGCTGGCTCTGGGAGCGTACTGTGGCTGGTTGGTGGCGGAAACTCTAGGGACTAGGCTATATCTCAGCTGGTTTATGGGCGCAACTTTGGCGGGCGCTTCCGGTCTGGCAATCTACCGGGGCGTCTACTTTTACTTGCGCCGCCAGGCCAGGTCACCTTTGGTCATGCTGGTGGGCTCGCTCGGCTTCCTGCTGAGCATAACGGCATTTATCTCGATAGTCTTTTCCCCCGACGGGCGTCCACTGGCACAGCCCTTTGGCACCGTACCCTGGAGTCTGGCTGGGGCATTTATCAAACCATTCCAGATATTTATTATAGGACTAGCTTTTGCCATATTTGGGGGTCTGTACTTACTCTTGAATAAGACCTCTTTCGGCACAGCGGTGCGGGCCATCGGCGATGACGAGGAGGTGGCCCGGATTGTGGGCATCAACACGCCTATGGTTATCGCGGTTATTTTTTTTCTGGGAGGCATCATCGCCGGGCTGGGCGGCATACTCCTAGGAGAGGATATAGGCATCCGGCCACAGATGGGGCTGCTATTACTGTTGAAGGGATGGATCGCCTCGGTGGTTGGGGGTATCGGTAACATATACGGAGCTCTTTTGGGCGGATTTGTGCTAGGGATGGTCGAAAATTACGGTGTCTGGTACATCCCGGCCCAGTGGAAGGACGCAGTCGCCTTCGTATTGCTGATATTCTTCCTCTCATTTTGGCCCAGAGGGCTTTTACCAAGGAGGTAGGCAGGTGCAGGAGAAGCCCGCGGCTGAATCCCAATTGTGGCGGTCTCTTAGCGACCCTCGGTTCTTGTGGACGCGACTTAGCGGCAACATAGAACTATTGATCAACCTCATAGTGGTCGTGGCCACGATAGTTTTCATATTATCGCAGGGGCCTGGTTTTGGCATACGCATTGCGCAACTGTTTGCGATATTTGCCATCTTGGCAGTCAGCCTAAATCTACTCATCGGGTACACCGGCCTTTTATCTTTAGCCCACGTTGCCTTCTTTGGCATGGGGGCATACAGCGTGGCCATTCTCACCACCGGCGCTGCCTACGAACAGGTCCCGGGACATATACCCCACTTTGGCTTGTCTTTTTTTGCTGCGCTGTTCGTGGGGATGGCTTTCACTGGGGTAGTGGCTCTTTTTGTCGGCGGAGTACTGAGCCGCTTCCGCGACGACATTTTTGTCCTTGTGTCTGTCGGCTTTGCCGTCATCAGCCATAGAATTTTTCTTTTTTGGCAACCCGTCACCAGAGGCCCCTTCGGGATCCACGCAATCGCGAAGCCGGAGGTAGGTGGAATGGTTATTGACGGTGAATTAGAATTTCTCTTTTTGACATTAGCTTTTCTGGTTATAGTCTTCCTGATCTCATGGCTGATCGTTCGCAGCTCCTTCGGAAGGGTACTGATGGCCATCAGAGAGGATGAACAGGCTATCGAAGTGTTTGGTTACAAAGCCAGGTACTTCAAGTTGACCATCTGGATCATTTCGGCCATGATGGCGGCTTTAGCCGGCGGCATTACCGCCAGCGAGCAGACTTTCATCGACCCCATGTCTTTCTTGTTATTGGAATCCATTCTCTTGGTGTGCATTGTCATTCTGGGAGGACTGGGCACTCTTTGGGGTTCTCTCTTAGGGGCGCTGGTCTTTGTCTTGCTTAACGAAGGTATGCGCTTCGTGCCGTTTTTGCCCGGGGAGCTTGTTGGTCAAGCTCGCTTAGCAATTTTGGGCATTGTGATAGTCTTGCTCATGTTATTCAGGCCACAAGGCTTGGTGGGAAGATTCAAATTATGAGCAATGCAGGCAAACAGCAGAACCATGAAATTGCGATACAAACCCAAGGGCTGCTAAAGCAATTTGCGAGCGTCCGAGCAATCAACAACTTGTCCATTGCTCTTCCCAGAGAAGGCATCACCAGCATCGTGGGGCCCAACGGCTCTGGGAAATCAACCTTGATCAACCTGCTAAGCGGCACCTTGCCCATCGACGAGGGCTTGGTAATCATCGAGGGGATGAGCCTGAGGGCAATTCTGCCCTATGACAGCCCTACCCACGGGATCACCAGGACATTCCAAGAAGTGCGGTTGTTCGACCAGATGACGGTATTGGACAACCTGTTGGTGATACTGACAAAACGGGAAGTTTTTGGGTCCCTCTTCGAACCGCCTCGTGCCAGCTACAGGAACCGAGCGAGGCAGCTCCTAGACAGCGTAGGACTCTGGGACAAGCGGCAAGACCTGGCTGAGAATCTCTCCTATGGGCAGCGCAAACTTCTGGAGGTGTCCCGGGCGCTGGCCATGGACGTCCAGATATATCTCTTTGATGAGCCTTTCGCCGGTCTCTTTCCGGCGATGCTCGAGCGGGTGAAGGGACTGTTGGAGGAATTGAGGAGGGAGCGGAAAACTATTATATTCATTGAGCACAACATGGATTTAATCCGGCAGCTTTCGGATTATACGTTCGTATTGGACAGCGGGGAGTTGTTGGCTGAAGGCGAGGTCCGAGAGGTATTAGGCAAGCCGGAAGTCATTGAAGCGTATTTGGGCACGTAGCAATGAGTAAACGAGCGCTCTTGGAGCTTCAGGAAGTTACGGTTCGATACGGCGGTATTGTCGCGCTGGACAGTGTCTCATTAGGGCTGGGTGAAGGAGAAATCGTCGCCTTAATGGGTCCCAATGGAGCGGGCAAATCGACGGTACTAAAGGCCGTCTTCGGATTGGCGCCGGTGGTGTCGGGAACGATTTCTTGGCGCCAGGCTGTTTTGGACGTTGCCGCCCATCAGGTAGTAAAGCTGGGTGTTGCCTTCGTGCCCCAGGGTAGGCGAGTTTTCACTCAACTAACGATCACAGAAAATCTTGAGATGGGTTGTCTCTATTTAAGGGACAAAGAAGAGAAAAAGCGGAGATTGGACGAGACGATGGAGCTCTTCCCTGTTCTGTACGAGAAGCGGCAGGAAAAGGCGAGCGCAATGTCCGGTGGGGAGCAGCAGATGCTTGCCATCGGCCGGGGATTGATGGCTAACCCGACGGCTCTGCTATTGGATGAACCTACGTTGGGGCTAGCGCCAATCATAGTTAAAGAGATGTTTGCCAAGATCGTCGAGATCAACGAGACGCGGAAGACTTCAATCATGGTGGTCGAGCACAACATCAGAAGCATCCTTGATGTGGCCTCACGCGTTTACGTCTTGGACAAAGGAAAGATCGCCCACGACGGAACACCAAGTACTGTGGAGGACAGCGACATCTTGACCAATGTGTTTTTGGGAACGGTCGAGTGACCGTATTACATTCCACAGTCAATGGAAGAGAACGCAAGCATGGATTTTGACCCCTTAGATGCCGGTCGGGATAAGGGACACTAGAGGCGATGCTGGGAGACGAAGTGGTCACGCTGGGACCAGGGGACACTGTCTTAGCCCCGGCAGGAGTGAAGCACGGTTTCGTGAACCGCTCAGAGAGCAAGGCAGCTCTGTTGGCTTCTTTCCCCAAGACCTCCTTCGAGCGTCTCACGGCTGACTGATCGGGTCGTCGGTGCTGCCTTTTTCTGCTGCCGGAGACCCTTCCTTCAACACACTGGCCAACCCCAAAATCGTCTCCTTCAGCGAGACGTACATGTAGTAAGCCATCGGACCACCTCCATCCAGGGTGGGATTATTTCTGCCGTGAGACCGGTCAGAGGCCTAGATGATACGCCTTGTTGGCCGCGTCTTTCAGTTCGGTCCGGAAATCGGGATGGGCGACGGCGATAAGCTCCCCAGCCCGTTCCTTGATGGTCTTGCCCCGGAGATGGGCGATGCCGTGCTCCGTCACGACGTAGTCCACCATGGTCCGAGGGACGGTGACCACCGCGCCTTCCAGAAGCATCGGCAGGATGCGGGAGACCCTCTGTCCTCCGACCAGACTGGTTGAGGGCAGCACTGATATACAACGGCCTCCGGGGGAATAGTTGGCGGCGATGGAGAAGGCGGTCTGCCCGCCCACGCCAGTCCAGACACGGGGGCCAATGGTCTCAGACGCGACCTGGCCGGTCAGGTCAATCTGAAGCGCATTATTGATGGCGACCAGATTGTTCTGCTGAGCAAGGTAGCGCACGTCGTCGACATAGCCGAACTGATACAGCTCATACATCGGGTTGCCATCGATCATGGCTAGCTCGTCTTCGGGGACCAGGGCGATGCTAGCAACAACTTTGCCCTTATGCAGCGTCTTGTACTTGCCGGTGACTACGCCTTGTTCCACCAGTTGGGCCACCCCTCCGGTGATGATTTCGGTCTGCATGCCCAGGTCCTGCTTATCGCCCAGAAATGCTGCCATCGCCGAGGCTACGGTGCCGATCCCAATCTGGATGGTGTCCCCATCGTTGATCAGTTCCGCCGCAACCAGCGTGCCGACGACCTCGGTGACCATGTTCTCTTCGTCCGTGCGCGGCGCAACCGGCATGGTTCCCGTTGCTTGTTCTGCCTCGCACATCCGGTCGATCTGTGAGATGTGGACGTAGTTCTCGCCTCCGGTCCGGATGAAGTTCTCGTGGACCTCGGCGATGACTATCTTAGATGTCCGGCAGTAGGTTGGGGAGAAGAAGACGCCGGGCCCGAAGCTGCAGTAGCCATTGGCGTCGGGAGGCGAGATCGGAACCATGAACACGTCGGGATCCTGCAACAGGCCGGCCGGTATGTCACCTTCGCGCCAGACGGCGGTGGGGAAGTAGCCCACCCGTCCCTCATTGACCATGTCCCGATCGAAGGGTGTGGCGTAGAGGTCGTGCAGATCGAACACATCCTCGTCGCCCTCGCGCACCCAAGAGAAGAGCGGCGCCGGGTGATCGATCCGGACTCCTTCCAGTTCGCCTCTCCGGGCGTAGAGGGCTTCACATAACGTATATGGCGTACAATTGATGATGCCGACCGATACTTGATCGCCAGGCTTCACCACCGAGACGGCTTCCGACGGAGTCATGAGCTTGCTTCCGGCCATATCGCGCCAATTCATCACTGCGCCCCCTTACACCTTTGACTTAAAAACGGTGGTCAATAATGCCCCGGTAGGTAGATACGTACTGAGTGAATGTTTGATGCAATCAATTGCTGAAACTGATTATAATCTCTTAGAGCTCGTCAAAATGTTTTGGTACACTACCAACGAATACTGAATATCCGCAATCGAGCCTGCCTGCTACGGGCAGACACCGAGCCATATTTTGGCAACATGATGGAGGCCTGCTGTGGAAGAGATCCCCGACGGCGCCCGCACGGTCCACACGGACTACGACACGGTTTATCTCCGGGACCATGAGCCTGAGGCGCACGACCTGCGCCGCCTCTACGAGAATGCCAAGCGGGACCAATGGAACGTATCCACCGACATCGACTGGAAGCAACCGGTGGACTTGGACGAAGGTTTCGTTGCCGACGGCCTGATCGACATTCACGGGACCAAGTTCTGGGACAAGATGAACAACAAAGAGAAGGGCGAGATGAACCGTCTCTTCTCTGCTTGGAGACTCAGCCAGTTGTTCCACGGAGAGCATGGCGCCGTGTTGGTCTGCGGGCAATTGGCCAATGTTCTGCCGTCGGCGGATAGCAAATACTTCATGGCCACACAGGTGATGGATGAAGCCCGCCACACCGAATTTTTCCAACGCTACCTGGGTGAACGCGTCGGAAAGGTCTACGAACAAGCGCCGGTCGGAAGAGAACTTTTCGATTACATCCTAGCCGACCCTCGCTGGTACATAAAGACCATCGGTCTACAACTCGTGGGCGAAACGTTCGCAGTGGCGTTGTTCAAGATGCTCTCCGAGACTGCCAAAGACGAATTGCTCCGCTATGGCTGCAAGATGATACTGCGGGACGAGGCGCGGCATATGGGGTTTGGCATGCTCAGCCTTCCGGAGCAGGTGAAAGAGATGGACGCCCAGGAGCGACAGGAGATGGAGGAATTCACCATTTACTTCCTGCGCAATACCCTCACGGGCGGGTTCCCCAAGGAAGCCTACTTGGACATGGGCTTCAACAAAGCCGAGATCAAGGAGATACGCGACTTGCGCAAGGAGAAGGCACAGAGCGCCGATTTCGCCATGTTCCGCTCTTTGTTCAAGAAGGAGATGCACACCACCCTCGTTAACAACTTGCACAAGTGTGGTGTACTCAGTGAAAGCATGAAGGCCAGCCTGGAGCAGGAACTTCGCGTGAATGTCAGCGAAGCTCTGGCGGCCGATTAGTCCACGAAAACCTGTTCGGGCGACACTATCAGTCGATGGAATTGAACAGCCCCCGGTTCGTTACCGGGGGTTGTTTGTTTGACCAGCCCGGGGGAATCAGACCTTCCCACCGCTACCCTCTGCACCGGGATTTCTTTCCCTCTCCTGTCGAACTCCGCGCCTCCCACAAGATTGGGAACGCGCCTCCCCCGGTTTTTCTTGGTTGCCGAGGCTTAGTCCAGCACCTGCCGGGCGATTTCCTCAATCTCCCTTAACGCGCCGGACTTTTCGGTGTCGTCCAGCCAGATGGTCACCCGGCCAACGCCAGCCTGCTCCAGGTCTTTGATGGCTTCCCTGTCCCTATACTGGCCCGACATGCCAAAGGCCATGACCTGGATCGTGGAGGGGTCTCGGCCAGCTTCCTTAGCAAGTCGGTTCAGGGTTTCGCGGCCCTGCCGGATTTCTTCCACCGAGGCATGGTTTGGCATCCACCCGTCGCCCCACTCAACCACTCTTTTGAACGCATTTAGCGCCTTGCCGCCCAAGAACACCGGAGGATGTGGTTTCTGCACCGGTTTTGGAAAAGAGCGGACTGGAGGGAAGTCGTAGTGGGTCCCATGGTACTCAGCCTCGTCTTTGGTCCATAACTCCTTCATGGCCAAAATCGCGTCTTTAGTTTGAGTCCAACGGTGGGGGAAATCGCCGCCCATGATCTCGGTTTCCTCCTTCAGCCAGCCCGCCCCAATGCCGAAAATAAACCGGCCCTCGGAGTAAAGGTCCAGGGTAGCGATCTCTTTTGCCAGCAGCAGCGGGTTGCGCTCGGGAACCAAGCAAATACCGGTGCCCAGCTTGATGGTGGAGGTAACCGCCGAAGCCCGGCTCAAGGCGACGAAGGGGTCGACGATGCGCCCGTAAACGTCTGGGATAATGCCGTCGGGAGATGATGGGTAGGGAGAACTGGTCTGGAGTGGTATCACCGGATGCTCTGGCACCCAAAACGACTCGAACCCCAGTTCCTCGGCCCGCCTGGCTAGCACCGCCGGGTCTAAGGACGAATCGCTTTCAAAAACAAATATGCCGATGTCCATAACTTCCTCGCTTGCACGTTTTTTTACCGCAGAACACGCAGAGGGCGCAGAAGGAAATTTATATTTGTTTACACTGCGGTCTCGGCGCTCTCTGCGGCGCATCCCGACTAACTTCGCAGGGTTCTGCCACGAATTTTAAGGCCACCCGGTTGGGCTTTTCGTTGTTGCCAATTGGCAACACTACATAGGCGTTGAGTCTATCACCACGTGGACCTCTTTGTTAGGCGCTACTGCCTGGCATAACCCAATCTCACGTAGCCCCCCTGGCGGTGAGGAAATACCGGTGCAGGGTATAGATTTACCCCACCTAGAAAGGAGCGGGGTAGGTGGGTTCGACTCCCGCGCACTCCCGCCAGACAGTTTATAGGCACGAGATCGCCTGATTTCGTCTAATAAGAAAGCCCCCGACCATTACAATCGGGGGCTTTGTTTTGCAGTAAATGGTCACGAAATGGTCACGAACTTTTTCGTACTCAATTTTCTGAGGACCATCC
>Ga0066860_10001523_pt1 | contig 10358 bp, 15 predicted proteins | sample ETN07SmetaG_FD_65601 | JGI IMG/M metagenome (GOLD analysis project Ga0066860, IMG submission 65601) | Marine microbial and viral communities from oxygen minimum zone, Eastern Pacific Ocean - ETNP2014F14-07SV275 | ecosystem: Environmental > Aquatic > Marine > Oceanic ... | reverse complement strand
CGAGCGTCGTCACAGCGTCTTGGGCTTCGACGACCTGCCGCAACTCCTGCGCCACCTGCGGGCCACCGGGGTCACCGGCAACGCCCGGGCCCGCTGGGGCCGGGCCGATCTGCGCGCGGCCGAGGCGGACTGGCGCGCACGGCACGCCTTGGCCGATGGACGGCTCGGTCTGAGCTACGATTGCGTGCATCTCGTCGCGAGACGCGATGGCGACATTGGCCCGTCGCACCGGATTCGGTAGAATGCGCGCAAGCCGGGGGGCGCGCGCCTTCCACGAGAGGAGGGTGGACCCATCGACAGGCTGATACCGGGACAGGGCAACCTGCTCCTCGACAGCATCGCCGCATCGCATTCGATCCGCAATTCGGGACTCCTCGAGCGCATCGATCTGCCGCAGGGCCTGTTCGTCGAGCGCATGGAGCATCCGATCGACGAGATCGTGTTCCCGGTGTCGGGGATCCTCTCGGTCGTGGCGCGCGGGCCGGGCGGCCACGCGGTCGAGGCAGGGCTGGTCGGCTGCGACGGCATGTCAGGCCACATGCTCCTGCTGGGCGGGACCGAGAGCGTGCATGACGCGATGATGCAGATCGGCGGGCATGGCTGGCGCCTGCCGGCCGAGGCGCTGCGCATGGCGCTGAAATCGGACGAAGAGCTGCGCGACCGGCTGCTGCGCTACGTGCAGACGGTGCTGGTGCAACTCTCCCACAGCGCGCTGGCTTACGGAAAGGCGGTGATCGACGTGCGGCTCGCGCGCTGGCTGCTGATGTGCCAGGACCGGCTCGGTCGCGATCAGCTCGACCTGACCCATGAGTTCCTTGCGCTGATGCTCGGTGTGCGCCGTTCCGGCGTTACCGTGGCGCTGCACCGGCTGGAGGGCGACGGGCTGGTGCGGTCGCGGCGGGGCAGCGTGGTGATCCGCGACCGCGCCGGGCTCGAAGAACTGGCAGCGGATTTCTACGGCGTGCCGGAGGCCCATTACCAGCGCCTTCTCGGCGTGCCGCTGCGCTGCTGAGGCGTCATGGAGATCCTGCAGAACGTCATCTCCGACCGGGGCTCGCGCTACGCGGTGTCCGGCGCGCCCTGCGGCTCGGAAGAGGAGGCGAAGGCGCTGGTCAAATCCTTGCAGCGGCGCAAGAAATTCGCCAAGGCCACACATCACAGCTGGGCGCTGATCACGGATGGCACGCCGGTCAAGGCCGATGACGGCGAGGCCGGCGCCGGCATGGTCATCCTGCGCATGCTCGAGCGCGAGGAGCTGCACGACCACCTCGTCGTGGTGACCCGCTGGTTCGGCGGCAAGCATCTGGGCGGCGACAGGTTCCGCCATGTCCAGGAAGCGGTGCGGATCTATCTCGATCGGGCTGCGCCGCGTGGTTAGACGACGCCTTCGGTGACGATGTTGAGCGTGGTGCCGCAATGCTTGCAATGCACCGCGTCGGGATCATGGAGCACCAAGCCGCAGGTCGGGCAGGGGTGTCGGACCTTGCTGGGCCGGAACAGCACCTGCGCCAGTCGCAGGAACAGCGTGACCCCGCAGATCATGATCGCGACCGAGATCATGTGCCCGCCGGTCCCTTCGAGCGTGATGTCGCCAAAGCCGGTCGTAGTCAGCGCCGTCACCGTGAAGTAGAGCGCGTCGGCATAATTGGCGATGTCGTCGCTGGCCCGGTGCTGGGTGGCGAAGACGAAACCCGACATCACGAAGATGAACACGCCCAGATTTGTTGCCGCCACCAGCAACTGCTCGTTCTCGCGAAAGAAATCGAAATCCTGCCGCAGCCTGTCGCGGGTCTGGTACATGTGCAGCAGCCGAAGCGTCCGCAGCACCCGCAGGAAGGCGAAGCCCTCACCGGCCAAGGGTGCGAAGAAGGAAGCGGCGCTGACCATGTCGGCGATCGTGGTGGGGTAGCCCAGGAAACGCAGCCGCCGCGGGGCGATCCAGATCCGCGCCAGCAGGTCGGCCACGATCACCGCGCCGAAGACGAGGTCGATCAGCTGGATCCATCCGCCATAGGAGATGAAGGAGGTGATGATCACGAAGGCGATGGCGACGAGATCGAAGCCCAGCAGCCAGTAGCGGAAACGATGCGCGCGGGGCGCATGGCCCTCGTAGAGTTCCCTGACCATCTCCTTGGCGCTGCTGCGCATTCACGTCCTCCGATCTTCGGCCCGAGGCGACAGCCTCGCATGGCAAAGGAGGTGGGTCGAGCCCGAGCCATGGCAACCGACCATGGTGACCTGCGCCGAAAAAATGCCGCCCGACCAGATACCTGCTTTCCTGCGCTTCGGATCCGGGCACTGTGCATCCGCCTCCCGGAGGGGCGCTTCGGTCGCTGAGCTTGTAAGCGCGTCGGGCGGATCTCCCGGCCTTCTCTCTGACCGAGCCTTGCTCGCCGCTACGAGACTGCCGGTCGGTCTGTCAGAACGTCGAGCAGCGGGCAGTCGGGTGCGCTGCCTCCGGTGCAGCGCGAGATGGTTTCGGACAGGACGGCCTCGATGGCCTGCAGGTGGCGGATCTTGGCCTGAACGACTTCGAGGTGATGACGCCCGAGTTCTTCCACCTCGGCGCAGGTGTGGCTGCCGCGATCGACCAGCGACAGCAGGCCGCGGATCTCCTCCATGGTGAAACCGAGCTCGCGACCGCGCATGACGAAGTTCAGGCGCTCGACATGGGCGGGCCCGTATCGGCGATGCCCCGACGCACTCCGCGGCGGGTCCGGCATCAGGCCGACGCTCTCGTAATAGCGGATGGTCTCGAGATTGCAGCCGGTCCGGCGGGCCAGATCCGAGCGCCGCAGTTCGCTCGCGCCAGCGTGATCGCGTTCCATGAAGAAATTCCTTGATCCTGTAGTTGCTACAGACCCTACCTTGCCTGTCATCGAGCGGCAACGAGGACCGGTGATGACCGAGATCGACATGGAGCAGACGGACGGAGCGCCTGCGCCTCAGGCGAGAGGCGGCTGGTTCGCCACCGGGGCCGGGGTGGCTGGCGCCTTGGCGATGACCTCCTGCTGCATCCTGCCCCTGGTGCTCGTGAGCCTAGGCGTCACAGGCGTTTTCATCGGCCAGCTGACGGCGCTCTACGCCTATAAGTGGCTGACCTTCGGCCTCGCCGCCGGGGCGCTGGGCTACGGTTTCTGGGCCGCGTATCGCCCGGTGCCCGCCAAGGACTGCGGGAGCGGGACCTGTGCGCGCCCGATCGACCGAGGCGTGATGCGTGGGCTGCTCTGGGGCGCCACCGGCGTCGTTCTGCTGGCACTGGCCTTCCCGGCCGTGGCCCCGCTGATCCTGACATTCTGACAAGGAAGTTTCCTGACATGAGACCGCTCATTCCTGCAGCCGCCCTGATCCTCACGGCGGGCGGCGCGCTGGCCGAGGAGGCCACCACCACGATCGACGTCACGGGCCTGACCTGTCCGTCATGCAGCTACATCGTCGCCACAACGTTGAAGCGCATCGACACGGTCGAGATCACGGCCTTCACCGAAGGCAGTTCCGAGGACGGCACCTATGAGCTGCGTTACGACGATGCCGTGACCGGCCCCGAGGAGATCATCTCGGCGGTCAATGGCGTCGGCTTCGGCGCGGCGCCGTCGCCGGAGACCGGGTCGTGAGTGGGCCGCACGAGCCTCCCGAGACCCAGCCTGACCGTTCGGGTCTGCTGAAATTCGGCCTGATCGGCACGGTGATCCTGGCGCTGTGCTGCTTCACGCCGCTGCTGGTGGTGCTGTTCGGCGTGGTCGGGCTGTCGGCCGTGCTTGGCTGGCTCGACTACGTGCTGCTGCCGGCGCTGGCCGTGTTCATCGGCATCACGCTCTACGCACTCTGGCGTCGTGGCCGGAGCTGAAAGGAAGATCATGAAAGACTGCTGCACGCCCAAGGGCAAATCCTATGACCTCGCCGTCATCGGCGCCGGGTCGGCCGGCTTCTCCGCCGCGATCACCGCAGCCGAAGCCGGGGCGCGCGTGGCGCTGATCGGCCACGGCACGATCGGCGGCACCTGCGTCAATGTCGGCTGCGTCCCGTCCAAGGCGCTGATCCGCGCCGTCGAGAGCCTGCACCACGCCCGCGCCGCAAGCCGTTTCGATGGCCTCGAGGCGGAGGCCCGTGTCACCGATTGGGCCGCGACCGTGGCGCAGAAGCAGGCGCTGGTCGAGGAGCTGCGCGGGGCCAAATATGCCGACGTGCTGAGCCGCTACGACGGCATCGACTACATCGAGGGGCGCGCGCGGTTCGACGCAGATGGTCAGCTCACCGTCGACGGCGATGTCTTCCCCGCGGCCAGGATGATCATCGCCACCGGCTCGCGTCCGCATGTGCCGCAGATTCCCGGCATCGAGGCGGTCGAGACTCTCGATAGCACATCGGCGCTGGAGATGACGGCGTTGCCCGCCTCGATGCTGGTTCTGGGTGCGGGCTATATCGGCGTCGAGCTGGCGCAGATCTTCGCCCGCGCCAGTGTCGCCGTCACGCTGGTGAGCCGGCGCGGCGTGCTGCCCGAAGCCGAGCCGGAGGTCTCCCGGGCGCTCGAGGGCTACCTCGAGGACGAAGGCATCCGGCTGGCGCGGGTCGAGGGCTATGAGAGCGTGTCACAGGACGCGGACGGCGTGCATCTGCAGGTGAGCGGAGCGGAACCGCTCCGCGCCGAACGGCTGCTGCTGGCCACGGGGCGGGTGCCCAACAGCGACGATCTGAACCTCGCCGCCGCCGGGATCGCGGTGGATGCACGCGGTGGCATCGGGGTGGACGCTCTTATGCGCACCGCCAACGAGCGGGTCTGGGCCGCTGGCGACGTCACCGGGCGCGACCAGTTCGTCTACATGGCGGCCTACGGCGCCAAGCTCGCCGCCCGCAATGCCGTGGCCGGGGAAGAGCGCGCCTATGACAAAGGTCTGATGCCTTGGGTCGTGTTCTCCGACCCGCAGGTGGCGGGCGTGGGGCTGAGTGAGGCGCAGGCGCAGGCCGAGGGGCACGAGGTCGTCACATCGGTGCTGCCGCTCGATGCCGTGCCGCGCGCGCTGGCCGCGCGGGACACGCGCGGGCTGATCAAGCTGGTGGCCGAAGCCGGGACCAAGCGCCTGCTGGGTGCGCAGATCCTCGCGCCGGAGGGTGCCGACAGCATCCAGACCGCGGCGATGGCGCTGAGGGCCGGGCTGACCTACGAGGAGCTGGGCGACACCATCATGCCCTATCTCACCACCGTGGAAGGGCTGAAGCTCGCGGCGCAGACCTTCGAGAAGGACGTCGCCGCACTCTCATGCTGCGCGGGGTGAGGCCATGACCGACAGATCCACCAACGATCTCCTTGGGACGCTGCGCAGCAGCGTATTGGCATGGTGGCTGCCCTTCGCCGCGATGCCTCTGGCGATCCCGCTGCCCGATGGTCTCAAGACGGCCATCTGGGTGGTGGCTCTGGCCTGGATGGGCGGGGCCTGCATGTTCAACGCGCGGCGCTGCGGCCGGGTGCATTGCCGCTACACCGGGCCGTTCCTGCTGGCGATGATCCTGCCGGTGCTGGGTCACGGCACCGGGCTGGTGCCGTTGGGCGACAGCGGCTGGCTCTGGCTCGGCCTCATCACAGGGGGCGGCATGGCCGCGATCTGGTGGGGCAGTGAACGATTATTGGGCCGCTATCGTTGAGCCGCGCGGCCGGCGGCCCGGCCTATCATCTCGAGACTAAGGACACGACATGACCGACACCCTCGATCTCATCGTCATCGGCGCCGGCATGGCCGGGATCGCCGCTGCCAAGAAATGCGCCAAGGCGGGATGGTCCGTCGCCATCGTCGACGAGCTGCCCTATGGCGGCACCTGCGCGCTCAGGGGCTGTGACCCCAAGAAGATGCTGCGCGCCGGGGCCGAAGCGGTCGACGCCGCGCGGCTGCTCTCCGACAAGGGCGTCGCGGGCGAGGTGCGGATCGACTGGCCGTCGCTGATGAAGCACAAGGAAAGCTTCACCGACCCGGTGCCCGAGAGCATGGAAGGCGGGCTGAAGGACGCGGGCGTCCGCACGCTGCACGGTCGCGCCCGCTTCACTGCCGAAGACCGGATCGAGATTGACGGTCATGGCGAGATCGCCTTCCGCCACGCATTGATCGCTGCCGGGGCCAAGCCGCGTCCGCTGAAGTTCCCCGGCGCGGATCGGGCGATCGACAGCACCGATTTCCTGAACCTGAAGGAGCTGCCGAAGCGAATCGTCTTCATCGGCGGTGGCTACATCTCGTTCGAATTCGCGCATATCGCGGCACGGGCGGGCGCGGAGGTGACGATCCTCGACCGCGGTGCGCGACAGCTCAAGATGTTCGACCCCGACCTCGTCGACATGCTGCTCGACCGGAGCCGCGCCGCCGGGATCGAGATCGTGGCAGAGGCCACGCCCGAGCGGATCGAAGGGGCCGGCGGCGCGCATCAGGTCACCTACAAGAAGGGCGACGAGAGCCGCGCCATCGAAGCCGATCTCGTCGTTCACGGCGCCGGCCGGGTGCCGGCCGTCGATCATCTCGACCTCGCCGCGGCCGACGTCGAGACCGAGCGTGGCGGTGTGAAGGTCACGCCCTGGCTGCAATCCGCGTCCAACCCACGCATCTTTGCCGCGGGCGACGCCGCCGCCTCGCCGGGCAAGCCCCTGACCCCGGTGGCGGTGTTCGAAGGCAAGATCGCCGCCTCCAACATGCTGAAGGGCAAGCAGACCGAGCCGGATTATACCGGCGTGCCCAGCGTGGTGTTCACCATCCCCGAACTGGCGCGTGTCGGCATGCTCGAAGAGGAAGCGCGCGAGACCGGTGAGGTCGAAGTGTCGTTCACCAATACCTCGGGCTGGTTCTCGCAAAAGCGGCTTGGCGAAAGCCATGCTGGCGCGAAGATCATCACCGGCAAGGACGGCAAGATCCTCGGCGCGCATCTGTTCGGACCGGAATATGCCGAGCTGATCAATTTCTTCTCGCTGGCGATCAAGCTCGGCCTGACCGCGCAGCAGCTGAAGTCGATGCCCGCCGCCTATCCGACGGCCGCCTCGGATGTCGGATCGATGTTCTGACGGGGACAAAGATAGGCACGGACGTCCACGGGCCGACCCGCGCGCCAACGCGTGTGTGGGCGGTTCGTCGCCCTGCGACCGCGCGCGGAAGGGCACGTGCTTTCGGCGCGGTCAGCGATGGGGTATAGCGAGCAGGATCCGAGGACATGCGAGAGTGCCGAGCGCCTTCATGAAGATCCCGATGCTTCATCTTCTCGTTCGGCTCGTGGTGGCGCTGTCGCTCTTCATCGGCACCATGGCGTTCGAAACCGGGCATACCCATGCCAGCCCGGCCGGCATCGGTGTCGAAGAGCCGCATCGCGACCAGCCCTCACATTCCAAGGCCAACTGCCACACGGGGCTGCGATGCAACGCCCTTAGCATGGCGGACAGCCTCGTGCTTCCGGCCCGTATGACAGGTGCGCGGCGTCTGTCGCCCGTGCTCCGGTCCCGGCCGGGATCGAGCCACATCCTCCGTATCGCCACCCCGCCTCCACGACCCCTGGTTTGAACCTTTCTTCAAACCAGACAGGCGAGTGAGACATGAACCCATACAGAATGACGGCCATCGCCCTGACGGCGACAATGGCCGCTGCCGTGGCGGTCGCGCATAACGGCGCCACCGGCGTGGTGCGCGAGCGGATGGAAGGCATGGTGGCGATGCGCGACGCGATGCGCGACCTCACCCCGATGATGCGCGGCGAGGCGCCGCATGACCCGGCAGCGATCGCAACGGCGGGACAGGCGATCGCGAAACATGCCGGGGAGGCGATGACGACGCTCTTTCCGGAGGGCACCGGGGGCGGCGCCTCCTTCGCAAAGGAGGCGGTCTGGGCCGCGCCCCAGGATTTCGCCGCGCTTGCCGAGGAGCTGCAGCGCCATGCCGAGGGGTTGATGCGCGCGGCGCCGAACGCGACCGCCCCCCAGACGGACGCCCATTCCGGAATGGAGATGGGCGTAATGAAGGGACATGCCGGCATGGAGATGGGCGAGGCGAAGCCGCCGTCCTCCGGACCCGGCGCGTCCTATTCGGTGGCACAGCTGCTCGGTCTCGAGCCGCGCAAGGCCGCCTCCGTCCAAGCCATGCCAGCCACGCAGGCGAAAGTGTCGGCGGCGCCCGATTATGCCACCATGGCGGCGAGCGAAGTGTTCCGCATGATCGGTGAGACTTGTGCGGCCTGTCATGGTCGCTTCCGGTCGGGAAGCTGAGCATGCGGGGATTGCTAAGAAGTGTCATTCTGCTGGCTGCGCTGACGGGTGGCGGCTATGCCGGGCTGCGCGCATGGCCGATCGGGGAAGACGCATCCCGGATCACGCTCGATGGCGATGCCCGGCGCGGGGCCTATCTGGCGCGAGCCGCGGGCTGCGTGGCCTGCCATACCGATACCGCGGCACAGGGACCGGCGATGTCGGGGGGCGCGCCGCTGGACACGCCGTTCGGCAGCTTCGTGCCGCCCAACATCACGCCGGATTTCACCCATGGCATCGGCGGCTGGAGCAAGGACGACCTCGCCCGCGCGCTGCGCGAGGGGATCTCGCCTGATGGGCAGCCCTACTACCCGGCCTTTCCCTTCGAGTTCTATGCCGGCTTCTCGGATCAGGACATCGCCGATCTCTGGGCGGCGCTGGCCACCGTGCCACCGGTGGCCGAGACGCGCGGCAAAAACGACATGCGCTTTCCGTTCAGCATGCGTTCCGGGCTGAAGCTCTGGCGCGCGACGGCGCTTCTCGAGGCCGAGAGTGCGCCCGTGCTTGGCCGCTCGGATGACTGGAACCGGGGACGCGAGCTGGTGGAGGGGGCGGCGCATTGCGGCGCCTGCCATACCGGGCGGGGACTCCTTGGCGGGCTCGATGCCGACAGCTTCGGTGGCAATGACGATCTGCCGGGCGGGTCCGCCGCGCCGTCGATCCGCGCCGCCGATCTGAAGGAGGACGGATGGACCGCAAGCGCGCTGGCCTATGCTCTGGAGACCGGGATCACCCCGTCGGGCGACGTGTTCGGCGGCTCCATGGCCGAGGTGGTGGAGCAGGGCACCAGCTTCCTCGACGAGGCCGACAGGCGGGCCATCGCCACCTATCTGCTAGATGCAGCACCCGTGCCTTCGGATCCCGACGCGCTGGCACAGCTTCGCTGAGCGGCAACCTGACCGCTCTGGCGCGCATAGGTGCGCCGGGCCGAACACATTCGAAAGACGGACAGATGAACAAGACGATCATTCTCGGCGCCGCAGGTGCCATTCTCGCGGGCGGGCTGCTGTGGATCGCCGCGACCCCGGATGAAGAGGGCATGGGGGGCCATTCAATGACCCCGCCCGATACCTCCGAAATCCCGCAGGGCGCACCGATCGTGCAGGTGGCTCTCCCGGCCGCGCTGGGCGATCAGGCGCAAATGGGCAAGCGCGCCTTCGATAGCGTCTGCGCCGATTGCCACGGCGCGAACGCGGCCGGAAAGAACGGCGTCGCACCGCCGCTGGTGCACAAGACCTACGAGCCCAGCCATCATGGCGATTACGCCTTTCTCGCCGCCGTGCAGAACGGCGTGAGATCGCATCACTGGAATTTCGGAGACATGCCTCCGATTCAGGGGCTGACCGAGGCCGATGTCGCCAATGTGGTGGCCTATGTGCGCGCGCTGCAGCGTGAGAACGGCATCGACTGAGCACGCGCGGCGGTGGAGCGCGCGACTTGGCGCCGAAGCTGCCGCGGCCCTGCCCGTGGCCCCTTGCGCCGGGCGCGGGACCTGCCATTTGTGATCAGGACATGACCCGCCGAATCCGCCTCTTCGCCGCCTTGCCCGCCCTGATCGGGATGGTGCTGCTGTTGTTGGCGAGCTGGGGTGCCGAAGGTGGTGCGACGGACCTGGCGCCGGTCGTCGCCCATCATGCCGAGACGCACGCGCCGACCCACACGCCCAAGGGCCATCACGACACCACGGTCGACGCGGCCTGCGCGCTGATGTGCCTCGCCCAGCGCCCCGTTGCTGCCGGCCCCGAGGGGTTCCGCAGCCTTGCGCGCATTGATGGCGGCCCTGTACTGCCGGCAAGCCTGCCCATGCGCGGGCGTGTGCCGATGCCGCCATGGCATCCGCCCGAGATCGTCTGACACCTTCCGTGTTCCTTCCCGGCCTGCCGGGATTATTCACGCGCGGCATGACCTGCCGCCAGGATGACAGACAGATGACCCATATCTCTCGCCGCGGCTTTCTCGCCGCCAGCGCGGCCATGGCCGCGACCCTTTCCCTGCCGGGCCTTGCCCGGGGTCAGGGCGCACCGCTCACCCTGCGCGCGACGCGCCGCACGCTCGACATCGACGGGCGCGCCGCGTCCGTCATGGGGCTTCTCGG